>Ga0180433_10000007_pt1 | contig 371248 bp, 344 predicted proteins | sample SS_ome_8_FD_132980 | JGI IMG/M metagenome (GOLD analysis project Ga0180433, IMG submission 132980) | Hypersaline lake sediment archaeal communities from the Salton Sea, California, USA - SS_1_D_1 metaG | ecosystem: Environmental > Aquatic > Non-marine Saline and Alkaline > Hypersaline >...
CACAAGAAAATGTGTCTGTGGTGGTAGCCTCAACCACATAGGTGCATTCTTCCTTTGTGATGTCCCCTCCTGGGCGGTGACAGAAGTAATTCCTGTATTCCTTGTCCTGGCATTGGCAGTGATGAGTCGCTCCTCCTACAGTCACACAACAAGGATAGAGAGAGGTGGTGGTCACCCACCCATCCTCTTTGCAGTCTTCACAACGGGAAGGTCCGCAATTGCCGAATACATCGCACCCGCACCCGCAACTGTCTTCTGTGCCCTCACAAGCCTGGAAACAGAAAGCTCCTGTGCTGACAGGTACTTCTGGCTCCCATGCGCAGATCGAATCTCCAGGACTCCAGCTGCAATCACTCAATGCCGTACAATCTGCCTGGTCAGTAATATTCATACAGTCCCAGGTTCCTCCTCCACAGGACTCAGACCAATTACACCCCCAGAAATTACACGAAAATTGGTCTCCTTGTAAAGAACACCATGGCCAAAAACCATTGCAAACACCTGACCAGGAACAAGAAGAAGCCCGATTACAATCAGTTTGGGTGGTGAGAGAAGAGCATTGTTTTTCACCGCTCGGTTCACATCCTACGTCTTCCCCCATCTGGTTGCATTCTGATTCGTCCGCGACATCGGTACAGTTCCATGTTCCTTCGCACAACTCAGTCCAAGTACACCCCATAGTCGAATTACATGCGCTCTCCCCTAGAGCAGTGCAGGTGGCTCCTCCTTCGCATCGTCCTACCCAACTACACGAAGCAACCTGAGAGCATCCTGTTTCAGTGTCAAACTCCAAGCAATTTCTTTCCTGGTCCAATCCACAATGGGCTGGTATGGCAGAAAAATTCCCTGCTTGGCAATAATAACAGTCAGGGCAAGAAAAACACTGAGGGAATACGGCAGTGTGGTCAATGTCATAGCCACAAGATTCAGAGGCTGTTCCTACATTTTTACATTCGTAATCCCGGAACTCTTTTTCCACCATTTTACATCTTTTGCTGTTGCTGTCCTGGCACTCCCACCAGACGCTGGTCGTAGCATAATGGTCAGTAGGGCAGGTTTCACAGGCTGAACATCCGCAACTGTCAACAGTGCTGGAGCAATTACGCTCGCAGTCTCCAGCGATTGTACTGCTGGGGTTGGGGGTACAATATTCGCAGGAATCACATTCATAAGTACACTGGGCAGCACCACTAACCTCTTGGCAGCTCTCACAAGGAGCACAAGCATACTCATTAGTACAGTCTGGTTTTAGAGGATGACAGGTATCATACCAAGGTTCATCGCAAGGTTCCCAGCTTGTGCCAAGACACTCTTGGGTGCCGCAATTATGTAAACCGCAATTTCTAATTATACCTCTCGGGCAAACCCAAGCCCCAACACAATTTCCGCCAGCATCACATTCACCAGGACCGCCATAAGGGTCACAGGAATTACCATCTGTAGAACAGTCTTCCCAAGCTCTCCAACGACAATTAGAATCACAAACCCGGGTCTGAGTCCCTGTGCATACACCACTACCACAACTTCGAGTTTGAGTTTGTCCAGCCATACATTCAGCACCACACTCATAAGAGCAACTAATAGAGGGTGAAGCAGCGCACGACGCGCCACCACAATCAGCTTGACATTGGCAGCTTATGCAAGTTTTATTACGCGTCACCCTTACCCTCATATTGTCCTTGATACCGTTTCTATTATAGTCCGCAAGCTTCCGACCAGTACAATAATCACTATAAAGCACATTACAGCAAGTTTCCCTACCGCCACAGTCGCCATTATTGGCAACCTGAGTGCAGTTACCAGCGCCTGTGCATTTCCCCCAGCAGCACTCCCCGCTGTCCGGACAATCGCTCCATCTATCACAACCTCCACAGACCCATCCGCCCGGCTGACATTCTGCAGAGTCTAGCCAACACCTAACACCACTGTGAGCCTTATCTGTCCCTGTAGCAATACAATAATCAGGGCAAGAAGGTTTAGTAGTGTCCACATATAAATACCAGCAAACGTGGGGAGCGTTAGAACCACAGTCGCCAGCTCCAAAAAATTCAAATGGCCTTCCCCACATACAATAGTTCCAACAAGAACAAGAGTCATATGAAGAGCCCCCAGGGCAGTCCCAAGGCTCCAAACCCCATGGCCTGCACAGACAATTATCAGTCCCCCAATTTCCTAAGGCATTCCTATAAATAGAGCAACCTTCAACAGAACGCCAAGGGACAAATAAAAGGATAAGGAAAACGGCTCCTAAGAAATAAAAATTAATAAATTTATCTTCTTTATTCTTCATATATAAGCTCGGTTATGATGATTTCCCTGCCTTCCAGAGAGGGGACCCGGTCACCCAGGTCCTGGCTTTCAATAAAAGCGATGTGGTAAGAGCCACAAGAGAAACTCCCTTGTTCCTCTTTTAGCTCTTTTCCTTTGAGCTCGCAAAAACTCATAGCAAAATCCTCCAGGCTCCTTCCTTCTTTAAGCATTAATTTTAAACGAGGATCCTTTGGAAGAAAGTTCCAATTAGTGGCCACAATCTTAATCTCTCCGCAGTCCAGTTGGTCTTTGAGGGTCTTCTGGCAGTCCAAATCTGAAGCAAGACCGTTAGAATAGAAATCAGCCTCCTCCACTCCAAACTCATTGGACCCAACCAAATAAGAGGGCCCAAATGGGGCTATTTTCATTCCTATGTCTCTGCTCACTTCAACTGAGATATAACCAAAACAGGGCTTAAGGCCACCACACACAAAACATATGTCAGAATCCCCTTTGTAGTATTCACTGGGTTCACAATCTATTGCCGCTAGCTTTGTTTGCACCAATCCTTCCATAGAATCAGTAAAAGAAGAATATAAAGAATCAATGTCAGTCGAAGGGGGAGAGGACTGCAACCTCTCAATTTTTCTCTGGTCTTCTTTTGAGTAATAATAAAACAAGGCCACAGCAACTGCCAGAACAACAATCAGGATAATAAAGATAAAGATTTTGGTTTTTTTGCTCATGTCTTTTAACTGCCCCCTAAAACATATTTTAAAGCCTCAAAAAGACCCTTTGAAAACAAAACTACGGCAAAGCCAATTGCCGTCCATAGTAATATTTGCCGGGCTTTTGACATCTGCTCCAAGTTACCGCCAGCAGTCACAAAAAGAAACCCTCCCACAATAATCATCAAGGGGGCTATGATTATGGATAATCTGAAAATGAAGTCTATAATGTAGTTCAGGAAGTCGCCGATGTCCAGATGGGCAAGCGGATTGGGAAGGCCTGTGCAAACACCAGCTGGACCCTGAGGCTCACATTGCCCAGACATGCACTCCTGAGCGCAATAACATGTTTCCCCAGCCGAACTCTCCCTGGTAAGGTCGCAACATCCTCCAAAAGGACCGCAAACATTACTGGTGCATTCACCATTACTAGTGCAAGGATCTGACCATCCCTGGGCATCCACCTTGGCAAAGGAGACAAAGAGAAAAGCAGAGATTAATATTGTCAGCAACAAAAAACTTTTAAGCCTCATATTGATTATTCAAATAGGGTAGTGATTAAATCAAAAATAGCTTTTGAAAGAAGGGCTATTACAAACCCAATCATAGCCCCTGTAGCCGCCTTCCTCAAGGTCGCCAAATCCTTTTCTGTTCTTTCTGTTCCTACAAAAAAGTAACCTACGGCAACAACAATAACTACAAAGGCCAAAAAAGAAATCAAATAAAAAAGAAAATCAACTACATTCTTTACAATATCTTCCAAATCAGCGCTGGGGATGATTGACGGGATCCTGAATCCTTGGCTGCACACAAACCCACCATTGTCCTTTGAACAAAATCCCGATTCGCATTCAGTATTACAATAACACGTGTCTCCAATATCTAAGTTAAGGCTAGTGTTGCAGCACTTGTTCTGCTCTGCGCATATTAAAGAACCATCGCAATCACTTGTAGACCCGCAAGAACCGCCTCGTGCCACAGCCTCTACAGTAGACCCAGAAAACAAAACAGTCAAAACCATTAATGAAAAAATTGAAATGTAGGCTATTTTTCTCATCTCGAAATGATTAAGGATTTTTCAAAATTAGTCCCCAGTGATAAATACTAGCCTCAAACTCTTCTTCTATCTTGAATCCCAGTTCTTGAGCCATCTGCTTCGCCTCCTCTGGTGAAACTGTTCTTTCAGGTCCCAATTTAGTATCCTCTTTCCAATCAACAATCAAAACTTTTCCGTCCTGCTTGAGCACTCTTTTCGCCTCTGACATTACTTCTTCAATGTGTTCAAGCTCAAATAAAAGATTGGTCATCAAGACCAAATTACAACTTCCAGCTAAGAGTTTGGACGTCTGCTCCACATTAGATTTTACGGTTTCCACATTGGAGATATTCTGGGAACGCAGTTTTCCTTTCAAAGCAGATAAAGGCTCTGAAAGGACATCGATAGCATAGACCCTTCCTTGTTTTAATTTCTCTGCCAGAGGAATAACCCATCCCCCAGAGCCAGAACCAAAATCCGCAGCCACCCAAGTTTCTTTGAGGTTCAATTTCTCTAATATCCGAGAAGGGTTTAAAAAAGCCATCTCCTGAAAATATTAATTTATTTTATATATTTCTATTTTACCCCTTTTGAAAATTTTTTGAAAGTGGAAAGAAGAATCTAAAAAACGCATAAATGTTTTATTGCTGGCCCCTTTAATCAAAATATAGTCCCCGTTCATTTCGTTGCTTAGAAAATTATAGGTTCTCTGTGTGCCCTCTTCAGAGAGAATAGATTCAGCGCCAACACAGTTTTCATCAACACACAACACTCCCTTGGTTAAAAGGTTTTGCCACCCCCAATAGAGAGAAGAGTTATTAACATACATAAAGGTCGGGTCCATACCGCCACAATAGTAATTATGGTGATTGTGAAAAAACAATAAGGGAAAATCCGACCAGACAGAATTCAGAACCACAGACCGGGGCTCTGTATTCTCTCTAAGCCAAAGCGCTGCCTCTTTAAATGAATAAAATTCTTGAGGAGAAGAGTCCAAAATTATCAGAGGCAAGATCAATATATAATAAAAGGAGAAATAAAAAACTAAGAACAGAACAGCCCCTGATAATAATCTGCCATAAGAATTGTATATTTTAATAAAAACATCCCGGGAAAAATTATAAAGTGCTTTCCAAACATGGTCCACTGTCTTATTATCGAAAACTAGATCAGGGAGTTTATTCTTAGAAAGTTTATGGTAAAAATCATAAAATCCGGGTATAAAAATCCTATCAAACCAGACAGCAAAAAAGAGAACGGAAAATGGAGCCCAGTATTCAATAAATCGCTTACTCAGAAAAGTTAGAACCATGAAAAAAGAAGAGAAGAAAAAGAGAACGGAAAGAAAGAAACGAACATCCTTACTTTTTTTTCTAAAACTTTGAATGACAATCCACAAAAAAGGAATCAGCCAGGTAAGAAAAAACATGATGTTATCCTCGGTTCTGCCCACAAATGACCCCAGCTCTGCTCCGAAATGAAGATTCACGCCACTGAATTTAAGGAATAAGACATTAAAAACCTGATGATAAAGAAGATAGATGTTATTCGGAAAATCTGGTCTCAGGAAAAGAGCAAGAAAGAATCCCCCAAAAACAAACATCGAGACCTTGAGGTCAATCTTCCTTTCGTTCAGAAATTCCAACACTGCGACCGATACAGCGATAAATAAAATCAATGGCGCTTCCGTGGTGGCCCAAGCATAAATAAAAGCGACCACCGCTGCCTTCCAATGTTCCTTCTTAAAGATAAAATAAAAGCCCAACAGAGAAAGAAAGATGGATAAGACATAAGGTCTCGCCATCAACAGCCGGAAATTAAAAAGAAAAGAAAGAAGAAATAAAAAGAACGGACCTAAGAAGGCGAGCTTTACCTTGAACCCTTTAAGCACCAAAAAAAATCCAACAGCTAGTAGTGCAGAAAAAAAAGCACTGCTCACTTTAGCCCCCACAATTAAATCACCAAAGGTGAAAGGAATTAATAAAAGATGGTACCCCAGCCAAAGATCAGCAGGCAACTCTTTTATAATGCTGCATTGGAGCCAAGGAAACTGCCGGACTGAAAAATCAAAACCCTCTTTCCTTATCAGCCAGGCATGTTTGATGTGGTAATAAGCGTCTTTGCCTATAAGATAATCTAGAGAAAACTGGGCAGCCAAAAACAATAAAAAGAAAACCAGGAAAATAAGAAGAGACAATAATATTTCATCTTTTTTCATATCTTTTAAAATCTGTTTTCCAATAACACCTTGATCATTTGTAGGCCGTCTCGGAGCCTGATCTTTTTAGCTCCCTCGTGTCCCCTTGGAGTATAGCCAATAGCCACTTCTGGAATCTTAATACCCTTCCTGGCTGTCTTGGCCACCACCTCACAATTAAAACCAAAACGCCTAGAAGCCCAGACGATATTCTTCAAAAAAGAAGTTTTAAAAAGTTTATAGCAACTCAAAACATCTGTCATTTCCTGACCATATAGAAAATTAGTTAACCTTGTCAAAAAAAATCCCCCCCAATAAAAGAGTTTGTAAGGGTGGGAATTTTTAGGTTCAAGCCAGCGGGAGCCATTCACTATCTGAGCATTATTTTTTACAGCCACTTCCAATAATTTAGGTATATCCCGGGGATGGCATTCCAAATCAGCGTCCTGGATAACAACATATTCTCCGGTCACGTGATTCAGGGCTGTTTTAATAGCTGCGCCCTTTCCTTGATTCTGAGGATGGTAGAATACTTTATATTTTCCCTCTAATTGCTTGATGAATGACGGAGTGCTGTCTGTAGATCCATCGTCTACAATAATGATCTCTGTTTGGAATCCCAGAGAAGAAAAATCAACCTTCTCGAGCCTCTCTATTACCTCTAAAATCGTTTTTTCTTCGTTGAAAACAGGAATAATAACAGAAAGGGTTAAGTTGGGCATATATCATAACTAAACACAAAGGATTGATACTACTTGATCTCCTTTTTCCAGCTTCATGACCCTCACTCCCTGAGTGGCACGACCCTGCTTGGAAATCGAGTCGATCTTAATCCTGATAACCTTGCCGTGCTTTGAAATTGCAATGAGGTCTTTTTCTGCGCCAGTCAAGACTTCAGAAGCCACCAGGTCACCCTTCTTTTTCTTAAGGTCAGCTGTTTTCAAACCTATTCCTCCCCTGCTCTGAGAACGGTAGTTTTTCAGGCTGGTCCTTTTCCCATAACCCCTTTCGGTCACTACCAATAAGTAGCCTTTTTCTTTCTTCTCCTTGTCCTGATCCTGGATAACATCCATGCCTATAACCTCATCGCCCCTCTTCAGTTCTATGCCTTTCACGCCCATGGCTGTCCGCCCCATAGGCCGGACATCTTCTTCACTAAACCTGATTGACTGGCCTTTCTTGGTCGCTAGTATTATCTCGTCTTTGCCGTCTGTTTTGCCAACTTCCTTGAGCACATCTCCCTTTTTCAGAGAAATGGCAATCAGCCCAGACCTGCGGATATTTTTGAACTCCTCCAAAGCTGTCTTTTTCACCTTGCCCTTTTTAGTGGCCATCACTAGATACTCCACCTCAGAGTCCTCAATGTCTTTGTCCAAAGAAATGATAGACAATACTTTTTCTTCTCCGGAAAGCTCCAGGAAATTCTGTATTCCCCTTCCCTTGGCCACCCTTCTTGCTTTTGGTATTTCATAGGCAGGGATTTTGAAAACCTTTCCAGAATCAGTAAAGAAAAGAAGCTGGTCATGGGTGTTTGCACTCAAGAATTGTGAAACAACATCCTCTCCAACAGTTTTCAGTCCCAGCAGACCCTTGCCCCCTCTCCTTTGGCTCTTATAGGCCTTGGGGCTCATCCTTTTAATATATCCACCCTGAGTGAGAGTGATAATGGTTTCTTCCTTGGGAACCAAGTCCTTAGTAGAAATCTTCCTAATATTCTTTTTGAAAATCTTAGTTCTCCTCTCGTCCCCAAACTCTTCTTTCAACTGTTTTAATTCTTTTTTAATGAGGTTCTTGATTTTGGTCGGACTCTTTAATAAAGCTGTGAGTTCCTTAATCTGAACTTTTAATTCTTTCAGCTCGTCTTCAATTTTCTTTCTTTCTAGTTTTGCTAGAGCAACCAGCTTGGTATCTAAAATGGCATCAGCTTGAATTTCGGTAAGCTTGAATTTTTTCATTAAATTCTTCTTAGCACTCTCTCGGTCGTCTGACTTTTTAATAGTTTCAATGACCGCATCGATCTTGGACAAGCATTTGTGGAGGCCCTCTAAAATATGAGCTCTCTCCTTGGCTTTTTTCAATTCATATTTCGCCCTCCTGGTGACCACGTCCTTTCTGTGCTCGATAAAATAGGAGAGAACCTCGACAAAGTTCAAGGTGCGAGGCTGGATTCCGTCCACCAGAGCCACCATATTGAGATGGAACTTGGTCTGGAGATAAGTAAATTTAAAAAGACGATTGAGCACCCGGCGCGGATTAATGCCCCGCTTGAGCTCCACCACAATCCTCGTTCCTTCCTTGTCTGACTCATCCCGGATATCTTTTATCCCTTTAATCTTTTCCTTGGAAACAAGTTTGGCACACTGCTCCAAGAGCGTGGACTTGCGAATATGATAGGGGATTTCGGTTATTAATATTTTTGCGCCTCCTCTCTTGCTCTTCACAATGTCTGTTTTTGCCCTGATAAGGATAGGCCCCTTGCCCTGAGAATAAGCTTCAATGATCCCCTCTTGGTCATAGACTAGTGTACCTGTCGGAAAATCAGGCCCCTGGACAAATTCAAAGAGATCCTCTGTGTTAGCGTCTGGATTGTCAATCAAATAAATAATGGCGTCGCACAATTCATTGAGGTTATGAGGTGGAATGCTGGTCGCCATCCCCACAGCAATGCCCGTGCATCCATTTAAAAGCAACTGGGGGAAGGGGGAAGGCAACACCACTGGTTCTTCTCTGGTACCGTCATAGTTGTCTACAAAATCAACTGTTTCTTTTTTAATGTCTTCCAGCATCTTTTCTCCCTCGTTTGAAAGACGCATCTCTGTGTAACGCATAGCAGCAAATTCATTAGGATCATCTAGAGAACCCATGTTCCCCTGACCCTGAATGAGAAGATACCTGAGAGAAAAGTCCTGGGCCATCCTGACCGCAGCTTTATAAACAGCTTGATCACCGTGCGGATGGTATTTACCCAGCACACTACCCACTACGGTTGCTGATTTTCTAAATTTAGCATCGTGGCGCAGACCCTCATCAAGCATTGCGTAAAGGATTCTTCTCTGAACCGGCTTCAGCCCGTCCCTAACATCGGGAAGGGCACGTGAAACAATCACTGACATTGCGTAGTCAATGTAAGATTCCTTCATTTCCTTGACTATCTTTCTCTCTTCTATATCTCCTTCTTCTAATTTTTGATCTTTTTTCTTCTTTGGCATCTTAGTGGTCTACATTACTTATATTAATCTCTATTAATTCCTTTTTGCAAATCCTCCAAGCTGGGGATACTTTGGAGCTGTTCTTCCAGATTAATATCTGGGAGTTCGAACCCTGACTGAGGGTTGTCTATCTCAATTTTCTTCATCCTCTCTCCCAGGTTGCCGAAATAAAAACGGAGGAGAAAAAAACCTGCTACAGCCAGTATAAAAAATAAAATTATCTTTTTGATAATTTCCGGAAAAGACCTAATTTTATCCAATATGTTCATCGAACTTATCCAGAATCTTCTTTAAGTCCGGGGGAAGAGGAGAGGAAAACTCCTTCTCTTGCCCGTCCAAATTTTTTATCCTTAAAAAACTAGCGTGCAAAAATTGTCTCTTCAGACCAGGGGGAGGCTTTTGGCTTTTGAAAGAGTACACCTTGTCTCCAGCAATTGGATAATGGAGATAATGCAAATGCGCTCTTATCTGATGTTTTCTCCCGGTTTTAGGACAAACCTCAAGTAACGTGTAAAACTCCTTTTGAGCTCCTTTTTGGCTATAGAAGACCCTTTTTTTCTGGTAAACAGTTACGGCCTTCCTTTTTCCCTCAGCGTCAGGCCCAAAGGAAAAGTAAACTTTTTGTTTAATGCGGTTCTGCGGAGACCTTCCTAGCAAGCTTTCTATTCTCCCCCTTTCTTTCTTCAATTTTCCGTACACCAGGGCAAGATACTTTTTAAAAACTCTTCTCTTCTTGAACTGTTCCTGAAAAAACTTCAAACTCTTTTCATTCCTAGCCACTAATAATACCCCTGAGGTCTCCTTGTCTAAACGATGAACTAAGCCGTAGCGGGGGCTAGAGCCAACGCTTTTGAGGTCTGGGAAACGATCGGTCAAGGCTCCCATTACAGATTGACGATCTTCTTTTTGCTTGGAAGCAACCACTAAAGGGGCGGGTTTGTCCACCACGAACAGATTATCGTCTCTATAAATAATTTTGATCTTCTCTCTCATTGGCTTTTGTGGGCGATGCAGGACTTGAACCTGCGACCTCCTGCGTGTCGAGCAGACGCTCTAGCCAGCTGAGCTAATCGCCCTTTTGGAATCATTTCTGAATATGGGCGTGCGTGGGATCGAACCACGGACCCCGTCTTTATAAGAGACGTGCTCTAACCACTGAGCTACACGCCCTTTTCCTATTATATTATAAAGTAGAAAAAATCTTTAGAGTCCCTTGACTTCCACCTTAATCTTCTTCTTGGGAGTGTTCTTTTCTTCCTTCTTGTTCTGCCTTTCGGGAGTCTCTTCCTGAACTCCCTCCTCTTGTCCTATTTCGTCTTCTGAAGAAGGTTCTTCTTTGGCAATTCCTATTAGTTTTTCAAATTCATTTCTTTCCAAGGTTTCTTTTTCCACCAGGGCTTGGGAAACCTTGTCTAGGAGCTTTTTCTTGCTCCTGAGGACTTTGGTGGCTTTTTTCTCTGCGTCCTTGATAATCTTCTTCACCTCTTCATCTATGAGGCTGGCTATCTTTTCTGAGTAATTCCGGCCTTCAGCTATTTCCTTCCCCAAAAAGATCTGTTCCCCCTCTCCTCCAAAAACAATGGGGCCAAGCTTTTTAGACATGCCGTATTTCTTAACCAACTTCCTGGCCAGGCCAGATGCTTTTTTCAAGTCGTCAGCCGCTCCAGTGGTAATTTCTTTGAATTTAATTCTTTCTGCACAGTATCCTCCTAATAAAGTGGAAATCTGAGCCAAAAATTCAGACCGTTTTTTGATTTTAGTTTCTTCTTTAGGCATCTTCAGGGTGTAACCAGAAGCAAAACCACGAGCAATAATAGATACTTTCCTTACCGGCTCAGCTTCTGAAAGAAAGCTAGAAACTAACGCATGACCCGCTTCATGCACCGCAGCTATTTCTTTTTCTTTCTCAGATAAAATATGGCTCTTCCTCTCCGGGCCCAAAAGAACTTTTTCAATAGATTCGAGGAATTCCTCTTGATAGATTTTGCTCTTGTCCTGTCTGGCCGCCAGAATAGCAGCTTCATTTACCACATTGGCCAGGTCAGCCCCAGAGAAGCCGGGCGTCCTTTCTGCTACCTCTCTGAGCTCGACATCAAGGGCTAGCGGCTTACCCCTACAGTGGATCTTTAATATCTCTTCTCTGTCTTTAATATCAGGAAGATTAAGTACTACTCTCCGGTCGAACCTCCCCGGACGCAAGAGCGCAGGGTCTAGGATATCGGGCCGGTTGGTAGCACTAATAATGATGACGTTGGTATCCCTCTCAAACCCATCCATCTCAACCAGCAACTGGTTTAAGGTCTGCTCCCTTTCGTCATGACCTCCTCCAATGCCCGCACCCCTCATCCTGCCAACCGCGTCCAGTTCGTCAATAAAAACCAGCGAAGGGGCTTTCTTTTTAGCCTTACTGAAAAGATCCCTCACCCTCGCTGCCCCTGTCCCCACAAACAATTCTACAAAAGTTGATCCTGATGTATGGAAAAAGGGCACATTAGCCTCTCCTGCGACTGCTCTTGCCAAGAGTGTTTTTCCAACTCCTGCCGGGCCAACCAAGAGGATGCCCCTTGGAATTTCTGCTCCCATCCTTCTGTATTTCTGAGGATGCTTAAGAAAGTCAACCACCTCCTTTAATTCCTCTTTCGCCTCCTTAAGGCCTGCAACATCGTCAAAGTTTATCTTGTCCTTACTGTATCCTTCTGCTCCAAAAAGCGTTGCCTTTGATTGTGTGAAATCAAAACTCCTCATGGCTCCCTGCTGAGCCTGCTTTAAAAATGTCCAAACTAAGAATCCTAAAATAAGCAGTGGGAGGACTGAGAGTAAAACCGGAGCCAGCCAGCCCCAACCCCCTCCTTCCTCTTGGATGTCAATGGTGACTTGTTCCAGGCTTTCTCTTCCCACCCCATAATTCAACAGGGATTCAGAAAGAGAGGATTCTCCCTCTTTTCTGGATGAACCCATGGAGTCGTCTTCATAGAGAATCTCCAGGTCATTGCCTGAAACAGTAATCTTTTTGACTCTTCCTTGGTTTATTTCGTCAGCCAGTTGAGTCAAGGGAATTTCCTCAGCTCCACTGAGCGGTGAAAAAAACAAGCTAAACACTGCTGAAACAGTAATGAAAATCAGCAGGATAGAAATAATATTCTTTACTAAAGTTTTCATCTTATTTTAAATAAAATCAAACCTCAATCGGTCGGAGACTCATCTTGTGTTCCTCTTCGCTCACAGAAAGCACCTCAAAGGGATATTTTTTGCCTACTTCCAAAACCTCTTCCATTCGCTTGTCTTCAAATTCAGAAACATGACAAAGGGCTTGTATCTTGTCTTCCACCTGGACAAAAGCGCCAAAGGGGTTAATCTTTGTCACTTCCCCCTCAACAATATCTCCTTTCTGATACTTCATTTCCGCTCCTTTCCAGGGATCTTCTTTCAATGCTTTTAAAGATAGAGATACCTTGCCATCAGAAATGTCTACTATTTGGGCTTTAACCTTCTCTCCGACATCCACGATATTGGCGGGGTCTTCAATGATCTGCCAATCTAGTTCTGAGATGTGAATCAGGCCCTCAAGCTTGCGGTATCCTTCTTTTTCTTCATCAAGGGGAAACTTAATAAAGGCGCCGAACTCTGTAATGCCTGTGATTTCTCCCTCTACCACGTCTCCCACCTCATATTCCTCGAGCATCTCTTTGACCTTATCCATGTTCTTGGCCTTTTCAGAAAGGATAATCTGGTTTTTCTTTGGGAAAAGATCGAGCACCTTCACTTCCATTTCCTCACCCACAAATTCTTGAAGCCTCCTCAGTATTTTAGATTTGTCTCCTCCTTCCACCTTGGGGTAATTCTCCGAAGAAAGTTGAGAAACGGGCAGGAAAGCAGGAATACCTGAGATGTTTGTTACCAAGCCCCCCTTGTTAGCCCCCAGCACCTTGATGGTGATGGTTTCGCCCTCTTCCTTCTTTTCTTTCAGGCGGTCAAAGGTGATTTCCTTAGTAGCCTCACTAACCGAAAGCTCAATAAAACCCTCCTCTCCGTCTACAGAAATGATCTTACTGAATACTTTGTCGCCTTCTGAAAGATCTTTCAGTTCTTCTTTGCATCGCTTGAACTCCATGCCGTAAATCTTACCCACTCCAATCTTTCCCAAATCCAAAAAGAGGGCGGAACGTCCTTTTCCAATTACTTCCCCTTCTACGATTTCACCTACTTTAGCAGGTTTTAGATCATTGTATTCGTCTAAAAGTTTTTTCATATTAGTGTCGTCCATATTTCGTATGTCCCTTATTTTATACTAATTTCTTTAAACTTTCAATAGTTGAATTAAAAATTGATTTATGATAGAGTTGGAGGATAAGAATGAGAAATAAAATTCTATGAAAATCCGTTGGTTCGGACACTCTTTTTTTCAGATTAAAACAAAGTTTGAGGGAAGAGAAAGGACAAAAATATTCATTGATCCTTTCGGGGAAGATACCGGCCTGAAGCTCCCAAGCAGACTGTCAGGAGAGATTGTAATGGTCACTCACCCTCACTCACACCATAATAACGTAAAGGCAATTTCTGGCAACCCCTTTGTTATTGAAGGACCAGGCGAGTATGAAGTAAGAAAGGTGTTTATCCATGGAATTTCAAGTTTTCACGACCAGAAAAAAGGGAAGGAAAACGGAAGGAACACCATATATATTATTGAAAACGAGAGAATCAGGCTTTGCCATATGGGAGACTTTAACCAGACTGAGCTGACAGAAAAACAAATGGAAAAAATAGGAGAAGTGGACATTCTTCTCATCCCTATTGGCGGGGGAAAAACAGTTTCTGCTAAGGGAGCAGCAAAGATTATGTCTCAGGTAGAGCCCCGCATTACTATTCCTATGCATTATGCACTGCCGAAACTGAAAGTCAAACTGGATCCGCTAGACAACTTCCTTAAAGCTTTCGGCATAAAGACAGCGAATCCTGTAGAAGAATTATCCGTCAAAAAAAAGAGTTTACCCAAGGAGGACGAAGCAAAAATAATAGTACTCAAGCATTAATCATGAGTAAAGCAAAAGAGTCCACAAAATCATATATTAAAGGAGACCTCCCCGAACTCCGTCCAGGAGATCAGGTTAGGGTATTCCAGAAAATAAAGGAAAAGGGGAAGGAGAGGGTTCAGCCCTTTGAAGGAACTATTATTGCCAGAAAGCACAATAAAGAACTAGGGGCTACCATCACTGTCAGGAGAGTAATTAAAGGGATTGGTGTAGAAAAAATAATCCCTATTAACGCTCCGACCGTTGAAAAAATAGAGGTAATCAGAAGAAGTAAGGTAAGGAGATCAAAGCTCTATTATCTCCGGAAAGCCAGAGGAAAGAGGGCTAGGCTGAAAAGAAGAAAGGTAAAAACCACAGAGGAAGCGCCTGGGCCAAAAAAGGAAGAAGAGAAAGCAGAGGAACAACCCAAGAAAGAAGAGGTTGCTATCGAAGAAGGCAAAGAAAAAGAAGAACAGAAAAAGTAAAAAAGCGGACGTGGCGGAATCGGCATACGCAATAGGTTGAGGACCTATGAGGATATTTCCTCGTGTGGGTTCAAATCCCACCGTCCGCACTTGTCGGGGCACGTAGCTCAATTGGCTAGAGCATCTGACTTACATTCAGAAGGTTTCAGGTTCAAGTCCTGACGTGCCCACTTGTTCAATCTAAAAAGCACCCCTTCCGGTGCTTTTTTATTATTGTTGAGAATTTATCCTCTCTTTTGCTCTTTTCCAGATCTCTTGATTGATAGGGGTTTCCACCCCTACCTCTTTTCCCAGCTTAACCACGGCTCCATTATAATAATCAATCTCATCTAAAACCTTGGGCTTTCCTTCTCGGCCCTTGGTAATGATCTCCGTGATCTTTTTACGGAAAAGGGAGATAATCCAGAGAGGTGTTTTGCCCACAACCAGGGCGTAGTCTCCGACATTGTAAGCATTAAAATTAAGAAACCTGCCTCCTGATTTGTGCACTACTGTTACATACTCCTTCAGTGCCTTAACCTCTTCTTCAAAAATTTTCTTATCCAGAAAACCCTTTCTGATAGATAATCCCCGAGAAGCTGAAGCCATGCCAATTAAATTAAGGAACAGTTTTGAAAACTCAATATTCCGTGCTTCAGAAGAAGGAAATTGCTCAAATTGAAATCCTGATTTTTCAAACAGCACGGCAATATCCTCGGCATCCCCTGGACCCATCACCTTTGCAAAGGCCCCTTTAATAGGAAGAGAGTATTGAATACAGATCCAGTCCTCAAATCTTTTTTTATCAACTGGATTGAAAAGAATAACCCTGACCAATCTAATCTTTTCTTTCTCCCCTCCCATAACCTCGAGGATAGCTCTCTGCGCATCTTTTATGGCCTCAATTCCGTTTTGGGAAATGATAAAGGTTGGTTTTTTGTCTTTACAACAAGAAAGGTAGAATTTCAGAGGGTTGGAAATCGGATTTCTAGTAGCTAGGAGAAAAATATCAGGACACAGGTTTTCATTAAAATCTGTATCTTCAACCATCTCTTCTTTAAAGAGAGTTTCTCCTCCGTCACTGTTTTTGATATAGAGCCTATTCTCTCTCACCAAAACTACTTCTTTCTTTCTGGCAACTCCCTTCACGTTAGCAGCCTTTCCTAATTCAAAAGCAAACATGGTGCCTGTTCTCCCCCCGACCCCTATAACACTGACTTTCTTTTCCATCATATATATAGTTAAATTATAACACTATCCCGTGCCAGAATAAATCCTATCAAAGAACAACGCAAGAGCAGGGTTTGATTTTAACACTGAAAAGTGTTAATTTAGTGATAAGATTCGATTGTTTCGAGCGGTCCTTCCCTTCTTGCTCCCGGAAGGACAAATTTCATTTTATCATCGGGTGGGGTGTACCGAACGGCAAGGTGCCGCTCTCGAAAAGCGGAGGGCTAACGCCCGTGCGAGTTCAAATCTCGCCCCCACCGCCACCCATCAATAATCCACATCTAATACCAGAAAAATATGTTCGACTTATTCAAAAAGAAAAAGAGGCCAGAGAATTTAGACCAAGTAGTGGGTCAGCTTGAAGGTCTTGAGCAGAAAATTCAAAAAATAAGTCAAGAGATAGAGTCTCTTACGAAAAAGCAAGAGTTAGCAGTCCAGAAAGTGGAGATAATAAGATACAACCCTTTCCAGGAATCAGGAGGAGATCAGAGCTTCTCTCTCGCTCTGCTGGACAAAAACAACAACGGCGTGGTTATCACCAGTCTTTACGGAAGGGACGCAAACAGGATTTTTGCAAAACCAGTCAAAGAAGGGAGGTCCACTTACTCTCTCTCCAAAGAAGAGAATAAAGTGTTAGAGCGAGCAAAAAGTAGAAAAATTATTAAAAAAGATGAAGGAAAATAAGGACGAAAATTTAATCAGTCGCCCTCCCGTAGTGGTCGTTCTTGGACACATTGATAGCGGCAAGACCACCCTGCTCGACCAAATCAGGAAAAGCAGAGTAGCAGAAGGAGAATCGGGAGGAATCACCCAACACATTGGAGCTTATCAGGTAGAAAAAGGGGGGAGAAAAATCACTTTTATCGATACCCCAGGGCATGAGGCATTTTCCCAGATGCGTTCCCGTGGAGCAAAAATAGCAGATGTTGCCATCTTGGTAGTTGACAGCTGTAAAGGAGTTCAGACCCAAACAAAAGAGGTTATCAAGCATGTCCAAGATGCTGGAATTTCCTGCGTGGTAGCTTTGAACAAAACAGACAAACCCACTGCCTTTCCTCAAAAGGCAGAAAAGGAGCTTCAAAAGGAAGGAATTACAGTTGAGTCTCTGGGTGGAGACGTGCCTTCTGTAAAAATTTCAGCAAAAACAGGTAAGGGTATCGACGACCTTCTTGATCTGATTATTCTGGTTTCCGAGATGAAGGACTTAAAAGCAAATGCTGGGGAAAAGGCCAAAGGGGTAATAATAGAGTCTTATCTCGATAATAAGAGAGGGCCTACTGCCACCCTCCTCATCAATGAGGGAACATTGGAACCAGGAGATATTGTAGGAACCAGTTTTACTATGGGAAAAATCAAAATCCTCGAAGACTTCCAGGGCACACAGTTGGAAAAAGCAATGCCCGGAGATCCTGCAGTTGTATTAGGGTTCGAAGACGCTCCCCGGATAGGAGAAAGCTTCAGGGAATTTCCAAGCCTAGCAGAAGCACAAGAAAATGTTCAACCCAAAGAAAGGAGAGAGATCTCCGCGCCAGAGCAAAAACCAGAATCAGACCAAAAAATTCTAAATATTATTCTAAAAACAGACGTTCTTGGATCCATAGAAGCGGTTGAAGAAATTTTACAGACCATCCCACAGGAGAAGGTAGCCCTTAATCTCTTGAGAGCAGAAGTGGGCAATATCACTCAAAATGATGTCAAGATGGCCCAAAGTTCTAAAGCATTAATCCTGGGATTTAGAGTAGATATCAACAAAGCCGCAGAAAGGCTTCTGCAGAGAGAAGAGACAAGTGTGGAAGTAATGACTTTTAACATCATCTACGAATTGGTCGAAGGAATTAAAAAGACGATAGAAAAAGGGTTAGAGCCAGAAATAGTCAGAACAGATGTGGCTAGACTCAAAGTGCTCAAAACTTTCTGGAGTAAAAAGAGAAGACAGATAGTGGGAGGAAGGATTATAGAAGGAACGGTCAAAAAAGGCCTCTCCATTGAAGTAACCAGAGAAGGGGAGGCGATTGACCAAGGCAAAATAATTGACCTTCAGAAAAAGAAACAACCAATCCGTCAAGCATCAAAGGGTGAAGAAGTCGGACTCCTCTACGAAGGAGAAAAGAAAATTGAAAAAGATGACGTGCTTGTTTTCTTTAAGAAAGAAAGGAAAAAAGCAACGCTCTGACCAGCCTTGTATGCCCAAACGCCTCGAACAGATAAACCAAGTGGTTAAAAAACAGGTTTCCCAGATTTTACTTAAAGAAATGGATTTCCCTTCTGATATTCTGGTCACAGTCACCAGGGTAGAGACAACATCCAATAAAAGAGAGAGTAAAGTCTATGTCGGCGTCATCCCGGAAGAAAAAAAAGAAAAAGTATTTCAATCATTAAGGAAAAAGGTATTTTTCATCCAACAGGAAATAAACAAGAATCTCCGTATGAGGCCGGTTCCAAAAATAAGGTTCGTGGAAGAAGAACAAACAAAGAAAGCAGCCCGGATCGAAGAGATCTTAGAGCAGTTGAAGAAAAGGGAGAAATAGTATAGTATTTGAACTAGCAACGGCCTGGTAGCCAAGTAGCCAAGGCATCGGTCTGCAAAACCGACATTCGTGGGTGCAATTCCCACCCAGGCCTCATCCCTCTGTTGTTAAAAGTGCCGCGGTGGCGGAATTGGCTTACGCGACAGACTTAAAATCTGTTGGGAGAATATCCCGTGTGGGTTCGAGTCCCACCCGCGGCACACTCAAAAACGCCCTTGAAAGGGCGTTTTTCTCTTTCCTTTAAATTCTAAGTTTACCTTCCTAAAATCTCAATATGAGTCTGCTGGGCGCCAAAAGCAAGGGCCTGATTATATTCAGGGAGCCAGACATCGACCATATAATATCCTTTTCTCCAATTCATCCTGTCTTCTACTATAAAGACCTTGTCTCCGAAAACTTCCGGGATCCTGATCTGAGTACCAAAAGGTAACAGGTTATTTGCCACCACCCCGTCTTTTACGCCTGATCCAGAGGCGGTCACAAAAGGAGTATCATCGGTCTGGGATGGAGTACTGGAATAAGCTGTCACTACCACGGGCATCTCTTCCACCACTTTAAGATCAGGGTTAACAGGAGAGCAAGAAGCGGAAAGGGAATTTCCGCCAGACAAGATGAGCGCAGAAGGCTCAGTTCCCTCTTGATTTAAAGAAAAGGAATAAGCATTGAAAAGCATGCCTGAAAACAGCAAGAAAAAAGCCAAACCAACCATCCAAAAATTAAGACAACAGATCTGAAATCTCTTCTTGCGCTGGTGTTTTTGGGAAAAAATAAGCATATTTAATTTCATTGGGATTGCGTTATAATATCTAATCCCAGAGTCAATGTCAATACATCTAAAAAAACATCAGAGAAAGAAGCAAAAATCGCCCTTTTGGGCGATCTTTTTCTTGAATCCTGAGCGGGTGAAGGGAATCGAACCCTCGTCTTAACCTTGGCAAGGTCACGTACTAGCCGTTATACGACACCCGCGCATTCAAAATATGTTATGGTGCCGCGGAGTGGAATTGAACCACCGACCCTTTCTTTTTCAGAGAAATGCTCTACCACTGAGCTACCGCGGCACATGAATCATTTCTAGTTCCCAGTCTACAAGATTTTTTCCAAACTAACAACCGTCCAACAATATATTTTGCTGGTGGACCCAGTGGGACTTGAACCCACGACCTCCGGTATGCCATACCGACGTTCTAGCCAACTGAACTATGGGCCCACACCTGTGTCCCCGGGAGGAATTGAACCTCCATCCGCGGCTTAGGAGGCCACTGTTCTATCCGTTAAACTACGGGGACATCCCTCCCGGAAAATGAGTGTTAATGCTAAAATTTTCCTTAGTTACAAGCATATAATAGCAAATTTCCCTTCTGTTGGCAACCTAACAGATTTTATGATACAATTTTATTATATGACCCCAAATTCACCAATTCCAAAAATTGCAGAAAGAACTTGCCCAGCTGTCATAACCATCGTTATCTCCAAAGACCTCCCCAAGGTGGAGGGCTATTATTTGTTCCCTTACGGAGACCAGCAACTGGTCATTCCTCAAATGCATAAAAAGGGGGGAAGCGAAAGAACTAAGATCGGAGGAGGGTCTGGCTTTATTGCTTCAAAAGACGGTTATGTTATCACCTGTAATCACGTTATCAAAGATCCTACTGCAGATTACACAGTTATTGTCTCTCCAACTGAAAAATATCCGGCCCAAGTACTAGCCAAGGATCCCTTAATCGACATCGCCATCCTGAAAATCGAAGGAAAAAATTTACCCTCCCTTAAATTGGGGGATTCTGCGAAAATAAAGCTTGGCGAAACAGTGGTCGCTATCGGCAACCCCTTAGGAGAATTTGAGGATACGCTTTCAGCTGGAATTATTTCTGGATTGAGCCGAAAAATAAAGGCTTATGCTGGTTCCCCATTCAAGGCTACCAGTTTAAGAGGGTTAATCCAAACAGATGCTGCCATCAACCCAGGGAACAGCGGAGGCCCTTTGGTGAATATGAAGGGTCAAGCTATTGGGATCAATACCGCCATGGTTATGGGAGCAGAGAATATTGGTTTTGCCATCCCCATCAATTATGCCAACAAGACATTACAAGAAGTGATGAAGTACGGCAAAATCAGAAAGCCCTTTTTAGGGGTCAGGTATGTAATACTAAACAAACAGATAGCCCAACAAAACAAGCTTCCCGTAGACTATGGAGCTTTAATCGTGAGAGAGAGCTTGGGAGAAAAAGCAATTGTAGAAGAGTCGCCAGCCGACAGGGTCGGGCTTAAAGAATACGATATCATTCTTGAGTGCGACGGAAAAAAGATTGACGAAGACCATCCTTTGGCTGAAACCCTGCAAAAACATGAAATAGGTGATGTAGTAAACCTGAAAGTAAAGAGGGAGGAAAACGAGATGGACATTCATGTTAAGCTAGGAGAAAAAAGCTGAACAGAAAATAATGCCAAAATTAAAACAGCCTTTGAGGGGCTGTTTTTTTACTTTAGCTACCACTCCAAGCGATATTGATGGAATGAATCCCCCCTGTTAGGGCATTTCACTTCTTTTGCAGTTACTTCCTGCCCTAATACCATTTGAACAACCTGCGCAAAATAACCGCTTAAAATATGAGAGCAATGTAGGGGGTGGGAAGAGAATCCTTTCAGGTCTAAAACCAAATATTTTTCTTTTTCATTAAGCTCTGAAACCTTCAGGCTCCCCACAGTATAATATTTTTCCCAGATCTTGGGCGCTTCTCTAGCTACGCGCTCCAAGGAAACGAAAAACTTCAAAAACAGTTTAAGAATAATAGAGACCTTGGGTACAAATCCACCCATCCGATAGAGCCTCTCTTCACCGTAACCCAGTGCTTCCCTTATGGCAGCCACAGTAAGGGGGAGATAGCCAAGAGGATAAAAACTCATTCCTTTAAGCTCTCTGTATTTGAGAGGATGCCCCACCTTCTCTGTTATTCTTTCTACTTTTTTAAGTGACCCTTCCCCACTGTCTGCCAAAATAAAATCCGCGTAGTTTTTAAGAGCGGTCCCTCTGATTTGTCCCTCTCTTTCCATATACGCGTTAGCTTTTTCCCGGGTAAGTTCTTCTGCCATATTGCAATTTAAAAATTAAATTACCATTCTAAAAGGTATTCGTGGTACTCATCTCCCCGATACAGGCACTTGGTCTCTTTGCATGTGACCGGTTTCCCAACCACCATCTGCACCACACCGGCAAAATAACCTCTCAGCGTCTGGCTGCATTGAATAGGATGACAGGGGAAATTTTTAAGTCTGAGCACTAAACGTTTCTCTTCTTCGTCAATCTCAGCTGGCTCAATATCACCAACCGTATAATATTTCCTCCACATGTTGGGAGCTTCCTTAGCAACCCGTCGGACAGAAACAAAAAATTTCATAAAGAGCTTCATGATGAGGGAAATTTTGGGCTCAAAATTGCCGAGACGGTAAAACTGTTCCTGACTATAACCCAAAGCCTCCTTGATAGCCGCTATTGTGATCGCTTGGTACCCTCGAGGATAAAACTGCATTGAGTCCAACGCCTCGTAATGGATAGAGTATCCCATTTTTTCCGTTATTGCCTCAACTTTTTCCAAAGCTTCCTTACCACTTTCTTCTACCACAAAATCTGCGTAGTTCTTTAAGCCCACACCCCTAATCTGGCCGTCGTGCTTCATGTATTCGTCTGCTTTTTCTTTTGTAAAACTTTCTTCCATTGTGGTTGTTTGGCCTACAGTTCTATTCTATCAAATTAAAAAAGAAGCTGAAAGTTAATATCAACAGTTTTAAGAATCAAAAGCCCGGGACAATCCCCGGGCAAATATACACCACATAAGAAAACTGCGTCTTGTTTGCTATGTTTGCCAGAATTTATCAACCCGGTCAAGGGCCTCTTTCTCTTCTAGGCCTAGAAGGTAAACCTTAACCATTGCCATCAAAAGTTCTTTCCTTTCTTCAAGGCCCATATTAGGGATTCTCTCTTTAATCTTACCTTTCTGATCCGAACCGATATCAAGTTTGTCAACGAAGTTTTCTAAATTTTGATTAGTGAAAAATGTTTTGGGGCTTACCATAATTGTGATAGTGTTTATTTTATAACTTTATCTTCATTCCGTCTCTGCCATATATTCAATTAAATCAATAATTAGCCTGACAAACTTGTCCTTACGTCGCAGAGCCTCCTTTAAATCGTTCTCCTCTTGCTGTCTCATAAAATTTCTTATCTCGGGACCCCTGATCCCAACATTAAAACTTCTAAACATTTTGCTTAATTTTCTTTTCCCATACCCTGTCCTGGAGTAAAGAGTGTCAGCTTCTGCCTTCTCTTTCTTTCTAATCTTATTATATACTCCTGATATTTCCCGCACCACTCTTTCAATATTCATGGGCGTCTTTTTTTCTTCCTCGACCCACTGAGCTATTTTGGCGAGATCCTTTTTTTCCTTGCCTTTGAGATCTACCCTTTCTAGAAATTCTTCGCCTATGACTCGTTTTTTCACTTTCTTAAAAATATCTTTGATTTTTTTCTTTGGTTCAAGGTCTTGAATTTTCTCTTCTAATTTCTCTACACCTTTCTCTTTCCAGAGATTATCTATCATATTTTCCCGAATCCCCTGTTTGATATCAGTGTCGTTTTCTCCCTCTAAGAATTCGCTTATCTCACTTTCGTCCAATCCTAGTTTCTTAAATAAGTTTTTAACTTCCTCCTCATTTTCTTCAAACCTCTCGCGCTTCTCTTTTTCTTCCTTTTTAAGCTTTTCCTCTACCTCCTTTACCGCTTCTTCCTCGTTATCAAATTCGCCTATTTTCTTTTCGTTGGCACCCTGGACCACCACCTTTCCTCCTACATTTCTCACGATATAGTCCAAAGAATCCTTATAAGCATCTAAATTTAGCTTTATTTTGTCAGCTGACGAAATGGCACTTTCTAATTCATCAAAAGATTTTTCGTCTGAGCCTTCTTTAATCTTAATTTCTCCGGTGTCCTCGTCTTCTTCCCAAGACCAGCCGGAAAGGTTGTCGCAATATAAAGCTATCTTTTTCTTTTTGAGATCTTCATGCCTCTTAAGACCATTTTGGGCTTTCCTGGCTTCATCTCTTTTTTCCGTAAGTTTCTCTAAGCCGGCATTAGTATTCTTTTCTACTGTGTGATTATGAATCACGCTCCCCAACATTTCCTCTTTGATTTCCTCCTCAACGTCTTCTATCTTTTTTCCAGTTATTATCTCATAAAGAGCTTTCCTTGTTTCAAGTAATTTTTCTTGTTCCCCTCTAATCTCCTCCTCCCTTTCCTCGGAAAGACCTTTATCGTTAAGTTCACTATTAAGGCTCTCTGCTTTTTTATTTAACCTATTAAGTAACAAGCATTTTGTGTCGGGAGGAAGCACTTTTTTACCTTCAAGCTCTTTTGCGAGCGCGGTTAAGTTATTTATCTCTTCTCTAAATTCGCTATATCCCTGTTTCTGAAGCTCTTCTGTGAAAAGCGAGTCGCCCTTTATGCGCCTGACTTCTTTAATTTTTTGTTCGTCTGTCATCTCTTTCCATCCTGTTTCCTTCTTGAGCTCTTTTGCGTGATGCGTCATCCATTCTTTGATGAATTCTTTGCCTAAATTTTTTCTTTCTTCGTCAAGGAATTCCTTTATATCGTCACTGTGTTCTTTGAGTGTCTCTATCTCTTCTTCTGCATCTTCCACGGGTATTTCGGACTCTAGGAAACCCCTACTACTCATATCAATACATGTTTCCTTCTCTGGCTCAAAAACTTCTTTCCTCTTTCTTTCTCTGCGCTTTTTAAATATCATATTTTCTATTAATTTTTTATTAGGTGTTTTAAAAAGTTTCAGGATGGTGGTTTTAATTTTAAGATTAAAACCACCCTGCAAACATCCTTTAGTGTATAATAATATCCGTTAAAATTATTAAATAAAGATTGAAGATTGTCAAGAAGGTTGACTAGTTTCGGCTAATAATCTAACAGCTTTGATCTTTCTAAAATTTCTCCTTCCACTATCTTCTTTGGCCTCCCATATTTTTCTTTAGCTATTTTCTTTGTCTTCTGCGCTTTCTCGTAATCCCCCTCTTTCGGAGGCAGAGTCTCAAACTTGAAAGGTTCTGAAACCTTTCCATTAATCATAAGCTTGCAAATAACATTAAAATTATCCAGGTTTACTAAGTCAAACCGGGAAAAACGGGGCTCAAATTGTTTTTCCAAAAATTCGGCGTCATCAGCTCCTATTCTGTAAGATCCCATGGTCCCCACATTACCCATCACAGCATCCCTGATTTCGTCTTTCAGCTGGGGAATATATTGATGAGCCAATATTAAATTCAGCCGATATTTTCTTGCTTCAGACAAAATAGTAGGTATACTGTCTGTAGTAAAGTTTTGAAACTCATCAATGTACAAATAAAAATCTTTTCTCTGCTCCTCTGGAATCCTCGCCCTTCTCATAGCAGCCATCTGCATTTTGGAAACCAAGACCAGCCCTAAGAGTGAAGCATTAACTTCCCCGGTCAATCCCTTGGAAAGGTTAGCTAAAAATATCTTTCCCTCATCCATAATTTTACCGAGGTCAAAGCCAGAATGTGATTGACCGATGATGTTTCTCATCATCTCGTTCTCAATAAATCGGCCTACTTTGGAAACCACATATCCCAACATGTCAGAGCGAGTGGCACCCGATGTCTGTTTCCACTCTTTTAGCCAAAAACTCCTCACTACAGGGTCTTCTACCTCCTCCAAGCGCTCTTTCATGAAACTGTCATCTGTAAACATACGGGGGATTTCCACCAAGGTCCCGGGGTTTTCTTTGTCTGACATTAAGGCCAACATGGCGTTTCTCATGTAGTGCTCGAACATCGGACCTATAATCTCAGGGGGGAAGAGGGTATGAAAAATGGCTATCATTTCCTGCACGGCAAAATCTTTTTGAGATGGTGTTTTGTATTCCAGCATATTTAATCCAATAGGGCGGGAAGTGTCAAAAGGCTCGAATAAAACAACGTCTTTGACTCTTTTTTTTGGGATGTTGGCCAAAGTGTCTTCAATTAAATCTCCGTGAGGATCAACTACTGCCACCCCTTCACCATTTTTTATGTCCTGGCGAACCATCTCTCTGAGCAAGCCGCTCTTGCCAGTGCCTGTCTGCCCAACTATGTAAAAGTGTCTCCTCCTATCCTCGCGAGTAGCAAAATAAACATCCTTCTCCTCTCCCCGATAGATGACCTTGCCAATTTTATTCAGCCCCTCTTCCGGCAATTCAGAAGGAGGAGGAGCAACCCCGCTCTTTAAGGACCTGATATATGGGGTCTCAATGTAATGAGTCGGGAAGTGATAAATACTGACCACTTCCTCCACGTTTAAAACCATTTTTTGGCTAGAATCGTAGTTTCTGAAACTGAAGTCATAAACCAAACTTTCCAGATTTTTTCTCTCCACCCTTCTCGGCCTAAACCCGTTAGACACGAAAAGAGAAAACTGAGAAAAAGCAGCCTCCAAATGGCTGAGTATTTGTTGCGCCCTTTCTGGATTCTTAGCTGAGCTTAAAAGTCGGACATTGACATCAAAGGCAGGCTTTTGGGTTTTCTCCTGGATAGACTGGATGGTCTTTTCATCAACCTTTATCTTTTCTTCCTCTGGTTCTTTGTCTTGTTTGTCCTGCCTTGAAGTGCCACCCCCTATGAATATTTTTAGAAATTCCATAAAAAACTTGCTGAGCTCAGAACGGGAAGCTTCTCTGATGGCCTGCTTCAGCGACATCCCCTTTCTGATTTTAGAAAGCACCTTTTTGCCTAACTTCTTAAGGTTGGTTCCAGAAGGCTTCAGGACAATTTGGACCGCAGCACCCTCTTCTGCTTTAATTTTACTCAACGCATTGGTCAGGGTCGCCAACGGATCCTTTTCCAGTTGCTTATAAGTATTTATCGGAAAAATAAACGAGTCCGTGAGTGTTAAGTAGGAACCTGCTGCCTCTCCTGCAGGCTCAAAGATCGTATAATCTTCAGGTACTTTTTCAACCAGAGCCCTAGTATAAATGCCCTGGACATACTTTTCAAAATCTGTTTCCAGATAGCTGGGCACAGCTACATAAAATGAAATGTCCTTCCCCCCGATTTGGGAGGCAATCTCCAAAGTAATCCGAGGAGGGGACTGAAAAAGACTTTTTAAAAACCCGGGGCGTTCAAGAAAAAGAAAGTTGGCCAACACCTGTTCCATCTGCCCAATCAAAACCTTTTCCTCCTCTTCTATCATGTGTTCCTTTTTCACAGGGTATTTCGGCATAGTCACCAAAAACAGGGTCATGTCCAAACTGCTAATAACCTTTTCTTTCTCTTTTCTCTTTAAAAACAAAAAAGCCAAAAATCCTCCTAAGACTGACACGACCAGAGGGATGATCCAATATAGAATTTCCATGATTTATTCGTCAGGATTTTTTAAAAAACCCTTGTAAAAACCTTCACGGGCTAAAAGATCGTGAAAAATATCTAACAAATACGGGTCTTTCATTTTTCTTGCTATTTCTACGGCAAAGAGTATCCCTTTCTCGTCAGCTAAATCAAAGAGTTGGCTGATTTTCTTTTTTTTGCCCAATTTTTCAATTTCTTTAGCTTGCTCTTCGGCCTCCTTCTCAAGCTCAGGGCTTAACTTCATTTTCTCCCTCTCTTCGCTAACCTTTTTTTCAATCATCTCTCGCCTCTTCTTTTTTTCAACTCCCTCCATCTGCTCAAACTGTTCCTTTTTCTCTTCGTAAAGGGTTTCGATCTCTGTTTTCAGTTCCTGGAACTGTTTTCTTTTGTCCTCTTCTGAAAATCCTTTTTTCATAATGAAACCAATTAAATTATTGTTTTCTTTATTCTAACAGAAAACCCCCTCTATCCAAAGGGGGTTCTCGAAACCGGAAACTACCAAATTAGATATTGAACTTTTCTGCAAGATCTGCCACCACAGGAAGGCGCGTCTTTTTGCCTTCCAATACATTAATAATTCCCCAAATGGAAAAGATAGCTAGAATCGCCCAGAGCACCTGGCCGATAAAAGGGAACCAAATAAACAACCAGCCGATCATAAGAACCAGTCCTTGTTTGGCATGAAACTGAACAAAGCTACTTTCTTTTTTAAGAAGAAGGGGGACCAGACACAAAATACCTAAATAGCTTAATACCGCGATATTTTTGTTCTCCTTAACATCGTCGCTCCCAGTTTTCGATTCTGGGGATGTGGGATTTTCTTCTGTTTGTTTTTCTTCCATAGAATAAAATTTTAAGTCTTACTGACCTTTTAAAATTAATTTTTGATTTTAAGGGGTGCAGCTTACTTCCCACCAGCCCTCTGCCAAGCCTGTCCATTTAGCCACGCCAATCGCCTGCATAAATGCATTGAGGAGAGCCCAAGAAACAAAAATTATTACGATTCCGACAACTAATGCATTCAGTGCTCCTCTCGCCTGAGTAAAAAGATTTCCTCCAGCGTCAAAGCCGGGAACTCCTCCTCGGGAAACCATTAATAGAAAACCAGCCACTACAAACATAAAAACGGCGACGATCGGCACAAGGCAAGTCAGGAAAAATTCAAAAATATTATTAATCAACTCAAAAATATGGCAGAAGGTACAGTCTACCCCCATGCCAGGCCCGCAGGGCACCAAGGGACCCTCACAAATAGCGTGAGCCGTAAATGGCGTGAAAGCCAGAATAGAAAGAAAAAGTAGGATCGCAGAATATTTTTTCATGTTTTAAAATAATTTTTACAGTGCCCCCGGTACGATTCGAACGCACAGCCTTGTGGTCCGAAGCCACACGCTCTATCCAATTGAGCTACGGGGGCGACTTCCTCTAGTTTACCAAATTTTTTGAAAAAAACAATAATTTTATATAAAATTCAAGTGTATGGAAATACCTTCAGAAGTTAAAAGGATTATTGAAAAATTGGAGCAGAACGGCTTTGAAGCTTATATTGTGGGGGGCTGCGTAAGGGACCTGCTAAGAGAGGCGGAGCCTAAAGATTGGGATGTTGCCACTAATGCAAAGCCTGAACAAGTCCAAAAAATCTTTTCCAACAGTTTTTATAAAAACAGGTTTTTCACTGTCACAGTCCAAACCGAAAGCAAAGACCCTAAATTAAAAGAGGTTGAAATAACTACTTTCCGGCTGGAAATGAAGTATACAGACAAGCGCCACCCCAGCCAAATAGAATTTGCTAAAAGCATCCAAGAAGATCTGGCCAGGAGAGATTTTACAGTTAACGCCATGGCGATGAATAAAGAAAAGGAGGTCATTAATCTCTTTGAGGGAAAAAAGGATTTGGAAAAAAAATTAATTCGGGCAGTCAGAGAACCAGAAAAAAGATTTTCAGAAGACGCCTTAAGAATGATGCGAGCAGCAAGGTTTGTAGTCCAGTTGGGCAAGGACTGGAAAGTAGAGCCCAAGACAGAAAAAGCAATCAAACAAAACGCAAAATGGCTTGAGATCATTTCCAAAGAAAGGATCAGGGACGAGCTCTTAAAAATAATAATGACAGAGAGAGCAGCAGAGGGCATTGAGCTGCTAAGAAAATTAGGTTTGTTAAAATATATTATTCCAGAGCTGGAAGAAGCCTACGGGGTAGCTCAAAACAAGCACCATATTTATGGATGCTATGAACACGCTGTACGCTCCCTTAGATACGCTGCCCAGCAGGACTTTAATATATATGTAAGGCTAGCCTCTCTTTTGCACGATGTCGGCAAGCCAGCCACCAAGAGAGGTAAAGGCGAGGAGGCAACTTTTTACGGCCACGAAGTAGTGGGCGCCAAAATGGCTCGTAAGATTTTGGAGCAGTTGAAACTCCCCAAAAAGGATATACAAAAAATCGTAAAACTTGTAAGATACCATCTGTTTTACTACCATCCAGACGAGGTGAGCGAAAGCTCTGTAAGGAGACTGGTGAGAAAAGTGGGCAAAGAGAACATGGATGAGCTAATCCAAGTAAGAATGGCTGACCGCATCGGCTCTGGCGTTCCTAAGGCCGAACCCTACAAGCTGAGACACTTGCGTTACGTAATTGAAAAGGTTTCCCAAGATCCCATTTCTACAAAAATGCTCAAAGTAGACGGCAACGATGTTATGGAGATCCTGGACATCAAAGAAGGCCCTATGATAGGACAAATATTAGACATTCTACTAGGAGAAGTCCTTTCAGATCCTCAAAAAAACAAAGAAGAGTTTTTGAAAAAAGAAATTAGAAAGCTCGGGAAATTACCGCAGAAAAAATTAGCTTCTCTGGCCAAAGAAGCTAGAAAAGACAGAAACGAGATAGAAACAAAAAGGGATAAAATGACAAAGAAAAAATATTGGGTTAGCTAATTTAGGGCTCTTATCTTCAACAACGGGGTGTAGTATAATGGCATTACGCGGGCATCGGGAGCCTGTAACCCGGGTTCAACTCCCGGCACCCCGACTCTTGAACTACAAAAGAACATGGAACCTAAATTACTCATATTTGATTTTTGGAAAACACTTGTTTTTTCTCCTAATAGAGACCCTAGAAAATTTTATTCTGGGCTTGAAAGGTTTGGTATTGAAATAAAAGAGGGAGACAAAAAGAAGTTTTCGCATCTTTTTTCCAAGGGAATGTGTCTCTCTAGGGGCTGGGAGGACTTCAGTAAAACTGTCCTGGAAAACTTTTCCAACAATCAGACAAAGGAGAATATTGGATCTTTTGCTGAATTTTTAAAAAAGAAAGTGGGATTTGAGTTTTACGATGATGTAAAAATAATATCTACCCTTCCTTACGAAAAAGTAATTCTGACCGATAGCGCAAGATTCCTAATGGAGCCACTTGAGAACATGAATCATTTTGCAAGAATTTTTACTCCCCAAGATACGAAAGCATTAAAGCCAGACCTGAAAGTTTTTTCCACAGTCACCGAAGAGATGAATGTTGATCCAGAAAAAACCGTCATGATTGGAGACGACCCGAAAAGGGATCTGGCTCCCGCTCAAAAAGTGGGGATAAAAACTATCTTGATAGACAGAGAGGACAACTATAAGAATTGGGAAGGAGCCAAGATTGGCACCTTTAAAGAATTAGAGTCTACAATCAAGGGCCTGTAGCTCAACGGTAGAGCACTGCATTCGCATTGCAGAGACATGGGTTCAATTCCCGTCAGGTCCACTCTTAAAAATTAAAAAATAAAAAATATGAAAAAAATAGGTGTAGTAGTTGATCAGGGAGCTGATATTCCTTCAAAACTTACTGAAAAGCATAAAATTGAAGTAGTGCCGGTGAAATTAGATTGGCCCGAGGTTGAACCGCTCCCCGGAGATAACATTTTCCAAAAGATGAAACAGGTAGAGGAAAGAGGAATGGAAACATTTGGGAAAACATCCCAGCCTTCTCCCAAGGCCTTTTTAAATGCATATAAAAAACAATTTGAAAGCTTTGAAGAAATAATTTGCGTCACTATCACTTCGAAGCTTTCAGGCACCTATAATTCTGCTCTGCAAGCCAAGAATTTTCTGCCTTCAGACAAAAAAAATAACGTTTATGTAGTAGACTCTTTGAGTGTAAGTGGAGGAGAAGCCTTATTAGCATTACGCGCAATAGAGTACATCAACCAGGGAATGGAGGCTTCCAAAATAGCTGAAAAGCTACAAGAGGAAAGATCAGGAATAAAAGCCCGTTTAGTATTAAAAGAATTAAAGTGGGTAGAGGCAGCAGGAAGAATCTCTCCTACAGTTGCCAACTGGGGGAAAAAGATGCAACAAATGGGAGTCAGGCCTGTGTTGGGTTTTAAAGAAGGCGTGTTAAAAGCCGTTGGAGTAAAAATTGGGGCTAAAGAAGCCTATACTGCTCTGTTCAAGGATTTTAGATACCATCTCGAAAAAGAACCGAATAAAAAAGCGAGGGCAATCATTACCCACGGAGATGACGACGAGGCGGTAGAAAAACTCACAAAGCTCATCAAGAAAAATTTTCCCAAAACTGATATCGTCTACACCAACTTAATCAATGATATAGTGGGAACCCTAGGAGGGCCCGGAGCCCTGGCTCTTTGTTGGATGGAGAGCTAAAAACACTCTTTGGAAAGCAGTAAAATTCGAAAGAATAGCTAAGACAATGATTGGATAAAGCATCCAAGACAAATTTATTATTCCAAGAACAAAGGATAAGAAGATAAGAATCATTCTTTCCCCTCTTCCTACAAAACCTGCTTTTAGTTCTTCCTGAACAAGCCCTTTTTCCTTGGCAGCAGCCTTTGAATAAGTAGTCATTAAAGAGCCCAGAAAGGACAGGAAAATCCATACTTTAGCAGGAAGGAAAAGAGGAGATAACGGAAGCGAAATAAGGCCCAACAATATTATACCTTCCACATAACGGTCAAAAACAGTATCCAGATAAGCTCCCTGCGGGGAAGCTTTTTTTGTGTATCTTGCCACTGCTCCGTCCACCAAATCCAGAACCGCAGCGCCTGCAAAAAAGAAAAGACCCGCCCCCAAATTAACCTTACTAAGAAAATAAAAGCAAAAGAGGGATAGGATTAAAGCTAAAAAAGTATAATGATTGGCGGTCAATCCTGGCTGGGAAAAAATTTCCCCGATCTTTTTATCAAACTCCCTGAATTTACTTCTTTGTTCACTTAACATAGGTGAGAATTTATTTTAGCTGAGCTCCTCTTTAGAAAAGCCACTCCCTTTTCTAATAAGTTGGCCTCTTTTCCGCCCAACTTGCCTCTTTTTTCCATTATAGCATTCAATACCTCGTTTAGAGAAAGATCTTTGCCTGGAATTTCCAGATAGACTTTGCCTACCTCTTCTGGAGCATGAGCGTCCGAACCGGCGGTAAAAGCCAGCTGGTGTCCTTCTGCAAAAGTTTGAGCCCTGCGGTTAGCATTTTTGACTACAGAAGCGTTCAGTATTTCAACCCCGTCAATTTGGTCAACATAATCTTCTAATTTCCCCTTGAAAGGATAAAAAAGAGCAAAAGGATGAGGAATGATCGCCAAACCTCCCTGTCTTTTAATTCTCTTTACGCTTTCGTGCACTGATAATCCAGAGGGAACAATCTGTTTAACATTTAGCCCAAGAATATCTCCTTGTCTGCTCTTGATTTCAATGCTCGGTATTATGAGAATCCCTTGTTCTTCTGCTAACTCTTTTACTTTTTCAGCTCCTCTTACCTCGTCGTGGTCCGCGATAGCTAAGCATTTAATGCCTTTTTTCTTGGCCTGTTCAATTATTCGTTCAGGCTTAGAAGTGCTATCATAAGAATAAGATGTATGGACGTGTAAATCACATTTCATAGGTTTATTCTAGCACCCGAACTCCCTTCATACAAACGCTGTCTTAAAGATATTTTAACTTTAAAGGCCAGGCGCTAACATATATAATAAGAATATGACAAAATTCATTCTTTCTTGTCTTTATTTCTTTCTCCCTGCCTACTTTACCAATATGACTCCCCCCTTGGCCAAGAAGTTGGGAATCTTAAAGCTTTTAGACAAACCAGTAGATTTTAAATTAAAATTCAAGGGAAAAAGGGTTTTTGGGTCCCATAAGACTTGGAGGGGAATATCAGCAGGCCTGATGTTGGGAACAACCGTGGCTTTTGCACAATCTCTTCTTTATACTTTTCCTTCTATTCAAAACATCTCCTTTTTTGACTATCAGCAGATCAATATCTTGTTTTTCGGACTCTTAATGTCTGGGGGAGCCTTAACCGGAGATCTCATGAATTCTTTCTTAAAAAGAAGGGTGGGGATAAAGCCAGGGGGGAAGTTTTTGCCGCTCGACCAGACAAATTATGTAATCGGAGCGGGTCTGTTCTTGACACTGTTTGGAGAAATTGATATTTCTATCTTAGTCTGGATAACATTGTTTATTCTTACCTTCTTTATACATATAATATTTAACCGCTTAGGTTACCACTTGAACATCCATCAGGCCAAGTGGTAAAATACTAAAATATGATTCAAGAAATTTTTTACCAAACATGGAATAATCTAACCCACATTTCACCCTCTCTCTTGAGCGCTGGGTTGGTCTTATTGGGAGGAATTTTTCTCTCCAAAATTGCAGAAGGATTCATCCTCTCTTTTTTGAGAGGAATCAGGCTAAACAGGATGCTGGAAAGGACTGGCATCAAGCAGACTCTTTCTCGAGTCAGTATAAAGTTTGATGCTCCCCGTTTTTTTGCTGATTTGGTGCAGTGGTCAGTGATAATTTTCTTTTTAATGACATCCTCGGAGATCGTAGGACTGGTCCAGCTCAGCAGCTTTCTACAGGAAGTGATCACCTATCTCCCCAACGTCTTTATCGCCGTCATTATCTTTATTGTCGCCTTGTTTCTAGCGGATTTTTCCCAGAAAGTAGTCATCGGAACACTGGAAAGAGAAAAAATCATTTACTCTAAGTTCCTGGGCACAGCCATTAGATGGACTATCTGGTTTTTCGCAATCTTGGCAATACTTTATCAATTAAAGATTACTCCCTCTCTCATTTTGGCTATCTTCATTGGAATGGTAGCCACCATCTCTCTTGCTTTGGGAATAGCTTTCGGACTGGGCGGGAAAGACCTTGCTGCCCGCATTCTCAAAGAGCTCGAAGAAAAATTTAAATAGACAGCTCATGAAATATCTGACCCAAAAAGAGTTGAGGGGGATGATGTTGTCTTCTCACAGGAGAGTTCAAGAGGAGAAAGAAGAGATCAACAAGATAAATGTTTTTCCTGTTCCTGACCAGGACACGGGCAACAACATTGCCAAAACCATTGACGGAATCAAGGAGGCTATTGAAGGAAAAGAGTTTGACAGCTTGCCAGCGCTATCAGACGCCATACTGGACGGAGCCCTTACCAACGCCCAAGGTAACGCCGGTGTTATTTACACCGGCTTTTTAGCTGGCCTTCTGTCTGACATAAAAGAAGACAAGATAGGGTTGGAGGCTTTAGCTACTTCTTTTGAAAAAGGGTCGGAAAGAGCCAGAGAAAGCATTCAAGACCCAAAAGAAGGAACCATCCTGGACGTTATCGAGGCTGCCGCTTCTACTCTGAGAGAAAAAGCGGAGAAAAATGAAGATATTGTAGAGGCTCTCAAAGAAGCTACTAAAAGGGCTAGCGACGCCCTCTTGGCGACCCAGGAAAAAATGGAGATTTTCAAGAAAGCGAACGTTGTGGACGCTGGAGGAATGGGTTTTCTCATCATCCTGGAAAGCTTCTTAAAGTCTCTCCAAGAAAATGGAGAAGAAGAAAAAAAAGAAATAGAAGAAACAGAAGCTTCACAAAAGATAAAGAGATTCATCCAGATCCTCTCTAACCGCTACGAAGTGGTTTCCCTGGTAGAAAATCCTGACTTAACACAAAAAGAAATCAGAGACAGGCTCCGCGGCCTGGGGAACTGTTTAGATATTGTAAAGATTAAAGACAAGACAAAAATCCACATCCATACTGACTTCCCAGAGGAGGTTAAAGAAAAAATGCGCAAGATGGGAAAACTTCAGAGTCTGCGTGTGGAGGACATGACCCAAGAAGTAGTGGGAGAAGAATCAGTGGAGACCGTATCTGTTGGGCTAATCAGTGACAGCCAAGCATTGTTGCTCTCTAAAATCCAGGAGAGATACCAAATTGGCAAAGTAGACTTTCATTATGAGAACGGGGAGAGCACATTTGAAGAGATATATGAGAAAGGAGGGTCCTTTCCAGAGCTCATTTCTCCTACCGAGGAAGACTATTTAAGAGCTTTTGAGGAAAAGCTTGAAAATTTTCAAAAGGTTTTGTGCATCACGGCCTCCTCTCATCTCTATGATTCTTTTAACAGAGCCATGAACGCAAAGCAAAAACTCTCTGACCCCAAGAGCGTCTTTGTGTTCGACTCTGAGAGTTTTAGCGCTGGCCAGTCCCTTGTAGTCCTCAAGGCTATCGAGCTCATCCAAGAACAAAGGAACATGAAGGAAATCATTAGACACCTGAGGAAGGCGATCCCCAAAATTCACTGTTACATAGCAATTGAAAACACAGACTGGCTTACTAAAGGAAAAAGATTAAGCCAAAAACAGATAAAGTGGGTGCAGAGAATCAACAAGGTTTTGAAGTTTAAGCCACTTCTGAAAATCAAGAAAGGAAAAATCAGAAGAGCTGGACCGGTTTTTTCAGACAACGTCCGGAAAACACTATTGAAAAAAATTGTTGACGCCAGCAAAAAGCAGAGGAAGGGAGGTGCAAAAATAAGGGCAATCATTGGGTACACCAACAACAAGGAAGAGGCGGTAAAATTAAGGAAAGAATTAAAAGGAAAAGCGGAGGCAGAAATTTCTTTTACCGGGGTTACTCCCCCAAGCTGCAGGGCTATTGCCCCAGGCAACTTAATAGCTGCCTGGACAACCATCTAAACTCTTGTTTAAATACAATCATATGTATATCAAAGGAGTCGGTATGACCAAATTTGATTATTCCCAGGATCCCTGGTGGCAATTTGCTTTTGAGGCTGGCATGGAGGCCTTAGAAGACTCTAATCTCAAGATTTCGCAAATCGATGCTATTGTCCTCTCCGCCATGTCCAGTGCCGCAGGTGGAGAACACCAGACCCATAAAGTTTCTGCCATTTCAGAGCTTTTTAAGACCCATGCACCAATTATTGAAACCCCCTCTGTATGCGCAGGAGGAGGGGTGGCTACTTGGGTAGCCAATCGGCTGAATTTTAATAATGTCTTAGTGGTAAGCGGAGAAAAATTAGTTAACAACCAAAGCGAAGTCACTGTGGACTGGATATTGTCTGCCTCGGAAAAGGTTATTGAGCAGCCCGAGGGCTTGCTCTTCCCAGTACAAAACGCCTTAGTATGGCAACAATATATGAAAAAGTTTGGAGCCACCATGGACGATCTAGCCCTCATCTCTTTCAAGAATCATCACAATGCAACCCTTAACCCCAAGGCCTACTTTTATCAGCGACCTGTTTCTTTGGAAAAAATTAAAAACTCCCCGGTGGTTGCTTCTCCTCTCCGACTGATGGACTGCTCCTTGTCTGTTAACGGCGGTGGAGCAGCGGTCCTTTCAAGGGAGAAAACCGACATTGAGATTATAGGATCCGGTTTCGCTACCGACTCCATCCTCACTTTCGGTAGAGACGAAGCGTTCCATTTCAAAGCCACTCAGATAGCAGCAGATATTGCTTTTAAAAAAGCTAAGCTAAAGCGGGAAGACATAGAAATAGCAGAAATACATGACGCCTTCACCTCTGTAGAGCTCTTTTCTTATGAGGACCTGGGATTCGCTCCCCAAGGGGAAGGAGCTGAGCTGATAAGATCGGGTAAAACAAAAATCGACGGAAAAATGCCGGTGAACACATCCGGGGGGTTGAAAGCAAAAGGGCACCCCATATCAGTTACTGGTCTTGCCCAAATATATGAAGTCGTAAATCAATTAAGGGGAAGGTGCGAAAAAGAAAGACAGGTAAAACCTGTCCCTAAGATCGGCCTCTGTCACAATATCGGAGGTACGGGAGGAAGTGTGACTGTACACATCCTCAAGAAGAAGGCTTAGTCTTAAATTGAGAAAGAAGCTCTCTAAAATTTTTTTTCATCTGAGGAGAAACTTCGATCAGGCAGATGCCCCTGTCCCGTAGTCCGTATACCACCACTGTACGATTGTCTGAGAGCAAGACGATTGGAATTACCAGCAAATCCTCTTCTCCTTCCACTTCAACATTCTGATTATTCTGAATAGCTTTTTCAAGCACGTCCCAAGCCTCTCTCTGGATAGTAGCTGGAGGATTCACAAGATGCAGTGAAGAAGATATTTCATGGCTAACCTGCTGACGATTAATTAATTTGTCAAAAACCTTAATGTCAGAAGAAAGAAGCAGGGAGCATTGGTCTCCTACGGTAATGATCTTTTCGAATCCTTTTTCTTGAATGATTTCCTTGTACTGCTTCTTGATCTGTTCCGGACTTCCCCAGATGGAAATTCCCCAAGGTTTCTTAAGTTCTTCTCTGAGAGAAGAGGGGAGATAAAGAGTTTCTTTATTCATACAAACTTTTATATTAGTATTTATAAACCAATCACAATGTTTTATCAATGTGAAAAGTGCAAAAAGACCTGGCAGTATCCGCTTTTTAAGTGTCCGGATTGTTTTGTTGAATTAAAAAGAAAAAAGAGAGAGCAGGCAAAAGTAATCGGAGTTTCAAAGGTTGATATTTCTACCTTGCTTCATCCCAAGACACCTTATTTTGTTTTAGTTCTGGAAGACGAAAACGGAAATCGCTGGACCCATAAATCAGTCCAGGAATATAAAATGGGGGACAGCTTTTCTCTGCCAAATTCAGCCGCAAAAGAATCTGTATCTATCTGCCGTTTTAATTATGACTACCAAGAAGCTATTGATCGAGCGATCGGATTGATAGGCGACATCAGCATCAAACCAGAAGACAAGATTCTAATTCTTCCGACCCTTGAAAAGCCAAGCCATCCTTATTTCTCAGAAAACACCAGTCCTGATTTTTTACAGGCAATGATTGATTGTCTGTCTGAAAAAGGAACTTCGCCAGAGAATATAAAAGTGGGGGCCCAAAGCTTTGCAGACCTTCCCATAGAAGCTGCCGCAAAGAAATCCCAGCTGTTGGATATCTGTCTCAAAAACAAAGTCGAGCCCCTCGACTTATCAAAAAAAGATTTTGTAGAGAAAGAAAAAGAAGGCATGACTTTTGAAGTATCAAAAGAGATTGATAATTATAAGCTAATTATCAATTTGCCAATCTTGAAGCTTGACCCTCAATGGAGAGTAAGGGGAGCCGTAGAGAATGTTTTCAAACTCTTTAGTAAAAAATCTTACCTAGGACTGAAATATCTCTATGAGTATCCTGTCCTTTTGACGGCAACACAAAAAATACTGCCCCCCTATCTTACTGTCGCCGAAGCTATTTCTGTCCAGCGGAAAGACAAGTTGACTACGTTTGTCGGGCTTGTTTTGGCCAGTTTTAATCCCCTCCACTTGGAAAGAATATTTGCTGAAATCACCATGCAGGACCATTTGCCAGATCATCTCAAAAATATTAAAATCGGAGATATTCCGATTGCAGGGAGAAAGATAAAAGAAGTTCAGTATGACGTGGAAAAAATCTATTAAAACCAACTTGGTTGTTAAAAAAGAAGATATTTTTCTCGGGAAAAATATTTTTTCTATTACCCGGGATACGGTCTTAATAATAACCTTTGCCCTGCTTACAGGAATCTCAGCCCACATTAAGATAGAACTCGGGCCCGTGCCTATTACCCTACAAACCCTAGTGGTTTTACTAAGCCCTGTTTTGCTCGGTAAAGATAAGGGTGTCTTGTCACAGGCTGTATACTTATTGGGAGGGCTATGGGGTTTGCCCTGGTTCTCAAGAGGGGGAGGCGCAGCTTATATTGTCAGTCCTACCTTTGGCTATCTCCTTGGATTCGTTCCTGCATCTTTTTTTATTGGCAGTTGGATTGAAAAACAGAAGACAACAAAGATTAAAAATATTATCCTAATAATGGGAGTGGGGAATCTAATAATTTATATGACCGGCCTCATTTGGTTAGCTAACTTTGTCCCTGCTTCCGCATTGTTGGAGATTGGGCTTTATCCTTTCCTGGCCGGGGATCTTATTAAGCTAGTTTCAGCTAGCCTGATCATTAATTCTAAACAAAAATCTTTCTCTCAAGGTCGAGAAAGTTAATATTATTCCAAAATCACTTAACCATGCTTAAAGAAAAAATCGCACTCATCACCGGCTCCTCGCAAGGGATAGGCAGAGCTATTGCCTTAAAATTCTCTTCCCTGGGAGCCAAACTGGCTCTTAATGACATTGCGCCCCAAGAAGAAAAATTAAAAAATTTGAAAAAAGAAATCGAAGGAGAGGGGGGCGAAGCTGAATATTTCCTAGCTGACGTTTCCAATCTTGAAGAAGTCCAGAAAATGATGGACAGTATAAAAGATAAAATGAAGGGCCTAGACATCCTGGTCAACAACGCAGGAATCTGTAAAGACAGAACCTTCGCTAAAATGACACCACAAGAATGGCAACAGGTAATTGACATCGACCTCACAGGGGTCTTTAATTGCACCAAGGCTGCTCTTCCCCTGATTGTGCAGAGCAAGGGAAAGATTGTGAATCTTTCTTCTCTAGTTGGCAGAAGAGGGAACTTCGGCCAGGTTAATTACGCAGCTGCTAAAGCAGGAATCATCGGACTCACAAAAGCCCTGGCAAAAGAAGTAGGAAGGCTGGGAGTAAACGTTAATGCCCTGGCTCCTGGATTCATTGAAACCAACCTTACCAAAAATCTGCCAGAAGAAATCAAGGTCCAAGTAAAAAGATTAACTGCCCTCAGACGGTTCGGAACCCCAGAGGAGATTGCTGACCTTGCAGCCTTCTTGGCTTCCGACCAGGCAAGCTTTATCACAGGCACAGTTATTGATATTGACGGTGGTCTATCCCTATGAAACTAAACAAGGAACAAATCAAGAAGATAATCCCCTATAAAGAACCTTTTCTTTGGGTAGACGAAATAGAGAGTATCAGAGAAAACACAATAGTGGGCTATAAATACACCTCGCCCGATGACCCTTTTTTTGAGGGTCATTTTGTAGATTTCCCAATCATGCCCGGCGTCTTAATGGTAGAAGGAGCTGCCCAGACTGCTACGATCCTGTTAAGGAAAAAAATGGGAGAAGACCACAAACAAAAACACCTCCTGGCCTACCAGGTAAGGAGCGCCCAGTTTTTCAAGCCCGTCTTCCCTGGCGACAAGATCAAGTACAAGGTCAAAATGGTTGGTTTTTATGGATACAAGATCGCCAATTTTGTAGCAGAAATACTAGTGGGGAAAGATAAAAGAGCAGAGGTGCGATTTGTAGTAGCGATCGTAGACAAAGAAAAACTGAAAGAAGAAAAAACGGGAGCCAAAGAGGGAAAACCAATTACAAAAGAAAAGCTTCCCCCCTTAAGGATCGGCAACATCTATGCACCCATTCCGATTATCCAGGGAGGGATGGCCGTCAGGGTCGCCCTTCACAATCTAGCTGGCAATGTCGCAAAAGAAGGCGGAGTGGGAATCGTGGCAGTGTCCGGTATGACTGACCCAGCAGAAGTAAAAGAAGAGCTCCGGAAGGCCCGTCAGATCGCCGGCCCGAAAGGCGTGCTCGGAATTAATATTATGGGAGTAGCCAGCCACTTCACTCAATTAGTAACAGCTGCTATGGAAGAGGACATTAATCTTGTCATCCAGGGAGCAGGGTTCAGGAAGGATATTTTTGAATTAGGAAAGAAATATAATGTTCCCATCTTCTCTATGGCCTCCTCAGCCAAGGTAGCAGAAAAAGGAGAAAAAATGGGAGCGGCAGCAATAGTAGTAGAAGGAAAAGATGCCGGCGGCCATTTGGGATTCCCGCGGGGTCATCCCTTCCGAAAAACCATCGACATTGTAAAAGAGGTGGTGGAAAGAGTTAAGACTCCCGTAATTGCAGCGGGAGGAGTGTTCGATGGGAAAGACATTGTTGAAATGTTCAGGGCAGGAGCCCAGGGCGTACAGATGGCCACCCGATTCGTGGTCACTGAAGAATGTGACGCCCATCCCAACTTCAAGCAAGCTTACCTAGATGCTGACAAAGAAGACGGGGTAATAATCCGTTCTCCTGTCGGCCTTCCCGGAAGGGCAATTAAGACCCCGTTTGTAGACAAGGTGCTGAAAGGAGAAGCGCCGCCTCCTGACCCAAGAAAATGCAAGGGATGTATAAGCTCTATCTGCGACAAGAATTATTGTATCTTAGATGCTTTAGAGCAGGCCAGAAAAGGAGACCTTGAAAATGGACTGGTCTTTGCTGGTTCCAATTTCTGGAGGATAGAAAAGATGACTACTGTGAAAGAGCTGCTAGAGGAGCTTATAGAAGAAGCGAATAAAATTTTAAGTGAAGAGCCTTTGGTAATCAATAAATGATAAGATGTTTAAAAACAACAAGCTAACCAAAATCTTAGGAATAAAATATCCAGTAATCCAAGGGGGTATGGCCGGTATTTCAGACGCTGACCTCGTGGCAGCAGTTTCTGAAGCCGGAGGGCTAGGAGTGCTGGGCGCAGGATTTCTCCCCGCCGACTGGCTAAAAGAAGAGGTGGTAAAGACAAAAAAGATGACTGATAAGCCCTTTGGAGTCAATCTGTTGATGAGAAATCCTAATGTGCCTGAAATGGTGAAAATCGTTATTGAAGAAAAAGTGCCTGTGGTCTTTACTGGCGCAGGCAATCCCTTGTCTCTCTTCCCTCATTTGAAGAAGGCAGGAATTAAAATCATCCCTGTAGTAGGATTGGCCCGCCTAGCCAGAAAAATGGAGGTTAATGAGGCAGATGCTGTTGTGGTAGAAGGACTAGAGTCAGGGGGCCATATTGGCAGGGAAACCACCTTTTCCCTGGTCGCCCAGACCAAGGATAAACTGGAAAAGATACCCCTGATTGCAGCAGGGGGGATTTACGACGGCAAGACAGCTGCTGCTGCCTTTATGTTGGGAGCAGACGGCATCCAGATGGGCACTAGGTTCCTGGCAAGCAAAGAATGCCAGGCCCATGATAATTACAAGAAAGCAATCCTGGAAGCAAGCGATGAGGACGTGATTGTAGTAGGAAGATTCACTGGCTACCCCGTAAGGGCTATCAAGAACAAGCTCACAGAGAAAATGGAAAAGTTTGAAAAGCAAAATCCTTTTCCAGAAGAGATTAGAGCAGACCGCTTTTCCAGCTCCAAGATCGAAAGCGGGAACATCGACTACGCCCCGCTCCTCTGCGGACTGTCGGCAGGAGGGATTTCCGACATTAAGGCCTGTAAGGAAATCGTAGAGGGGACCATGGAAGAAGCAATAAAAATTATAAAAGAAAAAGCGGAAGAATTATGAACAGTTTGGTTTCTTGGGGATGCAAAATCTTCCTAGCTCCCCTGGTAAGGCTTCTTTTGATTAAGGAGGTGCAAGGGCAAGAGAACATCCCAGACAGCAACTTTATACTAGCCACCAATCACCAGAGCCATTTGGACGAAATCGCAAACGGCTATATTTGTGTGCCCCGTAAATTTCGGTTCATTGGACAAACAGACAATTACGGGGGGGTTACCAAGCTTTTACTTTACATTGTCTACTTTTTAGCTGGAGTAATCCATCTTAATAGGGAAGAAGAATCTTCCAAAAAGAGAGCACTCCAAGAAGCTGTCGAGTCTCTGAAGAACGGAAATATTGTAATTATTTACCCTGAAGGAACCAGAACCAGAACAGGAAAACTAGGGAAAGGAAAATGGGGGGTAGCAAAAATGTTTCTGAAAACAGGTGTGCCTGTTTTGCCCGCTGCTATTACCGGCACATTCGAACTTCTCCCTCCAGGAGGAGAACTGCAGATTAGGAGAATTATCAGGATTAATATTGGAAAACCCCTTGCTTTTAAAGAAGAGTTTGAAAAAGCCAAGAGAAAAGACCTGAACAAAGAAGAGAAAGAGCAACTCTTGGTCAAGATAACAGAAAGAGTGATGAAAGAAATCGCTATTCTTAAAAAAGAGCTTAAAAAGGAACAATGAAGCCATTATTCTTCATCCTTTGCAAAATATTTTTTCTACCAGTAGCTCGGATCCTTACAAAAAAGACCGAGGGCAAGGAGAATATTCCCCCGAACGGGTCCTTTATTGTCGCCCCTAATCATAATGACGGTTTTGATCATTGGTTTGTTTTTTCCCTTTTTAGAAAGAGAATAAGAAAGGTTCGGTTTTTGGCCGCTTTAGACACCATAAGAACTTTTCTGCTTTCCAGCCTTCTGTATTATCTTGCCGAGCCTATCATCATTAACCGGAACAATGTGGACAGAAAAGAGGCCTTGCAAAAAATGATAAATAGTTTAAAAAGGGGGGAGATTATTGTAATCTACCCAGAGGGGGATAGTAATCCTAAAGAAAATCTTTTGAAAGGAAAGACAGGGGTGGCAGAGCTGGCCCTTAAAAGTGGTGCACCAGTTATACCAGTAGGCATCTTGACCCAGCCGGACTCCCTAAGGAGAACCTTGAGGGTGGGAAAACCGATACAGATTTCAGCATCCAGGGAGATATCTTCCCCTGAAGAATACCGTCAGTTTTTAAGAAATGTTACTGATACTATAATGGAAAACATTTCCCGCTTATCCCATAAACCATACCCTTATGGAAATCAATAAAATACTTATCGCCAACAGAGGAGAGGTGGCTCTGAGGATTATACGGACCTGCCAGGAAATGGGCATCAAGACTATTGCTCTTTGCCCAGGGCCTGGGCAAGAGCAAAATTTTTTGGAAACCAGGCTGGCAGACGAATATTATTTTTTAGAAAAAGAAGGATCTGCCGGCTATCTGGACAAAAAAAAGATTATCAAGATAGCTAAAAAATCAAGAGCGGATGCCATCCATCCTGGCTATGGTTTCCTCTCTGAAAATTGGCGATTCGCCAAGCTGTGCAAACGACACCGAATTAAGTTTATCGGGCCGGATTATCATGTGCTAAAAGATTTAGAAGACAAGATCAAGGCAAAGAAAATTGCCCAGAAAGTCGGCATCCCTACGCTGCCCGCCAGCGACAGGCCAGTGAAAACAAAGAGGGATTTGGTCAAATGGGTCCGTAAGATCCGCCCCCCGTTTATCCTCAAAGCCCAAAAGGGAGGGGGAGGAATTGGAATTCGAGTTATCAATGGACAGATTGATTTCGGAGACCTGTTCAGTATTTCTGATGGCATCAAAAGACAGATGGGGACTGCTTTTTCTGAGACTGATTTCTTTTTGGAAAAGCACCTTCCTAAAGCCCGTCATATTGAAGTCCAGATATTGGGTAATAAAAAACAAACCGTCCACCTAGGAGAAAGGGAATGCAGTATCCAGAGAAGGTTCCAAAAACTTTTCGAAGAAGCTCCTTCCCCGTTTCTCAATGAGAGAGAAAGAGAAAACATTAGAAGTTTGGCCGTGAAATTCGCCAGGAAATTAAAATATGAGGGAGCTGGCACCATTGAATTCTTGTTGGACGAAAACAAGAACTTCTACTTTCTGGAGGCCAATCCCCGCCTCCAGGTGGAACATCCGGTCACAGAGGCCATCACTGGGGTGGATATTGTAGAGCAGCAGATCCGGATTGCCCAGGGAGAAGAATTTCCCTTTTCCCAAGACGATATCGTGTTCAATGGTTGGGCAGTAGAAGCCAGGATAAACGCTGAAGACCCCAAGAACAAGTTCCGTCCGACCCCGGGCGTCATCCAAAAATATATTCCACCCGGCGGACAGGAAATTTTCTTGCATACCTTCCTCCACGAAGGCCAGGAGATATATCCGTTTTTCGATTCCCTGGTGGCAAAAGTCATTGCCCACGGGAAAAACAGAGAGGAAGCTATAAGCCGCCTGAAGAGGGCCCTGGGAGAGATGGTGATTGAGGGTGTCCCTACCACCATTCCCTTTTTTGAGGCTCTCTTAAACCACAGGGAGTTCTTAAAGGGAAACTTCACCACCAGCTTCATTGAAGACACGCATCTCCTGCAAAAATTAGCCCTCCAACCCAAGATACGAGACCAGTTCAAAAAGACTATAGTAGATAAAAAAGAGATCGCCAATATTGTTTTCCAGGTCTTCAAGAGTCTCCAAGAAATGGACAAAAACCATAACGGAAAACAGGATCAACCTTCAAGGTGGGTGATGGCTCAAAGATTGAAGATGTATCAAAAGTAACTTGTCTTTATGGAATTCAACCTTAAGATCAACGGGAAAAAATACAAGATTGAGGTCTCCCCCCAGGAGGGCGGGAAAGTTGAAATTAGAGTGGGGGAAGAAAATTACGTTTTTCATACCCAGAGCGGGGAAAGGAAAAGAGAAATCTCTGTTGCTCAAACTTCCCTCCCCCGAAGGAATTTTTCCAAAAAGGAAATCTTAGCCCCAATCGGAGGAATCATATCCAAAGTTTTTATCAAGGAACAGCAGAACGTTAAGAAGGGGGAGAAAATTGTTTTATTGTCAGCCATGAAGATGGAAAATGAAATTGTTTCTGAATTCAATGGAAAGGTCAAAAAAATACTGGCTAAAGAAGACCAAAGAGTGCAAGAAGGAGAGCTTCTTGCTGTTTTAGAATAATGAAGATTAAAAAATTCAAAAAACTCTCTTCCACCAATATCAAGGCCAAAGAAGTTGAGCACGAGCCCTGGAAAATAATCCTAACTGAAGAACAGACGGCAGGATATGGAAGGAAGAAAGACGCCTGGTATTCTCCCAAAGGTGGGCTCTATTTTTCCATAATCTTACCCAAGAGCACCATTGAAGACCTGCAAACCCTGACCATCCTAGCAGCCTTTATTGTCTCCAAAACCATAAAAGAAAAATTTGGGGTAGAGCCCTTCATCAAACTCCCTAACGACGTTTATCTCAATCAAAAAAAGATAGCCGGCATCCTTACAGAAAACGTCTTGGGCAAAGAAGTCAAATTTTCCATCATGGGCATTGGACTTAACACCAACATAGAGAGCTTTCCTCCAGAATTGGAAAAAAAGGCCACATCCCTTAAAATAGAGCTAGGAAAGAAAATTGATAACGAGGAGCTGGCCAAAATCATTGTTACAGAATTAAAAAATCAACTTAAAACTATTAGCGAATAATTGAACAAAATTTATGGTTTCTGAAAAAGAGATTAAAAAACTGAATAAGAGAATGGAGGAAATCAACAATCCGGAACTGATTGAAAAACAACACCAAAAAGGAAAGCTTACTGCCCGCGAAAGAATCGAGCTTCTTTTGGACCCCCATACGTTTGTCGAGCTGGATCCTTTGGTGGAGACAAGGGCAGAACACTTAGGTATGGACAAAAAGAAGTTCCCAGGAGACGCAGTGATCACAGGGTTTGGCCAGATTGACGGACGCCAGGCTTATGTTTACAGCCAGGACTTTTCAAAGATTGGGGGATCCCTGGGCGAAATGCATGCCAAAAAAATCGTTAAGGTAATTGACATGGCAAGGAAAACGGGCGCCCCCATAATAGGGGTTATTGACTCTGGAGGCGCAAGAATCCAAGAAGGAATTTTCAGTCTTGACGGGTACGCCTCGATTTTTAGGGCGATGATTAAAGCCTCTGGAATCATACCCCAGCTTTCAGTTGTAGTGGGACCTTCAGCAGGAGGCGCTTCTTACGCCCCCGGGCTTTCGGATTTTGTTTTCATGGTTTCAGGAATTTCCCAGATGTACATCACAGGACCCAAGGTCATCCAGAAGGTAACAGGAGAGAAAGTATCCCTTGAAAACCTTGGAGGAACAGAGGTCCATAGCTCCCAAAGCGGATGCGCCCATTTTGCCTATACTTCAGAACAAGAATGCTTTGCCGGCGTCAAGAACTTGCTCTCTTATCTCCCCTCTAACAACATGGGGGACCCACCTCAGGAGAGAAGCCTCCTAGCTGACCTATTGGAAAAAGAAGAGAACTTCAAATTGCCTGACCTTGTCCCGGAGGAAGAAAAGAAGGGATACGACATTAAAAAAGTTATCGCAGAAATTTTTGACGGAGAGTCTTTTTTTGAAGTCCATTCTAATTTTGCAAAGAACGCGGTTGTAGGATTAGCCAGACTGGGCGGTATAGTGGTCGGCCTTGTAGCCAACCAGACCAAGGTGATGGCAGGGACATTAGACATTGATTCTTCAGACAAGATTGCCCGCTTTGTCAGGTTTTGTGACGCTTTTAATGTCCCCCTGATTAATTTGGTGGACACCCCCGGATACCTCCCTGGGACTGAGCAAGAAAAAAGAGGTATCATTCGTCATGGAGCTAAGGTTTTGTACGCTTTCTCCGAAGCGACTACTCCTAAGATAAGCCTGGTCTTGAGGAAAGCCTTTGGCGGCGCTTACATTGCCCTTGCCTCACGTAAGCTGGGATACGACGTGATTCTTGCCTGGCCCTCGGCTCAGATTGCTGTCATGGGAGCAGAACAAGCAGTAAAGATCATCTTTAGGAAAGAGCTAGCAAAGAGCGATGATCCGGAAAAATTGGAAAGGGAAAAAATTAAGAAGTTGCAGGAAACGTTCCTCAATCCCTACCAGGCTGCCAAGGTTGGGCAGATAGACAGAATCATTGACCCCAAGGTTACCCGCCCTGTGCTCGCCAAGTGTCTCGCTAATCTCCTTAATAAGAGAGAGGACAGGCCGCCACGCAAACACGGCAATCTTCCTCTTTAATAAAACATGCTCAATTTCATTCTTCTTATTATAGCTGCCTATCTCTCTGGCTCTATTTCCTTTGGTCATTTAATCGCAAGATACAAGCACGTTGATATTATGAAGATCGGGAGCAAGTCGCCCACTTCGACCAATGTAGCTCGCGCTTTAGGATGGAAATGGGGTGCTCTCAGTGCAATCCTTGACTTTTCAAAAGGATTGGTGCCAACCCTGGCTGCTGTCAACGTTCTCGCCAACCCCTGGCAGATAGTACTGGTAGCAATACTCCCCACGGTCGGCCACATCTTCCCTATTTTCTTTAATTTCCAAGGAGGGAAAGGAGGAGCGGCCTTTTTGGGGGCCTGCCTGGGATTGATAGGGATTAAATTATTTGCCTTAGCCTTTCTTGTCTGGGCTCTGATATTCGCCCTCACCAGAATGACTTCTGTGACCAACCTTGTTTTCCCCTGGCTGTTTTCTGTCTTTTTATACTTTTATTTCCCTCAATATCTTGCTTTCGGAATAATGGAAGCCGTAATTATTAACTTTGCCCTCAGAAAAAACGTTAAAAGACTAATCCGGGGCGAGGAAAACAAAACCCCCTTGAAAATATAATCCCATGCCTTGCTATATTGATTTTATCTGGACAATCGCTTCCTACCTGCTGGGCTCCATCCCGTTCGGTTATGTCATCACCCAGCTCACCACAGGCAAGAACATACTGGAAATCGGGTGGGAAAAAACGTCCGGCTCCAATGTTTTTAAGAACGTGGGAAAGTGGCAGGGCGTGGCCACTGGGGTTTTTGATTTGGGAAAAGGATTTGCAGCAGTAAAAATTGCCCAGCTACTCAACCTTCATCCTGCCACTCAAGGGCTCTGTGGCGTAGCTGCGGTAATGGGGCATAATTGGTCTTGCTTTTTAAAATTTGCCGGGGGGAGAGGTATTGGAACATACGTAGGAGCGGCCCTGGCCATGGTCCCCCGAATCCTAGGATACTCAATTGCTTTCCCTCTGGCCTTAGCCTTAATCTGGAATGCTTCTCCTGCCACCATTCTTCTGTTAGTAACCTTTATTGCCGTTTCCTTTCGCCAAGGCCAAGCCTTGCCTGCCGGATTCTTTGGCATTCTTTCCCTCTTTCCTGTTTTTATTAAGAGGCTCAGTCCCATTTCAGACATCAAGAACCCTTCCCCCGACAAAAGGGCGTCAATTAAGAACCGTTTATTATTTGACGACGATCGCCCTTATTGGGAATTAAGGATCAAAAGAATCTTTAAGTCCTTGACAAAACAGTAACCCGTGATACAATTAAAACAGTCCGTCCCCACGGACATATTTTTTTAAAAGATGTCCTGGTTTACTAAAATTATTTTTTAATTACTTATGGATTTAAAAAGTTTTACCTCCGCTGTCAGTCAGATTGCAGAAGAAAAAGGCCTTCCTCCTGAGAAGGTGATTGACGGTATCGAACACGCACTGGCAGCTGCCTACAAAAAAGATTATGGAGAAAAAGGACAGCTCATCCGGGCTAAAATGGACCCAAAAACAGGCGGCGTGGAGTTCTGGCAAGCAAAACTAGTAGTAACAGAGGACATGCTCTACTCTCCCGAAGAAGGGGAAGAAGAAGATGAAGAGGAGATGGAGGAGGAAGAGGAAATGGAAAGAGAAGAGGGGGATAAAAAGATAAGATTCAATCCCCAACGCCATATCATGTTGGAAGAAGCAAAAAAAATAAATTCTGATTTAGAAGGCGGAGAAGAATTGCTTTTACCTTTGGAATCAAAGGCTGACTTTGGACGAATCGCAGCCCAGACCGCCAAGCAGGTAATCATGCAAAGAGTAAGGGAGGCAGAAAAAGAAGCTGTGTTTGATGAATACAGGGAAAAAGAAGACCAGATTATTTCCGGCATTGTCCAGAGAGTAGGAAGAGGAGGGAATATTCTTTTAAATATTGGAAAAACCATTGGCATCCTTCCTAAAGAAGAGCAAGTGCCAGGAGAATTCTATAAACCAGGGCAGAGGTTAAAGGTTTACGTAATGAAAGTGGAAGATACGCCAAAGGGCCCGAAGATCTATTTGTCACGGTCTTACCCAAAACTGGTTTCCCGTCTTTTCGAATTAGAGGTCCCGGAAATTGCTTCCGGAGCTGTTGAAATCAGGTCAATCGCCCGAGAAGCAGGATCCAGGACTAAGATTGCAGTTTTTTCCAACCAAGAAAACATCGACCCCATAGGCGCAGCTGTAGGACAGAGGGGAACAAGGGTCCAGGTAGTGATCAACGAACTGGGAGGGGAAAAAATTGATATTATCGAATACTCTGAAGAGCCTCAAGAGTATGTGTCCAACTCACTCAGCCCTGCCAAGGTTTTAGAAGTTAAGATTCTGCCCAAGAACAAGGCTCTCGCTATTGTGCCTGACGACCAATTGTCTCTGGCTATCGGAAAAGACGGCCAAAATGTCAGGTTAGCAGCAAAGCTCACTGGCTGGAAAATTGATGTGAGGAGCGACAAGGATTATGACCAAAACGAAGACTTAACAGAAGAAGAGGAAGAGAAAACTGAAGAAGAAACTCCTGGCAAAGAAAATCCAGAAGAGATAGAACCAGAAGAGGAGGAGGAAGAAGAAGAGGAGGAAAAATAAAACATTAAAACTTAATAAAAAATATTATGGAGGAACGAATCAGAAAAAAAGCAGAAAAAATGCAGATCATCCTTCCGCGGGTCGTCGAAAAAACCAGTGGAGGATGGAGAGCCTATGACATTTACTCCAGGCTCCTAAAAGAAAGAATCATTTTTTTAGGAGGGCCGATTGTAGACCCCTTAGCCAATTCCATCATCGCCCAGATGCTGTTTTTGGCTTCTGAGAATCCTAAAAAAGACATCCAGCTCTACATTAACTCCCCGGGTGGAGTACTGAACGCTGCCTTGGCGATTTATGACACCATGCAGTATGTAAAGTGCCCCATTTCCACGGTCTGTGTCGGATCTGCAGCTTCTGGAGCTGCCGTGCTTCTGGGGGCAGGAAACAAAGGAAAAAGATTTTCTTTGCCAAATTCCCAAATTCTTTTACACCAGGTGGCAGTAAGCGGAGTAGGAGGGCAAGCAGTAGAGGTAGAAATTGCAGCCAAGCATATTGTTAAGCTTAAAAACAAGGTAAACAAAATTCTGGCCCACCATACCGGCCAAAAGCTTAAGAGAGTAGAAAAGGATACAGACCGTGACTTTTATCTCTCTGCAGAAGAAGCAAAAGAGTACGGGCTGATTGACGAAGTGATAGAAACCAAAAAGTAAATTACTGATACAGGTTCTCTAAAAATCCCTACTCTCTAAAGTGGGGATTTTTTATGAGATGTGATAGAATAAAATAGCTAGACATTTTCTTTGGTTTGTAATAAAATGATCGTGTTTTAACAATGCCCCTGTAGCTCAATTGGCAGAGCAGTTGCCTCTTAAGCAATTGGTTCCAGGTTCGAGTCCTGGTAGGGGCACATGGTGACCGTAGCTCAATGGTAGAGCGCCAGATTGTGGTCCTGGCGGCTGCGGGTTCAAGTCCCGTCGGTCACCCAAGCATAACCCGAGATTTACTCTCGGGTTTTTGGTATAATATAAAAACATGAAGACAAAAAGTAAGTTTTTAAATACTGCAATTAGCGCTGCAAAAAGAGCGGAGGAGATAATTTTGAAATATTATCAGAAAAATATCGAGGTAGATATCAAAAAAGACTTTTCTCCTGTAACTAAAGCGGACATTGAAGGGGAAAAAATAATAATAGAGACTATAAAAAAAGAGTTTCCTTCCCATAATTTTTTAGGGGAAGAGTCCAAGCATGATTTTAAAAGAGATGGATTTTTATGGATAATCGATCCCATTGATGGGACAACTAATTATGCAAGAAAAAATCCTCTATTCGCCACCCAAATTGCCTTAATGGAGGATGGAGAATTAATATTAGGAGTCTCAAACGCACCTGCTTTAAAAGAATTGATGTACGCAGAGAAAAATAATGGCGCATATTTAAATAATTCTAAAACTAAGACTTCTTCAATCAGAGAACTAGATGCATCCTATATGGTGTTCGGGGGAATCCAATATTTTAAGAGACGCGGTTTACTTACAAACTTACTCAATTTAGTCGAGAATACTCGTGGGCATAGAGGTATCGGTGATTTCTGGAGCTATCATCTTGTGGCCCAGGGCAAAGCCGATATTATGATAGAAGCCCAAACTAAAATATGGGACATAGCAGCCTTAAAAGTAATAGTAGAAGAAGCTGGAGGAAAAGTAACAGATATAAAGGGTAATAATGTTGGATTAAGCACAACCTCAATTTTGGCTACAAATAAAGAACTGCATCCTACTGTTTTAGAATATTTGTCCTATTAAAACAGGTTCGAACCTGATTGCGTAGACCACCCATCGAAACAGAAAATCGCCTTAGAGGCGGTTTTTTGATAAAGTAAAATATGGAAACCAGAAGGATATCGATCCAAAAAGTATACAGTAAAGGTTCTCGCAGGCTAAATGAAGACGCTTTACTTATTAAAGGTAATATTTTCGGAGTCTTCGATGGATCAAGCAGCTTGGTAAAATTTGTAGATAAAAAAGGAAGAACGGGCGGAAAAATTGCTTCAACTATAACAAAAAAAGTATTCTCACAAGATAACAAATCCCTACAAGAATTAGCAGTTGAAGCTAATCTAGAAATCAAAAGGCAAATGGAAAGAGAAAAGATTGACGTTTCAAAAAAAGAGAACTTATGGGGGACCAAGGTTGCTGTAGTGAGAATAAAAAACAAAGAAGCAGAATGTTTCCAAATTGGAGATTCCTTGATATTTATTATTAGAAAAGATGGTTTTAATAAATTACTATTTGGATATAAAAATCACGAATTAGAAACCTTAAAAAAATGGAAAAAAATAAGCGAGAAGAAAGTTAAAAACATATGGAATGTCTTAGAAAATCAGCTTATTAAAACAAGAAGAAAGGTTAATGTTAGTTATGGATGTCTCGACGGTGAAAAAGAGGCAGCTAAATTTTTTAATTATCAAAAAGTTAAATTAAAAAATATAAAGTCTATAATACTTTTCACTGACGGTTTATTCCTTTTAAAGAAAGATCCGAGTGAGTCCGATAACTGGGATGCTTTTACGAAAATATATAATAAAAGTGGATTAAAAGGCATATTAAAAAAAATCCGCGACTTAGAAAACAAAGACCCTTATTGCTGGGATTATCCGAGGCTTAAAAAACATGATGATATAGCGGCAATAGGAATAGATTTTTCTTAGTATTTTTTTTAAACAGATCAGAAAATAATCGCCTAAACCACCCTGGCATAGCCCGAGCATTCAGTTCGGGTTTTCGGTTGATAAATTTTAACTTAGGACCCATAAAGAGCTATAAAAATTAAATAAGCTGGAGATTATAGTTGACAGAAGTATACGATATCATCGAAGGGATTATTTTAGGAGGGAAACCTGTTGCTTTGTTGAAGGAAAGAAAAGCAAAGGAAATTCTATCTTCATTAGTCTCTTTTTGTAAAACAGAGGATATAGTGAACCCAGAGAGGTTATCCAAATTCTTGAGATTGTTAAGCAAAGAATAACTAGCGAAGCTATTCTTCTAAAGATAGAGAATATAGAGAAAATGCTTGAAGGTTTGAGTACGCTTGACTGTTTTTTCTGGGATAGAAATCCTAGTCTGGAATTTGGAAGGATTGACGTGGAGATACTAAGTGAACTACGGGCACTAAAGATGAAAAAGCTAAGAAATAATAGTTTCTTAAAATTAAATGTTTTTTCTTTTTTTAAACTCATAAATAACTTATTGTTTTGAAAAAGCCCGAAACCACCTAAAAAGGTGGTTTTTGGTTATATCGCTTAACTAAAACAGGTTCGAACATAATCGCGTAAACCATCCAAGATAAAACCTAACGTCTAATACTAAAACGTAGAATCTTTATTCTTCTGTGGTTTTTGTTTCGTGTGGTTATCAATGTTTTCTTTTGGTATAATTTTATCAATGGATAATCTAATACCCGAACAAGAACTAAAGAGAATTAAAAATATTCAAGGGGAAATAAGAGGGGCGGGCATCACTGAACCCATGAGTTTTATCTTAAAAAAAGAGGGGGGGTCAAGTTTGAAGAAGCTAGAACAATCGTTGGCGAAAATGGATTTTCCTATGAAATTAAAGAAAATAAACACAACGCAGTTTTACCCTTTGAGTTGGGGCGTAGTAGTCCAGGTAGCTATTAAAGAATTGTTTGATTACAAGGAGGAAGACTTTGTTAAGATGGGGAAGTATAATGCTAGGGTTAGTTTTATCTTAAAATTATTTATGAAATATCTGGTTTCTCTTGATATGGTAGCTAAAGCCGCACAGACAATGTGGAGAAAATATAATTCAATTGGAACCCTTAAGGTTGTTGATTATAGTTATAAGGAGCGTTACGGGATTGTGAGGATTGAAGACTTTCCTGTCCACCCGATTCTCTGTCCTATCTATAAGGGATACCTTTCTAGTATCGTCTCTTTAGTAGTTGGCAAAGAGACAAGCGCTGAAGAAACAAAATGCGTTCACAGAGGAGACGAGTACTGTGAATTTGTTATTAGTTGGTAATATCACATATCCCACTAAGCAAAAATGCCTGAGTTCTATCTATCAGATACCTCGAAGCGGCTTAAGATTCTCTCTTGGTTTTTTGTTATAATAAAAAAATATGATCAAGAATATAATCTTTGACTGGGACGGAGTAATAAACGACAGTTTAGCAACTGCCTATAACGCCATAATGATGATTTTTGAAAAACATGGAGCGGAAAAGATGACTATGGAGGAATTCAAGAAAAATTGGGAACAACCTTATATGGTATTCTTTAACAGATACATCCCTCATTTAAATAAAGAGGAGGTCTACTCTGAATATAAAACTGCTTATAGGCGATCAGCTTCAAAATATCCCCCCAAACCTTATTTAAATATTAAGGAAACGCTACAAAAATTTAAAAAAGCTCAAAGGAGCATGGTTATTGTTAGCTCGGGCCCACCCGAGAATATTTTATCAGAGATAAAAGGGTTTGGTCTTCAAGGAATATTTCATGAAGTCAACGGTGCAATCCATGATAAGACGGAATTTGTTAAGAAAGTTCTCAAAAGGAATAATTTCAGCCCCGGCGAAACAGTTTTTATTGGAGATACTACACACGAAATCAAAGCTGGAAAGAGTGCAAACATAAAAACCGGTGCTGTTACTTGGGGATTTCAAAACGAAGACGTTCTAAAATCTGCAAACCCAGATTTCATAATTCACGACCTGGAAGAATTAGAAAGAACCATCCTGATGTAGTAATTTATATTGAAACCAGGTTCGAGTCGGATTAGATGGGCCACCCATCCAGCCCTAGCGTTTAGCTCGGGTTTCTAATTTGAGGAGAAACTAATTTTATTGACAAAATGGATAATAGTGTGTTATAATCTGTAAAGTGATGTAAATGACAGAAAGAAAAAAAGTAACGCAATTTTGGGTTGAAGGAAACAAAGAAACAGGAAGAAAATCAGTTTTCCTGTATGAAACCGAGGGGCATATAACCCTAATAGAGGGCGACACTGTGGAGCTCGTACACGCATTCACAGTAGTCGGAAAAAAGAATTTAAAAATACATCAAGAGAAAGAGATATTACAGATAGCCGTTGAACCGATTGGCTGAGCCAGCTGAAAATTAGAACCTTAAATCTTTTTTTTTATTCTCTATTCTATTTTATTCCTAGTTTTCTAGCCCTTAGAAGATTGAGAAAAAAACAAAGGATAGAGAATGATTCGAATCAAAAACTGTCTAGTGGTCTAGGTAGTTTTGTATGTCCAACTAAGAAACCGGGGCTCCGTAGGCCACGTAATGAAATAGAAAATCGCCCCAGGGGCGATTTTCTGGTAGAGTGAAATAATGAAAGAAATAAAAATAACAATTATAAACGAATTTAGAGAAAATCTCGTAGGATTAAAGGCAGCTCCTCTCACAAAAAGAAACAAGTATCCTACCATAATTTTAGTTCACGGCTTTGGTGTAACTAAAAGCGAGCATGGGATGTTTGATGGGTTAGCAAAAAGCATGACTGATAATGGATTTCTAGTTTACAGATTTGATTTTTCAGGATGTGGGGAGAGTGAAGGGAATTACAGCGGAACTTCTTTGTCTAAACTAAAATCAGATTTATCTCGAATATTGGACTTCGTTAAATCACAATCCGAAGTTGATACTTCTAAAATAGGAGTTCACGCTCAATCATTCGGAACAGCCGTCATTGTTGCCTTAGAGCCCAACATTGACTGCCTTGTTATGACGGGGCCAATATCGCATCCCAAGCAAGTTATGTCCGAGCTGTTCGGTGATGGCTACCGCCCTGAAGAAGTTTCAACAAGAATCAAATCTGATGGTACGGTTACAAAAATAAAACCTCAGTTCTGGAAAGACTTCAGAAATTATAACTTATTAGAATCAATCAAAAAATTTAGGTGCCCCATCCTTTTCATCCGCGGGTCAAAAGATGAAAAAGTCCCTGCCTCAGAGATGGAAGCATATTTTCAAAACGCTAACGAACCTAAAGAGAAAATTACTATCGAAGAAGCAGACCATGGATTGAATCCTCGCAGAGAAGAGACGTATGAAATCATCATAGATTGGTTTAAAAAAAATATGGGTCCTTAAAACATATTCAAATAATTGCGTAGAGCGCCCTAGCATAAGCCCGAGCATTTAGTTCGGCTTTTTGGTATAATAAAATATATGGCAGAAATTAAGATTTTAATAGAAGGATACACAACAGCTGATACGGCCGCGACTAATGAAGAAGAAAAAACCTGTCCGACTATCACGTTAGTCAAAGACAAAGACATGGTTATGATTGTGGATCCAGGGGTATTAGAAAACCAACAAATACTTATCGACAAGCTGAAAGAAGAGGGACTAACAGTCCATGATATAAATGTAGTTTGTATTACCCACTCTCATATTGATCACTATAGGAATATAGGAATGTTTCCTAAAGCAAAAACTTTGGAATATTGGGGATTGTGGGAGAAGAACACTGTAGACGACTGGAATGAACAATTCACCGACAACATTAAAATAATCAAAACGCCAGGGCATAGTTATGATAGCATCACTCTTCTCGTTAAGACCGATCGGGGAACGGTAGCTATATGCGGAGATGTTTTTTGGGAAGAAAATTTCCCTGAAGATGACGAGTACGCTAGTGACAAAAAAAAATTAAAAGAAAGTAGAAACAAGGTTTTGAAGTTATCCGATTGGGTAATCCCTGGTCACGGAAAGATGTTTAAAGTCAAATAAAAAAATACTATGGAACAAAAAATCACCAAAGAAGAGGCGGAACAGTTAATGAATATTAAAGGAAAAACGAGAGGGATGGCCATCAAGGATGACTTTGAATATGTGTTGATAAAAAAGGGGCAAGAGGGCGTAGAGAGAATAGAAGAGGAACTGAAAAGATTGGGTTATCCTTTCAAATACCAGAACATAAAAGCGATGAAGCTCTATCCCTCCGGTTTGGAGCCCTTGATAATGTTGGTCTGCCAAAAGATGCTCCAATATACTGAAGAAGATTTTAAGGAATTGGGCAGGATTAGCGCTAGAATGCCACTGGTAATCAGGGTCTTTGTGAAATATTTAGGGTCCTTAGAAATGATAGTCAACGGCGCTTCAAGTATATGGCAAAGATACTATAGCCAAGGAGATTTTGAGGTGACGGAAGTTAATGAGGAAAAATGCTTTGTAGTTGTGAGGATTAAAGATTTTGCTCTTCATCCTCTTTATTGCAAGGGCCTGGAGGGATATTTTGAGGCCATGGTTAAGTTGGTAGTGAAAAAGGATACTCGATGTGAAGAAACAAAATGCGTCCATCGTGGAGACAAATACCACGAGTTTTTGATCAGATGGTAATGTTTTAACTGCTTTAGTGTGCCTCTTTACCCATATCGTGAATTTACCCAACTTGCTTTTGAACAGAACCTAAAAATTAAGACAAACAAGTCATAGAAAGGGCTTTTATGTCTTTCGACTTTTTATTTGCTTTAAGTCACTCGTGTTATCAGCTTCCAGAATATGGATGAGCTCCTTCTTTCGAATCTTAGAGTTCTGAGCATGTCATTTATCTTGTCACAAGAAGCGCCAGAAGAAGTGAATGTTAAGAATTTTTAATGCATATCTCTTGTTGCTTTCTGTTTTATTCCTGAGACAGCTTTTGTCTTTAACTGAAATCAATTATTTAGTAGAATAAATTATTATGACAACGGCGCTCAAAAAAGAAGAATTTGAAAGATTGATGCGCATGGGAGGGATGGTGAGGGGAAGTGGTCCTAAGAACATGGCTGATTTCATTTTGAAAAAGAAAGGGGAGCAAGGATTGGAAAAAATAGAAAAAGCAATAAAAGAACTTGGACACCCTATAGACTACCAAGAGATTAAGCCCATGGCGTTTTACTCCATGGGCTTTGCTTTTGTGACCTTAATTCTATCAAAAAATTTCCTTAATTTTGAAGATAAAGAATTCCAGGAAATGGGGAAGCTGGATGCCCAAACAGGACCTGTCAGAAGATTGTTCATGAGATTTCTTGTCTCCCTGGATATGGCATTAGAGGAAGTTCCTAGTATGTGGAGACGATATCATACAGAAGGAAACCTGAGATTTGTTGAGGTTGATAAAGAGCAAGGAACGCTTATCCTGCGTCTTGAAAACTTCCCAACCATAGATCCGCACCTTCAATATCTTATCGGTTATTTTTCTGCTATCTTGCAAATGATCGTAGGGAGCGAGACCTCCTGTGAAGTCAGGGAATGCGAAAATCAGGAAAAGGAATGTTATAAATTTTTATTAAAATGGTAATATTTATTAATTCTATAATAATATGGAAAAAGAAATTCCAAAGGATGTCGTTGAAAACCTAATGAATTCTGAGGGGGAGGTCCTGGGCATAGGGCCCAAGAGTGATTTTGAATATATAAAGCACAGGTTTGGAAACGAGGGAGTGGAAAAATTAGAAGCAGAACTCAAAAGACTGGGGCACCCCTTGGAGCACCATGGAATGAAGGACAGGAAATTCTATCCTATCGGAACACAAGGACTTATCGTGATGGCTATGAAAAATATCTTTGATCTTTCAGATGAAGACTTCCAAGAAGTAGGAGAATTCAGCGCGAGGCTCCCCCTGATTATGAGGGTGTTCATGAAATACTTCTTTTCAATAGAAACCGTAGCCAGAGAAGCTCCACGGATGTGGAGAAGATATTATACGAAAGGAGACTTCCAGGTATTGGAAATAGATGAAAAAAACAAAAAAGCAGTGATAAAAATAAGTGATTTCAATCTGACCCCAATCCTGTGCGAAACATTTAAGGGTTATTTCCGCGGCGTGGTACAGATGGTAGTGAAAGGGGAAGCGACTTGTGAAGAATTAAAATGTCCCCATCGAGGCGACGAACATCATGAATTTCTGATTACGTGGTAATTGTTATGGATAAAAGAACCTCGACACTAGTAATAGGGTTAGTGATTGTTTTGTTTATCGGGGCAGGAGGGATTTTTTTGTTTCAAAACCCGCCAGGAACATCAGAAGCGTCACCCCAGAAAGAAGAAGCCGAACCAAAGGAATGCGTCTCTGACCAAGATTGTATAGTTTTCGGAGAAGACGGACAATGTAATTGTGGATGCTTTAATCAAGGCTATGCCTGGGAAGAACAAGGAGAGTGTTTTTGTTTAGCTCCCGATTCCTGCAAATGCGTGGATGGCGAATGTAAGAATGTTTTTGAAGAACAGCCCGCACAAAACCAACCCGCCAACAGTAAAATTAAATACCAAACCATAACCGACAACGTATCGATTGAAGGATCTGTTGTCGACTTGCTCAGTGTTGACTATCCGTCAATGTGGATCCCCACTTCTTCCGAGCAAACGATGGGGATATTCAGCAACCCTAATGTTTTCTGGGCCCAAAAAGGAATGCATCCGGATTGGTGTTTCCAGGGCATTGAGAGACACAGCGCCTTAACAGGGAAGACAGGGCTGGAGCTGTACGGTCAGACAATTGAATCCTTGATGGAAAAAACGAACTCTGTCACACGTTTTGAGAAGAAAACTATACAAGAAAAGCATGTCTGGCACTATGAATACTTAGACACAGAAAACATCAGAGCCAGCCTCTGGTATATCCTCTTTAATTGCGGCAACTATGATTATTTAATATATTTTTCCTGTTCAGGAGAAGAGTTAAGAGAAGAGCTCCCAGAAATTTCTGAACATATTATAAGTTCCATTAGCTGCCAATTATAATAAAATCATAAAAGAATGTGCCTTGAACTACCAAACAAAGTTATTGAAGTAAAAGACAAAAGAGCAAAAATAAAACAGGACCACAAAGAGCCCTGCTGGGTTGATCTTTCCACAATCCAAGAAGAAGTTAGAGCAGGGGACTATTTAATCACCTATCAAAAAGTAGCTGTTAATAAGGTGGCAAAAAAAGAAATCGAAGAAATGAAACAATTAATGGACGAGTTCTCTGGACACCACCATTAATGAACGGCGCAGGTAATACAAGGGTCAAAGGCCCGTATTAGTTTTTCTATCTCTCTCTTTTTTTCCGCCTCCTGAAGGCGGTCTTTTTTAACCAGAGCCTGGATTTCTTCGTGCAGAGAAGAAAGATTAAGCTGGGTGGGGGTAATAATTTGGTAGAATTTTACTTTTCCGTCTTCCACCTCCACGAAATGACGGAGAATACCTCTTGGCGCTTCGATGTAAGCTTCCCCAGAAGCTGTGGCCTTCGGAACCCTTTGAAAGTCTGATGTTGCCTTCTGAAGATTGCCCTTATTCAGTTCCCCGATAAGATCTTGAATTTCTTCTAGAAAATGGAAGATCTCTATAGCCTGGGCTAAATTATTGAAAAACGGATTCTTGGTGTCCACCTTATATTTTTTAAGCAGTTTTTGGGCTTTGGGGTCTAAACGGTCAGAATATTTTTCAATCCTTGCAAGAGCTCCAACCTTGATGCTCTCCCCGCTCTCTAACATTCCCAGCTTTACAGGAGATTGATTGCGGGACACAGACCGAAAAGGCTGGTCAACAATACCTGGGTATAGGGGGTAAAAATTTTCAGAAGGGATAGTGGTAGAAAGCTTGCTGGAAACCTGAAAGTCAAGCGTTTCTAAATCGTAAAAAAGTTTTACCAAATCTTCTGCCTCATCCATAACTTCAGATATTGATGCCCTGACAGGAGCCAAATGACTTCTTTGAGGAGGATTTCTAAATCCACCTACGGTAGTGTTGGTCGGGAAAGCAGAAGATCCGCCAACTACCCTTAACAAGTGGTCCGCTACTCTCTTAATGTTCAACATTAAATGGAACTCAGCAGGGTATTTTTTAGAAAGCTCTATGGAGCTCTCGAGCCCTGCATAATCTGGCAGAACCAAAAAAAATAGGTGCAGCAAGTGGCTCTTGATGACTTGGGAGGCCAAAAGGATCCTTCTGAGGAGAATCGTCTCCCTGGAAGGAACAACCCCGAAGGCTTTCTCAAGAGCAGAAAGAGAACAGACATTATGAGCGATAGGGCAAATCCCGCAGATCCGTGAAGTTATAAATGGCGCTTGCTGGAAAGGCTTGTCTTGTAGCAAACCCTCCACCAATCTCTCGCTTTCTTCAACTTCAAAGTCTGCTTTCTTTTCCTCAAAATTGATTTTCAATGTGCCGTGCCCCTCTATCTTGGCAGTATATTCTGGCGAGATAACATCTTTAATTTTGGAAGTAACTTTTTGTCCCTTTATTTCCTCTAAAAAAGACTTAAAAAGGTCAATACGAGGAGGGCATCCCGGAATTTTCTTGTCCACTTTAATGAATTTTTCTACCGGTTCTAAAAATTCTGCTTTTAATTTATAGTCAGACCCATATATTTTTTCTGCCATTTCTTTCCTTCTCTCTGGATCCAGTTGAGCAAAAACATTCCCGGAAATAGCACAAGCGCCAAGGGCCACTACTAATTCAGACGTTTCCCTGATTTCTTTCAAAAGCTTGACGTGCTTTTCTGTAGTAGCTGCCCCTTCTATGACAGCAATATCAAAATCAGACTTTTTCCTCTCTGAAAGCAGCCTCCAATTCGTTATCTCAAAGTCTTGGAAAAAATCAAAAAGATGCTCATCTAAAGAAAGAAGTTGAAATTGACAACCCTCACAACCAGTTAAATCAAAAAACGCAACTTTTATTTTTTCCATATTTATAATTATAATAGAATTTGAGAAAATTTAATAGAACTGATAATATCATTGAGTAATTTAAAAAGGTGACAAACAAAATGAAAGGAGTATTGTTAGGAGCTAAATTTTCATGGCCCTGCAAAAGAAGCAAAGACCTTGGCATTAACCAGGCGTTGAAAGAATTTGCCGGGACAGAAGGAAAAATAAGGACTGAGGCAGAAATAAAAGAGGGACTCAAGAACCTCTTCTCATACCTCTATTATCTTACTATCGCAAAATCAAACCGCATTTCAGATCCCTTTGATGTTCGAGTAGTAAGGGCGCATTGGATCGGAAGTCCCTTATTGGACAATGTTACCAAAAAAGCACTGGGGGAAGCGCTAAAGGAGGCGAGAGCTTACCATAAAGATGAAGTAATCCTTGGATGGGCTATAAAGCCCATCATAGAAACAGGCTCTGCACATCATAATGCATACGCCAGAAACCACCAATGTTCTGTGACAGTAAGAGAAGGCTACCTTTATCATCTCGGCAAAAAAATAATAAAAGCAAGCCCAGAAGACATAAGGAGTCTCGAAAAATATGGAGAGGTCTAAGACCTCTTTTTTTTATTTTTCTCTTAAGGTACGGGTTTGACTTTCGACCTCTTTTTTATATATAATAAATAATTAGAAGTAAGAAAATAATTCGGGACTTTGGAAAAGTTTAGTTACTAAAAAGAAGTTTTGAAAAATTACGAAAACATGCTAAATAACCAATTTCCTGCTGTAAACCATGAACCAATTAACCCTACTCTTAGGAGGGATGTTTTGTGTAGCCCTCGGAAGCATCTTAGGATACTTTGCTCGTCAATCAATTGCCAAAAGGGATTGGAAAACCATAGAAGCAAAAATTCAAAAACGGATTGAAAAAGCCTCGCAAAAAGCAGACAAAATCTTAGGTAAAGCAAAAGCCAAAGCAAGAAGAGTTTTAAAAGAAGCGGAGGAGGAAGAGGAGGCAAAAAGAAAAAGAATCTTCAAGGCAGAACAGCTGCTCTCAAAACGAGAAAGCATCCTAGACAAAAAAATATCTCAATTCGAAGAAAAACAAGAAGATTTAGAGTCAAAAGTAGAAAAATTGAAAGGCATCAAGACCCGCCTCGAAAGCTTAAAAGAAGAGGCGATCCAGAAACTTGAAGAAATTTCAGGACTAACTGAAAAAGAGGCGAGCGAAAAGCTTCTCCAGGAAGTAGAAAAGAAATACAAAAAAGACATCCTGGAAAAAATGGAAGAACTGGAAGAAGAAGGATACGAAAGATATGAAAGAAAAGCAAAAGAAATATTGGCTATTGCCATCCAAAAGTACGCTCTCTCTCAGGCTCAAGAAATTACTACCTCCACAGTCGCTCTACCAGATGAAAAAATAAAAGGGAGAATCATTGGAAAGGAAGGAAGAAACATCCGGGCCCTGGAAAGGGCAACCGGTGTTGAGTTTATTATTGATGAAACTCCAGAAACCGTGGTGGTTTCAAGTTTTGACCCCATCAGAAGACAAGTCGCTAAAATTGCATTAGAAAAATTAGTATTAGACGGCAGGATTCAGCCAGCCAGTATTGAGAAAAAGGTTAAAGAAGCAAGAAAAGATGTTAAGGAACAAATAAACAAGGCTGGCAAGACTGCTGCTTACGAAGTAGGACTAGTGGGGATGAAGCCAAAATTGATGGAGCTCCTAGGGAGGCTCAAATTCAGAACGAGTTATGGACAGAATGTTCTCTTGCACTCCATAGAAGTTTCTTACCTCGCCTCATTTCTGGCAGAGGAGCTGGAAGCTAATGTGACAGTGTGTAAAAAGGCTGGCCTCTTCCACGACATTGGCAAGTCTGTAGACCACCAGATAGAAGGGTCTCACGTAGATATTGGAGTTAAAATTCTGGAAAAATTCGGTGTGGAAAAAGAAGTAATTGAAGCAATGCGCGCCCATCACGGAGACTATCCTGCTGAAACCCTAGAATCCATTATCGTACAGGTGGCCGACCAAATCTCCGGAGCCAGGCCAGGTGCTAGAAAAGAAAACCTAGAAGATTATCTTAAACGGCTGGCTGATCTGGAAAACGTGGCTACCGCTTTTCCAGAAGTAGACAAGGCCTGGGCCTTACAAGCTGGAAGAGAGGTAAGGGTTTTTGTAAAGCCTGATGAGATAGATGATTATAGGACTCAAACACTGGCAAGAGAAATTGCCGGTAAAATAGAAAACGATCTTACCTATCCTGGCAAGATTAAAGTGACGGTAATAAGAGAGAAGCGAGTTATCGAGTACGCAAAGTAAAATACTTCCTGAACAAAAAAACAGCGGTTTCGAAGCCGCTGTTTTTTAATTATGAGCGGGTGAAGGGAATTGAACCCTCATCACAGCCTTGGAAGGGCTGGGTAATAGCCGTTATACGACACCCGCTTATTCTAAAGTGTTTGTACGCTTTATAATATCAAACTTGTCCACTAAAGCAAGATTGTGTCGGGGTGCCGGGAATTGAACCCGGTTTACATCCTCCCAAAGGACGCGTACTACCGGTATACTACACCCCGGTGTGCTTTATTTTATCACAAATATTGAAAATATGAAGACCAAAAAATGAGTCTTTTCTTGGATACGGTTGCTTTTTATCACATCACCTTTCTCCCGTCAATTACTAAAATTTCCTCTTCTTTTGCCGCTATGTTATACTAAAAACATGAACCCATTAAAAAATATTTTTAAACAACTTAGCGTCCAGGAAGAGTGTAAAAAATATCACTTGCCTCTCTGGGAATGTCCCCAGTTCCTTTTTATAGTAATGGGGGTCATTATCGTCTTTTCCGCGGTATTTATTTATCTAGTCGGCAGCCGCTACATTGAAGATCCCTTAACAGTTTCCTTTATCACCCTTGTCCTGGTAGCTATTCTTTTTACCATCGACTTCATCATCACCCAAAGCGTCGAGCACTTAGCTGAGGCGAATCGGATGAAGGCAGAATTTATCAGTATCGCCACCCACGAGCTCCGCTCTCCTCTGGCTAATTTAAAATGGATTATTGAGCTTCTGGTCTCTGGTAAAATAATCAAAGACAAGAAGAAATACACTGAATATCTTAGGCTTTTGAAAGAGAATATTTACCGGATGCAGGAATCTGTTTCCGACCTATTAACCATCTCTCGGATCGAGGCTTCCAAGCTTCCCCTTAAAGAGAGATATTTTTCCATAACCAAACTAACCGAAGATCTTATTGAAGATTATAGAGACTATGCTGAATCTTCAAACGTCAAAGTATATTTTGAAAAAAAAGAAGAATTGCCAAAGATTTATTCCGATCCTTTCCAGATCAAATTGGTTATCGAGAACCTTTTAGACAATGCCATTAGATATGTTGATGAGAAGGGGAGGGTTTATATCGATATCTCCCAACAAAAGAACCACATTAAACTTTCAATACAAGACACAGGAATAGGAATCCCTCCGGCCGATCAGAAATACATCTTCCAAAAGTTTTTTCGAGCTAGAAACGTAAGGAGGCACCAGCCCCAGGGGTCGGGCCTGGGATTGTATTTGACCAAGGCCATCATTAAAAGACTTGACGGAAAAATCGGCTTCCATTCAACAGAAGAAAAAGGGTCGACTTTTTGGTTCCTATTGCCAATAAATAAAGAAAAAAAATAAATCATTAAAAGTCATATGGCAACCGTTCTCTTTATAGAAGACGAACCAACACTTCAAAAAGCTCTCGGAGACCTTTTAGAGTCAGAGGGCTTCAAGGTAATGTCCGCCATGGACGGAGCAAAGGGAGTAAAATTAGCAAAGGAAAAAGGAGCTGACCTGATTTTATTAGACCTTGTGCTTCCTAAAAAGCATGGTTTAGAAGTATTGCAAGAATTAAAGGAAGAAGAAAGCACAAAAGATATTCCTGTCATCGTACTGACCAATGTAGAAGAATTGGAGGAAATAGACAAGGCCATTAAGTTAGGCGCGAGAACCTATCTGGTAAAAACTGACTTTACCCTTGCAGAGGTGTTTGAAAAAGTAAAAGAAGCTATATCAGAGTAAAGAGAGCTAAAAGCCTCTTAAAGATTTCTTCCCATGAGAATAGAACCGCAACAGCTTAAAGCTTTTTTGCTGGATGCGAACCTGGTTACAAAGGAAGATTTTGATAAGGCCTCAGAAAAGGCCGCATCCACCAACCAAAAAGTTGGTGATGTTTTAGTAGCAGAGGGACTGCTAACCGAGGAAGAGTTAATTAAACTCAAGGCCTACATCCTAGGCATTCCCTTTGTTAATCTTGAAAAAGAGAACATCCCTCCAGAGGTGCTAAAGATCATTCCAGAACCTATCGCGCGCTCTCATAATATCGTAGCTTTTCGTAAAAAGGGAGACAAGCTGGAAGTAGCAATGTTGGACCCTGAAGACCTGGCCACTATCGGATTCATCGCAAAGACTACCAATTTAAAAATACTTCCCAGGCTTACTACTTCCGAATCCATTAAAAACGTTCTGAGACAATACCAAAAAACCCTCCAAGCAGAATTCGGAGACATTATTAAAGAGGAAGCAGGTGAAATCAAACCCATCAAAGAAGAAGAGAAAAAGGGAGAATTGAAAGAAAAGGCAGAGCTGGAGAAAATGGCAGAGGAGCTCCCGATCATCAGGATTGTGGACACCCTTTTAAAGCATGCCATCTTGCAACGCGCCACTGATATTCATATCGAGCCAACAGAAAAAGAAGTGCTGGTCCGCTACCGGATAGACGGGATATTAAGAGATGCCATGACCCTTCCCCGGGTCACAGCGTCTGGGATTGTGGCCAGGATAAAAGTACTTTCAAACCTAAGACTAGACGAGCATCGCCTCCCCCAGGACGGACGGTTTAAAATCGAAACTGAAGACTACAAATACGCAGTAAGGGTCTCTATCCTGCCTGTTTTTGATGGAGAAAAAGTAGTAATGCGCCTCCTTCCAGAAACCAGCCGAGCTTTTACTTTAGAAGCTTCCGGTCTCCAGGGCGCAAGCCTGGAAAACGTACAGTCTAATTTAAGGAAACCTGTGGGGATGATCTTGGTAACCGGCCCCACTGGTTCTGGAAAAACCACTACTCTATATTCAATGCTGGAAATATTAAATGCCCCGAGCGTTAATATTTCCACTATTGAGGATCCAGTAGAATACCGTATGCCCCGGCTGAACCAGACCCAGGTCAAACCCAAGATTGGCCTAACGTTCGCTGCCGGATTGAGGGCACTCTTGAGGCAGGACCCAGACATTATTATGGTGGGGGAGATAAGAGATAAAGAAACCGCCAACCTGGCTATTAATGCCGCCCTAACAGGCCACATGGTCCTTTCTACTCTCCATACCAATAGCGCAGCTGGTGCCGTTCCCAGACTGATCGATATGGAGTGCGAGCCCTTCTTGCTCTCTTCAACCCTAAACTGCGTAATCGCCCAAAGATTAGTAAGAAGGCTGTGTCCAGAAAAAACAAAATATTTCTTGAAAGATTCGGAGGTGGAAGAAATTGGAAAATATTGTAATTTAGAAAAAATATTGAATATTTTAAAAAAAGAAAAGATCGTAGGGCCAAACGATACCTGGAAAGATATTCCTTTTTATAAGCCACAGGAAAGCGAGAAGTGCCCGGATGGATACCAAGGAAGGATTGGAATTTTTGAAGTTCTGATAGTAACAGAAACCATAAAAGAACTGATTGTACAGGAGGCTACCTCCAGTAAAGTCCAGATGCAGGCAATGAAAGAAGGGATGCGCACTATGATTGAAGATGGTTTTGTAAAAGCAGCTCAAGGCATCACCTCAATTGAAGAAATTTTAAGAGTGACCATGGAATAAAATATGCCTAAATACTTTTATACTGCAAAATCACTTAAGGGAGGGGAAGAAGAAACAGGAACCTTGGAAGCCAAGAACGTTCATGAACTGTCTCATCATCTGAGGCAGCGCCAGTTCATTCTGGTTAAGGCAAGAGTAGAAGCGGGAGAAGAAGAGAAAAAAAGCTTAGAGATTTCTCTTCCCTTTAAAGGGGTGCCTCTCCAGGAAAAATTGTTCTTTGTGAGAAACCTGAGAGTAATGACGCTGGCCGGCCTGCCCTTACCCAAAGCCCTAGAAGCGCTCTCCCAACAGACAAAGAATAAAAAATTACAAGAAGCGATGCAACACGCCAGAGAACAAATAACTAAAGGGAGGACACTTTCGTCTGCTCTGAGTGATTATCCTGACATATTTTCCGATTTATTCAGAAGCATGATCGGAGTAGGAGAAGAGTCAGGGACCATGGACGACGTTCTCAAAAGTCTCTCTCTCCAACTGGAAAAAGAGTACGAGCTGAATTCAAAGATTAAAGGAGCCCTTATCTATCCTGCGGTTATTATTAGCGCCATGTTAGCCGTGGGTGTTTTTATGCTGATAACCGTTATTCCTGAACTGGCTGCCACTTTTGACGATTTAGGGATTGAATTGCCTGCCACCACCCAAGCCGTAATCGGACTAGCTGATTTTTTAATTGAAAAATGGTACGTCGTGGTCATGGGTATCGTGGGGATGGTGCTGATCTTCCAGCAGGGGATGAAGAGAGAAGGATTTAAAAAGAGAGTAGATATGTTACTTTTAAAAATCCCTGTCATTTCCGATATTATTAAAAAAACAAACGCCGCTTATATGCTGAGAACCCTGAGCTCCCTGTTAGGAGCAGGCACTGCCTTTCCTCAAGCATTAAAGGTGACCTCGGGAGTTCTGGGAAATTATTATTTTAAAAAGTCCATGACTGAGGCCGCAGAGCAGGTGAGGAAAGGGGAAAAGCTGTCTGAGGTTTTATCTGATTATGAGGGAGTGTATCCCTCGGTTGTTATCCAGATGACCGCGGTAGGAGAAGAAACCGGTGAAACCACCACCATTCTTTCCACGTTAGCTGATTTTTTTGAAGAAGAAGTAGGACGAGCAACCAAAAACTTAGCTTCGATCATCGAGCCGGTTTTAATGTTGATCATTGGTGTAGTCATCGGTTTTTTCGCTGTCTCTATGATCCAGCCCATGTATAGCATGGTAGGCTCTCTTTAGTATTAAACCCACAATGTTCTCATTGAAATTTTTCACTCAAAAAGAAAGAGGTGTAGGAGCGATTGACGTTGTGATAGGAATCGCTCTTTTTTCCATTGCCCTCTTGGGTATTTTTGGGCTCTTCCGGCTGGGATTTGCTGTGATAGGCAAGAGCAGAGCCCAATTGACAGGGGTAACCATTGCTAGTCAAAGAATAGAAAAAATAAGGAGTATGCCCTATGATTCCGTGGGGGTCCAAGGAGGATTCCCAGACGGAATCTTAGATCCTTCGACTACCACTGTTCAAAACGATGTTTTTTTCACAATCGAACACCGCGTGGACTATGTAATAGATTCTGCAGATGGTATAGCAGACCCCCAGGACCCCTGTCCCAATGATTATAAAAAAGTGGAGGTAAGGGTTTCCTGGACAGGTAAAAACTCAGGAGAGGAAGTTATGACCACTAACATCTCCCCTCAAAACATTGCTCAAGAATGTGCTGACGTGGGAGGCATACTATCGGTTTCTGTTTTTGATGCTTACGGACAGATGGTCCCCTCTCCTTTAATAGAAATAAAAGACCCCGACACCGACCAGGTAATCAAATCAGCCACGCCTGACAGCGGCGAATATTATTTTTCCCTCAATAGCTCCACCTCTTATAAGGTAGTAGTTTCCAAGCCTGGATTCAGCACTGACCGGACATATGGCATAGACGAAGTGGCCACGCCTGCAAAATCCCATCTTTGGGTCTTTGAAGACAAGTTGACGCCAAGCAGTTTTTCTATTGATGAAACCAGTGACTTTTCCGTAAGAACTGCCTCTCCCTGGGGAGAAGATTATTTTTCTGACGCGTTTGAAGACACCAGTAAGATATCAGTGTCCACCGACATATCAATCGATAATGGAGAAGCTGAAATAGCTAAGATAGAGGGTGTTTATTCCAAGGACGGCAACACAGATTCTGATCTTTGTATGTTCCCAGGAAACAGCGGAGACTGCGGTCAATCCTTCACTATGGGAGCTCAGGCAAAATCTGTTTCCCAGATTGAGCTCTTGCTGATGAAAGCGACTTCTAGCCCCAGCGACATTTATTTGGAAGTAAGAACAACCAGCACAACCGGTCCCCTGGTCGGTACCAGTGAAGTAAAAACAGGTTCCAGTTTGCCAATTAATCTCGGATGGATACCCTTTGATTTCACGGTCCCCTTAAATCTCAGCGCTGGCACTCAATATTTTTTAAGACTGCGCTCGGTTCCTGATTCCGTAACTAGCCAAGGCAATGGACCAATCTATTGGGGACACCTTTCCAGTACAAGCTCGCCTCCTGGCTATTCGGGAGGAAAAGCTTTCAGGTATGTAGGTAAAAACCAGGAAGAATTAGCAAATTATGATTTCAGCTTCAATATTTATGATGACCAGTATGGTCCGTCTGGAGAACTAACTTCTGTAGAGATTAATCCTGCCTCCCTGAGCGAATGGCAGGAGTTCAGCTGGACAGATTCTGAGCCTTCAAACACAGACCTTAGATACCAACTCTTCTATGCTTCGGGGACAGACTGGCTATTAATACCAGACAGCGAACTTTCAGGCAACTCTACTGGCTTCGATCTTTCTCCTGTTGATTTGTCTACTCTGTCTACTGCTACCTTCTCTCGGCTTAAGGCAAAGGCTGTGTTTTCTAGCAGCGATGCCAATAATTCTCCCTCTTTGAACGATTGGCAGGTTTCTTGGATCACCAGTGCCTCCACGCCCATTCCTAATGTTATTTTTAATATCCGAGGATCAAAGGAAATTGGCACTGACGGAGATGAAGATCCTGTATACAAGTATTCCACCAGCACTTCTTCTGGGGGGGCAGGCCACGTCACTCTTCCCGGACTCGAATGGGATGAGTATTTCTTTTCGATCCCAACCAGCAGCGACCTGGATTTAATGGGCACTAGCCCCGATCCTCAGCCCATTTCCCTGCTTCCAGACAACGCTGTACAGGAAGTAATTTTGTATTTGGAGAGCAATAATTCGCTTTTGGTTACTATAAAAAACAACGACACCCTTGAACCGGTCTTTTCTGCCGATGTCAGGCTCACAAACTCGGGGCTAAGTTATGATCAAACCCAGAAAACAAATGAGAGCGGACAGACCTTCTTTATGCCCCTGGAAGTCGCAACTTACGATTTGGAAATCAGCGCGTCCGGATATCAATCCACCTCCACGTCTGTTTATGTCTCGGGGGATATAAGCAAAACTTTAAGGTTAGACCAGATAGACTAAGATGACTTTATCCGAACCCAAGGCGTTTACGCTGATAGAGACGTTAGTCACCATTGTGGTGTTTACTTTAATGATGGGCGCAATCTCAACCTTCATTGTCAGGGGCTACCGCAGCTATAATTACATGCTGCAGCAGGCAATTGCAATTAGTGAAGCTAAAAAAGGAATCCGGATCATGACCAAAGAGATCAGAGAGGCACGACCAGGAGACGACGGATCTTTTCCTATTGAAAAAGCTCAGGACAAGGAATTCATATTTTACTCAGACATTGATGGGGATAATGCGACAGAAAGAGTTAGGTATTTTTTAGGAAGCATCAATTCCAATTCTGATACTCAAGAATGTGTCACTTATAATACCGGGGGGTTCTGTGACGTCCTGTTTTCAGGGTTTCTTACCGGCGCCCTTCAGTCCGCTGAGGTACATGTTTCAGTAGAGGGTGATTTCGGATGGTCTCAAGAATACGGCGAGGTGTTCGTAGATGGCATGAAGGTAGGGGAAATCTGCAATTCTGGCTGCTCCGACTGTGCTGCTAGCTGGGAAGGGAGTCAGGTCTTTGATGTAACCACTCAGGCGACAGACGATCTTGTCCAGGTTACAGTTGACGCCAGCGGAGAGGTTGATCCTTTGTGTGACTGGCAACAAAACAACCATTCCATGAAGGTCCGGGTCGCCCTTTCCTGGGTGGAGAACGTTTCAGAGGCCAGCCATGAATTTAAAAAGGGGGTCATAGAACCAACAACAAATCCTGTCCAATACCCAACAGATCAAGAAACCGTAGAAACCATCAGTTCGTATGTAAGAAACAGTCCTCCTGTTTTTAAATATTTTAATGAGAATGGTGAAGAAATTACCCAGACCCCGGCTCGCTTAAGAGACACTAAGGTAATGGAGCTTTTTTTAATCATAAATGTCAACCCCCAGCGCGTCCCCGAACAATTCGAATTAAAGTCTTCGGTCAAGCTTCGCAATATTAACACTGAATAAAATGAAAAAATACCAAAAAGCAGTCATCACCACCTATGCCTTGGTATTCGGAGCCATCTTTCTTGTTCTTATGAGCAGCCTCTTTGGGTTTATCCTTTTACAATTAAAACAGGCTTCCAGAGAACGCGCTTGGACCAAGTCCCTGGAAGTGGCAGAAGCTGGATTAGAATATTACAGATGGTGCCTCAACAACGGAGTGGGAGGAAATTGTGCGCTTGAAAGGGATTATTTCGACGCTTCGGGCAATCAGATAGGAAGATTCTCTCTAACAGTGGAATCTGAAACCACCTGCGTCGGAGAGGGGCCTACTACTATTACTTCTTCTGGCTGGACAGTAGAATTCCCTCAGATACAAAGGACGATTCAGGTACTCTACGCTAAAAGATCTGTTGCCCAATATGCCTACCTACTGAACGATAACGTCTGGGCAGGCACAGACAGAGAGATCAGGGGGTTTTATCATTCAAATGGAGGTATAAGAATGGATGGAGAAAACCAGTCTATGGTGACATCTGCCCAGGACGAATGGATTTGTACTGGCTCTTTTGGTTGTGATCCTTGCCCTACAAGCGGAGAAACGCCTTGCAGAATAGAAGGGAGCGATTGTCTTTGTCCCGGCGTTTTTACGACCAGTGGAAATTCTCAGCCAGATTTATTTAGCTCTCCTGCCCCATCTTTTGATTTTGACGGAATTACAATTGACCTGGCGCAAATCAAAGATATTACTGACGAATCTCCCCAACAGTACTATTGGCCACCCTCAATTGACCTGGACCCAGAGGCAGACGGCTATCACTTGATATTACAAAACGACGGTACCTTTGACGTCTGGATCATTACTGAACTCCAGGCAACATATGCCTACAGCATAGAGGAGGGATGGCATGACGATTATTTCGTAATTCAAGATGAATACCTCCACACCGGCGGGATCAATATAGCCAGTAGCTGCCCCTTAGTCTTCATTGAAGACAACCTCTGGATAGAGGGAGAGGTAGATGGAAAGCTTACAGTAGCTTCTGCTGACCTTATCAATCCTTCTAATGACACTGATGTGATTTTGAGCGGCAACATAGATTATGTTTCTGGTGGAATTTCAGAAGACGGTCTGGCCATTATTGGAGAAAACAATGTCTTGATACCACCAGATTCCCCTGAGCAGATGGAGATAAAATCTATCTTAATAGCCCAAAGGGGGAGGTTCGGGAGGAATCATTATCCAGACAACACCAGAGATCAGTTGGAAATCTACGGCTCCATTGTCAGCAACGGGAGAGTGGGAACTAAATGGACGTCAGGGGGATCAATTATTTCTGGATACCTTAAGAGAGAAAACTATTTTGACCGTAACCTCATTTACGAGCCCCCCCTGTTCGTGCCAGAAACAAGTCCGGACTTTGAAATAGTCAACTGGCAAGAACTAGAATAAAAATATTTGCTATAATAAAATATGCTCGATTTTTTAACGCTCCGCCAAAAAGCTTTCGGTCTCGATATCTCTGATCTGTCTTTGAAGATTGTGAACCTCAAAAAAAATGGGGGGAGATTTAAAATGGTCTCGCACGGTGAAAAAGATATAGCTCCAGGGGTTATAAGGGAGGGCAGGATCGTCGAGCAAGAAAAATTAGTTTCTCTGATCGAAGAAACTCTGCAAGAAGTCAAGGGTGAAAAACTATCCAGCAATTATGTAGTAGCTTCTCTCCCAGAAGAGAGGGCTTTCTTCAAAGTCATCCAGATGCCGAAAATCCAAGAGGGAGACCTACGATCAGCCGTCATTTATGAGGCAGAAAATTACATTCCCATGCCTATCGAACAGGTTTATCTTGATTTCCAAGTAGTCCCGCCCCTGCATGGAGAGCTGGACCATTTAGATGTGCTGATTGGAGCAGTGCCCAAAGAAATGGTAGACCCATATCTCTTTGCCCTCAAAGAAGCGGGGCTAGAACCAAAAGCCCTTGAGGTTGAATCTCTAGCCATTACTCGTGCCTTAATCAAAGATGAAATTTCCCCCTCCCCTGTGCTTTTGATTGATTTTGGAGCCACCCGTACAAGTTTCATAATCTTTTCTGGCCACGCCCTGAGATTTACTACCTCCATCAGCGTATCCTCCGCCAGTTTCACAGAAATCATAGCCAAAAACCTGGGCGTGCCCCTAAAAGAAGCAGAGGAGCTTAAAAAGAAATACGGGCTAGAGGAGAAGATAAAACTCAAAATGGACAGGGAGGAAACCGATCTGCGGAAGAAAAGAAGCAAAATATTTGAAATACTAATGCCCGCCCTCATTGACCTTGCCCAACAGATAGACAAGCACCTTCATTATTATCAGACACACTCCAGTCACGAGCACCTTGCCCCAGACAACCAGGGAGTTTCAAAAATATTGCTCTGCGGAGGCGGGTCCAACCTTAAAGGGTTGCCTGAGTTTTTAGAACAAAAAATAAAAATACCCGTGGAACTAGGAAATCCTTGGATCAACATTCTAACAGAAAAAGAAAAACCAACAATGCCGCTTTCTAAATCCATGGCTTACACTACAGCTCTGGGTTTAGCTCTCAGGGGAGCGAAAAAAGAAAATTCTGACTATGATTAATTTATTACCCCCTCAGCAAAAAAAAGAGCTGGCTTCCCAGAAAAACTTCCGGTTGGTTTTGATTATGGGATTGCTTTTTTTGTTTTTCTTGTCTTGTCTTTCTTCCAGTTTATGGACAGTTGAAAAATATATTGCTGTAAAACTCCAAGAGAAAGATGCTCTCTTCCGGGAAAAAGAAAGTATTATCGCTGCCAACCAGAACGTAGAGCAGAAGATAAACGAGGCCAACCGTCTCCTGTCAGACTTGAGATCTTTCTATCAAGAGCTGGTCTACATTTCTCCAATACTGGACAAGCTGAACGGCCTGCTCCCCCAGGGCAGTTATCTCATTAATTTCAGTTTTAATTTCGCCCGGCCCAAAGCAGGGGGGGACGAACAGGTTGGTCATATTTCCCTTTCTGGATATAGTCCTTCCAGAAACCAATTGCTAGAACTTCAAAAGCGGCTGGAAGAAGCTGGTGACTTTCTAGCAGTGACATTTTCCCCCACCAGCTGGGTTCAGCCTACAGACGTGGAATTCAGCGTAAGTTTTGATTTAGAAAAAGATTAATCCTTACTTTAAAGCGTGACCACTAAAGATAAAACAAACATCGCAGCCATTGCTTTCCTAATTCTGGGAGGGCTGGCTATCTTTTTCCTAGTCGTTCCCGTTTTCAACAACATACAGGGACACGCCCAGCAGTTAGAAGAAAAAGAGGAGCGGATCAAGCTCTTAGAAAGCAAGATACAAAACATCGAAGACTTCAAGAGGTCTTCAGAACAGATCAATCAGGGGCTTGAGAAGGCCAACGCTCTTTTTATCAACTCTAAAGCTCCCACTGGATTTATTTCTTTTCTGGAGGAAGCAGCCCAGAGCAGCAACGTTTCCTTGGATATTTCCCCGTCAGTCCCTGAAGAACGGGGAGGTGACGAGTGGCCCTCCATTATTTTCCGATTGAGCTCCGCTGGCAACTTTCCTGACTTCTACAGATTTTTAGAGAAAATTGAGTCCAGCCCCTATTTGGTAAAACTTAACAGTCTTAGGATAGGCAAGACAAAAGAAAGCAGTAGAGAAAGCGATGCGGGAGCTTATTCCTCAGAGACCGAGGCAAGTTTAGAACTTAAAGTGTTTTGCGACCGAGCATATGAAGAAAATTGATATTAAACAACTACAGTCTTCTGCGAAAAAACTCCCGTGGAAGATAGCAAACAATTTATTTGTTTCATTTGTAGTCTTAATCGTGCTCGCTTTATTGATCGGGGCCCTGATCTTTTTCAGGTTCTATGTCTATTCCCCCCAGGAGGAAGGAGAGAGCGCTACCCCCACCTTTAGGTTCCGCTCTCAAATATACCAACAGGTTTTGGACGTCTGGCAAGAGAGGGAAAAATCGCTTCAAGAAACAAATTCCAAGCAATACCCTAGCCTCTTCAGCCTTTAAGGCCGGGCGTCTTGATTTTTGAAAAAATTTGGTTTAAAGTAAGACTACCCTTGTCCCCGTAGTTCAACGGACAGAACACCAGCCTTCTAAGCTGGATATGTGGGTTCGATTCCTACCGGGGACACCCTGAGCCTTATTTAAGGAAAGTAATTGCTTTCTTTTTTAATTAAATGTAAGGTGTTATAATTAAACATTCACTTAATACAAAAGGAATATGTTAAACAAAGAAGAAAAGGAGGATATCATCAAAAAGTATAAGGTCCACAAAAAAGATACTGGTTCTCCAGAAGTCCAGATAGCTTTGCTGACAGAGGAAATTAAAAATCTTCTTGATCATTTAAAGAAACATCCTAAAGACGTCCACTCAAAAAGAGGCTTATTAAAAATGGTTTTGAAGCGAAGAAAGCTGCTGGGATATCTTAAAAAAGAAAGCGCAAGCAGATATAAAAAAATCATTCAAAAAGTAGGCCTTAAGAAATAATACATGAAGATCAAACACCCAGGACAAAGAGTAGCCTTGCTGATTGACGTCCAGAACCTCTATCATTCAGCCAAACACCTTTACAAAGGGGCAAAGGTAAATTTTGGCGAGATTCTTAAAAAAGCGGTAAGCGACCGCATTTTAATTCGCGCCTTTGCTTATGTGGTCCGGACAGAAAGCGGAGAAGAAAAAGCCTTTTTCAAGGCTCTTAAGAGCCTAGGCATTGAAACAAGAGTTAAAAAGCTTCAGGTTTTTTACGGAGGAATGAAAAAAGCCGACTGGGACGTGGGGATAGCAGTAGATGCTATCAGAATCTGCTCAAGCGTAGACACCATAGTCCTGGCCTCGGGAGACGGTGATTTTTTCCAAGTGGTAGAATACCTTAAAAACCAGGGCAAAAGAGTGGAAACTATTGCTTTTGGTAAGTCTGCTTCTTCGAAACTCAAAAAATCAGCCGATGAATTTATCGACATGGATAAGAATTTAAAAAGATATCTTTTAGATTATGGAAAATAAAAAATTTGAATTAGAACTTGGAGGACGAAAGCTAATAGCTAATTTTAGAAACATGGTAGAGCAAAGCAACGGGTCTCTCCTTTTACAATATGGAGAGACTGTAGTTTTAGCTACGGCTGTCATGGCCTCTGAAGAAAAAGAGGGAATGGGATTCTTCCCTCTCACTGTTGATTATGAAGAGCGCTTTTATGCTCGAGGAGAAATTATGGGATCCCGATACGTAAGGCGGGAAGGCAGGCCCTCTAACGAAGCTATCTGTAATGCCCGACTTATAGACCGTTCTATCCGACCGCTATTTCCCGATGATTTCCAGAGAGAAACCCAAGTAATTGTTACTGTTCTTTCCTGGGATAACCAAAACGACCCTGCTGTTTTAGGGCTTTTGTCTGCTTCCGCTGCTCTCTCTGTCTCAGACATTCCTTGGGAAGGACCGATAGCTGCGGTTAGGGTTGGCCATGTTGATAATAAACTGGTTCTGAACCCTACCTACGAAGAACTTGACAAAAGTGATTTGAACATTATTTTCTCTGTGATCCAAAAGGATGGCGAGCTACTGATTAATATGCTGGAAGGATCTTTCGAAGAAGTAGAAGAAGATCTCCTTGCGCAGGCTTATGAGTTTGCCAAACCCTACCTGCAAAAAATAGTTGATTTCGAAAACCAAATCCAAAAAGAATTAGGTAAAGAAAAATTGACCCTCAAGACGCAATCTAAGAATCCGGGCCTGGAGCAAGAAGTACAAAAGATTTTGAGCGGCAAATTAGAGCAAGTTTTTTATCAACCCAAGAGCGAAGGAAGAAAGGAAGAAATGAACGAACTAAGGGAGCGAGTCATGGACTTTGTGAAAGAGAACTATCCAGAGGAAGAAGATTATGCAAAGGATATTTTAGACGAAGAAATTAAAAAGCTCGTGCAAAAGAAAATTCTCCAACAGGGAGAAAGACTAGACGGTAGAGGAATGGACGAAATAAGGCCTTTGGCGTGTGAAGCTGGAACTCTTCCTAGGAGCCACGGGTCAGGATTTTTCAGGAGAGGACTGACAAAATCTCTTTCCATTTTAACCCTGGGTGCGCCTGGAGACGTCAAGCTCTTAGAGGGCATGGAGATCGTAGGAGAAAAAAGGTTTTTCCATCATTATAACTTCCCTCCCTATTCTGTGGGAGAGGTAAGAAGACTTAGGGGGCCGGGACGTAGAGAGATTGGACACGGAACCTTAGCAGAAAAAGCCTTGTCACCCGTAATCCCTTCTTCTGAAGATTTTCCTTACACTATTAGAATCGTGACTGAAATTCTTTCTTCAAACGGATCCACAAGTATGGCTTCTGTCTGCAGCTCATCTCTCGCTTTGATGGATGCCGGCGTTCCTATTAAAGCGCCCGTTGCTGGAATCGCTATCGGTTTGATGACCGACAGCAATGGAAATTACAAGCTTCTTACAGATATCCAAGGCCCGGAAGACCATTATGGCAAGATGGACTTTAAATTAGCCGGGACCCGCAATGGAGCAACTGCTTTACAAATGGACATTAAGATAAATGGAATTACCGAAGAAATCTTTAAGGAAGCCTTGCAAAGAGGAAAAAGGGCAAGGGCTCAAATTTTAGATAAAATAGCAGAGGCGCTGGAGAAACCAAGACCAAAGCTTTCTCCTTATGCTCCCCGTATTTTAACTCTCCAGATTGACCCAAGCAAGATAAGGCAGGTGATCGGGCCTGGAGGCAAGGTCATTAATGAAATCATTGATGAGTGCGGTGTTACCATTGATGTAGAGGATACAGGAGAAATCTTCATTACCGCTGAAAAAGAAGGACCAGCTAAAAAAGCGCTGAACTGGATTAAAAATATAACTCGAGAGATAAAGGTGGGAGAAACCTTTCAAGGAAAAGTGAACAGGATTTTAGATTTTGGCGCATTTGTGGAACTCACGCCTGGCCAAGACGGCCTCATTCATATATCCAAACTTGCTCCCCACCATGTGGACAAGGTGGAAGACGTGGTAAACGTGGGAGACGTGGTCCCGGTTAAGGTTATCAAAATCGACGAGCAGGGGAGAATCGACCTTACCTTGCTTCACGATAAAAATTCCCAGAAAAACCATGGAAGAAAAAAATCAGGAAAAAGAAGGTGAGCGCTTTGACTCTTTAAGAAAGGACTTAGATAATATTGTAGAAAATTCCCAGGAAGAGGAGGAAGAGAAGTTAGAATTCCTAGAGAGAGGAGAAGTAAAGACTATGGAAAAAGACATAAGCAGGCTTAGAGAGGCAGAGGCTCAAAAAGAAAAGGAGAGGATTGTTGCTTTAGAAAAAGAGCAGGGGCCGGCTCAGCCAGAACCAGAAGAACCAAAAGAAGAAGAGGGGCAAGAGGAGAAAGAGGAAGCGACCCCCGTCCAAGAGGCGACCCCTCAGGAAATAATAATCCCCAAGCCTCCCAAAAAACCGAGCGGACTCAGAAAAATAATAGTGAGGCTCGGTTTTGTATTGATCTTTGCCGGTATTATCTTTTCGGTTTACATGTTCTTAAGCTCTAATATTGATCAGCTGCCCTCACTAGAGGGAATTTTATCTTGGATAAATCGACCTTCCCCCCAAGAAGAGATAGAACCAGAAGAGGAGGAGGAAGAAGAAGAGGAGCCTGTCCCGCCAGAACCAGAAATAGTTATCCCTCCCTCTATTATCCCCACAGAAAAAGATATTGTCTTAGAGTTTAATGATCCCCAGGAAATACCTTCTCTTTTGGGTTCTGTGGAAGCGTCTGATGTCCCTAGTCAGGATTTTGCCCGTGTAGTTTTAGAAAACAACAATGAAAACCGCCTGGCCAACTTACAAGAGCTAGCTTCGGGTTTTCAGGTTGATGCCCCGTCTCCTGTATTAGAAAAACTCAATTCAGAAAAATTTGACCTATTAATTCGTCTCCAAGAAGAAGGGAAAAGAATACTTTTAATTATAAAAATCCAACAAGGAGAAGGGCTTGCTAATGCGTTACAGCAATGGGAAGCTAGTATATCACAGCAAGGACTGTTTATCTCCGGAGAAAGGCTCCAAACAATTGCCTCTCGTTTTAAAAGCTATGCCTACTTTGGAAAGTCGTTCCGCTATCTAACCGTTTCCAAGCAGGACTTGGGAGTATGTTATGCCACATTTGACCAATATCTGGTGATTTCTTCTTCCTTTGCCGGCATGGAAAAGGCAATACCAGCAATTCAGGCAAAAGAAGAGGCTGCCCAAAACCTACCTGAAAATATTGGACAGATATTCATGGTGGGATTTGATGGGCAGCAGGTCACTCCTCAATTAGAATCTTTTTTCCAAGAATACAAACCTGGAGGTGTGCTGTTGCTTTCCAAAAATATTAATAACAGAAGCCAGTTAGAAAAACTAGTTTCAGATCTCCAACAACTTTCGGAGCTCTATACCGGACATCCCCTTTTGATAGGTGTCGACCAAGAGGGAGGGGAGGTATGCCGCATTGGATTTTTGGAGGAAAAAACTGCTCAATCTTCAATCGACACAGAAGAAGAGGCTTACGACATAGGGATGAGAAGAGGAGAAGAGCTCGCCAACTTGGGAGTGAATCTTAATCTCGCTCCGCTTTTGGACGCTATGGAAGAAAATGACTTTTATTTCGACCGTACCTTTCAAAGGGACCCTGAAACTACTGGGCAGCTAGCTAAAAACCTTGTCGCAGGACAAAAAGAGGCGGGCATTATAACGGTTGTAAAACACTTCCCTGGGTATGTTAATATCCCCTTTAATCCTGAAGGCCAGCTAGCGACTATTAATCTGCCCGAGATAACCCAGTTCCAAAAAGCATTAGAGGCAGGCCCTGAAGGATTAATGGTTTCTAATGCTATTTATACAGACATTGACCCTGATAATCCCCTTACTTTTTCCTCCCAGCTTTTAACTTTTCTGGAAGAAAATCTTCCCACCGTTCCTTTAATAATTTCTGATGACCTAGCTCAAAGGTCGCTTTTAGATAATTTCTCAATGGAGAAGATAGTCTCAGCTCCAATTAATTCTGGAGTAAACATGATGATATTTTCGGGCTGGTATGCACCAGTAAGTCAAGCAATGGATGCTTTTAAAGAAGCATTTCAAAAAAATAAGGTATCACAAGAAAATCTCGAGGCAAGCATTTCAAAGATTATTCAACTAAAAGAGTCGATTTAAAATTATGGACAAATCCACCCTAAAAGACCTGGAGAAAAAACTCAAAAAAGAAAAGAAAGAAGTAGAAAAAGAGCTTGAAGGTTTCGCTAAAAAAGATGATAAGCTTGAGGGAGACTGGGATACCCGTTTCCCCAAGTGGGAGGGCGCAGAAGGTAGCACTGCTGATTTAGACCTCGCAGCAGATGAAGTAGAAGAATACAGCAACCTCTTGCCCGTGGAACACATCCTGGAAATCCGCCTAAGAAACATTAATTCCGCCTTAGAAAAGATCAAAAAAGGAGAATACGGTACTTGCGAAAAGTGTGGACAAGAAATATCAAAGGAAAGATTGAGTATATACCCGGAAGCCAAGTTCTGTTTGAAGTGTAAATAAAAAATCTTTTTTTGTTTTGAGCCCTTAGAGAATAAAGGGCTCTTTGAATTTTAGAGAGTGCAAAACAGGGCATCTAATTTAAAAAATAAAACCCGGCTTGTGCCGGGAACATAATATTCTTCCTTGGGACGCTCCTTAAGTCCTACTGAGCAAAGGGATTCTTAGCTCCGCGAACTCCAAAATGAAGATGACATCCTGTTGATTGTCCTGCGCCTGGAGTGCCGGGCTGACCGCCCATCAGAGCAATCATCTCGCCTTGCGAAACCTGATCGCCGGGACTGACTAGGCTGGTAGAAATGTGTCCGTACATGGTTACTACTCCATTGGGGTGCAAGATGGTAATGTGGTTACCTGCCCCATTAAAAGCCCAAGCGGAAGTTGAGTCTGTAAGCTTTACCTTGAGAACCTCTCCTCCAGCTGCTGCATAAATCGGCTCTCCACATTTTCCATGACTAAAATCAATAGCATTATACCAGTGTAACCCCTGTGTGATAGTGCAGGGCCTAGCAACCGGACAGATAAAATAGCTGTCTCCTAAAGGAATGGAGCTTGGAGCACTAACTACTTCTGCTTGCGCAGTCGGTGCGGGCATCACGCCGTCTGGGATTATTAAAATATCCCCAATATAAATATCTCCTTCACCCGATAGTTGATTGAATGCTACTATGTCTTTTCCATCAGCCTCGTAATGCTCTGCAATTTCGTCCACTGTGTCTCCCTTTTTTACATGGTGGATAACGCCAGAAACCGGAGGGATAATAATTTCATCTCCGGGCTGGATAATAGATCTGCTGTTCATGTCGTTTGCCCAGAGAATGCTTTCTAATGAGACGTTAAATTTAGCGGCAATAGACCACATATTGTCTCCCTCCTCTACTAAATATTCAGTAATTGTTTTTTTCTCTAATTCTTGGGCATCAAATCCCTCCACTAGGGCCCCTAAGACCTTTGGTCCCATAGTAAACGGAGGGAGGATAGAGTGAACGCTGTTTTCTTGCTCTAGCACTAATTCTGGGAGCTCAGGTTGGTTTTTCTGGGTAGGATCAACAAAAATATTTTCTCCTCCCGCAACACTTTTTTTAGCGCTTAAATCTAATAAAGAGGGGGTGTTCTCCTCTTTTTCTGGCACACAGGTACATACAAACACAATCAAAATAAACGCTACAGTGAGCGGTTTAATAATGCTTTTCAGTTGGTCTGAAGAGTCAGTCATTTTATAATTTATGCTATACTATATCTATTGTCTAATACTAAGCATAATTGTCAAGGCGTTTTAAAAATCATATTCATCTTAATCTTTGCATATTTTAGCTTAATTTGTGGATAAATATGTTAAATTCCAATGAAAAAAGAGTGGTTTATAGATAATAAAACTGTGAAAAAAGTGTTGAAAAAACACAAAATTTACCCAAAAAAAAGCCTTGGGCAGAATTTTTTGGTTAATAAAAATATTTTAGAAAAAATAGCCAAAGTTACAGACATGTCTTCCAAAGAAACCTTGCTAGAGATAGGCGCCGGTATAGGTAATCTTACTTTTAAATTAGCTCAGGAATCTAAAAAGGTGATAGCCGTAGAGAAAGACGAAAAGCTATCCCGTATACTAAAACAATTATCACAAGAACTAGATATTAAAAACATAGAGGTCATAAACCAAGACATTCTAGAAACAGAAGTCAGCCTATTATTATCTAGGGCGAATAAAGTAGTGGGCAACATCCCCTATTATATAACTGGGCGGTTGTTCAGAACGCTGTTCAAAAAAAGGAAAGCACTCCCAGATAAAATAGTTCTTACTGTACAAAAAGAGGTCGCCGAAAGAATTTGCGCTGAACCTCCCAAAATGAATCTCCTTGCCGTTTCTGTTCAATTTTATGGAAATCCTGAGATCGTTGCTCGGGTGCCAAAAGACTCTTTCTGGCCAACACCTAAAGTAGATTCGGCTATTGTTAAGATAGCCCCTAAAAAATCTTTCCTAAAGAGGATATCATCAGATTTTGTAAAAAAATTTTTCAAACTAGTGAGAACTGGTTTTTCCCACCCCAGGAAACAATTGATAAACAATCTTTCTTCTGGATTAAATCTAGAGAAGGCCGCAGTAAATAAAATCCTTTCGGAAAACAGTATAGATCCGGCTGACAGGGCAGAGGCGCTTAGGATTAAGGACTGGCAAAAACTCGCCAAAAGTATAAAATTAAAATAAAGGCATGTCCCAAATAACCAAAAATATTTTACTGTTCTCGGGGGCTATTTTGTTGGTTCTCTTTTTGGGCACCCTAAGCAAGTATTGGGCCCAAAACCAACTGGAGAACCTTGGTATTGAAAATCCATCAAACCTAATACCCGAATCAGAAAGAGATCAAATCAGTTTAGACTTAGAAGGATTGCTAGAAGAAAACCCCCCACAGGAAGGAGGGGAATATAAAAATTATACTACCCCAGATGGCCATCTATCTTTAAGCTATCCCTCGGGATGGTACGCAATGGACGCTGAGACAATGGGTAAGTATCTCGGCGGACAGATGACGCAAAGAGAAGGATTCGACACTATTCTCTTCGCCCAAAACTTAAACCTCAATGAGTTTGCTCAATTGATAGTGTCAAGGAATATAAGCAACGTCTCCCAAAATGGGGAAGACTTCGTCGAAGAGATAAGGGAATTGAATAAGCAAAGAGGTGTGACCATGACTGTCTTGAGCACAACCACAGAAAAAAACGGGCTAACAATTACCGCTCGCTATCAAATAGGAGGATCTTCTTTTTTCTCTAAAGAAAGGGTTATTTTCCTTGACAGCGACGGGACGGAAGAGCCAAAAATTTACGTTGTCACGCTTTTAACCCTAGGTAAAAGCTGGGATTCTTTACAGGAAGAAATTAGAAAAGTGTTTACGTCTGTCGAAGTTTATAATAATTAACGCTTGGTAGCAAAGAGGTTTTCCTGTTATAATATTAGAGTAAGATAAAAAGGTTTCCTTTTCTAAAATCCTCTGTGTTACATGAAAATAAATAAAAAACTCATTTTTTCCTTTTTCCTGCTTTTGGGGCTAACAATGTCCGCTAGGGCATTGGCTCTAGAACTGAAATGGCCTCCCTCTCCCGCAGGCACCACATTGTCTTCCACAACATCCTTCACTGAGTTCGTTAGTTACGCCTATGAATGGGGAATAGCCCTAGGAGGAGTCTTAACTTTTGGAGTACTGGTGTGGCAAGGATTTCAGTTTATGACCTCGGGAGGAGACACCGGGAAACTAAAACATGCGAGGGAGAGAATGACAGAAGCAGTTGCGGGGCTCATTATTCTTTTGGGCTCATTTCTCATTTTAAATACAATAAATCCCCAATTAACAGCACTTAAAGAACCCACGCTTACCAATGTCACTTCGGCTTGGATTAATATCAGCACCTCTACCTCTCCAGAAATGTTTGGAAGTTGTGGTGCGGTTACTGTTTGGCCAGAGGCAAATTTTGGGGGCTCGCCAAGGACCCTTGGCGTTAACGCTACTACCAATCCAGCTTTTGATGGGCACGTAAAATCAGCCACCTCAAGTGGATCTTGCGCTTTAGAATTTTTTACTACCGGACCCTGTTTAGGAGGAGAAAGCGCCAAAATAACTGTTAATGGGAACACAACAAGCACAGGAGTGGCAGACATCCCTACGTACTTACGAGACAATACAGATATCCAATATTATGACGCTTGGGGAGCGATAATCCCTGACTGCATCCTTTGCCGTGATCCTTAATTTTAATTATGGGAAACAAAATAATAAAAATGTATCCTAAATTTAAAAAAATAGGATTTTTGATCTTTGTGCTTGCCGTACTCGGGGGGGTCTTCTTTTCAAGCCCTGCCCAGGCCTTTGTGTTTGACTTGGCGACAATGCAGCTTGATGCCCTGGACTTTGCAGATAAATTGCTGAATTTTCTTTATAATATTGTTCTCGTCCTTATATCTGCTATCGTTTTATTGAACGTCGCGGCAGGTGTTTTAGATGTTGTCCTTGCTATCCCCATACAAATAGCTGGGAACAGTTTAGTCACTGAGGGATGGACATTTATGGTTGGGTTGAGCAACACTTTTATTGTTTTAGCTATTCTAGCAATCGCTATCGCCTACATTCTACGGATTGAAAGCTTCCAGGCTAAAAAAATGTTGCCCAAGCTAATTATAGTTGCTCTTTTAATTAATTTTAGTCTAGTGCTAGTAAGTGGGCTGGTAGACATTACTTCTTTTTTCCATAATACTGTCCTCCAGGCACTTTCAGTGAATAGTATACAGGATGCCATACAGCCCATTATTGATCAGATGATAGCTTTTATCCCTTGGTATCTTGGGATATTGATCGGTTATCAGGTAGCAGCCCTAATCCCGTACGCCAATGTGGTGGCATTGGTAGTGGTGGTTATTCTTTTAATGTATGATTTTCTTGCTGGAAGCTTTGTACAGTTTCTTATTATGGCTCTCATTTCCGCCAGCTTTGTAAGTGTGCTTGGATTTCTTATTTTCCTGTTTTTGGCAAGGGTTGTAATGGTTTGGATACTGGCAATCTTTGCCCCCATCGCGATTGTCACCTCTGTTCTCCCGCCCATTAAAAGAGTAACCGGGAAAATTTCCTTTTTGAATTTTGAGGGATGGTTTCAATCACTGCTTGAATGGCTGTTTCTGGGAGAGATTATTCTTTTCCTGCTTGCGTTAGGATTGAGATTTGTTAGCGCTGTAGAAAGCGCCCTCGGCGGAGCACCAGCAAATATCCCCATTAATACGGGCGTAGGTATATACAATTTCCCAGGAGGATTAATAAATTATTTCTTCCTCCTCGTTTATATAATTTTAGTCTCACATTTCGCACAAAAAGCTGCTCCTGAGTTGGCGGGGGTGATACAGGGGCAACTTAAGGCCGGAGTAAAAGGATTTACTAGGCCTTCTGGAGCCGCAAGACTAAGCAGAGCCCAGAGACAGAGGAGCTGGGACCAGACCAAAGCTGGGGCCAAACGCGCTGCAGGATGGGCTGCAGAGAAGGGGGCAAGCATTATCCCCAGCGAACGATTGAAAGCCCGTGCGATAGAATACAGCGAGAAAACCAGAAAAGATTGGAAGAGGGCTGTAAAGGAGGCGCCTTCCGACATAAAAGACTGGAAGCCGGAACTCCAGGAGGAATACTTGGAGAACGCAAGCGAAGGAAGAATGCTTTCAGCGGCTCAGAAGATGAATGCTGAACAATTAAGCCACATTCTAGAAAAGAACAAAACAGTTAGAAATAAGCTTTTAAGAGCTGCGAATGATAAGGCTGGAAAGAAAACATACGAAAACGAGATCAAGGCCGTCTACAAGGCCATGCCAGAACAGTTCGGCAGTGAAACAACCGAAAAGTTTATGGGGAGAGAACAGTGGGAGAGTAAAGAGAGGGCAAGAGAAAACATAAAAGAAGAAACTAAAGAGCTGAAGGAGAGAAAGGGAGAAGAGTTCGAAGGGGCTGTGCGGAAAGAATTGGGCAAGGGGGAGAAGGAGCAACTGACAGAGAAAGATTGGGAAGAATTTGCTACTAGGGTATTTAATTTCAGAAAATATGCAGACCCAGAAATTACCTCTAAGAGTTCTCTGAAATCTGTTGTCGCCCAGGTGGCCAGTCATAAAATGAAAGCAGACTTCTTTAAGAAAGCCTATGACAAGCTGGGAGCGGAAGACTTTTATGAAGGCCTTTATGGGTCCGGAGAAGGAAAGGGAGCTGCAGCTGGCGTAGGGAATATGAGCGGTGAGGAATTAGCTAAAAAATCACCCGCGTTAGTACGAGCGTTGACTTTTGACAGAAAGATGCAAGAAATCGGACACCAAGACACGTATAAATTTAAGGACAATGTTTACGAATTTATAGATCAGGTTGAAATGGAGAAGGAAGCAAAGGAGAGAGGAAGGGTTGCCGTATTTTCAGAAGAGCTGGAAAGCCTAGAAGAGAGAAAGAAAAGATTAGAAAGCCAGCCCAAAACAAAATCAAGACAGAAAAAAATAGATATTTTAGATGCTCGAATAAAGGACGTACAGAAGAAAACAACACAGGGGCTTGAAAAGGACTGGGAGGAACTAAATGAGAGAAAACAAGGCCTTGTTAAAGACGAGGACATTAAGAAAAGAGCTGAAGTAATTTGGTCAAAGAGAGAAAGTGGAATGAACGTTGGAGGATATACTCCTAAACAGGTACAACGAATGCAGGAAGCAGCTGGGGTTAATGAAGGTGATTTTAATTTCTATCTAGCAACCAAACAGCTGGTTAGCGAAAGGCAGTCCATGCTAGAAGAAAAGCCTCTGCTTTCAAAAATAAAAGAGGCAGAAAAGAAAGGTGCGAGCAAGAAAGAGATAAAGAAAATGCAGAAAGAATTTAAAAACCTTCCAGAGCCAGTACAAAGAGCAGAAAGAATTTTCTCCGCTTACAGTCAGGGACTAAAAAGTGCTGAAAAAGAAAAAGAGCTCTTCGAAGTGGAAAGGAATAAGCTTATAGAAGCCGGCAGCACCTTAAATGATCCTAAAGTAAAGGATTTAGATAAAAAAATAGGAGCAAGACAGAAGAGGATTGATGCCTTTTCTTCCCACAGACAGCAAGCCCTAGATCAGTGGAAAAGCCACATGGGAAACATGGTTCATGGTCAAATTGAAAATATTTATGCTAGAGACACTGCTATGCTGAGAAAAGCAGAAGAGGAAATTATGGGGGAGATAGCGGAGCTTGAAAAATTAGGTGAAGAGCCAGAAAAAATTAAAGCCCTGAAGTCCGCTTCTCAGAGCATAAAAGAGAATAGAGAATCCAGCGAAAGGCAATTAGCAATTAATATTAGACTGAACCAAATAAAAGAACGCTTACCAAATCTTAAAGAAAACCAGAAAAAAGAATTGAGAAAAGAAGCTGTCCAGTTAGCGACTATAGGATATAAAATACGAAAGGGAAGAAATCTAGATAAAAAAGAGGAGAAAGAAATAAGAAAAATAACCACTAGCACTAAAGACCGAATCCAAGAAGATGTCTCGCAATGGGCGGGAGAGTGGACTGAAAAAAGAAGAGAAGAAATAAACTCAGTAAAGGAATTCTTCTCCAAACACAAACCAAGCATTAAAAAACCACATATAAGTTGGGGCTCTTATGGAAAAAGGAAAGCAACAGAGTTTAAGGAACAATATGGTCGCAAAAAAACGAAGATTAGACGTGAAATGGAAGAAAAAATTAAAAAAGAAAAGGAAACGTTAGAAGAGGAACAAGAGTGATATTGTTTCGTCTAATCTCCTTGTCCCAAAAAAACTATGCCAAATGATTACAGAAAAAACGATTTTTGGAAGTTATACAACCGACTCTCCCCGGAACTCCAGGAGGCTGTTTCTTCAGATGAAACGGCCAGAGACCTTGAAAACATCTGTAAGAGACATGACGTTATAGAGCACGCTTTTGATTTAGTAGATTATATAAGCCGCGTACTATTGGGCGTTCTCCCCCCAAATGAGCTAGAAAAAACCCTAGAGAAAGAGTTGGGTTTAGAAAAGGAGTTGGCTAAAAAAGTTTCTATGGATGCATATAGGTTTATCTTCCACCCAGTCCAAAACCAGTTAGAGCAATTATATGAAATCGAAATTGCAACGCCCTTGGCCGGATCAGAAGAGCCCCATCTTCCCACCGAAAAGCTAAAACCGAAAAAAGAAGCTTCTTCTGCCCCTCCTCAAAAAGACCCCTACAGAGAGTCCCTGGAAGAGTAGGTTGTGTGATATGAAAAAAGAGCTTAAGTCAGCTCTTTTTATGTATTTAAACGTTTTTAGAATGTTATTTTCCTAATTTTGTGTTATAGTATTATATAATCATCACTTTCGAACCGAAACAACATGCGCTTCACCATCCCCCAATTTATTGAGAGAGAGGCAAAGATAATAGGGCCCCTAACCTTTAAACAATTTATTTATTTTGGAATAGCGGGGATGATTGGTTTTGTTCTTTATTTTATCCTCCCCCTACCTCTTTTTATTTTAGCTGCGCTTATCCTCGTGGGGATTACGGCAAGTTTTACTTTAGTAAAAAAGGGGGGGAGACCCATTTCTGCTCACGTAATTAATTTTTTGAAGTTCCAACTTTCTCCTAAAATGTATCTCTGGGAAAAGGAAGAAAAGAAGGTAGCAAAGGTGGCCCAAACAACCAGCCAGGAAGAAACACCTGAAGACGAGACCCCCTTAAAGATAGCTCCCAAAAGTCGCCTTAAAAGGAAAAAAACCGATATAGAAGCTAAGAAAACAAATGCCTAAAGCAAAGTCTCAAGGAATATTAGAATTAGACGAGATAAGAGAGGGTGTGGTAGTTTTACAAAACAAACAATTAAGGGGAGTGCTGATGGTCTCCTCTGTTAACTTTGATTTAGAATCAGAAGAAAAACAAAAATCTATTATTTTTAATTTCCAGAATTTTCTTAACTCCTTAGATTTTCCCATCCAGATAGTAATCCAGTCACGTAAATTGAATATTACTGGCTACTTAGACCGCTTAGAAGAATTAGAAAAAAAAGAGAAGAATGAACTCCTCCGGGTCCAAATTAAAGAATATAGAGAATTTATAAAAGAGATGGTCCAGAAAAAGGCAATCATGTCAAAAAACTTTTTTGTAGTAGTGCCTTTTTCTATTGGAGAGCTACCTAGCAGAAGCGAGGCAGAAAGAAAAGAAAATAAGAGAAATGTTTCTTTGAATGAAGAGCGCTTCCAACGAGCAAGAAAGCAACTCTGGCAGAGAATGGAATTTGTATCTTTGGGTCTTAGGAGATGCAGCCTGAAGTGCACCCCCTTAAATACGCTTGATCTTTTTGAGCTCTTCTGGGGCCTCTATCACCCCGAAGAGTCAGAAGTTGGATATTTCCCAGAGCTCCCCCCGGAACTTTCTAGATAAACTATGAAAATACCATTTTTAGACAATCTACCATTTTTCAAGAAGAAAAAAGGAGAAGAAGATCTCCCTGAGGAGATTTTCGGTGAGGCAAAAATCGATATTAAAGATTTAATAGCACCCTCTGCTCTCACCTCTTTAAACCCAGACCACATGAAGCTGGGCAAGAGAATAGCAAAGTCTTTCTTTATCTTTTCTTACCCTCGGTACATAAGCACTGGATGGTTCTCCCCTTTGGTGAATTTAGACACCCCTATGGATATTGGGATGCACATTTCTCCCGTCAACACGGGAAGTGTTTTGAAGAAGCTGAGACAAAAGGTGACCGAGATATCAGCTGAAATTGCAGAGAGGGAAGAAAAGGGGTTCGTCAGAGACCCAGAGCTGGAAGTGGCTTATCATGACCTTGAGGAATTAAGAGATAAGCTCATGACCGCCCAAGAAAGGATGTTCAGGTTAGGAATATACTTAACCATTTATGGAAAAAAATTCCAAGAATTGAGAGAAACAGTTAGCGACGTGAGAAACATTCTGGAGTCGAGATTGATTTATGTTAAGCCCGCCCTATACCAACAAAGGGAAGGGTTCAACTCAACTGCGCCTTATGGATTAGACCAGATCAGGGTTTACACCTCCATGAATACAAACCCCCTGTCTTCTTCTTTTCCGTTTGTCTCTTTTGATTTAAGCTCTAATGAAGGTGTTCTTTACGGCGTAAACCGCCACAACAACTCTCTTATTCTTTTTGACCGCTTCAGCCTACCCAACGCCAATGAGGTTTTGTTTGGGGTTTCAGGGTCAGGGAAGAGTTATACCACCAAATTAGAAATATTAAGATACCTAATGTCGGGAGTGGAGGTAATGGTTCTCGACCCAGAGAACGAATATAAATATTTAGCCGAAGGTGTAGGGGGATCGTTTTTCAACATTTCTCTTGCCTCGCCCAACCACATTAACCCCTTTGATTTGCCGACTCCTAGAGAAGGCGAAAAGCCAGAGGATGTTCTACGATCCAATATTATTAACCTGGTTGGCCTTTTAAGATTAATGCTAGGGGGGCTGAGCCCAGAAGAAGACGCTATCATTGATCAGGCGCTCTCACAAACGTACGCAGCAAGAGATATCACACCCGAAACAGACCCCTCAAAATGGAGTGACCGGGTTCCTTTAATGGAAGACTTTGAATCTATCTTGGAAGGGATGGAAGGAGCGGAGTCCCTGGTGAGACGGGTAAGAAAGTTTACTAAAGGCACGTTCGCTCAATTCTTTAATCACCCCACAAACATTACTATGGAAAAGCCATTAGTAGTGTTTGGTATTAGAGATATTGAAGATGAACTCAGGCCCATTGCCATGTTTATTATTATGAGATACATCTGGAACGCTGTAAGGACAAATTTAAAGAAAAGAATTCTTGTAGTAGACGAGGCTTGGTGGGTGATGAAAAGCGAAGACGGAGCCTCCTTTCTATATGGGCTTTGTAAAAGGGGAAGGAAATATTGGTTAGGCGTTACCACTATTACCCAGGATGTCAATGATTTTATGAAGTCATCTTACGGCCAGCCCATCATCACCAACTCCCAGTTGCAAATTTTAATGCGCCAATCTCCCGCCACCATTGACGTGGTGCAGAAAACATTCGCCCTGACCGACCAAGAAAAATACCTCCTTTTGGAGGCTAAAGTGGGGGAGGGTATCTTTTTTGCTGGAGAAAAGCATGTGGCTATGCGATCCCTTGCTTCTTATACTGAAGACCAAATTATCACTACAGACCCCAAGGAGCTGGATAAAATAAAAAAGGCCAAGGAGGGTGGTATTTAAAAATCTCTTGGCTCTCTACTTTGAAGTAATAGTTAGGGATATGGTTTGATGGTCACCTTGCGGTTCGGCTCTTTCCCTATACTTTCTGTAGTTACGTCTGCTCTTTCTGCCAGCTCTAAATGTATAACTCGTCTTTCATAAGCTGGCATTGGAGGGAGAACCTTTTCCTCTCTCATTAAAGCTACCTCATCTGCGATAGAGGTGGCTAATTCTTTTAGATACTTTATCTTCTTCTCTTTGTAGCCGTTAACATCTAAATCAATATAGAAATCTTCTTCAACTTCTTTTTTGAGCATAGCTTTGAGCAAGTGTTGAAGCTGTGCTAAAGTTCTTCCTTTTTCTCCTATGAGAGCTCTCGGCTCTTCTGTTTTAATGTTGATAGGAATAGTGTTCCCTTGTGGAGAATTAAAACTAATCTCCACGTCAAAGGTGGTTTTTTTGAAAAAGTCTCTTGTGATTTCTTTGATTGTGCCTAGGTGCCTTGGGTTAATCATATTTTTTATTAAGAACATACTGTTGGCCCATTGAAAACAGTGAGGTCGCCATCCAATAGAGAGCTAAAGCTGCGGGCAGTTTAAGCAAAAAGATAAAGGTAAAAACAGAGAAAAAGTAGGGCATCTGTTTTTGGATAGCAAGAGCAACATCTGCTCCCTTTTGGTCTGTTTTTGGTTGTGAAGTGTCCATCATCTTAAATTGAAAAAACTGTAGAACTGAAGCGAAAGCAGCTAACAGGGTGCTTGGGGCAGATAATAATATCAACCCTAAAAAAGTATAGTCGATATCGCCTGGCTTAGGAACAAATCCATATAGCCAGTTCATGGATTGAGGGTCTAACCCTTGTTGGAAAACCTGGAATAAAGCGATTAAGATAGGGAGCTGTATTAACAAAGGAACGAAAGCGCTAAAAGGACTAATTTCTTTTTCCTGGTAGAGGTTAATAATTTCTTTTGCCTGTTTTTCTTGATTGTCTTCATACTTTTCTTGGATCTCTTTGATTTTAGGCTGCATGTCTGATAGGGCTTTCTGGTTTTTAATATTTTTAGCCATAAGGGGCGAAAGCACCAGTCTCAGCAATAAGGTCAGAGCCACAACAGCTATACCAAAATCCTGCCCTGGGATATATTGATATAATAAAATAAGGGCGTTGAATAATGGTTGGTATAGTAATGTGTTGAACGCTGTGGTTAATATGTTCATGGTTTAAGGGTTTTAATCTTTTTAAATAATTCTTCGGCAGCGCTTCTAATTTCTTTCGGCTCTTTGTCTTTGATGTCGGGGAGGGCTATCAAAACCGCGTCTATATTCCTCACGGTTGACCCCTCTTTCGTCTCCTCCTCGACGACGCTCCGTAGTATTCTTTTAATTCTATTTCGAACAACTGCCGTTTTGGAAACTTTTTTAGAAACCACAATCCCAAACCTAGGATACTCGAGTTGGTTATTTCTTACTTTTAAAATAAGAAATTTTTCTTTGAGCGCTCTGCCCGCCTTCAAGGTTTTCGTAAAGTCCCTTTGTTTCCTCAGCCGATGTTTTTTAGGCAACATTAAATTTAGACCGTTATTTTTTTCCGGCCCTTTTTCTTTCTTCTCTTCACAACATTCCTCCCAGCCTTAGTTCTTTTCCGTTTCAGAAAGCCGTGTTTCTTTTTCCGCTTTCTTTTTTTTGTTTTATGACCCGTTGACATATGGTGTATTTTAAATGTAAAAAGGATAGTAGTCAATCCTCAACGGGGGATTAGGGATAGATTTTTAAAAATCTTTAATTCACAACTTTTACCCAGCTTATCAACAAAAAGGTTTCTTTTCTTTTAATTTTACACTGCTTTGACGTATAGTATAATAAATAAAGCTAAACCTTGGGTAAGTTGATTATTTGCTTCTATTGTCGATATATTCCACAAATTGTCCACATTTTAAATTTTTTCCACAGCAACACAAACCTTTATGACTAATCAAGAACTTTGGCAGGCAGTCTTAGCCCAAATCCAATTAAAAATATCTCCGGCGAACTTCGCCACTTGGTTTAAAAAAACAGGGATACTCTCCCGAAACGAAGGAACTGTTTATATATCTGTGCCCAATTCTTTTGCTAAAGAGTGGCTGGAACAAAAATACAACAAAATTATTTTCAAAACTCTCAGAGATCTAGATAGGGGCATACGTTCGATTGAGTACAAGATCGGCAAAAAAGGATTAAAGGTTTTACAAAAAATACCTCCCTCAACGCCCTCTGTCGCAGAGGAGCAGTTAGAGTTTAAAAAATTTACTGTTGAGAAGGACACCAATCTTAACCATAGGTATACCTTTGAAAATTTCGTAGTGGGATCTTTTAATGAGTTAGCACACGCCGCTGCTTGGGCCGTTTCAGAGAGCCCGGGACAAGTTTATAATCCTCTTTTCTTATATGGAGGAGTTGGCTTGGGCAAAACCCACCTCTTGCAGGCGATAGGCAACAGGGTTGTTCAGAAATGTGAAGAAAAAAAAGTAATATATATTCCGGCAGAAAAATTTGTTTCCCGGGTAATTTCCGCTATCAAGAACCACCAAATAGAGCAACTGAAGTCTACATACCAAACCCTCGACGTTTTGATCATAGACGACATCCAGTTTTTATCAGGGAAAGAAAAAACTCAAGAAGAGTTTTTTTATACTTTCAACAGTTTATACGAAAAGAACAAACAAATAATTCTGTCTTCAGACCGGCCACCAAAAGCAATCCCCTCTTTAACCGAAAGATTAAGGTCTCGTTTTGAGGGCGGGATGATAGCCGACATCTCCCTACCAGAATTTGAAACCAGAATGGCTATACTAAAAACAAAGTGCCAAGAGAGGGGCGCTGACATCTCCCTTGAGGTTCTAGAGTATATAGCATCTAATATTAAAAAGAATATCAGAGAGCTGGAAGGCGCCCTTAATATTCTTACCGCCCACAACAAGCTCCACGAAGATCTTTTAGATTTAGAGTCTGCAAAGTCTCTCCTTAAAAACCTAACAACATCAAAAAACAAGATTATTAATGCTAAAAAAATCATTGAATCCGTTGCGGAGTTTTATGACTTAGGATTAAAAGAAATATGTTCCGACTCTAGGAAAAGAGAGATTGTAAGGCCAAGGCAGATCGCTATGTATTTATTAAGAGAAGAATTGGACGCATCTTATCCTTTTATCGGGAGAAAGCTGGGAGGGAAAGACCACACAACCGCCATCCATGCTTATGAAAAAATTTCCAAGCTCTTAAAGGGGAATAATGGGCTGGGAGAGGAAATTGAATTAATAAAACAAAAAGTTTTGTGTATTTAGTTTGTGGAAAAAGGTGGGATAAAAAAAAGATTAATTCTTACCCACCCCATCCCCAACAAAATCCCCAACAAAATCCCCAACAAAATCCCCAACTTATTTAAGTTTAAAAAGTCGGCAATCCACTAAACCAATAACAACAACAATGAAATTAATAATATTAAAAGAAAAATTATATGAGGGTGTGAAGATTGTGGAAAGAATCTCTCAAAAATCTCTCTCCCTCCCAATTTTAGAGAACACTCTTCTAAAAGCCGAGAAGAACTTTCTTAAACTTTCTACTACCAATCTAGAGTCGGGAATTAATTGGCAGGGACTAGCAAAAATAGAAAAAGAAGGAGAGGTGTGTGTCCCCACTCGTTTTCTCTCAAACCTTATCTCTTCCCTACCCAACAAGCCTATTGAGCTAGAGTTAAAGGGTCTAACATTAAACCTAAGGTGTGATAATTATACAACCAAAATTAAAGGATTAAGCCCTGAAGACTTCCCAATTATTCCTCGTCCGAAAGAAGAACAGGTTGTGGAGGTTGAAAATCTAGAGTTTTGTCAATCCTTGAACCAGATTATAAACATTCCCTCTCCCTCGAACACGAGGCCCGAGATTTCAGGAGTTTTCCTTTCTTTCGGGAAGAATATGATTAAAATGGTGGCCACAGACAGTTTTCGGTTAGCAGAAAAGAAAATAACACTAAAAACAGGTCTCTCGAACGAGTATTCGCTTATCATCCCTCATTCTGCGGCAAAAGAGATAGCTGGAGTTTTTGGAGAAAAAGAAGGGGGGTTGAAGATTTGTCTTTCTCCGAACCAGGCATTATTTGAGTATAAAAACGAAGAAATGTCTCAGCCCCAAATCCAGTTTACCTCCCGTCTTATTGAGGGGGACTATCCAGATTATGAAGAAATCATACCCCAAAAATATAACACCAAAACACAGGTAGATAGAAAAGAGTTCTTGAATCAGATTAAGACCGCCAGCCTGTTCAGCGGTAAAGTCAACGAGGTTAAGGTCGCAGTGAAGACAAAAGAAAAAAAGATTGAGATAATAAGCCAAAACCCCGATCTGGGTGAGTATAGGAGTTTTCTTAAAGCTAAAGTAGACGGGGAAGACATCACCATCTCTTTCAATCATAGGTTTTTATCTGGAGGTGCTTCAGAAATTAAAAAAGATAAAATCCTTTTTAACTTGACTAATGAGGACGGGCCAGCGGCTATCAAGCCCCTGGGAGTAGACGACTACCTTTATATAATCATGCCCATTAAGCCCAGTTAGCCTGGTAGAGACAACTAACTCCTAAAACCCACTCTTTTTAGAGTGGGTTTGTGGTTGTGGAGGATGGGTTTGTGGTTGTAGAGTTTTCTAGGTCTTCTTCAATTATTTCTTGGGTAGGTTTAAAATCCGGGGGAGTAAAATCTTTTTGGGGCCTTATTTTTATAGCCCCCTCCATAAACTGATGAAAGATAGGTCCGGCCAAAGAAGCAGCTGGCTTGGGCGACATTGGAGCATTATTATTATTACCAACCCAAACGCCGGTGGCTAGGGACGGGGTGTAACCGATTGTCCAGGCGTCCCTATAGTCTTGGGTCGTGCCCGTTTTTACAGCTACTTGGTGGTCTTTGAAATAAAGTGGCGAATTATAACCAAACATGGGGGCACGGGCTTGGTTGTCAGAAAGAATGTCGTTAACGAGGCGCGCAACCTCTTTTTCTAATACGACCATACTATCTTTATTGTTCTGTTCAATAATGTTTCCTGCGGAGTCCTCTATTCTTAAAATACTAATAGGTGGGACTCTTACGCCCTCATTGGCGAAAACCCCATAAGCGGAGGTTATTTCTATAAGCTTTACTTCCCACCCCCCTAAAACAATTGACGGCCCGAAAGGAGGGGTGAGGGTTTGGATGCCCATTTTTTCTGCGTTCTTAATACTGTCCTCTAGTCCAGCTAAGTTTAGTAAAACCTTTACCGAAGGCACATTAAGTGATTGGGCTAAAGAACTTCTTAAGGTAACCCTCCCTCGGAAAAGACCATCGTAATTTCTAGGAGTGTACTCTTTTCCTCCCCAGACCCCGAAGTTTGTTGGTTCATCTATAACTGTGTGTTGGTCGCTGTAACCTTTTTGGAAGGCTGTGGCGTAAACAAAGGGCTTAAAAGCAGATCCTGGCTGGCGCCCTGGATTTTTCTCTGCGCCTATCACTACGTTGAATTTAGGATCAAACATACAGTCTACGCCTGAAACACAATCTTCGGGGTACGGAGAATCGTAATAATCTCCCGTCCCCACAGTAAGAGCTAAAACCTCTCCGTTCTGGGGGTTGATAGTGACCAGGCCCCCATTATAAGCCCGGAACCTTCGATTATTTTCCACCCCCTCCCTAAGAGATTCTTCTGCTATTTGTTGCAACTCCCAATCAAGAGAGGTGTAAACCTTTAAACCTTTTCTTTTTAAAAACTCTTGCCCAAAATTTTCTTCTAATTGTTTTTTAACCCACAAAGTGAAGTAGGGAGCTTTAATATCAATCTTTTTTTCTGCAAAATGCAGCTCTTCATTTTTGGCTTCTTCTGCGGACTTGTTATCTAAAAACCCCTCTTCCAGCATTCTGTCGATAACATAGTTTTTTCTAGCCATTAAACTTTCCTTCTCCTCTCCGTAAGGGGAGAGGCGGTATGGCGCCTGGATAAGAGAGGCTAAGACTGCTGACTCAGCGACAGAGAGTTGAGAGACTGGCTTTTCGAAATAGGTTTGAGCTGCCGCCTCAACCCCGTAGGCGTTTTGTCCGAGAGGAATCTGGTTTAAATACCATTCAAGAATCTTTTCTTTGGGATAGCGCCTGTCGAGCTCTAGGGAGAGAATTATTTCTCTAAACTTCCTCTCAATTGTTTTATCCAGGGTCAAGAAAGTGGAGCGTATGAGTTGCTGATTAATAGTAGAGCCTCCCTGCCATTGGCTGATTGGTCTTCCGCTTTGTATGTCGAAGGCCAAAGCTCGCGCTATTCCTTTTAAGTCAACACCGAAATGCTCATAAAAATGTGAGTCCTCTGCAGCGAGTACTGCCTTCTGGAGGTGGTCCGGGATTTCTCCCAGAGAAACCCAGGTTCTTTTTTCTTCTCCATAAACCTCATAAAGTAGCACTTCTCCTGTCCGGTCATATATTTTAGTTGATTGGACCAGTTGTCTTTCTGAGAACATTTCAGGCCGGGGAAAGTCTTTAGCATAATAAAAGAAAAGGCCGAGGAAAAGAAAAACACCAACAAAAAGACCAAGCAGAGCCACCTTGCCAAGCATGTCCAGGCTTATCTTGTTAGTTTTTTTTCCTTTATTATATGTTTTTCTTTGGTATTTCCTTTTTGGCATAAAGCTAAAGAACGGTCAGCTCTTTTCTTAAAAAATACCCTTGGGAAAAGGGTTTAAAAAAAGAAAAGAAAGGTTTTTCCTATTTGTCCTCTTTTAAAAACCAAGTGAGGGCTACTGCTAGGGCGTCTGAGGCGTGATAGGGGCGGGGCGTCTTTTCGAGTTTTAATATTTTTTTAACATGTGCTTGCACCTCTTTCTTTTTCGCCCTTCCTTTACCCGCGACTACAGATTTAATTTGAAGAGGGCTGAATTCTTTTACCGGAACTTTCTTTTTTGCTGCGGCGAAAAGAACAACTCCCTTGGCTTGGGAGACAGGAATGGCGGTTTTCAAATTTTTAAAAAAGTAAAGCCCCTCTATAGCTAATGCGTCGGGCTTGTACTTTGTGAGTACTTCAGTAAGTTGGTCGTTTATCTTTTGGAGCCTTACTCCAGGAGATTGCTTTGGGTAGGTTCGTATAACGCCGTAATCTGTACATTTTAGAGTACCGGATTTTTTAACTACTATTCCATAACCGGTGCTTGCTGTGCCAGGATCAATTCCTAATACGATCATACTTTCAGGTTGGAATAAATGTCCTGAACGTCTGGGTTTTCATCTAGCTCATTGAATAGTTCAAGACAGGAGTTTTTTTGCTTTTCGCTTACATCAACCTCCTTCTTGGGAATCCACTCCAAGTCGCTGGAATGGATTTTCACACCCTTTTCTTTGAGGTATTTTTTTGCTTCTTCCAGATTGTCAACACTAGTATAAATGTCTAAGAACCCCTCTCTCCAATCTGTATCTTCTGCGCCCGCCTCAATAGCTAAGAGCTCTAACTCCTCTTTGTCTTTATGCTCTTCGTCTTGTTCGTCTATCTTGATAATAAGGCAGCCTTTTCTTTCAAACATCCACCTCACTGCTCCGTGTTCTACTAATTTTCCATTATATTGCTTGAGGGTTTTTTTAATATCTCCAATAGCCCTATTCCTGTTGTCGCTGATTCCTTCGATAAGACAGGCAACGTTTCCTGGACCATAAGCATCAAAAAGAAACTTTTCTAACTGCCCTCCACCAGGAAGTTCGCCCGAAGCTCTCTTAATGGCTCTTTCGATATTTTCTTTAGGCATATTGTAATCATATGCCTTATCAATAGCCATCTTGAGTTTTGAATTCATTTCAGGGTCTGTGCCTCCCTCTCTCACAGCTACAGTGATTAGGCGCACCATTTTCGAAAAAACCTTGCTCCTTCTCTGAGCATCCATCTCTTTTTGGTGTTTGACAGTTCTGGCGTGGGAATGACCGGACATGGTAGTTTTATAATATTAATTAATAAATTCTCTTTTTCTGATAGTCTTATTCTAGCTTTTTTGAGGTAAAAAATCAATTCTTTACGTTGTTTTTTAAAGTGATTATTACCAAAGCAGAAAAGAGAGCGATTAATATAGAGAAAGCGCACAGCAAGAAGAAATTAAACGAGAAACGCTTGATATCCGGACTTCGGTAAGTGGCCCCTATCTCTGCCTTACCTGTTTCAGGCTTGGGATCTGCCACGTGGTTTTCAGCGGGAGGCTGATTTTCTTTTCCTGGGGTTGGGGCGCTGCACCATTGCCAGTTGTCTCCTATTAATGAATACGACTCACCTGTGGGAGCTTCTTCATAAGAAACAGAATCTATTACGGTTTCTTCTGGACCCAAAAAAATCAAACTATCACCTTGATTATTTAAAGTAATTTTTGTTTCTTGGCGGGACAACAACAAAAAACCATAGCCGGGGATGTTGCTATCGACAGGAAAATTGTAAACGTGGGTGGTCCCTGCCTTGTCTGAGATAGAGCAGCCAGCCAAAGAGACGGGAGAAGAACTCTCGTTCCTTATCTCTATCCATTCTTCTTCTTTGTCTGGACCCTCGGGCGCTGGCAATATTTCATTAAATCTAACTTGGGGCAAAATTATTTTAAGCGATGGTTTTATTTCTTGATGACTGTTGCCGCGTTTGGGCGTTCCTAAAGGATCGCATGAATTATGCCAATTTTGCGGGGAACTGCCGGGGGCTAAGGGGCTTTCCCTCTCCATGGTCTGTTTGGTCTTATTGTCTCCTGCGAACCAACCGTTGGCGCAGTTTATTTCATCTTTGATCTCCCCGCCCTCATTAATTAATAAGAGATGTTCCCCTGAATTTTTGAGAGCTCCTTTGTAAATTTGGTCGGACGGTATGTTGGGGACAGAGTCGTCTCCGCCTCTCTCCAATAAATAGAATTTTTCAGGAAGAATCGTGCCCAAAAGAGGGATTTCAATGCCCTCGCCTTGGGTTTTAACCTTCCACCCAGAGAGAGAAACAGAAGAGGAGCTTGCATTATACAGCTCTATCCATTCTTGGCGATAAGACTCTGATGTCCCCATCCAAGCTATCTCATTTATCACTACAGAAGCTTCTGTAGTGATGGCTGGAAGAAACCAAAAGAACGCCAATAAAAAAACGGGCCAGACAGCCTCTCTTACCCTTGACAAAAAATTCATAATATATTAGAATAAATACACAAAATGAAACTCTGAGGCTGGGGGTTAGGAATTTTTCTTAGCCGGACAGCTTGGCTTTCAGCGAAGCTACTCCTCGGAAAAATTCTGGCTTTGGACCAGCCCGGTCAATAGTTGCTCCCCCCAGCCTTGGGGTTTTATTTTTTTATTCTCCAGTTACCCTCTCTACTTCTTCCATGGTTGTTATGCCATTTAATACTTTTAAAATTCCGTCTTGATATATAGGGATCATGCCATTCTTTAGGGCCTTTTCTCTGATAGCAACAATGGAAGGAGAAGTAAGAATGAATTTCTCAATTTCTGGGGTTACCACTAACGCCTCATAAATACCTATTCTCCCCCGATAGCCGGTAGAGTTGCACATTTTGCACCCTGCGGGCCGTGGGATTGTAGTTTCTGAGTTGACGTTCGGATGCTCTATCTCAGCTGGGATCTTTTCCAGCGCTTTTTTTATTTTAGCAAGCTCTTCAGGCGTAACTTTTTCTTTCTTGACACACTCTTTACAGACCCTTCTTACCAATCTTTGAGCAATAGCCATATTAATAGCGGGAGCAATGTTCACTGGCTTCTCTCCAAGCGCTTGCAATCGGGGGATAGTTCCGGCAGCGTCGTTAGTGTGCAGGGTGCTAAAAACCAAGTGCCCAGTAAGAGCGGCCTGAAGTGCGATACTGGCCGTTTCCAGGTCCCTTATCTCACCCACCAGAACAACGTCTGGGTCTTGCCTCATAAGTGCTCTTAGTCCATTCGCGAAGTCATACCCCTTTTTTGGCTCGACTTGTGTTTGGGAGATGCCGTCTAAATGATACTCAATAGGATCTTCAATGGTGATTATTTTGCTTTCTGGGCTTTGGATGCTCTTCAAGAAAGCATAAAGAGTCGTAGTTTTACCAGATCCAGTTGGCCCAGTGACAACGATCATTCCGTGGGGCTTCTTGATTTCTTTTTGAAATAATTCGAAGAGGTCCTTCCTCAGACCCAAAGATTCCAGATCAATCAGGTTTTTGGGGTTCAAGAGTCTCATTACTATTGTCTCTCCGTGTTCTGAGGGCAAAGTAGAAACCCTGACTTCTACTTCAAAAAACTTTGTAATAGCGGCCTCTGTATTTTCTGGGATCCCAATAGTAAAACGACCGTCTTGGGGACGATCACGGATATTCAATTTAAGACCAGACAATAGCTTTATCCTTGAAACCACCCTATCGTAAAACGAAGGGTCAAGAGAGGCTACTTCCTGGAGCATACCGTCAATACGACCTCTAATCTTGGCAGTTTCTTCTTTTGGTTCAAGATGGATATCAGAAACATTAAGGACGATTGCCCCGCCTAGGAGAAAGCCTAGCATATGGGTGAGGTTTTCTGAAAAAGAGCCTTCGATCTTGTCTCTGTAAGAGGAAATTGCTTTGATTTTTTTTATTTCCAAAAACTGTTCAACTCCGATCTTTATCTCTCCCGTAATTTTTTTTGAATTTTCCGCCATAAAGATTTAAAATAGAAAAATCAAAAGCAGATTAGTTGAATTTATATTATTGTATCTCAAAAGTCAACTGTGAATTAATAACCCTCAAAGCTTGTTTTTATTAATGGACTTCAGTTATATAACCTGCACTCCCCAACAGACGCGAGAGCTTGGGATGGCATGGGCAAAAGAAATCATCCAACGTCGGAAAGGGACTGTTTTGGCTTTGGAAGGCGACTTAGGAGGGGGGAAAACTACTTTTTTACAAGGATTTGCTAGGGGGCTCGATATTTGTGACCGCATTGTGAGCCCCACTTTTATTATCGTTAAAAAGTTTCCAATCTCTCATCCTTATTTCAAATTTTTTTTCCATATAGACTGCTATAGGATAGAGAAAGAAAAAGAGCTGGTAGATTTAGGGATCAAGGAAATTCTTTCTTCGCCCCGGAACATCGTTGCTTTAGAATGGGCAGGAAGAATTCAGGACCTTCTTCCTTCTGGCGCCTTAAGAATAGGATTTAAGTTTTATGGCTTTGATAAAAGAATAATTACTTTGGAAAATGCCTGAAGAAAAATTAATAGTCTTAGACAGTAACTCTCTTATCCATCGAGCCTTCCATGCGTTGCCTCCGTTGGAAACAAGTAAAGGAGAAGAAATGGGGGCTGTTTACGGGTTTCTACTTGCCTTTTTTAAGGTGGTGAAAGATTTTTATCCAGACTATATGGTTGCTTGTTTTGATTATCCTGCCCCTACTTTCCGTCACAAAAGATTCAAAGAATATAAAGCAAAGCGTCCTGCGATGCCTAAAGAGCTCAGAAGCCAGATCCCAAAAGTGAAAGAGGTTCTCGAAGCATTTGGCGTCCCAGTGGTGGAGAAGAAAGGGTTCGAAGCAGATGACTTAATAGGCAGTATTACCAAAAGCTTCCTAGCTAAAAAGAATTTTACCCAGGGGGGAATCGTTGTTATTACTGGCGATCTTGACCTTCTCCAGTTGGTTGATGAGCAAACCAGGGTTTATCTTTTGAGAAGGGGGATTAAGAACGCTGTGCTCTACGACAAAGGAAAAGTAAAGGAAAGGTATTCAGGAATCGTGCCCACACAGCTAGACGACTTGAGGGCTTTAAAGGGAGACCCTTCGGACAATATCCCTGGTGTCCCTGGGATCGGGAAAAAGACAGCCATCCAGCTTCTGAAAGAATTCTCAGACATAGAGTCTCTTTATGAGAATATTGAAAAAGTGAGCGAGATTGGGGGAGTAGGAAACAAAACGGAAAGGCTTCTTATTAAAAACAAAGAGCAAGTTTTTTTAAGTAAAGAATTGGCAGAGATTAAAAAGGACGTTGAGCTTAGACTGTCGCTTGAGCAATGCCGGTGGGGTCATGCTGATAAGGAAGAGTTACGCAAACTTTTAGGAAAATGGAGATTTAAGACCTTGGTTGATAGATTGTCAGAGGTATTGGGAGATAGTAAAATAAAAAAAGAGAACCTGAGCTTTTGGTAGAATAAAAAACCCATGACTTATGACATATCCAGGCATACTCTATAACACTTTAGTTTGTTTCATTAGTTTCGCAGCTAGCTTGATCACCTTTTTTGTTTTAAGAAAAAAAAGAAAGAAAAAAAAGTTAGGATTCCCCACCTCACTAGACCAGTTTTTATTCTGGTTCGGCATAATGTGGTTTTTTATAGCACTAAGGAATTTTTTTGCTTGGCAAGGACGGCCAGACTTGGATCTGTTAATATTTAAGTGGTTTGCCGGGCCCCTAACATATCTCCACATTATCCCGCTCTTTTTCTATTTTGGGTGGAGTTTCTTTAAAGACAAAAAGATACAGCTTGGATTTGGTTATTTTTTTGCAGTGGTTATCTTAGTGGCCACAGGAGCCCTAATAGCAGGAGGCGTGGTTCCTGGGGAAATGACTTATTGGGGGACCGATCCTGCGCCAAATAATTTGGCAGGAAAAATTTTTCAGCTAGGAGTAATTTTACCTTTTCTGGTCTGTGCGACAGGGGAGACAATCAAGAGGTTCAAAAGGTTAAAAGGAGCCGGGGAGGCCACCGATAAGAAAAGGTTTGGCTTTGCGGTCGCCTTCTTAATCTATTTTTTGGTAGGGGTTTTCGACGCTCTGGGAGGAGCTACGGGGTGGAAACTTTTACTTTCTCGTGGCGGAATGACCCTTGTTCCTTTGGTCATTTACGTCTTCGCTACTCTTGGGGAGGAATAAATAAAACTAAAACCCATAGGTTTTAGTTTGGTCGATAGCAGGACGGATGAAATAGAAATAAGTTACGATTATGGAGATTGGAATACTTTACAATATTTTTGTTTGTTTGATAACCGGCCTGGTTAGCTTTATAGTTTTTTTTGCTTTGCGCAAGAAAAGAAAACAGAAAAACTTAGCATACAGCGAGGGATTAGACTACTTTTGTTTGTTATTGGGCCTTGTATGGCTGTCAGTGGCGGCCAGATTTCTTTTATCCTGGCTGGGCTATAATAGTCTCTCAACCCTTGTTTTTAAATGGGTAATTGGTCCGTTAGGATACCTCCATCTCATACCTGGATTTTATTATTTAAGCTGGAGCTTTTTTGGCGATAAAAATGGACGTCGTTTGTTGTTTAATGTCATTTTTACTCTTGCTGCTCTGGTTGCTGTCTTTACTCTTTTTAAGCACGGCTTCAAAGAGGCGGAAGCAACCTATTGGGGAAGCAAGATTGAGATTAACTCTAAAGCCACGTCAATCTTTGTTTTTGGGATATTTCTCCCAGGCTTTTTATTGATAATGGTGGAGTTTGTAAGGCGTCTTGTTCAGTGGAGAAAAAGCGAAAATCATAATTCGAAACAAATGTTTGGTTTCAGTTTAGGGTTTTTGATTTACGGCCTTACAGGAGTTTTTGAAAGAGCTATTTGGACCCAGGGATGGCAGATGCTACTGGTCCGCATTGGCATCATGATGTCCCCGCTTATTTTATATTTTTCTACAACCCTAGAGGAAGAGAGCGATCAATAAATTGATATGAATATTGGAATACTCTACAACACTTTTGTTTGCTTGATAACCGGCCTAGTTGGCTTTATGGTTTTTCTTTCTCTGAGCAAAAAAAGAAAGAAGAAGGAGGAAGAAATTAGCAAGGGACTAGATTATTTCTCCCTTTTTTCAGCTTTGTTATGGTTTGCTTCGGGGGTGGGAACATTTTCTAATTGGATTAATCGACCCGAGATTGGAAGGACGATTTATAAATATTTTACAGGGCCTCTTGTATATATCCATCTAGTGCCTGCGTTTAATTATTTCGGGTGGAGTTTTTTTAAAGAAAGCAAAAAAACAAGACAGTTTTTTAATAGTTTATTTATAGTAATTTCTGCCATCGCCGTTGTAACCCTAGCCCTCTATGGGTTTCAGCAGCCAGAGATGAGTTATTGGGGTGCCAATGTAGTTCCTAACGATCTAGCGAATAATATTTTTATTTTCGGGCTATTTCTTCCCGGCCTTGTTTGTATCATGGTAGAGCTTGGTAAGAGGGTCCGTCGGTGGAACCAAAAAAATAACCTCGAAAATAAGCGGCGGGCTGGTCTTGCACTTGGATATTTTTTGTATGCTCTGGCTGGAGTGTTTGATGCTCTAGGGAGCGCCCAGGCCTGGATGACCCTTGTAGCTAGGAGCGGGGTAATGGTAAGTTTTCTAATTTTCTATTTTTTTGTTACTCTAGAAGAATAACTCATGGAAACTGGAATAGGAGCATTATATAGTACATTTGTGTGTTTGTTGGTGGGGATGGTTTCGCTAGCTGTTTTTTATTCGTTGAGAGGAAAAAGAAACAAAAAACAACTTGAATACAGTGCTGCCTTAGATTATTTTTCTCTCCTCTTGGGATTGCTGTGGGCCACTATTGGGGTAGGAACATTTCTTGCTTGGCTAGGCAACCCTCAACACCACACCTTTTTATATAAATGGGTCATTGGTCCCCTAACTTATCTTCATCTTTTACCTGCGCTTTATTATCTCACATGGAGTTTGTTTGATAAGAGGCGAGGAGTTAAAAAAGTTTTAAACGCACTTTTCACGGTATTGGCGCTGGTCGCGCTTGGCAGCCATTTCGTTTTTGGTTTTGATCGTGTTGGGGTCACTTATTGGGGGACTAAACATAAGATTAATAGCACCACCCAAGCAATATTTACTTTTGGTTTATTTATTCCTGGTTTTTCATTTATCGCCTGGGAGGCAATAAGACGATTTAGAAAAATGAAAGAGTCTGGGTCCTTTAAACAAAAACAACTATTTGGGCTGAGTTTAGGGCTGTTAGCTTATACTATAGCCGGTCTTTTTGAAACCATGATTTTTAATCAGGGCTGGCTTATCCTTCTGGGCAGGGTAGGGATTATGATAGGCCCGCTAATCTTCTATTTTTTCGCTACTCTAGAGGGAGATAAAGAAACATGAATACAGGTATTCTCTATAATACGTTTGTTTGTTTTGTGATCGGGGGGACTGGATTAGCAGTTTTTTATTTCTTACGTAAGGCCAGAAGAGAACAGGAAGTGGGCTACAACCAAAGCCTGGATTGCTTCGCCTTGTTTTTAGGATTGATTTGGGTGGCGATAGGAGCGAGGGCTCTTTTCACTTGGCTGGAACTGCCTGTTTATGACATTTGGGTTTACAAATGGATCATTGGACCTCTAACCTTTCTCCACCTGTTACCTGCTTTCTATTATTTTGGGTGGAGTTTTTTCCCAGATAAAAAAAAGAGGTGGTTTTTTGAAGGATGCTTCACCCTTATTTCTCTGGTCGCAGTGGCGGCTTTTTACAGGCATGGTTTTAGCAGTCCTCAACTGACCTATTGGGGCAACAATATTGTCCCCAATCTTGTTGCGAATAATATTTTCACCTTTGGGATGTTTGTCCCCGGGCTGTTGTGCATTATTGTGGAGGTGGTTAGGAGGTACAAGAAATGGAAAGCTACGGGGTCATTCTTAGAAAAAAAATTACTAGGATTTGGGATAGGCTTTTTAGCTTATGCTGTCGCGGGTATTTTCGAAACTTTGATTTTTACTACAGGTTGGCGCATCTTGCTGGCAAGAATCGGTATTATGGTAGCGCTTTTGGCTTTTTATCTCTTTGCAACATTAGAAAAGGACAAATAAAAATGTTATATTGAAAAATAGAAAAGTTTTATTTTAATCCGACGCTTATGCCCTCAAACAAAAAGAAAAGAAAATTAAGTATCGGCGCAAAGCTTTTTTTGTTCGCCCTCTTTTTTACTATTATTCCTCTTTTGATAACCGCCACCTTGATCATTTATACGTACCAGGACTTGGTGGATACTATTCTAGCAGAGGAGGCAGTTCAGATTCCTGAAAGCGCCAGAGAAGACCTATCAGAAGCTCTTAGTAACGCTAAGGTGCAGGCAATATTGACTGTATTTATTGTGGTGATACTGACTCTTTTCAGTAACCTTTTAATGACTAGAAACATCACTCGGCCCCTGCAAAAACTTGTTAAGGGTACACGGGAGCTAAGCAAGGGCAACCTTGACTTCAGAATACAGGTCAAGTCGCAAGACGAACTGGGCACGCTTGCTGAAAGCTTCAACGGTATGGCGAAGGAGATAGACGAGATGAAAACTGCCCTCGAGCAATCTAAAGAAGACTTGGAGAAAAAAGTTGAAGAGAGAACAAAAGAGCTTCAAGAAACAGCTAATGCTCTAGAAGAGGCGAAAACCACTTTGGAAATTAAGGTTCAGGCGAGGACAAAGGAGCTTGAAGAGCTCAATAAAAGACTTGACCAACAAGTGAAAGAAAGAACCGAAGAGCTAGAGAAGAAAGTGAAGGAGCTGGAGAAGTTTAGGGAGATCGCTGTAGGGAGAGAGTTAAAAATGGTGGAGCTTAAGAAAAAGATACAAGAACTGAGGGATAGGCCCGAAGAAAAAAAGCCTGCCTAACTAAAAAACTCTACAGTGCTGGGCCTAGCTAATTTTGTTATTGTCTGCTCAGCTGATAAAATGAAAGATATTTTAACTAAAAAACCACTAACCAATCTATTTTTTTATGTCCGCAGATGAGGACGATGTAAAATCTTCTTTGCTAGCTGACGACTTAGCTTCTCTGGAAAATTATATCCACGATCTTTTTAATTTTTCACCGCTCCCGATAGCTTTCGTAAGTCCTATTGGCGTCCTTTTAGAGGTTAACCCTGCCTTTGAGTCCATATCGCAACTTAAATCTTATGAGCTCATTGGTGAGCCCATCGAGAAACTGTTTGAAAAAGAAGAAATTGATGCTTTAGCACAGCAGACTTTAGAGGAGGGGTCAGTAAAAGGAAGAGAGATGAAGTTTTTCCCGAAAAAGGGAGAAGAAGCCATTGTCACTCAGGTTTTTTCTAGAGTCAGACAAGACGAAAAAGGAGAGGCGGTAGGCTATTTCTTGGGGCTCTTTGACTTGAGCAACATTAAGCAAGTAGAAAGAGAGCTGAAAAAGAGCCAGACCGCTCTGATGAATATTCTCGATGACACAGAGAAAGCAAGGGAGCAGGCAGAAGAGGAAAGAAAAAGAACAGAAGAGATAATCGCCAGTCTTAATGATGGGATTTTTGTCTTTGACAAAGACAGAAGGCTCTCCCTTATGAACGCTCAGGCAGAGGAATTTTTTGGCGTAGATAAAGAAGAATTAGCAGGGAAAAAGGTATTTAAATTTTTTCATTATCCAGAGCTGAGGCCGTTAGCCAACCTTTTAGGAAGAAAGATAGAGCGGCTGTTCAGGGAAGAATTAAAGCTTGAGGAAAACTTTATTCTTGAAGTGAGCACTATTCCCCTAACTAGAAAAGGGAAGAACATGGGATACGTGGTGGTATTGCACGACGTGAGCAGGGAGAAGGTGGTGGAGAGAATGAAGACGGAGTTTGTTTCCATCGCTGCTCACCAGCTGAGAACTCCCTTGTCTGCCATTAAATGGACACTGAAGATGCTGTTGGAGGGAGACCTTGGAGGTCTTACTGATGAACAGAAAGAGTATGTCAATAAGACATATATTTCTAATGAGCGGATGATCAGATTGATTAACGACCTATTAAATGTTACCCGGATAGAGGAAGGCCGATATGTTTATGACAGGGTGTCTGTTGACTTGGTAGAAATGTTGGAGTCTCTGGTCAGTTCCTACGAAGACGATGTTAAGAACAGAGGGATAAAGCTGGTGGTGAATAAACCAGAAGAAGAACTGCCTAAAATCAAGGCAGATCCTGAAAAAATTAGGCTAGCCTCTCAAAACCTTGTAGAAAATGCTATAAAGTATACACTAGAGGGTGGGAAGGTAACGGTTACGATTCGAGACATTGGAAACGAAGCAGAGGTTTCAGTAAGCGACACGGGCATAGGAATTCCAGAAGAACAACAAGACAGAGTATTTAGTAAGTTTTTCCGGGGCGCGAACGCGCTCAAGGAGGAAACAGAAGGCTCTGGCCTCGGACTGTTTATTACTAAGAATATTATAGAGGCACATGGAGGGAGTGTCTGGTTTGAGTCAGAGGCAGGAAAGGGAACTACGTTTTACTTTACTATTCCTTTCCCTAAATAATAACACTTTAAATTTTTGAAAGGTTGGTTTATAATGTAAACAGGAATAAATTAATACAAAAAAATGAGCAAAAAAGTTTTATTAGTAGAAGACGAAAAAATAATGATTAACCTTCTTGAGAAAAAGTTAAGTCAAGAGGGTTATGACGTTTCCGTGGCCACTAACGGGGAAGACGGGCTGAAGCAGGTAAAAGAAATGAAGCCCGACGTGGTGCTTTTGGACATTATTATGCCTAAGATGGGAGGGTTTGAGGTGATGGAGAAGATGAATGATGATTCTGAGTTGGCAAAAATTCCGGTCATTATTATTTCCAACTCCGGACAGCCGGTCGAGTTGGGAAAGGCGAAAGAGTTGGGAGCTAAGGATTGGCTTATCAAAACAGAGTTCGATCCTCAGGAAGTGATCAGAAAGGTGAAGAAGCAAATAGGAGAGGCAAAATAATAACATTATAACCCAAGTAAAATTATGGCCGACAAAATTTTAATCATCGAAGACGACAGGTTTCTCAGGGAACTGATTTCGAAAAAATTAACGGACGAGGGTTACGACATTAGCCAGGCAGTTAATGGTGAAGAGGGGATTAAAAAGGCAAAAGAAGTAAAGCCGGATCTTATTCTGTTGGATTTAATTTTGCCCAGCATGGACGGATTTGAGGTCCTCTCACGGATCAAGAAGGATGAGGGCGTAGCTTCTATCCCCGTCATTATTTTATCCAACCTTGGCCAGAAAGAAGAGGTTGAGCGCGGACTTGACCTGGGAGCGACAGACTACATGATTAAGGCTCACTTCACCCCTGGAGAAATCATCGAGAAGATTAAAAACGTACTAGGATAAACAGCCATCGGGAAAAAGATATTTTCGTTTTTGTGGCCCGCCCTGATTAATAGTGTATTAGAGTCAAGGGCGGGTTTATTGGTAATGAGCTCTTATATTAGCAGATGAAACATATATGCCAGAGCTGCCTGAAGTTGAAACAACAGTCCGCTCATTAAGAAAACAGATTCTTGGTAAGCGGATCAAAGACGTATGGACGGATGCTAAAAAGCTGGTTAAAAAACCAGAATCCTTTTCCGATTTTGGAAAAGAAATAAAGAACAGGAAGATAGAATCAGTGTCCCGAAGGGCTAAGTTTATTTTTTTAGGATTGTCTGGGAACAAAAAACTTTTAGTGCATCAAAAAATGAGCGGGCATCTGCTAGTGGGTGAATGGCAGAGAAATAACGGAGAATGGATCTCCAAGTCTGGTGGTTCTTTACAGAACGATCCCTACAATCAATACATTCATATTGTTTTTTTTCTTGATGATGGGACGCAGCTTGCACTCTCAACCCTTAGAAAATTTTCTAAGGTTGAGCTTTGGGATGCTGATGAGTTAGAGGAGTCAAAACAAATTAAAAAATTGGGGCCCGAACCCCTTCCAAAAGACTTTGGTTTTGAATCTTTCAAGCGAGCCCTCAATAAGAGAAGGAGCGGGAAAATTAAGCAAGTCTTAATGGATCAAAGCGTAATCGCTGGAATTGGCAATATATATGCTAACGAGATTTTGTGGGAAGCAAAGGTTAGCCCCTTTAAAAACTTCACTAAACTGTCGGAAAAAGAATTGAAAAGCATTTTCAAGGCTATTAAAAGGGTTTTAAAGAAGGGGATAGAGCTTCAGGGAGCCAGTTATTCTGACTATCGAAAGCCGAGCGGGAAAAAGGGAGGGTTCCAAGACTGGGGAAGAGTTTACGATAGAGAGGGTGAAGATTGTCCAAGGTGCGAAGGCGAGATTAAAAGAAAAAAGACAGGGGGAAGATCTGTCTATTTTTGCCCCCACTGCCAAGAGTAATTTCGTTTATGATTTTCTTTCTCTATGGACCGGACACCTATAGGTCCAAACAAAAACTTCAGGAAATAGTTTTAAAATATAAAAAAGTTCACAAGAGCGGGCTTAATTTAAGATATTGTGACTGCCAAGAGGTCAGCTTTCAGGACTTTGAGGACGGAGCAAGGCAGGCATCCATGTTCCAAGAAAAGAAGCTGATAGTGGCTACCAACGTTTTTTCAAACAAAGAATTCAAAGAGCATTTTCTCGAAAAGATAGATTCATTTTCTGCTTCTGAAAATATTTTAGTTGTTTACGCAGACCAAAAGATTTCTGCAAAAGATTCTTTATTGACCGTTCTTAAGAAAAAAGCGAAATACCAACGCTTTGATTTATTGAAAGGGGCCAACCTGAAGAGTTGGATCCGTAGAGAATTTAAGAGACGAAATGCGGACATTGACCTCCGGGCACTCGATAAATTGGTTGTTTTTGTTGGCAACGATCTCTGGAGGATGTCCAACGAGATCCAGAAACTAGCGGCCTATAGAGAAGAAGGGAGAATAGCTGAAAGGGATGTAGGATTGTTAGTGAGGCCTGATATTGAAACTGATATTTTTAAAACTATTGACGCCATCGCTTCTAAAAACAAAAAGAAAGCATTGGTGCTCATAAAAAGGCATTTGGAAAAAGGAGACAACCCATTTTACCTTCTTTCTATGATCAATTATCAATTCAGAAACCTTATCCAGATTAAAGATCTTATATTGCGCGGGCTTTCACCTTTCAAGCAATCCGGACTTCACCCCTTCGTGGTTAAAAAAAGTCGATCTCTTTCCGGAAAATTTGATATCAAAGACTTAAAAAAAATCTACCAGAAAATATTCGAGGTAGATCTTGATGTGAAAACCGGGAAAATAAATCCTCAGGCCGCTTTAGACATCCTGATTGCGGAGATTTAGAGGCTTAAGATTCTTTATTTATTTGTTTTGTCAGCCGTGACTTTTTTCTGTCTGCGGTGTTTTTTTTAATAAGCTCGCTTTTTGCTGCTTTGTCTAGAGCCTTGTAGGTTTCGGGCAGAAGCTTTTTAGCCTCTTTTAGCTTCCCCTCTTCTATCAATTTTTCAATTTCCTTAATTGTTGCGTTGAGCTTATCTCTTTTTTTGCGATTCCTTTTTCTTCTTTTTTCATTCTGTCTCAGCGCTTTCTTGGCTGCTTTTGTAATAGGCATAGGATCTATGTTGTTTATTTATATGTAATTCAATTTAACAAATTAAAGTTGATTTGACAAGCTTTAATGTATTCTTTTTAGCTTTTAATTTCTTTAAGGAGGTCCCTTATTTCAGCTGCTCTTTCAAAGTCAAGATTTTTGGCTGCTTCCTTCATTTCTTTTTTGAGAAGCTCACGGTCCCGCACCATCCAAAACTCAACAGGCACCCCCTTTTTCTTCTGGGATAAAAAGGGCCAACTCCTGATGCCTTTTTGGATTGCCTTGGGCTTGATGTTGTGCTTTTTATTATATCTCTCCTGTATTGCCCTCCTTCTTTCTATTTCTTCTATTGCTTTTTCCATGGAGCCCGTTACTTCGTCAGCATAGAGAATCACATGGCCATCTGGATGTCTTGCTGCTCTCCCCATTATCTGGATCAGGGTGGTTTTTGACCGTAAAAATCCCTCTTTGTCTGCATCCAAGATGGCCACTAGAGCAACTTCTGGTAAGTCCAACCCCTCTCTTAGCAGATTAATTCCCACCAACACATCATATTTTCCTTCCCTGAGGTTGTTGAGGATTTGTGGCCTTTCCAGGGTCTTTATCTCTGAATGAATCCATTGGCAAGAAATATTTTCTTCACTTAAGTATTGAGCCAGGGCCTCAGATAGTCGTTTGGTAAGCGTAAGGGCTAAAACTCGCTGATTGTCTTTTCTCCTTTTCTTAATTTCTTTTATTAGATCTTCTACCTGCTGTTTGGTGGGCCTTATTTCGATACTTGGCTCCAAGAGGCCGGTCGGCCTTATCAACTGCTCTGCTATGTATTGTTTATTGTTTTGGTAAGATTTTTTCTTTTCCTCTTTTCCGGGAGTGGCAGAGACATAGATTACTTGATTTATTTTCTGCTCGAATTCCTTATAAGTGAACGGTCGGTTATCGACAGCTGAAGGGAGACGGAAACCATGTTTGACAAGGCTTTCTTTTCTTGCCTTGTCCTGGACAGCCATGGCGTGCAGCTGGGGCAGGGTCTGGTGTGATTCATCAATAAAAATTAGAAAATCTTCTGGGAAGTAGTCTATCAGAGTAAAAGGAGGGGCCCCTGGCTCCCGGAACTCAAGGTGGCGCGAGTAGTTTTCTATCCCATGACAGAATCCTGCTTCCCGGATCATCTCCAGATCATACCTGGTTCTTTGAGCAATCCTTTGAACCTCGATAAGCTTACCCTCCCTCTTTAGTTTTTCTGTCTGCTGTTGGAGTTCAAGTTTAATATTTTCTATGGCGACATTTAATTTGTCCTGAGGAGTTACCCAGAAGTTAGCAGGGAAAATCTTAACAGGACGAGGCCATGACTTGAAGTCTGGTTTTAAAACAGACCCTGGGCTTATTTGTATATTTTCTATCTTGTCTCCAAAAAGCTCTATTCTTATAATCTTTTCTCCGGTGACCACAAAAACATCAATCACGTTTCCTCGGACACGAAACGTTCCTGGCTTGAAATCAATATCGTTTCTTTGGTATTGAAGGGAGATTAGATGGGATATCAACTGGCTTCTTTTAATGGCTTGATCTTTTTTTAATTCTAGGGAAACTTTTTGATAGGCAGCTGGGGAGCCGATATTATAAATACAGGAAACAGAGGCAACAATAATAATATCTCTTCTTTGTAAAAGATCCTGGACTGCTGCGTGTCTAAGTTTATCAATCTCTTCATTTATTTTGGCGTCTTTTTCAATATAGGTGTCGGTTTGAGGAATGTACGCCTCAGGCTGATAATAATCATAGTAAGAAACAAAATAATGGACTGCATTTTTGGGGAAAAATTCCTTAAATTCTTGGTAGAGTTGTGCGGCAAGGGTTTTATTGGGGGTGATAACCAGAACCGGTCTCCCGGCTTTTTCAGTCACCCAGCTCATGGTTGCTGTTTTTCCAGAGCCAGTCACCCCAAGCAGTACTTGGTGTTTTATTCCATCTTTAAGGTTGCCGCTCAGTTCCTTGATGGCTTTTGGCTGATCGCCGGTTGGATTAAAATCTGTTACGGCCTTAAACATTGTTAACTGGTTTATATTTAACCTAAAGCAATTCTTTTTTCAAGCTTAGGAAACGAGAAATTTTAGTAATTTCGTGATATAATTAGCTATATCTTGATACTAAAAATATGGATATTTTATTGAATTTTAAAAAAATACTCAAAAATTTTGCCCCTGAGTTCTTGATTAGCGGATATCATTTTTTCTTATCTTTTTTATCTTTTCTTTTGTATCGGGCACCTTCCCAGCAAAACAAGATGAAAGTGATTGGGGTAACCGGCACAAACGGAAAGTCAACAGTAGTAGAAATGATAGCTAGAATCCTGGAGGGGGCGGGATTTTCCGTTGCATTTATTTCCTCTATAAGGTTTAAGATTGGAGACGAAGAGAAAAAGAACGAATTAAGAATGACTATGCCGGGACGTTTTACTATCCAGCGCTTTCTTCGCCAAGCACTTGATGGAGGCTGCGATTACGCGATAATAGAGGTTACCTCAGAAGGCATCAAACAGCACCGGCACAGGTTTATTGATTTTGATGTTGCCGTGTTCACTAATCTCGCCCCCGAACATATTGAATCGCACGGCTCTTTTAAGGCTTATCAGCAGGCTAAGGGAAAACTATTCCAGGCCACTCGCGGCATTCATATTATTAATTTAGACGATGAGCACGCGGATTATTTTTTACAATTTTCATCCCAAAAGAAGTATGGATACACATTAGAAGGGAAAGAAAAAGAAGGTGTTTCTATTGTTTCTGCTTCTATTTTGCCTTCCACCCAAGAAAAGAAAACAAGCTTTGAGCTAGATGATATAATTTTCCATCTTCGATTATTGGGGAAATTTAACATTTATAATGCGCTGGCCGCTATTGGGGTCGTCCGTTCTCAAGGCGTTAACCTTCAGACCAGCAAGAAGTCTTTGGAGAGTATTGAAGGGATCCCTGGGAGAATGGAAGAGGTAGTAGCTGAGCCATTTAAAGTAATTGTGGATTATGCCTTTACCCCTCAAGCCCTGAAAAAGGTTTACCAGAACCTTAAGAATGACTTTTCTCCTTCCAAAATGATTTGTGTGTTGGGCGCCTGCGGAGGAGGTAGAGATAAATGGAAGAGACCGGTCTTAGGGGAGATTGCCTCCCGCTACTGCCAGAAGATTATTATCACCAACGAAGACCCTTACGACGAGGATCCTGAAAAAATAATAGAAGATGTAGCCCGGGGGGCCAAGAAGGAAACAGAAAAAATAATTGATCGGAGGGAAGCTATCCAAAAAGCTTTAAGCTACGCTCAGGCAGGGGACGTGGTGGTTGTCACGGGGAAAGGAAGCGAGCCCTGTATTTGTGTCGCAGGAGGAAAAAAGGTTCCTTGGGACGACAGAAAGGTAGTGAGGGAAGAATTTCAGAGGATCAAAGAAGAGACAGCCTAGGGGCATGAAAAGCTATAAGATCTCAGACCACAAGGCGGACCTGATAATAAAAGGGTATGGAGAAACAAAAAAAGAACTTTTCTCCAATTTGTTGAGGGGGATGATGGAGAATCAAGAGCCCGATACGGAATCCAGAAAGGCTAAAAGAGAGATTAAGGTAAAGTCTTCAGACAGTGCGGCGCTGTTGGTTGATTTTCTCAACGAAGTATTATTTTTATCCCAGACACATAAAGAGTTTTATTCTAAATTTGAGGAGGATAAGTTGACGGAAACAGAGATTCAAGGAATGCTAATCGGAAAAGCGGTGAAAAGATGGGGCAAGGAAATAAAAGCAGCTACCTATCATGACCTCAAGGTTTCCCAGAAAAAAGGAGGCAAGTGGGAGGCTCAGGTCATCTTTGATGTTTGAAATAAAGGTAAAATCATATAATACTGTAACATATGGTATCTAAAGAACAGCTTAGTCGGGTATCCAATTATATTTGGGAGATTCCAAGGGGCCTTAAGGATTTTATGAGGGCGCCTGCACGATTTTATACGAAAGAAGAACTTTTGGACAAACTGTTTGAAGACCGCTCTCTAAACCAACTAATCAATATCACCTCTCTTCCTGGTATCGTGAATTACAGTTTGGCAATGCCTGATATGCACGAGGGGTACGGATTTCCCATCGGCGGAGTAGCTGCTGTCGATTTTTCCGATGGCGTTATATCTCCAGGTGGGGTCGGGTATGATATTAATTGTGGAATGAGATTATTAAAATCTTCCTTTAAAGAAGATGAAATTCAAAAACACCTTGAAAAGCTGGCAGATGCAGTTCAAAAGAATGTGCCCTCTGGTTTAGGCAGGGGCAGAGAAAAGGAATTCTCAAAAGACGATATTGAACGCATCTTGGAAGAAGGTGCGCAGTTTTTGGTGGAAAAGGGTTTTGGTAAACAAGAAGACATTGAGAACTGTGAAGAAAAAGGAAAACTTAAGGATGCTGATTCTTCCCGGGTATCAGACAGAGCTAAAAAAAGAGGACAGGACCAGGTGGGCACTCTTGGTTCCGGAAACCATTTTTGCGAAATACAAAAAGTTGAAAAGGTTTTTAGTCAGAAAATAGCAGAAGAATTCGGCCTTTTTGAGAAACAAGTGGTTGTCATGATTCATACTGGTTCTAGGGGGTTGGGGCACCAAATTGCCACAGATTACATCAAAAAGATGGGTAAAGCAATGAAAAAATACAACATTAGCCTACCCGATCGCGAATTAGCCTGTTGCCCATTAGATTCACCTGAAGGGAAGGATTATTTATCGGCTATGGCCTGCGGAGCGAATTACGCCTGGGCCAACAGACAGATGATAGCTCATTTTGTGAGAAGGGCTTGGAGTTCAGTGCTGGGAGAAAATTCTTCCTCTCTGAAAATTCTTTACGATGTTGCTCATAATATCGCAAAAATAGAGGAACACGAAACAGCAAAAGGGAAAAGGAGGCTCTGTGTTCATCGAAAGGGTGCGACAAGGGCTTTCCCGCCCAATCACCCGCAGATTCCATCTCATTATCAGAAGACAGGTCAACCCGTATTGATTCCTGGCTCTATGGGAACGTCCTCATATGTGCTCGTAGGTACAGATGAGGGGAAGGGAGCTTTCTGGTCAACTTGTCATGGGGCTGGGAGAACAATGTCCCGCACTGCTGCTCGGAAAAGGGTTTCTGGACAAAATCTGGTAAAAAAGTTAAAACAAAAAGGAATCATTGTTAAAAGCCGCAGCTTCAAGGGCATAGCTGAAGAAGCTCCCCTTGCATATAAAAATGTAGATAAGGTGGTGGACGTAGTCCACGAAGCCGGACTTTCTAAAAAGGTGGTTAAGCTAAAACCATTAGCAGTGATAAAAGGCGAATAGTCTTTATGAGAATTTTCCTTATTGGAAAACTTTATTGTTATCAGGTACCGTCTTTTTTTATTATTAACCACCGTTATACTAATTATTATGACCTCAAACAAACTACCAAACAGCTTAAGGAAATATATCCGGAAGGAAAAGGCGAGAATTCGCAACACATCCTGGAATAAAGAAGAAAGAAAAAAACTCATTGATGAGCTTTATGAAAAAGTGCTTAAAAAGTATAAAATAAAAAACGGAGAAAAATGAGCATGAAGATAAAAGAAATATATAATTTGGCTATTGCAAAGGCAATAGCGAATGATTTTAGAGGGACAGAAGGAGTGGAAAGGTTTCTCCAGAGGAAGAAAGAAAAATATGAAAATCTTTCCGGTAAAGAAAAAGAAAGGTTCGACGAGGAATCTTTGAAAAATCCTTATTTAGACTCAAGAATCCTTCATGTTGCAGACGATAAGCCCATCAGTAAAGTCTTGGTGGGAATAGATATTGGTCCGGCAGAGGTCTTGATGGCTAAAGAGGTGGGGGGCGTGGATCTGATTATTTCCCATCATCCTTTAGGCAGGGCCCTTGCTAGCCTTCATGAAGTAATGGAGCTGCAGTGCGATATTTTAAATCAGTATGGTGTGCCCATTAATATAGCTGAGGGACTAATGAAGAGCAGGATATCAGAAGTTGCTAGGGGCATTAATAAGCTGAACCATCAGAGGACCGTAGACGCAGCAAAGCTCCTTGGCTTCAACTTGATGTGTCTTCATACCGCTTGCGATAATCTTGCCGCTAACTTTCTCAAGAAGCGTGTGGAAAAGGAAAACGGTTTGATGCGGCTAGAAGAGCTAATCTCACTTTTGGAAGAAGTTCCCGAGTACAAAGAAGCAGAAAAAATTGGAGCGGGACCAAAGATATTTGTAGGCAGGAGAGACAGGCGCTGCGGGAAGATTGCAATTACAGAAATTACCGGAGGAACAGAGGGTTCCCCCAAATTGTTTGAAAAGATGGCAATTGCCGGCATTGGGACAGTCATTGGAATGCACGTTTCAGAAGAACACAAAAAAGAGGCCGAAGAGGCCAATATCAACGTAGTAATTGCGGGCCATATGAGCTCTGATTCTATCGGTGTGAACCTTTTTCTGGACGAGCTAGAAAAACAAGACATTGAAATTGTCCCTTGTTCGGGCCTCATTAGGGTTTCCAGGACAGAAAGCTAAACATTATATCCTAGAAGTGGAAGAAGAAAACACAGCAGAAGAAAAACAACCCATTATACCTTCCAAGAGCGTGTGGAAGGTATTGGCAATTGAGTTTTTTTTATTTAGCCTGACCCTGGGCCTGGGTATTCTTACTGCTTCCCGTGCTTTTGCTGAAATTGAAAAGCATTACAGTAAACTTCCCCGTGTTTCAATCGGGGAATTTATAGTCCACTTTTTGATAGCTACCGCTTTCCTTTTTTTAATCATCAGGGTGGTGACTGTTAAAAAGAGGAAAAAAGCCCTATTTAAATTTTTATTCACGGCTGCTGTTTTCCTGGGAGGGTGGACTACTCTTAACATCTGGATAGGAGATCTCCCCTCTCTTGTTTTAATGACCACGTTGATTGTCTGGTGGTGGAAAAAGCCCTCTGTTATTATTCAAGACGCTTGTGTTGTTTTAGCAATAGCTGGGACAGGAAGTCTTTTGGGTCTATCCTTCAATCCGGAAGTAGTAGTGATTCTTTTAGCTCTGTTCTCCTTGTATGATATTGTCGCCGTTTACAAAACCAAACACATGGTCAAGCTGGCCAAAGAAATGATTGAAAGCAAGGCAGTCTTAGGATTGATCATCCCCCAAGACTTCCTCGGCTTCAAATCTTCCCTTCAAGACCTTCAGCCGGGAGGAAAGATGCTTATCCTGGGCGGGGGAGACATTGTTTTCCCCTTGTTTTTATGTGCTTCTCTAGTCCCTTCCGAGGGCCTTTCTAGTTCTCTTGTTGTTGCCCTCTTTTCTTTAGCTGGCCTTACTTTGAGTTTTTACCTTTTTCTCTCGCAGGAAGATAGAAAACCCATACCTGCTCTTCCCCCCATTGCCTTTTCTTCTATTATGGGATTTTTAATGGTGAGACTGTTCAATTTTCTTGCTTAAGAAAATTCCCCTTATTTGGGGAGTTATGGAAAAAACAAAAGCAACCTGGTTTGTTTGGTCAACAGCACCCTTTAGATTATGTTTACTTGATTCAAGGGAAAAGTAATGGCTTCCCTGATATCTGTTTCCTGTCTTAAGAACTTGACTATCCTTCCTATCCCGAAGCCGCACCCAGCATGGGGGACGGTTTTTTCTTTTGCTCTTTTAAAGTACCATTCAAAGTCATCCATACTGCCGCCCTTCCTTTTGAGGCGGGCGAACATCTTCGAATCCTGTAGTCGCTGTTTCAGTTCTTCGGGCTCATGCACCCTCTGAGCTGCTCCTACAGCTTCTCCGCCAGTGGGAAGGATAAGATCAGCAGAAAGCACCCATTTAGGATTAGAGGGGTCTGGGATCATGTTGAAGAATTTTTCAACCTCAATTTCTTTCCCGTGGTCAAAAAGAGGATTCGGGAAATGAGTGATAAACAGGGGCTGCCCGCCAAAACTTTCTATCAATTTCTGTTCTTGTCTTGAAGAAATGTCCTCACCAAACTCTATTCCTAACAGGTCAATAGCTTCCTGATAGGTTGCCCTGGGGAAGGGGAGTTTTATCTTTTCTAGTCTTCTTAGGTCTTTTTCTTGGAGTCCTAGAAAAGACTGTTTTTCAGCGGAGAGGTTGAGGAAATTATTAACCACCTCGTAGATAGTATTTTCTATGTACCAGAGCAGTTTTTCAAACCCTCCAGCAAACTCAATTTCTAACATGGTAAATTCGGTTAGGTGTCGATTGTCGCTTCCTTCTTCCGCTCTAAAGCTGGGCCCAACACTATACACTTTCCCCAGATACGGGGTGAATGCCTCCAAATAGAGCTGGGCGGTTTGCGATAGGTAGGCTCGGTAGGGGTCCTGGGGATTGAACCAATAGAGGTCCCCGTCAACTCCCACTTCAAAAAGGGTGTCAATGTTCTCGCAAGCTCCTGAAGCCCTCACTATTTTAGGAGGAAACATTTCAATGAAGCCCTCCTTTTCCAAGAAGCTTTTCATTGATTTTATGGTTTCGCTCTCTATTTTTACTGCAGCAATTTTTTTCTTCATAGGATTTTTGATTTTTATTTTTTGATAAAAAAAATCGCCCCTTTGGGCGATTACCGATTCGACCTTTATTATTTTTTTGTAGTATCGTCTTCAACATATTTTCATACATTGTATAGGCAGGACATTTCCTTGTCAAGAACTGCTTCTCAAGATAGCTTTTTGGTCATGTAAGTGCCTTCCATTTTATAACCTATTTTCCGATAATACTCTCTGGCGCCGACAGCAGAAATTACAGCTATTTTAGAAAGTTTGAATTCCTCCTTGGTTATCTTTTCTGCTGTTTCGATCAATTTTTTCCCAAGCCCTTGGTGTTGAGGCGCTCGCCTTTTTTCTTCAATAGGTACGGTTTCTCCGTAGGTATGGACTTCTCGGATAATGCTAGCGTTTTGAAGCGGGGGCAGGAAATGTTCGCCCCTCTTTTTTGGGAGGATATAAGAAGGTATTCGAAGGCGAAGAAGACTATATAATTTTTTTCGTTCCATGTCTTCAAAGGTTAGAAAAATTTCTTTTCCTTCAGAGGAAGCATAGCCTTCTCTGTGTAGCACCACCCGTTCTTTAGATAGTGGGCGGTCTCTAATCTCTCGACACCGGATACATTTACACCTCCATCCTTCTTTTTTGATCCTTTTTTTCACTACTTGCCTCAGGTTGGAAACTTTAGCTGGCCCTTCTACGATTTGAGGGGAAGGGATGTCTCTGATGATCCTTTCTATACGAACATAATAGGGAACTACCCTTTTTATTTTTTTGATGGTTTCGATCAGGGTTTCTTTTGGATAGGGCTTGTACTTACCGGCTAAATAGAGCTTATAAAGAGGCGCTTCTTTCACTAGGGCGCAGGGGTAAATCTTTAATAAATCCGGCCTAAAGTGAGCGGTCGAGAAGATCTCTTCAAAGGTCTCAATGTCCTTTTGAGGGGTTGAGCCGGGAAGATTTACCATCATTTGATAGGAAACCTTAAATCCAGCATCTTTTAATAGCCTGGTTGCTTTAATGGAAGCTTCCTTTGTGTGTCCCCTTCTGCTTATTTCTAATATTTTATCATCAACGCTCTGGATCCCCAGCTCTACCTTAGTGACCCCCAGTCTTCTCAAGTTTTTGATCTCTCCTTGATTTATGAAGTCTGGCCTTGTCTCTATAGAGAGTCCTATTATTCTACGCGCTGTTTTTTCATTTTTCTTTTGTGCTTTCTGCAGACTGGGAGCCTCTTCTTGGTTGCAGGCATCGAAACATTTCTTTACAAACCATTCTTGATAGTCTTGAGGATAAAAGGACCAAGTGCCCCCTATAATACGGAGATCAATTTTGTCCAAGGGATGTCCCTCTGCTTTTAACATTTTCAGCCTTCTTTTTGTCTGGGCATAAGGATCAAATCCTAATTTTTTAGCTCTTTCTACGGCCGGCTCTCCTGAAAGGTAGCTCTTGGGGACACCTTTTTGTAGGGGACAATAAACACAATCTCCAGGGCATGGATAGGGCTTGGTGAGCACAGAAACATTCACAATCCCCGAAAGAGAGCGCACAGGTCTGGTCCGGAGTATTTTTTCTATACGTCTCTTTCTTTTAATGCTTCCCTCTTTTACTAATTCATGATAAGCTTTTAATAAATCCATATTACTAGGACAGGGGAGATCGTGCTTTTTAGACATCCTTCTCTTAAAAGATTCTAAATCTAAAAGCACTTCCTTTTCTTGTTCGATGAGCTCTTTTATGATTATTTTTTCCTTTCTCATATGAAGAAACATTACGCTGAGCATTTGCTTAGTAAAACTAAACAGGATTATACAGTAATTGCTAAAGATTTTTCAAGGACAAGAAAGAATCCTTGGCCGGAAGTGAGGTTTCTTTTTGACCAATATTTGGAGGCAGGGGACAAGGCTCTGGACTTGGGATGTGGGAATGGAAGATTCCTTCCTTTTTTCAAAGAGAACGGAGTAGATTATGTGGGGGTAGATAACTCTCAAAGATTGCTGGGTCTGGCAAAGGAAAGATTTCCCGAGGGTGATTTTAGATTGGATGATGCGCTCAATCTTTCTTTCTCTGATGATTCTTTTGATAAAGTCTATAGTATGGCTGTGCTGCACCAGATACCCTCTGCTGAGTTTAGATTAAAATTTATGAACGAGGCCAAGCGTGTCCTGAAACCCAAAGGGCTTTTGGTGCTCACTGTTTGGAAGTTTTACACTCTTGAGCACTGGCAGTTATTATTAAAGTATACCTTTCAAAAGATGATAGGGGAAGCAAAGCTGGACTGGGGAGACGTACTCATCCCGTGGGGGGAGAAAACAGAGAGATATTATCATTGTTTTTCTCCATGGGAGCTTAAAGGATTGGCAGAAAAAAGCGGGTTGAGGGTTCTTAAGCAGGGCACAGCCAAGAACAAAACAAAAACCAGGCAGAATCTTTTTTTAGTGGCCCGTCACCCTCTATAGGTGCCATGTCCCCATAGTTTAATGGATAAAACAGAGGCCTCCGGAGCCTCAAATGAGGGTTCGATTCCTTCTGGGGACACTATATTGACAAGAGACCTCAAAATTGTATAAAATAAAGAGGCAAAAGGGGATACGGAATGTTTTCCGTAGGACAATCGATTCTTTGGTGAAGGAGGCACAGGGAATTCCTTGACATTTGTCCAGTCAAAGTTCGAACTACACGCTGATTTCATAAAGAATTGCTCTCTCCTTACTAAGAACGGGACGTTTGACTTCCCGTTTTTAGTTTGAAGATATTTGCTTTTTCGGTCCGGAGGAGATAAAATATATTTATTATGAATTACAGAATTGCAGTTTCCGGTGCTTCTCGAACCAAGCACTGTTGCGACAACATAAAGGAAATTTCTAAAGAAGTTGGTAGAGAGATTGCCAGGCAAAAAGGCGTCTTAGTAACCGGTGCAACTCGCGGCGTTCCTTATTTTTCTTCTCAAGGATACAAAGAAGTCGGAGGACTTTCAATTGGGTTTTCTCCTGCTGCTTCGCGCCTGGATCATGTGAAGACCTACAAATTGCCCACCGATACTTTTGACCTCATTGTCTACACAGGATCTGATTACGCGGGCCGGAACATTCTAATGACCAAAGCAGTAGACGCAATGGTTATTATTTGCGGACGAATGGGGACGCTTCATGAATTTCTCACTGCTCTCCAGATCAAAAAGCCGATCGGCGTCTTAGAGAAAACTGGCGGGACTGCAGACAAGATTAAATATATTTTAGAGGGTCCGATGAGAGAGAAGAAGAGGATTATTTATGATGACGACCCTAAAAAACTGATCGAAAAGCTAATCAAGCTTATCAAGAAGCAAGGATAAAAGGTCGGAGACTTATAAAATATTTAATATGCCACAAAAAAAATCTTCACAGGAAAAGCCTGTGGGAGAAGTAATACATTATTTCGGGAATATTGGAGTCGGGATTCTCAAGCTTTCCAATGATTTGGAGGTAGGAGACGAGATAAGGATTGTCGGCGGAGAGACAGAGTTTGATCAGACCGTTGATTCAATGGAAATTGATCACCAAAAGATCCAAAAGGCGAAAAAAGGGGACGAGGTTGGTCTCAAAGTCAAAGAAAAGGTGAAAGAAGGATACGAGGTCTATAAAATAGAATAATCCTGCCCTCCCCATTTTAATTTCAAAACTCATTTATATGATGGAGCTACAGGTTTTTTATCAACTTTTGCTATCTCTCTTTTTGGGAGCCCTTATAGGTCTAGAAAGAGAATCTAAAGAAAGGGCGGCTGGCTTGCAGACGTACAGTTTGGTTTCTCTTGGTTCCTGTCTTTTTACTATTATCGCCTCTCAAATGGTTTCTTTTTTTGCTCAAGAGTATGGTATGGGCTTTGACCCCATTAGGGTTATTCACGCAGTTGTTATTGGTATTGGTTTTGTAGGGGGAGGCGTTATTTTCCAGCATTCTGCTGGCGTAGTAGGACTTACTACGGCTGCTGGTTTGTGGGTAGCAGCAGCCATTGGGATAGCTATAGGCATCAACCAATTCTCCCTGGCTTTTTTTGCAACCGTCTTAGCGCTTTTGATTTTAGTAGTTTTCGGAATGCTCGAAAGAAAAATTTTTAACCGGGACTGAGATGGAATTTGTTGCCGACCTTCATATTCATTCTCCGTATTCTCGAGCTACCTCTCCCCGCATGAGTCTTGAAAAGCTCCACCAGTGGGCGAAGACTAAGGGGGTTCAACTCTTGGCAACAGGGGACTTCACACATCCAGAATGGGTTAAAAGCCTTAAGGAGGATTTAAGGCCAACTGAAGAGGGGCTTTTTTCTTTGAAATCCAAAGAGGACGAAGGGGTCCGTTTTGTTTTAAGTACGGAGATAAGCTGTATTTATTCTAAAGGTGGCAAGGTGAGAAAGATTCACCTTTTAATTTTAGCTCCTTCTCTGGAGGCAGTAGACCGGATAAATCAAAAGCTGTCTTCCCTTGGAAAGTTGGCTTCCGATGGGCGTCCAATCCTGGGCTTAGACGCAAAAAATCTTTTGGAAATCGTGTTGAACGCTTCTGAGCAGTGTCTGGTAATTCCTGCCCATGTCATGACCCCCTGGTTCGCCCTTTTTGGTTCTAAGTCTGGATTTGATTCTTTAGAAGAGTGTTTTGAAGAGCATTCGGAACACATCTTTGCCCTGGAAACTGGCCTGTCTGCAGATCCTTCAATGATCTGGCGCCTGCCAGAGGGTGAGAGGTTGACCCTTATATCTAACTCAGACGCCCACTCTCCAGGAAACATTGCACGCGAGGCAAACGTTTTTAATACAGAAATGAGCTACTCTTCGGTGATTAATGCAATCAAACCAGGAGGAGACAGTGGCCTTTCATATACCATTGAATTTTTTCCCCAAGAGGGAAAATATCATTTTGACGGGCACAGAGCCTGCGATCTTCGGCTCTCTCCTCAGGAAACTAAAAAATATAACAACGTATGCCCCAGGTGTGGAAAACCGCTAACTATTGGAGTGATGAACCGGATAGAAGAGCTTGCGGTTAAGCCAGAAGGATTTAAGCCAGATCAGAGCCCTCCGTTTAAAAGCTTGGTCCCCCTGAAGGAGATAATAGCTGAGGTGTTTGACGTGGGAACGAAAACAAAAACCGTTGAAAAAGAATACCGCAGGATAATTAAAGAATTTAATAACGAGCTGGAAGTGCTCCTCCGCGTCTCTCAAAAAGAACTGGAGCATGTTACGCTTCCTGAGATTGCAGAAGGAGTCGCCAGGGTGAGAGAAGGAAGAGTGAGTATAGAGCCCGGATACGACGGCGTCTATGGAGAGGTTAAAATTTTCTCTGAACATGAACATAAGATTCTTTCAGAATCTAAGCAGAAAGTGCTTTTTTAAATTATGAAAACCATTGGCATACCAAAAGCTTTAGTGTATTGGAAAAGACCATATTTTTGGGAGGAGTTTTTCCGTGGATTAGGGTGCAATGTCTTGCTCTCTCCTTCTTCGAACAAAAAGATAGTTGAAATGGGAGTAAAAGAAGGCGATCCAGAAACTTGTTTTTCTAACAAGGTCTACTGGGGGCACCTGATTTGGCTTGATGGGAAGTGTGACTATATTTTTGTTCCCCGGCTTAAAACAGATAAGCATAATCTAGAATACTGTCCAAAACTTTTTGGTTTGCCGGATTTGGCGAAGATTATGGTTGACACCCCGCTCCTTGCCCCGACGATAGATAATAAAAAAGAGTCCCTCGACAAAACTCTTTATAGAACAGGATCACAACTGAATAAAACCAGGTCAGAGGTTAAGAGTGCCAAGAAAAAAGCCCTAAAGAAAGAGAAGAAAGAAGAGGAGAGAGGGCTAGAGTCTTTTAGAAAAAAGATGGCTTCCGACAAAATCAAGATAGTGCTTGTTTCTCATCCTTACAATCTTTATGACCAGCATGTTAATCTAAGGATAGAAGAAAAGCTCGAGTCTCTGGGAGTGGAACCCATCTTTCTAGATGAGATCCCTGAGCCTGGGCCTGAAATTATCCAAGATATTCTTTCTTCTGAAGATTTGGATTTTCATTGGGAGTTTGGTAAGGAGATTATTGAAAAAATTCGGGAAATCTTTAAATATAATATCACAGGAGGAATCGAGATTTCTGCTTTCCAGTGCGGATGTGACGGAGTGATCAAAGAATTTGTCGAAAGGGAGTTTAAAACAAGAAAAATACCATTTCTCTACCTTATTCTAGACGAGCACACCGGGGAGGCAGGATTCCAGACGCGATTAGAAGCTTTTATTGATACCCTTAATTAATATGAAAAAACCCGTAGTTACTTTTGCTGGTTGGGGAAATTATACTCTTGCGTTTAAAACGCTTTTGGAGGATTTAGGCTTGGATGTTATTCCTCCTCAAAAAACAAATTCTAAAACTATGGCAGAAGGAGCAAAAATCTCTCCTGAGATGTTTTGCTTTCCTTTGAAGGCAACCATCGGCAATTATTTACCTGCCCTTCGCAAAGGGGCGGACACCGTGTTTATGGTTCAGAATGTTGGAGGATCCTGTCGGCAGAGATATTACGGTCGTGTGCAGAAAAAGATTTTAAAAGAGGAGGGGTGGGATATAAAATTTATAGACCTCAAGCTCAACCCCCGTGAACTCTATAACCAGATAAAAGAGGTGTCTGGAGCTTCTTTTTCTGAAATCGCTCGGGCAGGGAAAGTTTTTTTCCAAAAGCTTTGGATTATTGAAGGGATGGAAAGAAAAGCCCAATATCTAAGGCCGCGAGAAAAAGAATCTGGAAAAACAGACAGGACCCTTCACCATCTTTTTTTAAAATTAGCTGAAGTTAGAAAAAGCGAAGGCGTAGCTGGATTCAAGAAGGAATTAAAAAAAACGTATTCAGGGATTGAGATCGAAGAAGACAAGAAGGTTCCCAAGGTCGGGATCATTGGAGAAATTTACACCGTGAGCGACCCCCATATTAACTTCGGAGTAGAGAGGAAGCTGGGAATAGAAGGGGTCGAGGTTCACCGAGAGATGGATGTTACTTATCATATCAAAAAAATAATTTTTCCTTGGAAGGACTGGACCATCCAAAGGAAAATAAATTCCTATTTAAAGTCCACGGTGGGAGGCCACGGCAGGGACGCTATTTATGAAATGTTGGATTATGCAAAAAATGATTTTGACGGCGTCGTTCATCTACTACCCTTCGGGTGCATGCCAGAGGTTACTGTAAGACCCATCTTAGAAAAGATCCATAAAGAAAAAAAGATTCCTTTTCTGTCTTTGTCTTTAGACGAAGAGGTAGCAGAAGCAGGCATTAATACGCGCATAGAGGCATTCGTGGATGTGGTTATGAATCATTTTAAAAAAAATAAACAAATATGAAAAAATATTTAGGTATTGATGTCGGTTCTATCTCTACCAAATTGGTTCTTGTGGATGAGAATGATAAGATTCTTTACCATCTTTACAAAAGGACAGGTGGCAATCCTATCCAAGCGGTTCAGGAGGGGCTTAAAGATTTGAAAAGACACTTGGAGGAAAACAATATCAGTAATGAAATCATGGGCGTGGGGACCACAGGTTCTGCGCGTCAGTTGGCAGGGGTGATTACGGGAGCAGACTTGGTTAAGAATGAAATTACTGCGCATGCTGCTGGTACTTCCCATTTAGTTCCTGAGGTGAGGACAATAATTGAAATCGGGGGACAGGATTCTAAAGTAATAATTTTGGAAAACGGAGTGGCAGTAGATTTTGCCATGAACCTGATTTGTGCGGCAGGTACTGGATCTTTCCTTGATGCTCAGGCTTTTCGTCTGGGAATCCCTATTGAAAAATTTGGCAATCTTGCCCTCTCTGCTGAGAACCCTACCAATATTGCCTCGCGCTGTACGGTTTTCTGTGAGTCTGACATGATTCATAAGCAGCAGATTGGCCATGAAATAGAAGATATTGTAGCAGGGCTTTGTCAAGGATTGGCTCGTAACTTTTTATCTAGCGTTGCCAAGGGGAAAGATATCCGTCCGCCTATTGTATTTTTGGGCGGAGTGTCACAAAACGTGGGGATGAGAAAGGCTTTTGAAGAGGCTCTCAATCACGAAGTGGTGGTTCCAGACTACAATACTGTAATGGGCGCTTTTGGAGCAGCTCTCCTGGTCAAAAAAGAAAATTTGCCCCAAACCAACTTTTTAGGGTTTGATGTTTCCAATAAAGATATAAGGTGTACTTCTTTTCAGTGCGATGGTTGTCCCAATCAGTGTGAAGTTATTGAAGCGAAAATCGAAGGAAAAGTGGCTGCGCGATGGGGAGACAGATGTGGTAAGTGGTCCAACCTTAAAACTTCAACTTCTTAAATTAAAAAAATCTCTTAAAAAGAGACTTTGCTCAGAGCAGAAGAGGGGATCCCCCCCTCTTTTTAGAATAAAATTAAGGGTTCCAGGTGATTAATTGGTCCTTGATTTCAAAATTTCCATCTGTGAATTGTTCTATCACCCACATATTAGTTTTACAGTGGCTTGTGATTTCTGAGACTGTTATTCGAGATTTTTTAGAAGAGAGGGGCATGTATGGCAGTATCTGGTCTCCCGTATGTCTATCAAGGCAGGCATTTGTTTTTTCCTCTCTTAACAATTCTAAAGCGGCCTCCTTCCCAATTTCTTCTGCCGGCTTGCCTATCTTCCCTAGATTATCTGTTCCTATCACTGTGTTTTCAAAGTAGGCGATAATGCAAAGATCACTTCCAGGGCAACTAGTCTGGTGATAATTTATCTTCTCTTCCAAAGGCAGATTTAATTTACTTAAGACCCCCTTTACTCCTGTAACCTGTCTTTCTGCCACCTTTTTTTCTTTCAAGGAAGCGGAAGCGTTAGAAATGACTAATATTTTCTCAAGACCCCCCCTTTCTTTTAATCGGAAAGGCTTCATTTCAGAAGGAGACCCCTCAACCTCTACTCTCGCTCCTCCTTCTGGATAATATCCCTTTTGGTCCGCATTAACCCTTATTTCTCCTCCGTGATTTCTGATTATTTCTAGAAATACGTGCTGAAAATGGCTGAGAGTTGGAGAGAAGAAAGTGTCTGTGGCACCTCCTTTAAAATTAATAGACAAGGGCTCTGAGGCGGTTAGAAAAACTGGCAGTACGCTTTGGGATGCTAGGCAGATACTTCCTGCAGTGGAAATTTCTACAGAAACTGAGGAGAGATAACTGTTCCCAGGATAAAATTCTATTTCTTCGCTATTTAAGGAATCTCCCTTCAGTGCTCCCCTACATAGCTGACTGACCGCTCTGATAGAGGCCAAATGTTGTGCCTTAAGGCCAGGGCTTTTCCTGTTCTTTCTGATGTTAAAAATGCGGCAGGGCTTGTTAAAAACAGCGGCAAGAGAGACTGCTGTTCTTAGTGTCTGACCTCCGCCTTCTAGCTTTGAACCGTCAATAGTAATCATTCATTAATTTTAGACTAAGCATTGAGAATTGAAAAGAATTTTGAGACCATTATTTCTGTTTTTGTCAAAGTCTTGACAAGGAAATCCACCTGTCTATAATGGAAAGAGTTTAATATTGACTAAAAAATGGAAACCCTTATTAACCGTTCAAGAACCCAATATAATACTGCGCTACTCAAGGCCATTAAATCCTTGGGCGGTTTTACACCCTCTGTTACTATCTGTAATACCGGGAGGTTTAGTAGACAAAAATAGGTTTAACTTAATAAAGAAAAACTACTAGGCCTCTCAATAACGAGAGGCCGCCTGCGTAAATATGAGCCAAAAATTTTATCTAACCAAAAAAGGACTAGAAAAAACGAAGAAGGAATACGAAAGCCTTAAGGAGATCCGGATGGCTAAAACAAAAGGTGAAACTCCTCCTGTTTTACATTCTGAGGATCTTAACCCCGAATACCTGGCCTTTAAAGAAGACCTTAGTTTTTTGGAAAAAAGGATAGCCGATCTTGAACACATTTTAAAGAACGTAGAACTAATCAAGAAGCCGCCCAAAAATCAAAGGAAGACAGTGGACTTGGGAGCGACAGTGACATTGAAAGAGGCTGACGGACAGATAAATGAGTTCATGATTGTAGGAACCCTAGAGGCTAACCCCAGTGAAGGAAAAATATCCGCCGCATCTCCTATCGGTAAAACCCTTTTAGGTCATTGCGAGGGAGATAAAATTCTGGTCACCTCTCCAATCAAGGTAGTGTACGAGATTAAAAAGATAAAGTATCATTCTATTTGATAAGTTTGATTAAAAATTAATAATTGCTATAAATATACTCAGGAGACCCCTGGGTATATTTTTAATTAAGCGCGCATGGAAAACACACTAAAGTTTTTATTAGAAGTCAATAAGCTCAAGCAGACCCAAAGGACAGGATGGGTCTGGTTGGGGGTCGAAAATCCGGAAACAATCGCAGAGCACATTTTTAGAGTCACAGTGATGAACTGGCTTTTAGCAGCAAGATCTAGGCCCGAACTTGATGCTAAAAAAATTATCAAGAGAAGCTTAGCTCACGACCTTTGCGAAGTCTACGCAGGAGATATCACACCTTATTGGGATCTTTTACCTGAGGATGAAGAGGAGAGAAAAGAAGCTCTCAAAAGATGGGTTAGGCTTCCAAGAAAAGAAAAAGAGGAGAGAGCAAAGAAGAAGTTTGAGATGGAAAAAGAATCCCTCCAGCAGCTTCTTCAGTATTTGGAGCCCGAAATAAAGGGGGACATCTTTTCTTCTTGGATGGATTATGAGAGAGGCATTACTCCAGAGGGGAAATTTGCTAAACAAGGGGATAAAGTAGAGACCCTTATCCAGGCGATTGAATATTTTGGAGCAGGAGAAGATACGCCAGTTATTGGATGGTGGGAAGAAACTGAAGAGGTAGTAGAAGATAAAGTGTTTGTGGACCTTTTAAAATCCATCCAACAGAAGTTTTACGAAGGAGAAGAGGGCGACGGATTATTAGAGTTCATAGTAAGAATCGGGAAGCTAAAAAGAATGCCTCGTCAAGGATGGGTGCTAAGGGGGGTGGAAAACCCCGAAACTATAGGCTCCCATATTTTTATGCTTACGTTAATGGCTTGGATCTTTAATTCAAAAAGCGCTTACGAACTAAATGAAGAAAGGCTTCTAGAAATGGCATTGTCCCACGAGCTTTGTGAGGTCTACGCAGGGGACAGGACCCCCTACCATCCGGTTTTTGCCGAGGAGGAGCAAGGAGAGGCGAAGAAAAAAGAGGTTTTCGAAAAATGGATTCGTTTCTCTAGGGAACAAAAAAAACAAAATTTTTTGCAGGACTTCAATCAAGAGAAAGACTCTATCCAAAAACTTGCCTCTTGTCTTTCTAGCGACTTAGAGAACAAGGTATGTCTTTCTTGGAAAGAATTCAAGAAAAATCAAACGAGAGAAGCTGGTTTTTTAAACCAGCTTTATGTTATGGAGACACTTCTTCAGGCCCTTATTTATTGGAAGCAGGACAAGTCTTTCCAAATAGAGAGTTGGTGGGAGTGGGCCTTTGAGTCAAGTGACGCTAAGGTGAGTATAGAGTTTATGGAAGAGCTTAAGAAGGAATTCTACTAAATTTTCTGAGAAGAGATAAGGATAAAACGTGGTTGTCGGAAACTATTTTTCCACCACTTTTCTTTTTTAACGAGATCTAGGGGTGGATGGGGTTCTCTAATCTGAGTCTGGGAAAATCCTTGGCTATGTATAAGAGTAAGCCATCGAGAAAGCGGCAGATGTAGATAAAAATAGGAGTGAGGAGATTTTTCTCCTCCTACGTAGTAATAATCCTTTTTAATTTTTACGGGATTAAAGTAAAAAACAGACGGGGGGAGGTCTTTATCTATATAGGCAGTAGAGATATCAAAACAGGGGTGCAAAAAGAGCAAAACTAGTCTGCCTCCAACTTTCAGGATTCTGGAAAACTCTTTTAGGGCTTTCTGAGGGTTAGGAATCTCATGGATGGTTTGATAAGAAACAACAACGTCAAAGAAAGAATCTGGGAAATCAGTATCTCGAAAGTCTTGCTTGTCATAATTAACGCCCAGTTTCTGTTTCTGCTCCAGTTCTTTGGCCGCCTGGATAAGTGTGGGCGAACTGTCGATTCCAAATACGTTTCTGTATTCTCTTTGAGCCAAAATCCGGCAGAAGTAGCCCTCTCCGCATCCAGCATCGAGGATCTTTTTATCTCCACTTTTTTCGATTACATCCAAGACAGCCCTGTTGGTAACTACTTCCCGGAAAGGATCTAATTGTTCTCGGATAATTTTAATCCAGAAAGAAGCGTTCTCTTCCCACTCTTCCTTTTTTTCTTTTTCCCACTCTTCTTCGTATCCTTGCCGGAGCAAATAATAGTGAGTTTTTCTAACTTTTTTCATGATTAGTCTTCTATATTATAGCCAAAATTAGAACGGAATCCAACTTAAACATGACTACAAACATTAGCGTTTCAGCGCCCGGTAAGATTATCCTCTTTGGAGAGCATGCAGTGGTTTATGATAAGCTGGGCATTGTTTACAGTATTGATAAGCGGTGTCACGTCCGCCTTGTTCCCCACTCCAAAGACAGGTTTTTTATAAATTCAGATAGATTTGGGCAGCAGGGCCCTTTTTCTGAGAATGAAATCAGTGATATTTATTATTCACAAAAAAAACTTATCGAAGATCGTGACTTTAAAGGATTGCAAAAATTATATCAGGGAAACAGGTTGTCCCCTGTTCTGTTTGTGGCGGGCAGTATTTTTAACAAGCATGGCTTTTGTGGTGCTGACATCCATGTAAAATCTCAAGTCCCTAAGGGGCTAGGGTCAAGCTCTGCGCTGTTTTCAGCTCTAAGCTTAGCATTGCTTAAGCAGTTCAAGCAAAAGGTTTCTAATGACGAAGTTTCAAGCTTTGCGTATCAAGGAGATGTTGTGGCTCATGGGGGGACTCCTTCTGGGATAGACAATAATGCGGTCACTCACGGGGGGTGTCTGACTTATAGACAATCCCAGGGAGTTACAATTTTGAAAAACAAATCAAGCACTCTCCGTCTTCTTGTGGTTGACACTGGGGAAGAGCCCCGCACAGCAGAAACCGTAGCCAGGGTGCGCCAGCTTAGAAAGGAAAAGCCCCTGTTTGTGGACTCTGTATTAGATCGTCTTAATTTTTTCTCTGAAGAGGCGCTTGGGGCGCTGGATAACAAGCCCGATATTAAAAAAGTGGGAAGACTAATGACTGATTATTATTTGGAATTGAAAAAACTAGATATTTCAACTTCTCGGATCGATCAGATTATTGAGTTGGCGCTTAAAAACAATGCCTTAGGGGCCAAACCCACAGGGGGATGGGGGGGAGGGTGCTGCCTGGTCTTGGCTGGGAACCAATCTGAAAGAGATACTCTCCAAAAAACCTTCCATAATCATGACTTCTCTTGTTTTGAGGTGAAAATCGGGGGAGGCGGGGTTATGGAAACATGATGATATTTTTCACTTTTCATTCCTATGATAAAATAAAAAATAATCAGTATATGCCAACCACAAACCCTCAACAGGAAATACAAAGGATAAAGGAGGCAAAAGGAGAAATTAGGGGCGTTGGGATGCAGAGCTACATTAACTTTATTTTACAAAAGGAAGGAAGCGAAGGACTTCAGAAATTAGAAGAGCGCTTATTGGAATTAGGGTATCCTGTTAATCTGAGGAAAATTGAAGTAATGAAGTTTTACCCCTTGGGCATGTTGGGTGCCATGTTAATATCCATAAGGGACCTTTTCGGATATGACGAGCAAAAGTTCCGAGAAATGGGGAAGTTCCATATCAAGACATCTATTTTAATCAGGCTCTCCTTAAAATATTTTTTCTCCCTAGATAGGGTGTTAAAGGAAATTCCAGGATTATGGCGAAAGCATCTCACAATCGGAGAGCTGGACGTGAGGGAGGTAGATAAGGAAAATAAAAAGATAGTAATAAGGCTGAAGGATTATTGTCTACATCCTCTTCACTGCCAAATTCTTAGGGGGTATCTAGAACAAGCCTTTCGGATGGCGGCAAAAGAAGAAGGGGAGTGTACAGAAGGAGAATGCGCGCACAAGGGAGGGGAATTTCATGACTTTATCATTACTTGGTGATTTAAGCTATCTGGAGAGTATTAAGTAAAAACCGCCCCAGAGGGCGGTTTTTGTTAGTAGCGCTGTGCGTGTTTAGCTTAATCTTCTTTAAAAGCGCGGATAATGTCTTCTGCCCCTTCTACGCTTTCTTTAAGTGCTTCTTTTACTCCCTTGAAAGTTTCGTCTCCAATGCTTTTTGCTGCCTTAAGGGCCGAGAAAATGGCAGTTTTTCCAGCTTCTGCTGTGTCTCCTCCGATTGTCTTAACAGCCTGGACAGACCCCTTTACTGCTTCTACTGCTACCTCTCCTACATCCAATCCTAATTCTTTAGCGCTGTGGATTGATTGGGAAACAGCACCCTCGACTGCCTGCTCTTGTTCTCCGCCAGCTTCCATAAATCCCCTGACTGTTCCCTTTATAATTCCTCTGATTGAGCTGACTACTGAAGCTCCAACGTCTGTTACTCCTGATATAGCCCCCTTAACAACCGAAGCGGTAGCCTCCACTCCTTTTGAAACAAAGTCTCCTGTTTCTTCAAAAGTGGTGGCAGCTATATCTTTTACTACACCCACGATTGTTCCTCCTACATCTTCTACGCCTTTCAGGCTTGCCTTAACTCCTTCTTTCACGCCGTTGACTATTCTTGAAATGAGAGAAAAAACCATATGTTTTTTTGAAAATGACGTTTTAATCCGACCTTTTATCTATTGAAATGATTATTTATTATATCATCTTAGTCTTTGAGATAAAACAGCAACATTAACAACGAGCTTTGTTTTTATGCGAGAAAAAACTATAATTAATAAATATGAGTAAAATCTTACTCCTTTTCGTTTCGTTGTTGATAGGAATAGGGATCTTTTTTTGGATGATTCAAAGAGTGGGATGGGAGGAAATAATAGTGGTTTTTTCTACTTTTTCCCTTCAGAAAGGCGTAGCGATAATTTTATTGACCAGCCTGATAATGGCAACAGGGACCTGGAAATGGAAAGAGATACTTGCGGACAAAGATATTAGGGTTGATTTCTGGAGTCTTTTTAAGTTTTATCTGGCTGGCTTTGCGGTTATGTTCTTAGCTCCAGTTTTAGTGTGGGGAGGGGAAGCCTTCCGGGCCTACATGATAAAACAAAAAAGTAAGGGTTCTTGGTCTGAAACAGTAGCTTCTGTAGTTATAGACAGAGTAGTGGAATGGACAACGAATTTAGTTGTGGTCTTGGCCGGGGGAGCCGTCTTTTTACTTAATATTGGATTGCCGCCTAAAAACCTAAGTCTGATTTTTGGAGGAGCGCTCCTAGTTTTTTTAGGGGGTATTTTTGTATTTTATTTTAAAACTCTCCGTAAGGAGAGCATTACTAAGACTTTCGGCCGCGTTTTTAACGGCGAGATGGATGCAGAGCCCCTGGAAGCAGAGAAAGAAATGTTTTCTTTTTTCAAAAAGAAGAATAGTGCAGTAGGGAAAGTTTTTTTAATTTCCTCATTACGAGCGGGATTAATGCTCGCAAGAACATGGCTTCTTGTTCTTTTTCTAGGGTCGAACATTTCTCTTCTTTCCTCTCTTTCTGTACTTGGGTTTACCTATTTGGCAGTCATGGTCCCTATACCTACCGCCCTTGGCACCCATGAGGCTATTCAGACTTTTGCCTTTAGATCTTTGGGTATCAGCTCGTCTGCTGCTACTGTTTTTACAATGATTATTAGAGGGGCAGAGTCTCTTTTTGCTTTTTTAGGCTTAGGTATTTTCCTTAAAATAGGAATAAAACACCTTAAAAAATTGTTTTTCCGGGTTACAGGGGAAAAGTTAGATTAAAATAAAGATCATTCTATTCTATAATTAAGAAAGACTAATGTTTTTTTCAAGGTCGTAAATTAATCTTAAAATTTAATCAAATATGTCAATTGGTGTTCTCTACAATACTTTTGTTTGTTTTATCACAGGATTCTTTAGTTTAATGGTTTTTTCTCGTTTGAAGGAAATCAGAAGAGAAAAAGAAAAACAATACAGTGAGGGACTTGATTATTTCGCCCTTCTCCTGGGTCTTTTGTGGCTTTTCGTGGGGGTGAGGACCTTTTTCGTTTTTCTGGGACGTCTAGATATCGACAATCTCATTTTTGCTTGGATATCTGGCCCCTTAACCTATCTCCATCTTCTACCCTTATTTTTCTATTTTGGATGGAGCTTTTTTCCAGAGAAGGGGACCATTAGGAAATTATTTGTTTCATTGTTCAGTTGTATCGCCTTAGCTGCTGTTGTGACTCTCTTTTTGTATGGTTTTAGCGAAGGCACTATCACTTACGCGGGCACTGATCAAACGCCCAACGATTTAAGCAACGACATCTTCACCTTCGGTATTTTCTTCCCTCTTTTTATTTTCATCATTTCAGAGTTTATAAGACGATTTAAGAAATGGAGGGAGACTAAGGACGCTACTCAGAGGCAGTTGTGGGGTTTTAGCCTAGGGCTTCTAGTTTATTCAGCTATCGGTATTTTTGATGCCTTGGGAATTATCCAAGGATGGCTTGTGCTTTTGGTGAGGATTGGAATCATGGTCGCTCCCTTGACCTTTTATTTATCGGCGACCTGGGAATAAGGAATTCCTTAATTATCAGAGTTCAGGATTATTATGAACATCGGGATATTGTACAATATTTTTGTTTGTCTTACCTGTGGCATAGCCAGCATATCAGTCTTTGTAACTATCCAAAGGAAAAGGAAAGAAGAAGAAATCACGTACAGTAGCGGACTAGATTATTTCCTTCTCATGTTTGGATTGTTGTGGTTTATGATAGGACTAAGGAGTTTGTTCATCTGGATAAATAAATTAGAATGGAATCTTTTAATGTTCAAATGGGTGAGTGGTCCCCTTGTTTATATCCACCTCTTGCCGGGATTTGTGTATTTTGGCTGGAGCTTTTTTCCAGAAAAAGACAGGGTTAGAAAACTGTTTATTGGTTTTTTTGCTATTGTCTGTTTGGCTGCTGTCTTCGCTTTTTTCCAATACGGATTTATAGAGGGGAATCTAACCTATTGGGGAGCCAAACACAAGCCTAACGATGTAGCGAATAAAATCTTTATTTTCGGTATTTTCCTTCCTGCTTTTTCTCTCATTTTGGCGGATCTTGTAAGGAGATACCGAGCTTGGAGGAAAAATAGGGGAACGAGCGAGAGAAGGCTGTTAGGGTTCAGTTTTGGGTTTTTGATCTATGCGATTATGGGCGTTTTCGATGCCTTAGGCAAGGCGGGAGGATGGCTGATGGTTCTGTCGAGAATGGGAATTACTACAGCACCGTTAATTTTTTATTTTTTCACCACTTGGGAATAATATGATTTATTCAGAAACATTTTCTCTTTCTACTAAGGGCTTTACTGATATTCTTGATATTACTTCTGAGGTTAAAAAAATCCTCGGTAAGTCAGAAATCAAAGATGGAATTTGCCTGGTTTCCTGTCCAGGATCTACCTGCGGCATTTCCACGCTTGAGTATGAGTCTGGCCTCATTGAGGACTTAAAAAAGATACTGGAGGAGATAGCACCGATGTCAGATGATTATGAGCACTGTAAGAAGTGGGGAGATTGTAATGGTTATGCTCATGTCCGTTCTGCGTTGATGAAACCATTCTTAGTTGTTCCCATAGAGAAGGGACATTTGAATTTAGGGACCTGGCAGCAAATAGGTTTTTTTGATTTTGATAATCGCCCTCGGGAGAGGGAGATTAATATAAAAATAGTAGGAGAAAAGTAATCTAAACTTTCGACGCTAATGGAAATTGGGATATTGTACAATATTTTTGTCTGCTTTATCTCCGGCTTCACCGGGCTTGCTGTTTTTTATTTTCTTCAAAAAAGAAGAAAAAAAGAGAAGATTGATTACAGCCAGGGCCTAGATTATTTCTCTTTATTTCTGGGGCTCGTCTGGATTCTGGCGGGAATAAGGAACATTTTTGTTTTAATAGACAGGCCAGATCTTAATGTTTTTTTCTCCCGATGGATTAGTGAACCTCTGTTATACATTCATATTCTCCCTGCTCTTTATTATTTCGGCTGGAGCTTTTTCAAAAAGAATAAGAAAGTAGAGCATCTTTTTGATGGATTTTTTACTATCACAGTAACCGCAGCTGTAATAACCTGCTTAGTTTACGGGGTTGTCCCAGGAGAAATTACGCCCTGGGGCATGAAGAATAAACCCAACCCAATAACGGATAAAATCTTTACTTTTGGGGTGTTTCTTCCGGGAGCCATAATAATTATCATTGAGTTTTTAAGAAGGCTGAACAGGGTGAGGAAAAACCAGAACCGTCAAGAAAAGCAATTATTCGGTTTCAGTCTAGGATTCTTAATATATGTTTCCACGGGGGCGCTGGAGGTCTTGGTTTTCAGTCAGGACTGGCTTATGCTTCTTGCCCGAGTTGCTATTATGATAGCCCCCCTTACTTTTTATTGGTCTGCTACCTGGGAATAATTCTAAAAGTTAAAATAATTTTTATTCAACACATGACTCAAGGAGTTTTATATAATATCTTCGTTAGTTTCGTTTCTGGCCTTTCTAGCTTGGCAGTATTTATGTTTCTTCAAAAGAGAAGGAAAAAGAAGGATGTTGGATACAGTCAAGGAATAGATTATTTTACTTTGCTCTTAGGGATGGTGTGGGTGTTGACGGGGATGAGGAACTTTTTCGTCTGGGTAAATTATCCCGAATGGAATTTTTTGCTTTCTCGTTGGGTTGGTGGACCCTTGGTATATTTACATCTTTTGCCTGCCTACTATTACTACGGTTGGAGCTTCTTTAAAGAAAAAAAGAATATCCGTCTATTATTTAATGGTTTCTTCACCGTCGTAGTTGCTGCAGCCGTCATTACCTTTTTCCAATACGGGATCAAACGAGGAGAGATCACTTATTGGGGAATGAAGCATGAACCGAACGGAATTAGCAATACCATATTTCTTTATGTTCTTTTTCTGCCCAGCGTTCCTGGCACTATTATTGAATTTGTAAGAAGATTTAAGCAGTGGAAAAAAACAAGGTCGGCTCGGGACAGGCAATTGTTCGGTTTCAGTGTGGGATTTTTAATTTATCTCTTAACCGGGGCCTTGGAGGTTTTGATTTTCAATGAAACATGGATAGTCCTTTTGGGCAGAATAATGATTATGTTGGCTCCCCTTTCTTTTTATCTTTCTGTTGTTTGGTCTGAGCAGCAGGAATAAACATGACCATCTTAAATGAGGATTAACAAAATAATTAAAATCTTAATCCTGAGTGATCTGATTTTTTGGAGCGGGTGGGGATTGATAGCCCCAATTCTCGCTATTTTTATTACCGACCGTATTCAAGACGGTTCTACCTTGGCAGTGGGCATTGCTTCGGGCGTCTACTGGATACTTAATTCTCTATTAAGGGTTCCTTTTGGATCTTTTTTGGATGGTCGGCCGGGAGAGGAAGACGACTATGTGTTTTTAGTTTTAGGCCTTTTTATTTCAGCGGTTACTCCATTTCTGTTTTTGTTCGCCCGGTTATCTTGGCACGTCTATCTTATTCAGGCTTTGAGGGCTGCCAGTATGGCAATGACCCTCTCTGGCTACGCGGCTATCTTTACTCGACACATTGATAAAGAAAAAGAAGCGACCGAGTGGGGGCTCGACGCTACTTTTGTAGGCCTAGGTATGGGTGTCGCAGGAGTAGTCGGGGGATGGGCCGTTCAGAGGTTCGGATTCGATTCTGTGCTTGTTGCTGTTGGCACATTGGAGCTATTGGGGGCTTCTGTTTTGCTGCTCTTGAAAGATGAAATGGGCGGGCTTAAAGAAAAAAGCTTCTATTTCAGCTTTCGAGAAGTTTTTCAGAAAGAAGAAGAGCGTTAAAATGGAGAATAAAAAAATAGCTCAAATTTTTTATCTCATATCAGAACATCTGGAGATGGAGGGTGTTTCGTTTAAGCCTCAGGCTTATCAAAAAGTAGCGCTCGCCCTGGAGGACATGGAAAGAGATGTCAAAGACATCTACGAAGAATCAGGGATTGAGGGTCTTAAGAAAATTCCAGGGGTAGGAGAGAGTATTGCTTCCAAGATCAAGGAATATCTAGAAACCGGAAAAATTAAATACTATGAAAAATTAAAAAAGAAAGCGCCGTTAGACTTAGAAGCTCTTACTGCTGTAGAGGGCTTGGGACCAAAGAGAATTAAGGATCTCTATGAGAAGCTGGATATTAGAAACATTGAAGATCTAGAAAAAGCGGCCGAGAAGCATAAGATAGCCCCCCTGTCTGGTTTTGGAGAGAGGACAGAAAAAAATATTTTGCAGGCAATCAGTTTTTTGAAAAAGAGCAAGGGGCGTTTCTTGTTGGGAGACATTTTACCTGTTGCGCACGAAATTAAAGAAAAGTTAGCCGGACTTAAAGAGGTAAAGAAAATAGATATTGTTGGTTCTTTGCGCAGGAAAAAAGAAACCATCGGAGACCTTGATTTTCTCATTATTTCGAGTCAGCCGGGCAAGGTGATGGATTTTTTTGTTTCTCTCCCAGGGGTAGTTAAAGTATGGGGAAAGGGAGAGACAAAATCTTCAGTTCGGATGGAACAAGGATTTGATGTTGATATCAGAGTCATCCCCCCTGAGAGCTATGGTGCTGCCCTCCAATACTTTACGGGCTCCAAACAGCACAACATTGCTACCCGGCGGATTGCTATCAGCAAAGGGCTAAAGCTCAATGAGTACGGTCTTTTTAAAGAGGAAAAAAGAATTGCTGGAGAAACAGAAGAGAAAATTTATGAGACCCTAGGGATGGGATGGATTCCTCCTGAGATGAGGAGAGACGAAGGAGAGGTAGAAGCTGCTCTTGAAGGAAAATTACCTAAATTACTAAAAACAGAAGACGTCAAAGGGGATCTCCACTGTCATTCTTCGTGGAACGGAGGAGAAAACTCAATAAAGGAGTTAGTGGGAAAAGCCCAAGAATTGGGCTACCAGTATTTAGGGATAGCTGATCACACAAAGTTCTTAAGAATAGAGAACGGCTTGGACGAAAAGCAACTTTCCGAGCAGCGGAAGGAAATAGAAAAGATGAATTCCTCATTCAAGCAGAAAGACTCAAGATTCCGGGTTCTTCAAGGAGCTGAGACGAATATTCTGAATAACGGATCGATTGATATTGAAAACGAAGCCTTAGCAAAGCTTGACTACGTCATTGCGGGCATTCATTCTAAAATGAAAATGGCAGAAAAGGAAATGACAGAGCGAATCATTGGGGCCATGAAAAATCCTCATGTGAACATTATTTCTCATCCCACAGGAAGATTGCTTAAAAAGAGAGAAGAATATAAGGTTGACTTCGGCAAAATATTAAGAGCTGCGAAAGAGTTTAATGTTTGCCTGGAGATAAATTCTTATCCTCAAAGACTAGATCTTCATGACACTTACATTAGAAGGTGTAAGCAGGAAGGCGTGAAAATGGTTATTAACACAGATGCTCATCAGAAGAATCAGATGAGATACATGGAACTCGGTGTAGCACAAGCACGGAGAGGATGGGCGGAAAAAGACGATATTATTAATACCCTGCCTATTAGTAAGTTAATCAAGGTTTTTAATAAATAGTATGGAACTAGAGAAATCAGCTGGCGCAGTGGTCTTTAGAAAAGAAGAAGGAAGAAGATTATATCTTCTTTTACATTATGATGCCGGTCATTGGAGTTTCCCCAAGGGGAACATCGAAGAGGGAGAGAAACTCAAAGAAACAGTTGTTAGAGAAGCACAAGAAGAGACAGGTATTGAGGATCTGGATTTTGTGAAGGGTTTTAAGGAGCACATCAAGTATACATACAAAAGGGAGGGGAAAAATGTCTTTAAAATAGTTACCTACTTTTTGGCCAGCACAAAGACAGAAGAAGTGGAGATCTCTTGGGAACACCAAGGTTTTCAGTGGTTAAGCTATGAAGAAGCGCTTCAGCAGCTGACCTACAAGAATGCTAGGACAGTATTAGAAAAGGCGCGTTCTTTTCTGGACGTACAAGAGTAAGGATAAAAAAAGAAAAACTCTAGAGGAGAGCCGGAAGGCCCTCTTTACTTTTTAAGGAAAATATCATAAGAAAAAATATCCTTAAAAAAAGAAAAAGGAATGAAAAGAAATGGCAGGAATGTTTGGCTTAAGTTTTCATGACGAAAAATTTTTGAAGCTTTTAAAAATGGGTACGCTCTATGAACAGCATTGGAGTGAAGAATTTTCAGGCATCTCGATTTTCGATAGCGATAGTAAAGACTTCAAAACAGTTACTAAAAAAGGCCTCTTTAGATCTAATTTTCGGGAAGGAAAAATTGGTATCCAGGAAACGGGATGGACAGAAGGAATTGGGTATTGCGGTCCCACTAGCTTACCGCTTTTTATCGCTCAGTCTAAGCTGGGAAGATTCGCGTTGGCATTTTCAGGCAGGATAATCAACAGGGAGGAAATAAGCAGGGACTTAACAGAACAGGGGCACGCTTTAGAGCGAGGAGACGATGCAGAGATTTTAAGTGAAGTTCTTATTAGGAACGATAATTTTGCAGAGGGATTTAAGGGGCTAGAAGGATACGTGAAAGGAGCTTACACAATTCTTCTCATTTGCGAAGAAGGTATCTATGGTTTTCGATCCGCAAACGGGCAGTGGCCACTTGTATTAGGAAGGGGCGAGAACAGGGCCGTAATAGCCACAGAATCAGGAGGCTTTAGGAACATGGGGATAGAGCTGGTTGGCGATGTTAGGGCAGGGGAGGTTGTCTTGTTGAAAGACGGGATTGTTTTATTCAGGAAACAGATTGTTCTTCCGCACCCACGGATTTGCAGTTTTCTGTGGGTCTATACTTCGTTTCCCAACGCAGTATTTGAGGGTATTCCAGCCTCTCTGGTTCGGAAAAGACTGGGGAGATTATTAGCCAGAAAAGACATAGATGAGGGCTTTGTGCCTGATATCGTAGCCCCGGTTCCGGCTTCCGGTCGTTCCCATGCAATCGGTTATTACCAAGAATTCTGCAGGGCTATGGAACAAGGCAAAATTAAAAAATTACCTCGCTATGAGGAGGTATTGCTAAAATATCCTTATGCCGGCAGAAGTTACACCCCTCAGTCTCAAGAATTAAGAGACAGAGAAGCTGAAATCAAGATATTAGAAAGCGGCGAAAATTATGAGGGTAAGACATTAGTCTTAATTGATGATTCTATTGTACGGGGGACTCAACTGAGAACAAAACTGATACCCAAATTAGAATGGCTAGGCATAAAAGAGGTTCATCTTCGGATTTCCAACCCAGAACTGCTTTCCAATTGTCAATGGGGAAAGACCACAAAGAAGAGAAAGAATCTGTTAGCTTGTAGATACCCCTCAATCCAGCAAAGAATTGATTTTTTAAACGGTGAATCAGGGCTGATTAAGAGCTTAATATATAATAGCGTTGAGAGCTTGATTAAAGCAGTAGGTCTGCCTCAGGAAGAAATCTGTTTTGACTGTAGCATATTGCCAAAACCTTAACTTAAAAGCAAAACCACCTTTTTTTGGTGGTTTTTTATTTTCTAAAATTCTTGGATTTTTTATTTCAGCTTTGCTTTTGCCTTTTCTACTATCTCATCAAACACCTCGGGCTGATCTTGGGCTAGAGCGGCCAGCATTTTTCTATTCAATCCAATATTGCTTTCCTTGATCCCGTGAATGAACTTACTATAAGAAAGCCCTCGTTGCTTGCAAGCAGCACCGATTTGGATCTGCCAAAGACGTCGGAAGTCTCTTTTCTTTTTTCTCCTGTCCACATAAGCATGGGTCCAGGCATGACGAAGCGCGTCTTTGGCCAATCTATATTTTGACTTCCTCCCCCACTTGTAGCCTTTTGCCTCCTTAATGGTTTTCTTTTTTCTATTCCTTTTTGCTTTTCCTCTTTTAACTCTGACCATATTTTTAGTAATGAAGTAATTCCTTTATTTTTTTTGCCATTTCTGGGCTAACCTCTACTAGTTTTCTCTTTTTTCTCTTTTCTTTTCCTGTTTTTTTTCTGCGGTAATGATTAAGACCGGCCTGCTTTCTCAAGACCTTCCCATTCTTGGTGATTTTGAATCGTTTAAGTATTGATTTTCTTGTTTTTGATTTGCCTTTTTTTGCCATATAAATTGAATTTCGAATAAACAAGATATACTAGGAGGCTCGGGTGACTATAATGCTAAATCCCCTGCCCTTCTTCTGGATCTTGCCCTCTATCTTGATAGGGACGCGTTCATTTAGATCGCTTAAGAAGTCTTTGATTTTGTCTTTTGCGAAGTCTTTCAAGCGATGCTCCCTTCCTCTTAAAACCATCTCTACCTTAATCTTATTGCCTTCTTTCAGGAACTTTTCAGCCTGGCGGGCTCTTGTTTCCATGTCGTGGGGCGAAATGTTATACCTTAGCCTGATCCCCTTAACTTCTGTGCTCTTCTTTCCTTTTTGTTCTTTTTTTTGAAGGCGATAAAGATATTTTCCATAGTCCATTATTTTACAGACAGGCGGCTTTGCCTTTTCTGCTACCTGGACCAAGTCCAAATTTCGCTCCTTTGCTCTCTGGAGCGCTTCTTTTAAAGGCACAACTCCAGCTTGTTCTCCGTCTGGGCCTATCAGTCTTACCTTCGGAGCTCTTATTCGATTGTTGATTAAATGTTTTTTCTTCAAATTTTTGTGGAGATGAAGGGATCTGCCCCCTTGTCCAGAAATTGTTTCCAGAACAGTCTACAAACTTGTCCCAATTTAGGATGTTAGCAGAAAGTTTTAAATTGGGCAAAACCTTTCTGCCGTTAGCCTGGTTGTTTTTGGTAGGTCCTGGTCAGGCTTGCCAAGATTACCTATCCCGATGGGTGGCGCCTTCTTTACTTATCGGGAGTCAGTAAAGAGACGTGCGTTAGACTGTTGCTAGCGCAGGTTTAGGTTGAAATAAGTTGGCACTTATTGTTTGGTTGGAGTTTTACGAGGTCCCCTCGGTTTGCAGTTTTAGAGAACTAATTTCTGTCGAATCTAATACATCCCCATTAAAGCAAATTAAAACGCCTCTTTCAAGGTCATTGATTAAAGTCTTTTATTGCTCTCCTTATTTTTCTGTCGGTTTCCCGTTTTTTTATTTTCTCGCGCTTGTCAAACTCTCTTTTTCCCTTAGCCAGAGCAATTTCCAACTTAATTTTACCTCTTTTATTATACACTCTTAAGGGTATGATTGTCAAACCTTTTTCTTGCCTTTTTCCTAAAAGGTATTTGATTTCTTCTTTCCTTAGCAATAGTTTTCTCGAGCGCTCTGGATCATAGTCGCGGGGAGCATTATTCGGCTGATAAGGAGGAATAAAGGCGTTCCTGAGAAAGGCTTCTTCGTCCCTAATGGTGACGTACGCACCCTTAAAACTGATGCGTCCTGATTTGACGGATTTGACTTCTTGACCAATCAAAGCGATTCCCGCTTCGAATTTTTCCAGGATATGATAAGCAAAATATGCTTTTTTGTTTCTTGCAAGCTCTTTCATTCTTTGATTTTAACAGAAAAATTAGATAAGCTAAAACTAATATCTAGACTTATGAGTAAAAGTAAAAAAAGGAAAAGTAGCCGGGTCAAAGGATTTTTTAAATTAGACAGAAAAGAAAGGATAAAAACGATTAAAGAATTTGCCGGCCTCAACAAGAGAGAGGTTTCTTTTTTAGCAAAAGGGCTGGAAGGAAAAGAGTTTTTAGAACAAATGTCAGAAAACGTGATCGGTTCCTTCCCTCTCCCTTACTCTGTAGCTGCCAACTTCTTGATTAATGGGAAGGATTATTTTATCCCAATGGTTATAGAAGAGGTCTCTGTGGTGGCTGCTGCTTCTTTTGGGGCGAAATTAAGTCGCCAGAGCGGTGGCATTACCACTCAAACTAAAGGGAAGCATGTCATAGGCCAGATTTATATAATTGGAGCGAAAAAACCCTCTTCTGCTAAGAAAAAGATATTGGACTCAAAAACATCTCTTCTAGCTAAGGCGAACAAACAGGACCCTGTTTTGAATGAAAAAGGCGGGGGAGCAGAAGGCTTGGAGGTTAAAATTTTAAAAGGAAGCCAGAAAAAATCATTCCTGAGGATTCATCTTTTGGTGGATACGAAAGATGCCATGGGCGCTAATGCAATAAACAGGATGACAGAATCTGTTGCCCCCATGTTAGAGGGCCTAAGCGGTGGGAAAGCGATCCTTAAGATCGTTTCCAATCTGCCTGATAACAAAATTGTGGAGGCTAAAGCAGTGATTACCCAGGAAGCTTTGAGGAAAGAGGGCTTGCCGGCCAAAGAAACAATCGATGGAGTGGTATCTGCCCAGGAAATAGCAGAAAAAGACATTTATCGAGCAGTCACCCACAACAAAGGTATTTTGAACGGGATGGGAGCTGTAGCATTAGCTACAGGTAATGACTGGAGGGCGCTGGAAGCTGCAGCCCATGGGTTTGCTGCTCGGTCTGGCCGATATTTACCTTTTACTAAATGGGATAAAGACAAAGCGGGCAATCTAAGAGGAGAGATAAAACTGCCTGTCATGATAGGAACCGTGGGTGGGGCGACTAGTGTTCATCCTCTAGTCGATATTTCATTTAAGATTTTAAAAATCGATTCTGCCAGAGAGTTAGGAGAGATAATGGCCGGAGTTGGCTTGCTGCAGAATTTTGCCGCTCTAAGGGCCTTGGTTTCAGACGGCATTCAAAGGGGACACCGGAGAGTTATGGCTTGGAATCTAGCCCGCCAGGCAGGAGCAAGAGGAAAACTGTTAGAAAGCGTGGTTGAAAAAATAGAAAAAGAAGACAACATTTCTCTCCGAAAAATAAAGGAAATTATTAAAAATGGTTAAGGAGCAAATAAAAAGCGCATTAAAAGAAGCTGTCCATGCCCTACAAGAGGAGGGAGCCCTTCCTGATTTTAAGATTCCGGAAATTGAGGTTGATGTGCCAGAAAAGGAGGAATATGGAGACTATTCTACAAACCTTGCCCTCCAACTTAAAGACAAAGTCAATAAATCTCCGGTAGAAATTGCAAAGATGATAAGAGAACGGTTAGAAGCTTCTCTGGTAGTGCCGTTTTTTAGAAAGACAGAGGCAGCGGGCCCTGGTTTTATTAATTTTTTCCTTTCTCCGGAATTTTTAATCAAAAACTTAGAACAGATAAAAGAAAAGCGGGGAAATTACGGCTCTGCTGATTTAGGTCAAGGAAAGACCGTGGTTATTGATTATTCTGCTCCCAATATTGCTAAGCCTTTTGGCATTGGGCATCTGCGCTCAACCATTATCGGGCAAGCCATTTATAATATTTACAGCTTTTTGGGTTTTAGAGCTATAGGAGACAATCATCTGGGGGATTGGGGTACCCAATACGGCAAACTGTTCTATGCTATCCAGGAGTGGGGAGATGAAGAAAAAATAAAAAAAGAACCCATCAAGGAGCTTTACAAGCTTTATGTAAGATTTCACAAAGAAACAGAAGACAACCCTGGCTTAGAGGAAGAGGGCAGGAAATGGTTTAAGAGGTTGGAGGAGGGGGACGAGGAAGTAAAGAAAATCTGGAAAAAATGTGTTGCTTGGAGCGTAAAGGAATTTGACCAAATATATGAGAGACTGGGCATTAAAATGGACTTGACTCTTGGCGAGAGCTTTTATCAATCCATGCTGGACGGTGTCATTCAGGAAGCCTTGCAAAAGGGAGTGGCAGAAAAGAGCCAGGGAGCTTTGATTATAAGTTTTCCAGAAGACAAGTTGCCGCCCTTAATGATTCAGAAGTCAGACGGCGCGACCCTTTACAGTACTCGTGACCTGGCTACCATAAAGTACCGCCGAGAAAAATTTGATCCGTATTTAATAATATACGAAGTGGGCGTGGACCAAAGGCTCTATTTTAAGCAGCTATTCTGGGCAGCTGAACTTTTGGGTTGGGGGAAGAGAGAGGATTACGTGCACATTGCTCACGGGATGATGAGACTACCTGAAGGAAAAATGAGCACCAGAAAAGGAAGAACCGTATTTTTAGAGGACGTTCTAGAAGAAGCTACAGAACGGGCAGGCGCGATCGTGGAGGAGAAGAATCCAAACCTGTCTTCTGAGAAGAAAGAGAAGATTGCTGAAGTAATCGGCATAGGAGCGTTGAAATATAATGACTTGTCACGGCACCATTCCAAAGACATGGTTTTCGATTGGGACGAAGTTTTAAATCTGAGGGGAAATAGCGGTCCCTATCTTCAATACACTTATGCTCGAGCCTGGAGTGTTTTAAAAAAATCAGGAGAAGACCTGGAAGGTTTGGAGCTTGGCAAAACCCAGAAACTAACCGGCCAGGAGGGAAAAATATTAAGGATGTTGCTTCATTTTCCGGAAACGGTTCAAAAAGCAGCTGAAACCTTTAGTCCCAATCTGATCTGCAACTATCTTTTTGATCTGGCTCAGGAATTCAATTCTTTTTATGAGAAAACACCTGTCTTAAAAGCAAAAAGTAAAGGATTGAGGCAGACAAGGATTGTCCTCACTCTTGGTGTTTCTCAGGTTATTAAAAACGGCTTGAGCTTATTGGGAATTGAAGTTTTGGAAAGGATGTAGGCGCAAGTTGATAAATCAGCGCTGAAATGCTATTTTAAACTTATAAATTAATCTAAATTTAAGTATGAAAATTAAAATACCAGAAATGGAAAAGCGAATATTGGATTTTTGGAAGGAGCACAAGATTTTTCAAAAAAGCATTGACCAGAGGGAGGGGGCGGAAAACTTTGTGTTTTTTGAAGGACCACCCACTGCCAATGGCAGACCAGGCATCCACCATGTTTTAGCAAGGGCGTTCAAGGATATTATTTGCCGCTTCAGAACCATGCAGGGCTACAGGGTGGTAAGAAAAGCTGGTTGGGATACTCACGGTCTGCCCGTGGAACTGCAGATTGAGAAAGAATTAGGGATTGACTCCAAGGAGGACATTGAAGAATATGGGGTGGCAAAGTTCAATCAGAAATGCAAGGAATCTGTCTGGGAATACAAACAAGAATGGGAGCAGCTGACAGAGAGGATTGGGTATTGGCTGGATCTGGACAACCCCTACATTACTTATGAGCCTGAATACATAGAAACCCTCTGGTGGATTATAAAAGAGGTTCACAAAAAGGAACTTCTTTACCAGGGATGGAAAGTGGTTCCTTATTGTCCTCGCTGCGGCACATCTCTTTCCAGTCACGAGGTTGCGCAGGGGTACAAGAAAATCAAGGAGCCCTCCATTTATGTAAAGTTCAAGACAAAAGGTTCTCCTTTCAAGGGTGCTTCATTGTTGGTCTGGACCACAACACCCTGGACACTGCCCGGCAATGTAGCAGTAGCGGCTCACAAAGATATTGACTACGTGCAAGTTAGAACTGACCAAGGAAAGCTTATTCTTGCCAAACAACGAATGGAAGAGTCTGGGATTGAAGGCAAAATCGAAAAGGAGTTTAAGGGAAAAGAACTCTTCGGTTTACAGTATGAACCTCTTTATCCTTCGGAAGAGGCAGAGAAGTCTGATGCCTTCCAGGTCATTCCAGGAGACTTTGTTTCACTGGATGAGGGAACAGGACTGGTCCATATTGCCCCTGCCTTTGGAGAAGAAGACATGGAAGTAATTCAAGGGCAGAATCGAAAGAAAAAGCAATTTCCTATTCTAATTCCGGTAAACGATGAAGGAAAGTTTAAAAAACAGGGGAAGGACTGGGACGGTTTGTTTGTGAAAAAGGCAGACCCTCTCATTATGAAAGACCTGAAAGGGAGGGATTTGTTGCTTAAAGAAGAAGAATATGAACACGATTATCCTTTCTGTTGGAGATGCAAGACCCCTCTGCTTTATTACGTCCACAAGACCTGGTTTATTAGAATGAGAGAATTAAAAGACAGGATTATTGAAAACAACCAAAAAATTAATTGGGTGCCTTCTCATTTAAAGGAGGGACGGTTTGGCGAGTGGTTAAGGGAATTAAAGGACTGGGCTCTTTCCCGGGAGAGGTATTGGGGGACCCCTCTGCCTGTATGGCAGTGCGAAAATTGTAATCACATTGAAGTCATAGGGGGGAGAGAAGAATTAGTAGAAAAAGAATACAGCTCCAATAATTATCTTCTATTAAGACACGGACACACAGTCCACACTTTAGATAAAAGGGGGATCATTTATACCAAAGAGGATGATAAGACCCTAGGTCTTACTGACAAGGGCAAGGAAGACATTAAGGCCTTGGTCCCAGAACTCAAGAAAGAAGAAATTGACCTGATTTACGCCTCAGACTTTCTCAGGACACAGGAAACTGCCAAAATCATATCAGAGGCCCTGGGTGTAAAAGTTGTTTCAGATAAGAGATTACGAGATGTGGAATTGGGTGTTTACAGGGGCCGCCCCCAGAAAGAGTTTTGGAAGAATTTTGAGGGTGCCAAAGAAAGGTTTTCCAAAAAGACGGAAGAGGGGGAAAACTGGCTTGAATGCAGAAAAAGGCTCTTAGGCTTTATTAGGGAGTTAGAAGCACAGAATGAAAATAAAAACATTTTATTGATTGCTCATGGAGACCCTCTGTGGCTCTTGGAAGGTGCTCTCAAGGGGCTTTTGCAGAATCAGTTGGCAAAACAGAAAGCAGAAGGAAATACTATTAAGCCGGGGGAGCTCAGGAAGGTAAAATATACCCATCTTCCATTTAATGAAAAAGGAGAATTGGATTTTCACCGTCCCTATTTAGATGAAGTTGAGTTCAAATGTCCCAAATGCAAAGGAAGAGCCAAACGGGTAATAGACGTTGTCGACTGTTGGTTTGATTCAGGGTCCATGCCCTTTGCTCAGTATCATTATCCTTTTGAAAACAAGGATCTGATTGATGAGGGAAAGCAATTCCCGGCTGACTTTATCTCCGAAGCGGTTGACCAAACCAGGGGATGGTTCTATACCCTATTGGCGGTTTCTACTATTTTAGGCAAAGGGCCAGCCTACAAGAATGTTGTTTCTCTGGGGCATATCCTAGATGAACAGGGAGAGAAGATGTCTAAGTCCAAGGGGAACATTGTTGATCCTTGGTATGTTGTTGGTAAATACGGAGCTGATACTACCCGTTGGTATCTTTATGCTGCCAATAAGCCTGGGGAGCCTAAAATGTTTTCGGAAAAGGAAGTTAGAGAAAGATTAAAAAAAGTAATTCTTACTTTTTGGAATAGCTTTGTCTTTTTCTCGACTTATGCTCCGGAAAACGAAAGCCTGAGTTGTCTTGAGGAAGCTGATTTGGAGAACATTTTAGATCGATGGATAATATCTAAGCTCAATCAACTCATTGCTGACACCACAGATCTCTTGGAGGCGTACGATATTACAGGAGCTGCGAGAAGTGTTGAGGATTTTATAATCAATACCCTCTCCTTGTGGTACATCAGGAGATCAAGGCGGAGATTTCAGGATCCTGAAAATGAGAAAAAATTGCGTACAGTCTCTAGGGTCTTGGGGTATGTTCTTCTTACCCTTTCCAAGATGACAGCGCCATTCATTCCTTTTTTAAGTGAAGAAATATATCAAAAATTAAAGAAGAAATCTAAGAATCGGGAGGAAATGAGCCAGTCAGTCCATCTGGACGATTGGCCGGCCAGCAGGAAAGACCTGATCGATGAAGGGCTTAATGAGAAAATGGAGGAGGTCAGAAAGTTGGTTACTGCTGCGTTAGCTGAGCGGGCGAAAGCAGGTATCAAGGTTAGGCAGCCCTTGCCCCGCCTTCAGATTCAGGAAAAAGACCTTCAAAAAGAAAAAGAGCTGCTCGCTTTACTTAAAAAAGAATTAAATGTCAAAGAGATTTCTTTTGGGGATGAGCTTGACCTGGAGACCACCATTACCCCCGAGCTTAGGGAAGAGGGGATCATGAGAGAAATTGTAAGAAATATTCAGTACCTCAGGAAAAAGGCTGGTTTTACTCCAGAGGACAAGATTTCTGTTCGGGTTGGGGGGGACAAACAAATAGTCAAAATAATTCTTAGTAATAAAGAAGAGATTAAGGGTGTGACGCGGTCAGAAGTTGTGGAGCAAAGCGAGGAGACGTGGGAGCACGGAAAGGAGGTTTCGATTAAAGAAGAAAAAGTAACTCTTTCCATCAAAAAGGTGGAATAATAAGCAGGGGATGTTTGTCCACCATCGCACTCAGGGAATTATCTTAAAAAAGGCGGATAGAGGAGAGGCCGACCAATTATTTACGGTTTATACTTCAAAGTTCGGGAAAATAAGCGTTATGGGAAGATCTATCCGTAAAGTGCGCTCAAAGCTGCGGGCCGGCATGGATCTTTTTTATCTTTCTGAAATTGAATTTATCCAGGGCAATTACTACAAGATTCTTACCGATGCCTTGGTGCTGGACAAGTTTTCAGCCATAGGGGAGAGTCTGGAGAGGAGAACGGTTGCCCGTAAGATGGCAGAATGTTTAGATTTTTTAGTTAAAGGACAGGAGACAGAAGAAAAAATATGGCGGTTATTGCTAGACACCCTGGGGCTTTTAAGTATTCCAGATTTTCCCAGAAAAAAACTCAAGATTCTCTATTATTATTTTTTCTGGAACCTGGTTTCTTTATTGGGATACCAGCCCGAATTATTCAAGTGTCAAAAGTGTAAACGGAAATTGGAGCCAGAAAAGATATATTTTCTGGCCTTGGAAGGCGGTATGGTTTGTCAATCGTGTTATTCTGGACAAAAACAGGGATTAAAGGTAACCTCGGATATAGTAAAGATTATGAGGCTGATTGCAGCCCAGAATAAAAAAACCCTCTGTAACCTTAAAGTCAAGAAAGAACATCTTGAGTTGCTTAGTAAAACATCTCAAGAATACCTGGCCTTTGTTGGAGGAGGGGTCGTTAAGTGATATACTAAACTATTATTAATAGAAAGATGAATAATTTCTTTAAATTTTTAATAATTTTAGCCTTGGTAGGAGGAATAGGAGGGTTTGCTTGGCAATGGCAAAACAATATCTATTCCAAAGAGGGGCTAAGACTGGAAATCTTCGGCCCTTCAGAGGCTGACTTAGGGCAAGAGGTGGAATACATAGTCAGGATTAAAAACAACGGCAACTTTCGTTTGGAAAGGCCTGAATTGGTTTTCGAGCCTCCAGAGCATTCCATTAAAGAGGGGAAGCTGTTCAACAGACAGGTCCTGGGGCCAGACATTATTGGTGAGGCAATCTATCCTGGTGAAGAAAAAACATTTCCTTTTAAGCTTAGATTATTAGGAAAAGAGGGCGACATGAAGATAGCAAAGGTTTTCCTGTCTTATCAACCAAAAGACCTCAAGGCTCAATACGAGTCTTCTTCAAGCTTTACCACCCGCATAAAGTCAGTGCCCCTTACTTTTGAATTCGATCTTCCTTCCAAGATTGGAGCAGACAGGGAGTTTATCTTTAAGGTTAACTATTTTTCCAATCTCGATTATTTGTTAACGGACTTAAGGTGCAGGTTGGAATATCCCTCTGGCTTTGAATTTATTAAATCAGCCCCAGAATCCATCGACAAGACGGTCTGGGAGATTCCCGTGCTCAACAAATCAGAAGGCGGAAGGATAGAAATTACTGGCAAGCTTTCCGGAGAGGTGGGAGAGGCCAAGGTTTTCCGAGCAAACCTGGGGATCTGGAAGGACGGGGAGTTTATTCTGCTCAAGGAGATAAGCCGGGGAGTGGAAATTGTAAAGCCCTCCCTTTATCTGAGACAGGAAATCAATGGTAATCCTGAGTACACTGCCTTGCCTGGCGAATGGCTGCATTACGAAATCTATTTTAAAAACATTGGAGAAAGAGATATCGAGAACTTGTTTATGGTGAACAAACTAGAAGGAGAAGCATTTGATTTTCAAACTATAAGATCAGATTACGGACAGTACCGTTCCGGGGATGATTCTATTGTCTTTGATTGGCAAAAAGTACCCTCCCTCCAATATCTTGCGCCCCTTGAGGAGGGCAAGGTGGAGTTTTGGGTTAGACTGGAAGACAACCTCGGTAACATTAAAAACCCAACGTTGAGAAACAAGGTCTTTATCGGGCAGATAAAGAAAGAATTTATTACTAAGATCAGTTCTAAAATCGAGTTAGCTCAGAGGGCCTATTATGAAGATGAGGTGTTCGGCAATTCAGGACCTATTCCTCCTAAGGTGGGGGAAACTACCACCTATACCATAATGTGGCACGTTAAGAATTATTATTCAGATGTCAAAAACGTGAAGGTGAAGGCGCTCCTACCAGAAAACGTGGACCTTACTGGAAATATTTTCCCTGAAGAGAGAGTTTCCCAGTTCAGTTTTGATTCTGAATCAAGAGAATTGGTCTGGACCATAGGGGATATTGAACGGGGGATAGGAATATCAAAGCCCGGTCTTACCCTTGCCTTTAAGGTGGCTTTCGAGCCAGAAGAAGAGCAGCGGGGACAAGTGGCTGAAATCGTGAGTCAGGCGAGAATTATAGGGGAAGACACCTGGACAGAGACAAATATTCAAGACCTTTCTTCTGCAGTGGATACCACCCTGCCAGACGATTCTAGCGTTACAGAGGAGGAAGGTATTATAGAGTAGCTCATGATTATGGAAGATGCAATTGAAAAAATAGTATCTTTTGCCAAGAGAAGGGGATTCATTTTTCCCTCCTCTGACATTTATGGTGGCTTAAGTGGTTTTTATGACTTCGGACCTTTAGGTGTTGAATTGCAAAGGAATATCAAGAGGAGCTGGTGGAAAAATATAGTATGGGACAGGGAAAACGTATTTGGTATAGACAGTACGATTATCTTCAATCCCCGGACCTGGGAAGCTTCAGGTCATGTTCAGACATTTACAGACCCTTTGACAGAATGCAAGAAATGCCACCGCCGTTTCCGGGCGGACCACTTGGTAAGGGACGCTGTGGCGGAAGGGAAGATCGAGGGGTACGAATCCCTGAATGAGGGGAACATGGAAGAGATTAAAGAGGCCCTTTCAAAAGTCAAATGCCCGGATTGCGGAGGAGAATTAATGCCGCCCCGTAATTTTAATTTAATGTTCAAAACTTTTGTGGGACCAGTAGAAGCTACTGAAACCACAGCCTTCCTGAGGCCGGAAACAGCACAAGGCATTTTTTTGAATTACAAGAATGTCCTAGACTCACAAAGAGTCAAGGTTCCTTTTGGGATAGCCCAGACAGGAAAAGCCTTTAGGAACGAGATTAATCCTCGTAATTTTATTTTTCGTATCAGGGAATTTGAACAGATGGAGATGGAGTATTTTGTAGAGCCTGGAAAGGAGGAAGAAGCTTTTAATTATTGGATTAAAGAAAGGATGGATTGGTATATCAATGACTTGGGTATTAAAAAAGATAATTTAAGAGTCCGCCATCATCAAAAAGATGAACTCTCGCATTACGCCAAAGCCTGTGTGGATATTGAATACAAATTCCCCTCGCTGGGCTGGGATGAGATTGAAGGAATCGCCAACCGCACAGACTTTGATTTAAAACAGCACCAAGAGTATTCTGGAGAAGATTTAAGATATTTTGACGACGAAAAGAATAAATACTACCTTCCTTTTGTTGTCGAGCCTTCTTGCGGGGTAGAAAGAGTTCTTTTTGCTCTTCTTTGCGAAGGATATACTGAAGTTGAAGGGGGAAGGACAACAACTACTGAGGCGACGAAAAAGGTAGAAAGAGTTCTTAAGATCAATAAAAAGATTGCTCCTATTAAAGTGGCTGTCTTCCCTCTTTTAAAAAACAAGCCTGGGCTAGTTGAAAAGGCCAAAGAGGTCTACGAAATGGTCAAGAAAAAATTTCCCTCCCAGTATGATGAGTCTGGCTCTATTGGGAGAAGATATCGGAGGGCAGACGAGGTAGGTATTCCCTTTGGGGTGACCATTGATTTTGATACCCTGGAGAAGGAAGACGTCACTATTAGAGACAGGGACACCATGGAGCAGGAGCGGGTGAAGATTTCAGAATTAATATCAATAATTAAAGAAAAGCTAAACTAAAAATGTTTAAAAAAACAACTCTCGACAATGGACTGAGAATTATTACTGTTCCCCTTAAGAACAATCAGGCGGTTACTGTCCTGGTTTTGGTAGGGACAGGATCTAAATACGAAACCAAGGAGGTCAACGGTATATCCCACTTCTTGGAACATATGTATTTTAAGGGGACCAAGAAGCGCCCCTCTCCTGTACAGGTAAGCGAAACCCTGGACAAGATTGGAGGAATTTACAATGCCTTTACTTCAGAAGAATACACAGGCTATTTTGCCAAAGTGGCTTTTCCCCATCTGGAGACCGCCATGGAGTGGGTGTCTGATATTTTTTTGAATTCTTCCCTGCCGGAAAAAGAAGTGGAAAAAGAAAAAGGGGTTATCAAAGAAGAGATCAATATGCGTTATGACCATCCAATGGCCTATGTTGAAATCCTTTGGAAAGAATTATTATATGGAGACCAGCCGGCTGGCTGGGACATTGCTGGCACTAAAGATAGTGTAAGCAGTATCAAAAGGAGCGACCTCTTGTCTTATATGAAAAAACAATATGTGGCCCCCAACACCATTGTGTGTGTGGCTGGAAACATTGAAGAAAATGACGTGGTAGAACAGGTGAAGGATTGTTTTTCAGGCATTAGTGCAGAAAGCCCCATGGTCCGTCCTCCAGTCGCGGAAGAACAATCAGAGCCGCGAGCCTTGATCCACAACCGAAAAACAGACCAGGCCCATATATATTTGGGGGCAAGGGGGTTTAATATTTCCCACCCTCTTAAGTACCCCCAGCAACTGCTCTCCATAGTATTGGGGGGAATGATGAGCTCTAGGTTGTTTGTGAGGATCAGAGAGAAAATGGGAGCCGCCTATTATATTGCCACGGAATCTTCTGTGGACCCGGACACCGGCTATTTAGCAACCAGGGCCGGGGTTTCCAAAAAGCAGATAGAGCCTGTCATTGGAGCTATTCTGGAGGAGTATAAAAAACTGACTCAAGAAAAAGTCCCGGAAGCTGAGCTTCAGAAAGCCAAGGACTATATCAAAGGAAAGACAGCTCTTTTGCTGGAAACATCCAATGCTCAGGCTTCATTTTTTGCTAACCAGGAATTGATAAAGGAAAAAATATTGACACCAAAGCAGCTTTTTAAGAAATTTGATGCGGTGAGCAGCGAGGAAATCCTTAAGGCAGCCAAAGGGATGTTTACCCCTTCCGGGCTTAACCTGGCTGTTATTGGCCCTTTTGAAAAAGAAGAAAGGTTCCAAAGCATTCTTAATCTCTAATTATAAAATATGGAAGAACAAAGAGTTTTAGACATCTCTTGGGGAACTATTCTAAAAGTCGCAGTGGTTTTTATTGGTGTCTATATTCTTTTCTTAATTAAGAATATCTTAATCTGGACGATCTTTGGATTGATCATCTCTGTGCTCTTTAATCCTCCGATCGGGTTTTTACAAGAAAAGCTCAATTTTCCCCGATCAGTGGCAACCATCATAGTCTATCTGATTGTTTTTGGCTTGTTGACATTGTTTTTTTATTGGACAGTTCCAATCTTAGTCACAGAAATCCAACAGTTTCTTCCTCTCCTTCCTCAGTATTTCCAAAGAGTAGCCCCTCCTTTAAGGGGCCTGAAGATTGAAGCTTTTGAGAGCTTTGAAACTTTCACTGAAACTCTCCAGAACTGGGTTCAGGAAGCCTCCTCCAGTATTTTTGGAGCCATCATATCTATCTTTGGAGGAATCTTTTCCATGGCCACCATTTTTGCCCTGGCAATGTTCTTTTCGATTGAAGAAAAGGATGTGAACAATGCCATTACCCTTCTCGCTCCCGTAGGACAGGAAGATTATTTTCTGGATTTATGGAAGCGTTCTCAGAAAAAGACTTCTGCTTGGTTTGCAAGCAGGATTCTGAGTAGCGCATTTGTGGGGCTGATATCTTATATTTCTTTGAGAATTATTAATGTAAAGTATGCGTTTCTTTTAGGCTTATTTTCCGGAGTCACTGATATTGTTCCTGTCTTGGGACCTATTTTTTCTGGACTGTTAACCATTCTGATGGTGGCCCTTGATTCTTGGGCAAAGGCCTTCTTTGTCTTGATTGCCTATTTGCTTATTCAGCAGATCGAAGGTAGCATTATAACGCCCCTGTTTGCTAAAAAAATGGTAGGCCTGCCAGCTGTGCTAGTACTGATTTCTTTGCTGGTTGGAACCAGGCTATGGGGCTTTTTGGGAGCAATCTTGGGAATACCTCTTGCCACCATGGTGTTTGAGTTTTTTAGGGATTTTTTAAGAAAGAGGAAAGAAATGAAGGAAGCTTCTTCCGGATGAAACTATGTCTGCCCTCTACATCGTGGCCACGCCTATCGGCAACTTAAAAGATATCACCCAGCGGGCGATTGAAACACTGAAAGAGTCAGACCTTATTTTGTGCGAAGATACACGCAATACTCAAAAGCTCTTGAACCACTACCGGATAAAGAAAAAGACCCTCAGCTATCACCAGCACAGTAGGCTTAAGAAAGTAGAGAGGATAATAGAGTTATTGAAAGAAGGGAAAAAATTAGCCCTTGTGTCTGACGCTGGCACGCCCGGCATTTCAGATCCGGGGAATAAATTGATAGAAGAAATTACAAAAGCCTTGGGCTCTGAAGTAGACATTGTCCCCATCCCCGGCCCCTCAGCAGTCACTTCCGCTCTTAGTGTGTCTGGATTTCCCACAGACAGCTTTTTATTTCTTGGGTTCCCCCCTTCCAAAAGAAAGAGAAAAAAGTTTTTCCAGAAGGTAGCTGGATCGGAACATACCGTTGTTTTCTTTGAATCCCCCTATCGAATTGAAAAGAGCCTCCGAGAGTTACTTCAGGAAGTAGGGGAAGACAGGAGGTCAAAAATTGTGGTTTGCCGGGAATTGACTAAAAGGTTTGAATCTATCTACAGGGGGACCATCCAAGAAGTTTTGGATAAGATAAAAAAAGATAAAACCAAAGGGGAGTTTGTTGTTGTTTTTAATAACCCTAAACCTTAAACATGGAGAACAAAGAAAAAAGATTAATCACTGCTGCCCTTCCTTACGTGAATAACGTTCCTCATCTGGGGCACATTGTGGGCTCCCATTTACCAGCTGACATTTTTGCCAGATATTCCCGCCTGAAAGGGCACGAGACCCTTTTTATTGGGGGGACAGATGAGCACGGGACTCCCAGCGTTCTGGCGGCTGAAAAAATGGGAGTGACCCCCCAACAGCTCTGTGATTATTTTCATAGGATTCATAAGGGGATTTATGAATGGTTTAATTTTAGTTATGATAATTTTTCCCGCACCACCAGGCCCATTCATCATCAGACAACCCAGGATTTTTTTAAAAAAGTCTATGAAAAGGGCTGGATTATTGAAAAGGAAATGCTCCTCCCTTTCTGTGAAGAATGCGAGAGATTTCTACCCGACCGCTATATCGAAGGGGTGTGTCCTTTTTGTGGCTATAAATCAGCCCGGGGTGACCAGTGTGAAAAATGTGGCAGGATGCTTGACCCAGTAGAGCTCAAAGACGCAAGGTGTGCCATCTGTGATTCCAAGAAAATAGAATTTAAGAAGACAAAGCACCTCTTTTTAGACCTCAGGGGACTGTCTGATAATATTGAGGATTGGGTTAGGGAAAATAAGCACTGGAGAGAGCAAGTTAGGCAGCTGGCTCTTGGATGGATTAAAGAAGGATTGAAGCCGCGCTCCATTACCCGAGATCTTGATTGGGGAGTGCAGGTTCCTCTGGAAGGATACGCCAGCAAAGTTTTTTATGTTTGGTTTGATGCTCCGATTGGTTATATTTCTTCCACTAAAGAAAAGATAGGAGAAAAATGGAAGAAATACTGGGAGAACCCAGAATCTAAGATTTATCATTTTGTGGGTAAAGACAACATTCCCTTCCATACTATTTTTTGGCCGGGGGCCCTTATTGCTCACGGAGACCTTAATCTTCCCTATAATGTAATCGGCCTCCAATATCTTAATTACGAAGGACGGAAAATATCTAAGAGCAAGAAGTGGGGCGTTTTTTGCGAAAACTTTCCAGAGGCAGGCCTTGAGCCTGACTATTGGAGGTTTTATCTTTCCTTTTTAATCCCAGAAACAGCAGATACCGACTTTAAGTGGGAAGAATTCAAAGACCGGGTTAATCAAGAATTGATTGGTAATTTCAGCAACTTTGTCCATCGTACTCTTAGTATGATCGATAAGTATTTTGGAGGAACGATCAAAGAAGCTGATCTTCAAGAGTTGTCTGCTCAAGACAAGGGATTAATTGAGACTATCCAAGAGAGCCATGAGAAAATTACTGGCTTAATAGAAGAGGCAGAGCTGAGAAGGGCGCTAAGGGAAATTGTGGCCTTGGCCTCAGAGGGAAATAAATATTTTGACCATCAAGCTCCTTGGAAACAGGTTAAGGAGGATAAAAAGAAAGCTGGCAAGACACTGCTCCTCTGTCTTAATCTTGCCAATAGTTTGTCTGTTTTGGTTTCTCCTTATCTCCCTTTGACTTCAGAAAGGATAAGGGGGCAGATCGGTGTAGAAAAGTTAGCTTCTGGAAATGTGTGGGATTCGGCAAAAGAATTTTCTATCAAGCCTCCTCACCAGATAGGAAAGCCCGAGATTCTTTTTGAAAAGCTGACAGAAGAGAAGATAGAAGAACTGAAAGAGAAAACAGGTAAGCTCAAAAAGCCTGAAATACTAAAGTAGTATTGACTGCCCTAAAATTTCTTCTATACTTAAAAAAAGAGAACGAAACAATGAGAAAACATAATCTTTCAGCTTTACTACTAAACCTACTAAGCCCTGCGGAGCTGGGAGATTTTTATGCTAATTGTGTCTAATAGATTTTAAATAGTAAGTAGAAACCTCCCAGTTAGATGGGAGGTTTTCTTTTTAGTTTAGCTTTTTGCCATTTGGACATAATGGTAAGAGGTCAGCCTAAAATAGAAAATTAAAAATTTAAAAGGAGGTGAAAAGTATGGAAAAAGAGTACAAGAAAGAACATTTAGATCTTTTGGATTACATTGATGACGATTCTTCCCCTGACCGTCCGCAAAATTGGGATTGGTATAAGGAAAAAAAGAATAAAAAGGTGCAATAAGCAATATGCTGGCACCTTATTTTTTTTCTTGACTTTTCAAACAGCGGTGTTAGGGTGAGGTATCTAAATAAAATAGAAAATTAAAAATTTAAAAAAGAGGTGTTTTTAAATGTCTGATGACAAGCCTGTTGGAGAATGTGCGGATTATGAAAATTTTGAAAAAGCATTGAAGAAGCTATACTTAGAAGAAAGCAGAAAAGGAAAAAGGAAGATAAAAAACAAAGGGAAAAAATCTATACAGGAAACCAAGGTGCGTTGTGACCTGATTGTCTCTATAGAAGATCAAATAATCTTCGCTTGGCCAAGCTCTTCGAGCAAGAACTTGATAGCTTTGAGGTTGTCTCTACAAGGAGAAAGTAGCGAGGAATGGATTAACGCAATAAATAGTCTAGCCAAGATATATAAGAAGGAAGGAATGTTGCTCCCGATTCGATTTAACTATGTCAAAGAGAGAGGGAGGTATTTGAAGGGGTTCGTTGATGAGTACGAAGTTTTTAAACAGCTGATAGACCGGTTATATATAAAAAGACCTGGGAGAAAAAACGAGATAAGGTGCGATATTATTGTGTCTGAGAAGGAAAGATCTATATGGGCGTGGCCAAATAAAGTGACCCAAAACTTGATTGCTTTCTGCTGGAATGCGGAAGATGTATCCCAAGAAGAATGGGAGGCCAAAAAAAACGATCTAGAGGGCTTCTGCGACAAGCACAACATAGTATATTTGGACTTTAATCCGTTCAAACCCGAGTAATATTTTTTAAAAGCCCTTGTGGCTTTTTTTATTTCTAAAAATTATTTGACAAATTTCTCGATTTTGGTAGGGGTAAAATAATAAATAAAACTAAAAAAGGGTGGTTAATACGAAAAATAAAGAGGTTGAAATTATATTTCCAGATATGGAAAAAGAATGTGAAGAATTTAGTATTTATCAGATTTGCAACAAGAATAAAAAGAGGATAGATCCGACTAATAATGCTGCTTCTAAGCGGAAGGGACCGACTTTTTCTCTGGTGCCGGGCAAGGATTACGAACTAATAATTCATTCTCAGGGGAGAGTAGAATCAGGGGTCTTTTCTGTTCATAAAAAAGAGATTGAGGTGAATAATCTACATCCCCCTCCGGTGCGTCCAATGATTATAAAAAAGTAAGAGGAAGTAAAAAAAACCTCCTCTTTTTTAATAAATATGATTTTCTTGTAAAATAATTATATGTATATTGACACTCACGCCCATTTAAATTTCAAGCCCTACAATAGGGACAGGGAAGAAGTAATTAAAAGATGTTTGGACAACAACATCTGGGTTATTAATGTTGGAAGCAACTTAGAAACTTCTCGGGGGGCAGTGGAGATTGCGTCTCAATATCCAGAAGGAATGTATGCTACTGTGGGCCTCCATCCTATCAATCTGGATACGGGGTTGGTTAAAAAGCAAAAGGATGATCTAGAGGATACGCATTACGAAAAAGAATTTAATTTCGAATACTACGAAAAATTAGCTAGCTCGCAAGGAGTGGTAGCGATAGGAGAAGTGGGGTTGGATTATTATTGGAAGCCCAAGACAAAGAGAAAGAGGGCAGCTTTTAAGCAAAAGCAAAAAGATTTGCTAGGAGAAGAGCTCAGTCTTGCAAAAAAATTAAACTTGCCAGTGATTTTTCACTGCCGGATGGCTCATCCAGACCTGATTCAATTCTTAAAAGAGCATCCCGAGCTAAAACCAGGAAAGGCTGTTGCTCATAGTTTTGTTGGGAGCGGAGAGGAGCTACAATCTTATTTAGACCTCGGATTCTATGTTGGTTTTAATGGAATAATTTTCAAAAGCATTCAAGGAATAGATTTTGAAGGGGTGATTAGGAAAACACCTCTTGAGAGATTGTTGGTCGAGACAGACGCACCATATTTGCTCCCTCCTTTACCCGAGGAAGAACGTCCGAAAGTAGGGAAGAGAGTGACAGCTCGCAACGAACCTCTTTTCGTGAAGCATGTTGCTAAAAAGATAGCTGAAATAAAAAAAATCTCTTTAGAAGAGATTGCTGAGATTACTACTAAAAACGCAAGGATTCTTTTTAGTGTCTAAGAAAAGCACTTCCAGAAGGGTCTGAGCTCTTCTTTTAATCCTTCCATTTTTTCTTTTGTTTCCTGCAATTTAAAATCTGATGGGAAGTCGGGCTTTTCTGGCTCTGTAATTTTAAATTCTAAGCCCAGGAGACCGGAAATTAAGGAAGTCCATGCTTGAGGTAAAACCTTTTGATTGTATCCTGAGGCGATCAAATCTATCTCTTTACCGTCGCACACTTTTTGAGAAATTTTTCTTACATTCTCCCCAATTGCTCTTAACCCTTTTAATGTAAGCCCGAGATCAGTTAGTCCGTCTGCGAAATAAGGGTCAGAGCCACCATTTCTAATAATTATTTCTGGTTTGAACTCCTTTGCTAAAGGAAAAACTATTTGTTCGAAACAGTATTGCCAAGAATCATCTCCAGCTCCTGGTGGGAGGGTGATATTAACTGTGAAGCCCTCACCCTTCCCTCTTCCTATCTGTTCTGGAAATCCAGTCCCAGGATAAAGGGTGGCTGGGTCTTGATGGAAATCAATCAGCAGAACCCTCGGTTCTTCGTAAAAAATCTCTGCTGTTCCGTTGCCAGCATGGGCATCAGTGTCTAATATCAGGATTCTTTTTGTATCTTTCTGGAGAAGCGATTTAGCAGAAATAGCCACATCGTTGTAAATGCAGAACCCTTCCCCTCTTTCTGGTTTGGCGTGGTGCAACCCCCCTCCTAGGGAAATGGCTTTTTTAAAATTTCCCTGCGAAACTAGTTCAGCCGCCTTTAATGAGCTTCCTACAGCTATTTTGCCTGCTTCGTGCATATCTTCTGGTAGATAACCAGTAGATGGGCTGAGGTTGTCAGGCGTTACGTAGTCTAAAAGGTTTTTCACCTTAACGCCCTTGGATGCTTTTTTCATCACTTCAATGTATTTTTCAGTATGCACGAGCTTCAATTCATCTTCTGAAGCGGGATTAGGCTCTATCATTTCTAAAACATCCTTAAAATTAGGGATATTTTCTTTAGCAAAATCGATAAAAGCTTCAAACCTTTCGCTTGTGAAGGGGTGCCCTCTCCCAAATCCATATTTTCTTATTTCAGGATTATAAACTAGAGCTGTTTTCATGTTTTTGAATTATAACATTTAATCTCTAAAACATAAGGTTTTTAGGTTTAAAAACGGGTTTACAAACCAAACAAGATATGAAATTATAAAGGATATGGATTACAGACCTCAGGAGATAGAGCCAAAGTGGCAAAAGTATTGGGAAGACAACGGCTTTTACAGGGCCGAAGATTTTTCTGAAAAACCAAAAAAATACATACTAGTTGAGTTTCCCTATCCCTCTGGTTCCGGCCTTCATGTTGGCCACTGTCGGAGCTATTCTGCTCTTGATGCCATAGCAAGAAAGAAAAGGATGCAGGGATTTAATATTTTGTTTCCGATTGGTTGGGATGCCTTCGGTCTTCCCACGGAGAACTACGCTATCAAGACGGGCATTCGTCCGGAAAAAGCTACTGAGAAAAACGTCAACAACTTCAAGAGACAGTTAAAAAGCTTAGGCCTTTCTTTTGATTGGACCAGAGAAATCAATACCACTGATCCTGAATACTACAAATGGACTCAGTGGATTTTTTTGCAACTCTTTAAAAATGGATTGGCCTATCAAGCTGAAATCCCTATTAATTGGTGTCCTTCTTGCAAGATTGGGTTGGCAAATGAAGAGGTTATTCAAGGCAAATGTGAAAGATGCAAGGCGCCAGTGGCGCAGAAAAAATTAAAACAGTGGATGTTAAAGATCACTCAATACGCAGACAGGTTGATAGAAGATCTTGATAAAGTAGATTATTTGGAAAAAATTAAAATTCTCCAAAAAGACTGGATTGGGAGGAGCTATGGGGTGGAAATTGATTTTAGTGTTGAGGGCGTTGAAGAAACCATAGAAGTTTTTACTACCCGCGCGGACACTGTTTTTGGAGTTACAGCCATAGTTTTAGCTCCTGGACATCCTTTGGCAAGAAAGGTGGTTACTGAGGACCACAAAGAAGAGGTTGAAGATTATATAAAGCAGGCCAAGCAAAAGAGTGAATTTGAAAGGACCAAGCTGGAAAAGGAAAAGACAGGAGTTTTTACTGGTTCTTATTGTATTAACCCTGTCAATCAAGAGAGGGTTCCTGTTTGGATTGGGGATTATGTGGTGGCTACCTATGGGGGAGGAGCAGTAATGATGGTTCCTGGCCACGATAAACGCGACTATCAATTCGCTAAAAAATATGGGCTTGAAATCAAGGAGGTGATTTCGGGCGGGGATATTTCAGAAGAGGCCTTTGTTGAATATGGGGAGCTAGTTAATTCTGGTCCTTTTAATGGCTTGCACTCTAAAGAAGCTATTAAAAAAATAGGCGAGTGGCTCGAGGAGAAGGGATTAGGGAGAGAAAAAATTCAGTACAAATTAAGGGATTGGGTGTTCTCCCGCCAGCACTATTGGGGAGAGCCAATCCCGCTTGTCCATTGTGAAAAGTGTGGCGTCGTTCCGGTACCAGAAGAAGATTTGCCAGTAAAGCTCCCTTACGTGGAAAAATATGAGCCAACAGACACTGGAGAGTCTCCGCTTTCCACTATTGATGAGTGGGTGAATGTCGAATGTCCCAAATGCGGCGGTCCAGCTAAAAGGGAAACTGATACCATGCCCAACTGGGCGGGATCTAACTGGTATTATTTAAGATATTGCGACCCCCGCAATGACGAAGAAATAGTAGACCCTAAAAAGGCAGAATACTGGATGCCTGTAGACTGGTACAACGGAGGCATGGAACATACCACCCTGCACCTGCTCTATTCTAGGTTTATTTATAAGTTTCTCTATGACATTGGGGCTGTCCCGACGTCAGAACCTTATCAAAAAAGGACTGCCCATGGCACTGTGTTAGCAGAAGACGGAAGGAAAATGTCCAAGTCTTTTGGGAACGTTGTCAATCCTGACGATATTGTAGCTCAATATGGGGCAGATACGCTCAGGGTTTATGAAATGTTTATGGGGCCCTTTGACCAGGCAATAGACTGGAGCAATTCAGGGGTCAAAGGCGTGAATCGTTTTTTGCATAGACTCTGGGAATTGACCCTAAAATGTGCGGGACAGGACAAAAGCAGCAAAGAGGTGCAGAGAGAAGCTCATAAGCTCAACAAAAAAGTTAGTGCAGATATTGATGATATGAAGTTTAATACCGCAGTGGCTGCTTTTATGGAGTTTTTGAATTTCTGTTTTGACCATCAAAAAGAAGTAGGAAAGGACGTTCTCAAGCGGATCCTTGTCCTCTTGGCTCCCCTTGCTCCCCATATTACTGAAGACCTCTGGCGTCATTTGGGAGGCGAAGGGTCTATCCATCATCAGTCCTGGCCTCAGCACGACCCTGAACTTATCAAAGAAGAAAAAGTTACCTTTATCTTGCAGGTGAACGGTAAAGTAAGGGACAGGATAAAGGTGGCCAGAGGCCTTTCCAAGGAGGAGGTCAAAGAAATAGCTTTAGGAAGAGAGAAGATAAGGAAACGTGTTGGGGGGGAGGAGATCAAAAAGACTATTTTTGTTCCAGATAAATTAATTAATATTGTCTTATAGTCCAGCTATGTGCGGCATTATTGGTTATATAGGAAAAAAACCTGCCTTTCCGGTTTTGGTTTCCGGTCTCAAGAGGATGGAGTACCGTGGCTATGACAGCTACGGCTTTTGCGTTCTTAATGACGGGAAGAAGCCTTTTTTACATAAAAAAGCAGGGAAAATTTCAGAAGCTAAAGACGAACTAGACGACTTTGAAGTGCTGGGGAACATCGGCCAAGCCCATACCAGATGGGCGACTACTGGAGGGGTGACAGACTTTAATGCCCATCCCCATTTTGACTGCAACAAGGAATTTTTTGTCGCCCACAACGGGATTATAGAAAACTACAAAGAGATTAAAAAAGAACTGGAAGGAGAGGGTCATCGTTTTACTTCCGAAACTGACACCGAGGTCCTAGCTCATCTTGTTGAAAAAAACTACGAGGGGAATCTAGAAGAGGCAGTTAGAAAGTCATTGAAAGACGTGAGGGGAACTTACGGAATTGTGGTGATTTCTAAAAAAGAGCCTTCTAAGATTGTGGCTGCCCGTCTTTCCTCTCCCATAATCCTAGGGATCGGTAAAGAAGAGCTTTTAGTTGCTTCTGATCCGGCAGCAATCGTTACTTACACGCGGCGGATTGTTAATCTGGACGACAACGAGATTGCGGTTTTAAAACCAGATGATTTTTTCATCATTAAGGAAAAACCCACTGTTTCTATTGAGTGGACACCTGAGGAAATTCAAAAGAAAGGGTTCCCCCATTTTATGTTCAAAGAAATTATGGAGGAGCCGGAATCAATCAGGAATGCTACTCAAGGACGGCTGATACCAGAAGAAGGGACAGTAAAATTGGGCGGCTTGGATGGGGTGGCTCAGGAACTGAAGAAGGTAGACAGCTTGTTTCTTGTAGGATGCGGGACTGCTAATTATGCAGCCCGGGTGGGCAAATACATGATTGAAGAAGTAGCCGGGATTAAAAGTGAAGTGGACATTGGTTCTGAATTCAGATACAGGAATCCAGCTATTAATGGAAATACTGCTGCTGTTTTTGTTTCGCAGTCCGGGGAAACTGCTGACACTCTGGCCAGCCTCAGGGAGGTTAAAAAGAGAGGAGTGTTAACTATTGGTATTACAAATGTTGTTGGATCTACCCAGTCCCGGGAAACATCAGCAGGTGTCTATATCCGTTCCGGGCCAGAGGTGGCTGTAGCTTCTACCAAGGCCTTTTTGGGGCAGATGGCTACCCTAGCCATGCTTTCTGTCTATTTAGGAAGACAGAGAAAGATGTCTCTTTCTTCTGGGAAGCGGATCGTTTCTGCTCTTTCCCAACTTCCAGGACTAGCAGAGCAGGCCCTGACCCAGAGCGACAGAATTAAAGAAATAGCAGAAAAGTACAAAGACTTTAACAATTTCTGGTTTATAGGCAGGAAATATAATTTTCCAATTGCTTTAGAGGGGGCCTTGAAATTAAAAGAAATCTCTTATATCCATGCAGAAGGCGGAGCTGGAGGTGAATTAAAACATGGTCCCTTGGCCCTGATTGACGAGAACTTTCCCACGATCGCTATTTGTCCTTCTGATTCGGTTTATGATAAAATGGTGTCAAACATAGAAGAGATAAAGGCGCGTGGGGGGCCAGTGGTAGCTGTTGCCACCCAGGGTAACGAAGAGATCAAAAGTTTGGCAGATGACGTGATCTATATCCCTCAAAGCCTTGAAATGCTTACCCCGTTATTGTCTGTGATTCCTCTTCATCTGTTTGCCTATCATATGGCGGTCCTTTTGGGGCACAATGTTGATAAGCCAAGAAACTTAGCAAAAAGCGTTACTGTAGAATAAACAAGGTCTATCATTTAAAAATATTTAACATTTCTTATGGAAAAAACAATTCTTATCGGAGGAGAGGCAGGCCAGGGTTCAGCTGTCACCTCCCGTTTTATTGGAGAAATCTTTTGCGCTCTCGGATATTATGTGTTCAATTATCGAGATTATCCCTCCCTTATTAGGGGTGGACACAACTTTAATGTGTTGAGGATTTCTGATGCACCCATTTTTTCTCATCGTGAAAAATATGACATCATTATTGCTTTTGATCAGAAGACCATTGACAAACATCAGAAAAACTTAAAAAAAGATGGGTTTATCTTAGGCCATAAAGGCCTGGAAGCTGACAAATTTTACCCAATAGATGTGCAGCCCATCTTGGGTGAGCTAAAAGTTCCTGCAGTTTTTGGGAACAATGTTTTGATCGGATGGTTGTTTAAACATTTCGGAGTCAATGAAAAGACCTTGCTTAAGGAAGTGGAGGATGTTTTCGGTAAAGGCAAGAAGATCGGTTTGATTAAAGAGACCATCAAGAGGGGGTATGATTTAGGGGAGAAGAAAGAAAGCCTGAAGAAAAGGAAGGGCAAAAAATACTTTATCTCCGGAAGTGAAGGTGTTGGAGTGGGAGCAATCAACGCGGGAATGGATGTTTACATGGCTTATCCAATGACTCCAGCTACGCCCGTCCTTCATTTTTTAGCTGGCAAACAAGTCGAGCATAATTTTTTAGCTCTTCAATTGGAGAACGAGATAGGAGTAATAAATAGTGCGCTTGGAGCTTCTTTTGCAGGGGCTAAAACCATGGTCGGAACATCAGGCGGAGGGTTTGCCCTTATGATGGAGGGCATGAGCCTCGCCGGTATTTCCGAGGTTCCCTTGGTCGTATATCTAGCCCAGAGAACAGGCCCTGGAACCGGAGTTCCCACCTATACAACTCAGGGGGACTTAAAATTCGCCCTTAACGCAGGGCAAGGAGAGTTTCCCAGGATTGTGGTAGCGCCTGGTGACGCCCAGGAAGCTATTACCAGGACCCAGGAGGCCTTTTATCTAGCTTATAAATTCAGAAATTTGGCTATTGTCTTGGCTGACAAGCATGTTTCAGAAAGTGATTATACCTTCCAGAAGCTGGACACATCATCGGTTAATTCCAAGAGATACATTGTTGATAATCCTTCCGAGGATTACAAGAGCTACAAAATCACTAAGGACGGTATTTCTCCCCGCGCTGTTCCAGGGCAGGGACCAGTAGCGAGAGCGACAAGTTATGAGCACAATGAATACGGCAACACCATCGAAGATGCAGAATGGACAGTGAAAATGCACGATAAACGGTTCAAGAAGGAAAAGTATATCCGTCAGGAGGTAGAAAAGTTGAATCCTGTTAGTGTTTATGGAAAAGGAAAGAATCTGATTGTGGGGTGGGGATCCACCAAGGGCGCTATCTTGGATGCTTTGCCTGATCTCAAAGACTTTAAATTTATGCAGATTTCTTATCTGAGTCCGTTTCCTAGGAAGACAGTAGAAAAAGAACTCAAAAAAGCCAAACGCGTGGTGTTAGTGGAAAACAACGCCACAGGGCTACTTGCAGAAGTAATTGCCGAGCAGACGGGACACATTATTAAAGAAAAGGTCTTGAAATATGATGCTAGGCCCTTTGTGCCAGACATTATAGTTAATAAAATTAAAGGAAAATAAAAGACTATGAAAATGCAATACTTTAACACCAAAGAGCCAGTTACCTGGTGCCCAGGGTGTCCCAACTTCTCTATTCTGCATTCGGCAAAAGAGGCTTTGGCGGAGCTGGTAAATGAAAAAAAGATTAAGGCCAAAAATATTGCCCTGGCAAGCGGTATTGGATGCCATGCTAAAATCTTTGATTACATCAACGTTAGTAGTTTTTACGGCCTTCACGGAAGGGTTCTTCCTTTGTGTTTGGGAATGAAAGCTGCCAATCCAGAGCTTACGGTCTTGGGATTTGGGGGAGATGGTGATACTTATGCAGAAGGGATTTCTCATTTTGTGCACAACTGTCGCTACAATGCAGACATGACCATGATCGTCCATAACAACAAGGTCTTTTCCCTTACTACCGGCCAGGCTACTCCGACTTCAGAAAAAGGGTTTGTCACCAAGGCAAATCCTTTGGGAGTGAAAGAAAGGCCTTTAAACCCCATTGCCCTGGCTTTGGTGAATGGTGCGACGTTTGTGGCAAGGGCATATGCTAAAGACCACCAACACTTAAAGGGACTTATCAAGCAAGCCATTGAGCATAAGGGCTTTGCAGTAATTGATGTCCTGCAACCTTGTCTGATTTTCCATGACTTTACTTCTTATGTGGACGAACGGGTTTATAAGCTAGGCAAGAATTATCCGCTGTCTGACCGGAAAAAAGCTATCCAGAAAGCACTAGAATGGAATTATTCAGCAGAAAAAGACTCCAAGATTGCTTTGGGGATATTCTATCAAAAAGAAGAGCTCACTTATGAAGAAAAGTGGCCTCAACTAAAAAAACCTTGGTACAAGGTTGAAAGAAAAGTTGACAAGAAGGAACTTTTGAAGGAATTCAGGTAAAGATTAGGTCCGCGTTATATCGGCTCCCAATTTCCTTAATTTTTCATCGAAATTATCATGTCCTCTGTCTATCTGATAGACATTGGCTATTGAGCTTTTTCCTTCAGCAATTAATCCTCCCAGTATGAGGGCTGCGCCTCCGCGAATGTCGGGGGCATTTATTCTGCTTCCTTTTAATCTTGTCTTGCCGAATATTAGGGCTCTATGGGGGTCGGTTATTTCAATGTCTGCCCCCATTTTTCTCAATTCGTGCATGTGGTTGAAACGGCTCTCATAAAGAGGATCATGAACTAGGGATTTACCCTGAGCTTGGGTGAGGAGAACAGAAATTTGGGGCTGGAGGTCAGTAGGAAAACCAGGATAAGGAAGCACCTGAATCTTTGCTGGGGAAAGCCTCTTTGTTTTTTTAACTTCAATTTGATTGCCTCTTGCCTTGAATTTTACTCCCATTTTTCTCATCTTCTTGAGGAACATGGAAAGGTGTTCGAGGTTAACATTTTTGATAATTCCTTCTCCTTGGGTGACTACGAAAGCTGCCATAAAGGTTCCAGCCTCTGTCGGGTCGTAACAAATAGAAAATTCAGTTCCAAAAAGATGGTCTCTGCCGTCTATTTCAATGGTGTGAGTGCCAGCTCCTTTGATGTTGGCTCCCATTTTTTGTAAAAAATCTGCTAAGTCCTGAATCTGAGGTTCGGCAGCAGCTATCTCGATTCTGGTGATGCCCTTGATCTTACTGGCCAGCATCATTACGTTCTCAGTGGCTGTTACGGAAAATTCATTTAAGACAACCCGCTTTCCTTTTTTTTGGCGAGGAGTTTCAAAGACATAAAAGCCGTCTTGTTCTTTTGTTTTTACTCCAAAGCTTCTAAGGGCTTCCAGGTGAGCGGTGATCGGTCTTATACCAATTTTATCTCCTCCAGGATGGGGGACTTTGAACTTCCTAAACCTTGCCAGAAGGGGACCCAACAATAAAACAGAAATCCTCATCTTCTCAAATGTATTTATAGGGATTTTTGAAGGATCAATGTTTTTGGGAATAATTCTGATTTTATTGGGAGTAAGCCATTCCACTTCTGCGCCGATTTCTTCTAAAATCTTGATAAAGTTGAGGACGTCTAAACAACGGGGGAGGTTGCCAATCACAGACGGTTCTTCAGACAATAAAGAAGCTGCCAATACAGCTCCTGCTGAATTCTTATAACCGGAAACTTCTACGGTTCCCTTTAGGGGGGCCCCCCCCTGGATTAGAAATCTTTTCTTTGTCATGATTTCTTATTATTAATTAAAAATCTTATTTTGGCAAGCTTGAAATTTTGGCAAAAAAAAGACTTCATTTTTTTAAAAAAAAGAAAAATGAAGCTTATTTATTAAAACTTTATTAAATCTAAATCTCTCATACTGCCTCCCTGAGACAATACCCCTCGAATCTTTTTAACCGGCCACTCTATTCCTCCTTTCGGCTCTGAATAGTATCTACAAATTTCATCAATGTATCCGTCTGAAGCTAGTATGTCTTCAGAGAACAAAGGCTCTACACTAAAACGCGTTTTTCCGAACTCTTTTTTGAATAAAGGAAATGCCTTGACCATGTGATAGGCCAGAGTAATAATGCCGATCTTATTGGTAGAATCGAAGGTTGTTCTTTTCATAATCGTAGCTAATATTTTAGCCTGCTCTGCCGTGTATGATGATAATTCTTCCAAGAAGATTCTGTTTTTTTCGAACCCTTTTTCTACCATAAAATCTTTAATTACTTCCGCCTCTGACTTTCTTTGCATCCTTGCCCTTGAAAAAGCTTCGAAAGAAAAATCAGGATTTTCTTTAATTTTTTCGTTATCGTAGAGAACAAAAAAATTTGGTCCACCGCTTATAATTATCTTTTTAACAGGAGCAAGAATTGCAGATTGTGCCTTTAAAAGTGTGTGTTTTGCCAAACTATACTTATTCGTTTCTGGATTAAATTTTATCTGAGAGCCTAAAAGAATTCCTAGGTCATAATACTTTTCCAATCCATATCACCTTTTTAAATATCTTTGTTAAATTTTAGTGCTAATATCCTGGCATACTTCCTTACTTCTGTCAAATGGTCCTGATTGTTTAAATGAATAAAATTATATCCAACTTGATTCAATTTTACTTTATGCTATAAAAAAATAGCTATTATTAATCATTTTTATGATTGCCAAAGCGGTGATTGCTGCAGCAGGGCGGGGGACTCGCATGCTGCATTTAACTAAAAACAAGCCCAAACCCCTTATTAATGTTTGTGGCAAACCTTTTTTATCCTACCTTTTGGATCATATTCTTGAAGCTGGATATAAAGAACTGATTTTGGTTGGTGGTTACAAGATAGAGCGGGTAAAGAGCTTTTTGGATAAATATCATTACCCTGTTTCCTTGGTGAACCAGTTTGAAGTGCTAGGGAAGGAAAAATATGGAACTGCCTGCGCACTAAAGTGCGTTGAAGACAAGGTAAAAGGGGAAGATTTTTTAATGGTCTATGCTGACCATATTTTTTCTCCAAAAGACCTAGCTTCTTTTCGCAAGGATGACGAATATAATTATATGGGTACTTTTCGGTGCCAGACACCAGAAAAATATGGAGCCGTCGAAATGGTAGACGGCTTTTTGAAAAGAATTGTTGAAAAGCCCAAAGATTGTACGCCGGGCAGTCTTGTTAATATTGGCCTTTATAAATTCAAGCCCATAATTTTAAAAAAAATTAATGAGATAGACCTTTCCAAGAGGGGAGAATATGAACTCACAGACGCTATCAATCTTTTAGCGAGAGAGAAAAAAGTAAAGGTTGAAGAGATTAAAGATTACTGGTTGGATTTTGGAAACCCGGCAGACGTAATGCGGGTTTCTTCTTTTATTAAAAATGAGAATAATAAAGTTGACTTCTAAGGGAAACAAAAATATAGTGCGAGAAGTTTCCCTTGCTCTTAAGGAGAGGAAGGTGGCTGTTGTCCCTACAGATACTGTTTATGGCTTGGTTGCTAAGGCTACAGACGAAAAAGCTGTCAAGAAGGTCTTTAAGATTAAACAAAGGTCAATTGAAAAACCCCTGCCTGTGTTTGTAAGGGACATGGCTATGGCGGGAAAATTAGCTTTTCTGTCAGAAGCACAAAAGGAAATGCTTGAAAGGTTTTGGCCAGGACAATTGACAGCAGTCCTGAAGGCAAAATTAAAAGGATTGCCTGCAGGTCTGTTGAACGAAGAAGGGAAAATTGGTTTGAGGGTTCCTGATTACGGATTTTTACTCTCTCTATTAAGAGAGGCAGGGTTTCCTCTCACAGGGACTTCAGCAAACATTTCCGGAGAAGATTCATTCCGTAATGCAGAAGAAATTATCAGCCGTTTCCAAAAAGAAGAATTCCAGCCGGACATGGTTATAGATGGAGGTAAGACTGGGGCAATCCTTCCCTCCACAGTAGTGGACCTAGTGAATTTTGAAATAATAAGGAAGGGAGCAGTCCCCTTAGACGATATTTTTAAAGCGCGGAAGGGTTGATTTTGGGACCATTCCTGGCAAAATGAATAAAGAATAAGACGATGAGTAATCAAAAGAAACAAAAAGGAGAACTTCCTCAAGAGATAACTGATCTTCCCAAGATTGTCTGCATGGGAGGTGGGAACGCCATGCCAAAGGCTGTCTTGACCGGGTTGAAGAAACACGATGTCAAGATCTCTGTTATCTGTGCCATGCTTGATTCTGGGGGGTCTTCAGGAAGATTAAGAGAAGATTATCAGATCGTTTCTCCAGGAGACATCAGAAGAGCATTCATTGCTTTGGCCAACACCTCTCCGGTAGTGCAAAACCTTTTTAATTACAGATTCGAAACAGGAGAGTTGGAAGGTCATAATTTTGCGAATCTTTTTATCACTGCTCTTGAGCTTTCTACCAACAATAATTACGAACAGGTCTGCGGCGAGATCAGTAGACTTTTAAATATTAAACACGAAGTTCTTCCTGTAACCCTGGATAACTCTCGTCTTTATGCGAAGCTGGAAAATGGCGAGGTCATTACTGGGGAAACCAACATAGATATTCCAAAGCACAATGGGAGCATAGGGATAGAAGATGTCTTTCTCAAACCAGCTGCCCAGGCTTACCCCAAGGCGGTTGACGCCATCCGGGACGCTGAATTGGTAGTAATTGGGCCTGGGGACCTCTATTCTTCTTTGGCCCAGATTCTGTTAGTGAAAGACATCCCAAAAGCTATTAACAACAGCCAGGCAAAAAAAGTCTATATTTGCAATCTCATGACCAAGCATGGAGAGACTAACGATTTTACGGTATTAGATTTTACCAAAGAGATTGAGAAAAGGCTCCAGAACCCGGTTGATTATGTGATCTATAATGAAAACATGCCCTCTGAAGAGAGACTCTCTTTGAATAAAAAGATGCATCCCGAGCTGATCAATATGGTAAAACCGGGACGCCTTCTTTCTCCTAAAGATAAGTTTATCGGAGCTGACCTTATAACCTCGGATGGAGAAATCGTCCACGATCCTGAGAAATTAACAAAAGTAATCTTATCCCTCATATGATTAGACAGGCAGTAGTGTTGGCGGCTGGTAAGTCAGGTAGGTTTTGGCCTCTAAACCGCAGACACAAGTCCCTAATCAAGGTTATGGGGAAACCCCTGATTTTTTATACTGTTGCCTCCCTTCAGAAATCAGGATTTTCAGAAATTGTCATTGTGCAAAATCAGGAAAAAGACATCCAGGCTGTTTTAAGTCCTTTAGAGGGAGACTTTTCTATTAAAGTGAAATATGTTGTTCAGCCAGAGGCTAAGGGCATGGGGAATGCCCTCTGGCAGGCTAAGGATTATTTGGAAGAAAAGTTTTTGGTATTGAACGCTGAAAGGATAGACGTGGACGATATAATTTCCCGCCACCAAAAGCAAATCCAGTCTTACCTGGGGAAAGAAAAACACAAAGGTATTCTTTTTGGAAAGGAAACAGAAAGCCCCCAGCTTTTTGGGGTGATGAAGCTTGCAGGCGACAGGGTCTTGAGTATTGTTGAAAAGCCTAAAAAAAGAGACGCGCCTTCCAATATCAGGACAGTAGGTATTTATATTCTGGAGACTGATTTTTTTGAAACCTATGAAAAGGTAAAGAAGCACGATTACGATTTTGAAAGCGCCCTGTCGGAATATATGAAAGAAAAATCAGTGGGTCTTATTCTATTGGACCGGAAGAAAAAAACTCCATCCCTTAAATATCCTTGGCACATATTTGAAACCCAAAATTATCTTTTTAAAAAATATCTCACAAGAAAGACAGAGAGTTCTGCTAAAATAGTCAAGGGTTCCTCTATCCAGGGGAGAGTTTATATAGGGAAGAATACCAGAATTTTTAAAAACGCCATCATCAAAGGGCCTTGTTATATAGGTGACAATTGTATTGTTGGGGACCAGGCCATTATCAGAGACAACGTGAATATTGAGGAAAACGGGATAGTGGGTGCGAAGGCAGAAATAACCCGTTCCAATCTCCAAGACGATGTTCATCTCCATTCCAATTTCATTGGAGACTCTGTCTTGGATAGGGGGTGTCGGGTTGGAGCAGGAACCATTACTGCCAACGTTAGGATTGATAGAGAAAAAATCAGGTCTCTGGTTAAAGGCAAAGAAGTTGATAGTAACCAGAAGAGCTTGGGAGTTATTATGGGTGAAGGAACCATGATAGGTGTTAACTGTTCTTTTATGCCGGGCATTGTTATTGGTTCTAACTGCATCATTGGTCCTGCCTCTTTTGTTAAGGAAAAGGTTATAGAGGATAACACACTTTTTTATACTGAGTTCAAAGCAACTAAAAAGAAAAAAAAGTAGTTTATGAAAAAAAGAGAAGTGAAAGAATATGTAATCGGAGTAGACGGTGGGGGCACAGACACTACCGTAGCTCTGGCAGACTTGGAAGGGAATATTTTGGCTAAAGAAGAAACAGGCCCCTCTAGCTTTATGAAAGTAGGGATAGAAGAGGCGGTAGCCAATATTGCTCTGTCCATTAAAAAAGTATTGAAAAAAGGGGATGTCAGGTCTACCTTTATTGCTTTAGCGGCTGTGGAGGAAAACCCAGAAATGAAAAAATCAATTAAAGAACATCTCTTTGAACAGAAAGAAATCAACATTGTTTTCAGTGGCAAATTGAAGATTGGGAGTGACCAAATAGCCGGGTTCCGAAGTGGTACTGACGAGAGAGATGGGGTGGTATTGATTTCCGGCACTGGCTCTGTGGCTCATGCGTGGAAAGGAGAAAAAGAGGCTCATGCCAGTGGCTGGGGTTGGGTAAATGATGAGGGGTCAGCTTTTTGGGCAGGGCAAAAAACATTCCAAGCTGTTTTTAAAGAAATAGACGGAAGAGGAGAAAAGACATTAATAACACAGATGGTTTTTAAGGAATTGAAGACCCAGAACCCCGGAGAGATTAAGAAAAGGCTCTATTTAGAAGGCAATATTATTAAAAACATTTCTCAACTTTCTATTCTTACAGATAAAGCTTCCCAACAAGGAGATAAGGTAGCCTGTGATATAATTAAAAAAGCAGCTAATGAACTGGCTTTGTCTGCAAATACGGTCATTAAGAGGGTTGGGCTTAAGGGACAAGAATTTCCTGTAGTTTTAATAGGAGGGATGTTTAAATCTTCTTTATTATTGGAAGAAGTTAGAAGAAAAGTTAAAAAAACTGCTCCCCGGGCAAGATTTGTTAGGCCCACTGAGGATCCTGTGATGGGTGCTGTTAAATTAGCCCTAGAGAATATTTGAAACATACTTTAAAACCGCCTGGGAAGGCGGTTTTTTGTGTGCCGAAGGAGGGAGTCGAACCCTCAAGGGCGTAAGCCCACATCATTTTGAGTGATGCGTGTTTTCCGGTTTCACCACTTCGGCAGTGTGGGAACCTAGAATTTTTATGGATTAACTGTTATTAGCTTAATGATTTTTTCATTCTGAGTCAATGCTTTTTTCCCTGTAATCACACGCTTTTTTAGAACACTTTAGAATATTTTTCTTGGCTTTGACTAGTAATGATCCGCACTGGGGGCAGGTCTTGTTTACTGGCTCATCCCAAAGGGCAAAATCGCAGTCTGGCCATTTTGTACACCCGTAAAATATCTTGCCCTTTTTGGTTCTTTTCTTTACAATTTCTCCTTTTTGGCACTTCGGACAGGTAATCCCCAGGTTGTTTTTTTCTAGGGATTCAGTGTGTTTACATTTAGGAAAATTAGAGCAGGCGTAAAACTTCCCGTATTTTCCGAGCTTTATAACCAATTGTCCTCCGCACAAAGGACATTTTTTCTTTGTTTCTTTGTAAGTTTCCTTCTTGTGCGGGACTTCTTTTTCTTTTTTCTTTAGTCTTTTTTGAAAAGGTTTGTAAAAATCCTCGACCACTTTGGTCCATTCTTTTTTGCCTTCTGCTATCTCATCCAGCTCTTCTTCCATTTCAGCTGTAAACTCTACATCAACGACTTCGGGGAAATGTTCTACCAAGAGATCGTTTACCACTGTTCCAATTTCTGTAGGGTAGAACTTTCGTTGGTCGTCTTTTTTGACATAGTTTCTCTGCTGGACAGTGGAAATGATGGGAGCATAAGTAGAAGGCCGGCCGATCCCGTTGCCTTCTAGAGCTTTTATTAGTCTGGCTTCAGAATAGCGAGGAGGAGGTTGGGTGAAATGCTGAGAGGGGACTATTTTCTTTAAATTCAATTGTTCCCCGTCCTCCAGTTTAGGCAGTGATTTCTCCCTAATTTTAAGAGAATACACTTTTAAGAAGCCATCGAATTTGAGGGTTTTTCCAGTGGCTTTGAATGTGTAGTGGAGGACTCCAGAGGGAAAGCTTTTGCCGGTTTCTGGTTCTGCCCTTATATTCGCTCTTACAGCGTCAAAAACAGCAGGTTTCATTTGGGAAGCAATAAACCTTTTCCATATCAAGCCGTATAACTTAAGCTGAGCCCTTTTGAGTCTTTCCTGTTTTTTGCTTTTTGTTTCTAATTCTTTTTCTACAAGAGAAGGGGTTTTATCGGGGTCTGTCGGGCGAATAGCTTCATGAGCTTCTTGGGCAGACTTGCTTTTGGTTTTGTAGGATCTTAGGAATCCAATCCAGTAGTCATTCCCGTAGTTTTTAATAATGAAGTCTTTGGCCTGTAAAAGTGATTGCTTGGAGAGATTAAGGGAATCAGAACGGTGATAAGTGATTAGTCCCCGTTCGTAGAGGTTCTGAGCCAGGCTCATGGTGAACTTGGAAGGAAAATGAAATCTCTTTCCAGCTTCCTGTTGCAGGGTAGAGGTCTTAAAGGGAGGATAAGGGTTTCTTTTTCTCTCCTTTTTTTTAATCTTCTCTATCTTATATCTTGCGTTTTCTACTTCTTCAACAATGTTTTCTACTTCCCCTTTCTTTTTCAATGTCATTTTGGCTATCTTTTTCTTCCCCTGCCTTATAAGTAGCGCCTCAAATTCATTTGAATCCTCTTTGGCTTCTATTTTTCCTAGCAGAGCCTTTATCTTCCAGTATTCCTGAGGAACGAAATTTTCTCTTTCTCTTTCTCTTTCCACAATCAATCTAACCACCACTGATTGCACCCTTCCGGCTGAAAGGCCCCTTACCACCTTTCTCCAAAGGAAGGGGGAGAGTTTGTACCCCACCAGCCTGTCTAAGATCCTCCTGGCTTGTTGGGCGTCAACCAGTTTCATATCGATCTTACCTGGAGAGTCTAAGGCTGATTTAATGGCTGATTCTGTAATCTCATGGAAGACAATCCTTTTTGGTTCTTTCAGATCCAAGGCCTTGCTGACGTGCCAGGCAATGGCCTCACCTTCCCTGTCTGGATCCATGCCTAAAAACACTTCCTCTGACTTTTTCCCCAGGTCCTTAAGTTTTTTGATAGTTTTCTTTCTGCCTGGAAGTATCTTGTAGTTGGGAGAGAAGTTTTTTTCAATATCAATCCCTATTTTTTTCTTGGGTAGGTCCCGGATATGCCCCATGGTGGCGGCTATCTCATAGTCCTGACCAAGAAAGCGTTTCAGGGTTTTTGATTTAGTTGGACTTTCTACTATTATCAGGTTCATAAGTTTTATGAAAGTAATCCAAAAGTGTTATCTCCTAAATTTCTTATCTTCTTTTTGTTTTCTAATGATATTAAATTACTTACTACAATACCAGAGGGAAGGTCAAGTTTCTTGGTAATCTGATCGACATGTAAGGGCCCTTTTTTAAGTGAGTTAAGAATAAAATCCTCTTCTTTAGTGCCACCTTTTATTTTTGGTTTTGCTTTTTGCGTGAGAGAGGGAATTCCTAGATATTTAAGAATATCTTCAGCGCTTTCTATCAGATGGGCGCCTGTCTTGATGAGGTGGTGGCAACCCTTAGAATTTTGGGAATGGATCAATCCGGGTAAGGCAAAAACCGGTCTACCTTGTTTTTTTGCCCAGGTTGCAGTAATGAGAGCGCCAGACTTTATTCTTGCTTCCACAACCAGTACTCCTAATGATAAGCCAGAGATAATTCTGTTTCTCTGGGGAAAAGTAAATTTGTTACCCCGGGTTCTGGGGGGGTATTCTGAAATCAAGCACCCCTTTGTTCCTAGAAGTCTTTCAGCCAGTTTGAGATTAGACTGGGGATATATTGATTTTCTGTCTAATCCTGTTCCTAATACAGCAATTGTTCTTTTTCTCTTTTCTACAGCAGCAACGTGGGCGCAGGTATCAATTCCTTCGGCCAAGCCAGAAACAATTGTCATTCCCGCTTCCGCCAGGTCTCCTGCTATCTGCAAAGCGGCTTGTTTGCCGTACGATGAACAGCGCCTTGTGCCCACAATAGCAAAACATTTTTTTAATGGCAAAAGGCTGCCTATAAAAAAAATCTTTTGCGGAGGCCGCGGAATTTTTCTTAACCGATCCGGGAAATGCCGGCTTTTAATGTTGATCCTTTTTATTTTTTTCATTGTTATTTAAACTATAACAGTAGTTCAAAAAATCTCAAAGACTTGACCTTTCAGTATTATTGTTATAGCTTTTAAATATTGCAAATTATAATTTAAGAGGAGGTGTTTCTCTTGGCAGAAGCGGGAGATATTGCAGGCAGTCCTTGCTGCGAAGATATATGGGATGTTCTAGCTGATTCTTTCAAGCAAGAAATAAGCGAGGACCTTGCCACAGTAAAAGATTTTTTGCAAGCAAGCATTTGTTTTTCAGTGGGGCTTGGATTTAAAGCCCTAAGCTACATCCAAGAGAGGTCTTAATATTTTTAAAATAAAAAAGACCTCTTTTTTTCTTGACTTGTTTTCTTCTGTTTCTTATTATGCGGGAGTATACATTAAATTAAAAAAAGGAGAGGATTATAATTGAACGAGCAAGAAAAGGAAGAAGAGATTATTGATCTGGCAATGGCTCCACCTTTTTTAGAAGATTTATTTTATGCCTCCCTTCTCTTCATAGAAATGAGAATCAAAAGTTTCTTAAAAAAGAGGGAAGAAGATGGAGAATGAGGAAGTTTACAGTTTTACTATTGAGGGCGGAGAATATGAATTCTATTATCATTTGGTGAGCCCTAGAAGTAGAACTCTCGAAATAGGAGTCTTGCTGAAAAAGTCTCTTTTGTGTCACGAGGTAGGAAAATCAATGGCAGAGTGTAATGGAATATCGTTTGCGGAAGAGCCAAAACGCCAAAAGTTTTTTACCACAGTCTCCATTGACTCCAAACAAGAAATCAAAGAGGCGCAAGAGAGATTAATAGAAACAATTGTAGATTTCCAATCGTTATAGGGGTCTTATTTTCAGGCCTCTTTTTTTATTCTTTCGATTTCCTGAAAGAGCATCTGGCAGTAAAGGTTCAACCCTACTTGATTGATGCTCCCTGACTGTTCTTTTCCTAGAATATTGCCAGCCCCTCTGATCTCTAAATCTTTTAGGGCGATTCTGTATCCTGCGCCCAGGGATTGGGCTTCTTCCAGGGTGCGGAGTCTCTGCCTTGTTTTTTTTGTAAGGCGATGGGGACGGTAGAGGAAGTAAGCGAACGCTTTGATATAGGACCTTCCTACCCTTCCTCTTAATTGATGGGCTTCTGCTAATCCTAATCTGGTGGAATTGGAAACAATAAGAGTGTTGACGTTGGGGAAATCAAGACCGTTTTCAATAATAGTGGTAGCTATTAAAACATCTATTTCCTTTTTTTGGAATTTATCCATTACTTCTATAATCTGCTTTTCATTCAAGCTGCCATGAGCAATGCCAAAGCTTATGTCTGGTAGGAGCTTTTTTAAAAACTTTTTTGCAGTTTGGATTGTTTCTATCCGGTTGTGCAGGTAGTAAACCTGCCCTCCTCTTGAAACTTCTTCTTGAATGGCTTTTTTGATTGTTTTTTCTGAAAAGGGTTTAACAAAAGTTTCTACGGGTCTTCTTTCTGGGGGGGGTGTCCTTATGGTGCTGATGTCTCTTAAAGATGAAAGTGCTAAGTAAAGAGTGCGGGGGATGGGGGTAGCAGACAGAGAGAGCACGTTCAGGCTAGCCCTCATTTTCTTTAATTTTTCTTTTTGTTTGACTCCGAACCTGTGTTCGTCGTCAATAATTAAAAGCCCGAGCTTTTGGAAGGAAACATCCTTTGAGAGTAGACGGTGTGTGCCTATCACAATATCGATTCCCCCTTCTTTTAATTTTTCTATTATCTCCTTTTGCTCTTTTTTCGATTGGAAGCGGGAGAGGAGAGCAATATTGATGGGAAGCTTACCTAGTCTCTCTTGAAAATTTTGAAAGTGTTGGTTGGCCAGGATGGTAGTGGGACAGAGGAAGGCTGTTTGCCAACCGGACTTGACTGTCTTTACCATTGCTCTTAAGGCTACTTCTGTTTTTCCGAATCCGACATCAGCACACAAAAGCCTGTCCATTGGCTCTGTCTTTTCCAAGTCTTCCTTTATCTCCTGGATAGCTTTTTTCTGGTCAGGAGTTTCCTGATAGGGAAAGGAGGCGGCTACTTCTGCCTCAATCTCGTCATCTGCCAGATAAGGAGGGCGGGTGGCTACTTCCCTGTTTGCGTAGATTTCCAATAATTCTTGAGCCAGTTTTTTTGCGTCTTCTTTTACCTTCTTTTTCTTTTTTTGCCAGAGTGGGGATCCGAGACGCGATATTTGAGGCTCTGTGAATCCTACGTAGAGAGATAATTTTCTTTCCAGGCCGGCAGGAACATAAAGTCTATCCTGCCGGTCGTACCTAATAACGTAATACTGGATTTTTTTCCCTTTCCGTTGCTGCTCTATCATGCCCTCGAATCTTCCGATGCCATGGTCTAGATGCACAACATAGTTTCCCGGCTTTAACCCTTCCAGGCTGAAGAATTGTTCTTGTGATTTCAATTTCTTTTCTAAGAGCTTCCTAGACCTTTCTTCATCATCAACTTTTACTGGTATTTCTTCAATTGTTTCTATGGTGTTTCCCAGGAACTCAAATCTTAGAGCTTTGTTTAGATTGACGGGGAAGACGTCTACAACCCCGCCTCTTTGGGCGAATTCTCCCATTTCTGAAACCTGATATACTTTTTCATACCCCATTTCGTCCAACCTTCGCAGGAAATGGGAAAAGTTATGTCTTTGGCTTTGTTCTACTGAGAGAATGTTTTTTTGGAAAAAGGAGCGTGTTTTTCTTGCCCGCAACAGTTTTTCCCTATTTTCCTTAAACCAAAAAGCGCCCCTTTTTAAAAAATAGGGGGTGACACCAGCTATTAAGGCCTGATTTAAGCTCTTGGCTTCATTCATCGGTTGCTCATGTCGTGCTGAAAATTTAATTGAATTTATTCATTGTCTTTCCTAGCCCCTCCCTGATCAGGGAGTCCAGTGCTGAAACACACTTCTGGACAGATTCTTTTATAAGTGTTTTTTCTTTTTTTGTAAACCTTTTTAAGACAAACTCTTCCAGTCCTTTTCTGTCTAAGTTGGCGGCCCCTTCTTGGGGCTGTATCCCGACCCGGAATCTAATAAAATTTTTTGTTCCCAAATGTTGGATCACAGACCGTACACCCTTGTGTCCGGCTGCACCCTTATTCTTTACTATTCTGATTTTGCCGAGCTCAATATCAGCGTCATCGTGGACGACCACAATGTCTTTATCTTTGACTTTGTAGTATTTTTTGAGGGCGGCTATTGCTTTTCCAGACTCATTCATATAGGTCGGCTTTGCGCCTGTTTGAGCTGGCTTTACCAGCAATACCTTTTCTCCATTGACAAGCCCTTGAGTGATGGGGAATGCAAAATTTCCCCTTGCCTTGAAAGGAGGTAGTTCTTTTTCTTTTCGGAAAGCCTCCACTGTCATGAATCCTGTATTGTGCCTAGTGTTTTTGTATCTTGCGCCGGGATTTCCCAGTCCTGCTATTAGTTTCATGGTTTAATTATATCACTTTTTATTATTCAGTTTTATCTTTTATCCTTGCCAAATTATAAAAAAGTGCTAAAATAGTAAGATATGAAAATAAGAAATTCTAACAAATGGACCCAAAAAGGTATCAGGTTCCTTGCTGAGGGTAAGGACCTTTTGCTTGAAATCGTTCGGATAGTTATTTTAGCTTCTCTGATTGTGATTCCTATCCGTTATTTTATTTTCCAGCCATTTTTTGTCCAGGGCGTTTCCATGGAGCCTAACTTTCATAACGGAGATTATTTGATTGTAGACGAGCTGACCTATCGCTTCCGTGCCCCTCAAAGAGGAGAAGTGATTGTTTTTAGATATCCCAACAACCCTTCCCAGCGCTATATCAAGAGAATCGTCGGCTTGCCTGGAGAGACAGTGGAGATTAAGGAGGGAGAGGTAGTAATTATTGAAGACAAAGAAAGAGAAAAACTTGATGAATCATTTTACCTAAAAGAAGACATTGAAACCACTGGTAATATCAGGGTTTCGCTTTCTGATAAAGAATACTTTGTCTTAGGCGACAACAGAAATTTCTCTTCTGATTCTCGACGCTGGGGGGTTCTGCCAAGGAAATATATTGTAGGCAAGGTTTACCTTAGGGCCTGGCCTTTTGCCGCCCTGGCTCAGTTTGAAGCACCTTCTTATTAAACTTAATAACCTATGAAACCCAAATTTCAGTCCCCAAAAGGGATGCACGACGTTCTGCCTGAAGAGCAGAAGTATTTTTATAAGATTTTCAGGATTTTGAAAAAAATCCTGACATTTTATAATTATCAGAGAATAAGAACTCCGATCTTGGAGGAAACAGGTCTTTTTTCAAAAGGAATTGGGATAAATACAGACGTGGTTGAGAAGGAAATGTATTCTTTTAAGACAGAAGGAGGAGATGATTTGACCCTCAGGCCAGAAGGAACAGCTCCAGCCATGAGGGCCTATTTAGAAAACGGTATGCAAAGCCTTCCCAAACCTGTGAAGCTATGGTATTTTGGTCCCTTTTTCCGGCATGAGAGCCCTCAATTCGGCAGATTTCGTCAGTTTTGGCAGTTCGGATTTGAGTCTATCGGTGAAGAGGGTCCTGTCCGCGATGCTGAAATCACCCATCTCTTCTACATCCTTTTGCAAAAGTTCAAACTCAAAGACGTGATAGTGGAGGTCAACAGCATTGGAGACAAGAACTGCCGCCCGGAATACAAGAAGCTCTTAAAAGATTATCTCAAAAACAGGAAACGCTCTCTCTGCGCTGACTGCCGAAGGAGGCTGAAAAAGAATCCCCTTCGGGTCTTAGATTGTAAGGAAGAAAAGTGCCGTAGAATAATATCTCAAGCCCCGCAGATTATTGACCATCTCTGCCAGGAATGCCATCAGCATTTTAAAGAATACCTGGAATTTCTTGATGAGCTTAAAATACCTTATCATCTCAACCCTTATTTAGTGAGAGGGCTGGATTATTATACCCGGACAGTTTTTGAAGTTTTCTCTACCGCTCCTGTTAAAAAAGAAGAAAAAGAGGAGAAAGAAGAGGAAGAAGGGAAGGAAAGCGATAAAGAGCAAGAGCCAGAAGAAGACTTCTCAGCTTCATCCCGTCTGGCTCTGGGAGGAGGTGGCCGCTATGATGATTTGGTGGAACTTTTAGGAGGAAAGCCGACACCAGCTGTAGGCGCTGCTTGCGGCGTAGAAAGGGTGATTTGGCTGATGAAAAAGCAGGCCCTTCGTTTTCCTCAGGAAAAGGAGCCCCAGGTCTTTTTAGCCCAGCTCGGAGGATTAGCTAAGAGAAAGGCCTTGAAATTGATGGAAAGGTTTAGGAGGGCCGGGGTGCCGGTGCTGGAGTCTTTAGGTCGCGACTCACTTCGTTCTCAACTTTCTATTGCTGACGAAGCAGACATCAAGTACACCTTGATATTGGGACACAAAGAGGCTTTGGAAGACAGGATCACGATAAGGGACATGGAATCTGGGAAGCAAGAGGAAGTGGATCTGAAAGATGTAGTTAAAACAATTAAAAAGAAGCTGAAAAAATAAGATAACTAAGATGTCAGAGTGTATATTTTGCAAAATAGTGGGAGGAGAACAGGAAGCAGACGTTGTTTATGAAAACGATGAATTTCTCGCTTTCAAGGACATTAATCCCAAGGCGCCTGTGCATGTCCTTATTATTCCCAAGAAACACATTGTCTCCGTGAACCATCTTCAGGGGGAGGACCAGTCCTTGGCAGGCCGTCTCGTTCTTACTGCGCCCAAAGTGGCAGAAGAAATGGGAATCAAAGAAAAAGGTTATAAGCTGGTATTTAATGTAGGAAGGGGAGGGGGCCAGGTGATTGACCATTTGCACCTGCATCTTCTCGGAGGATGGGAAGGGGAAGGCAAAAGGTGAGCTCCTGGAATACCCTAAACTCTTTATGACTGAGAGGTAATTGTTCTCGGCATACTTGATTTATCCCCCATTATTCGTATAATCTACTTAAGTTCAGTATTCAATGAACGCCTAAAACATTATGGCTTTAGAAGTTAAAAGAAAAGATAAAGAAGACCCTCAGTCTCTAGTTCGGCGCTTCTCAAGAAGACTCAGGAGAAGCGGCATTTTGAGTAGGGCTAGGAAGGCCAAATACCTGCAAAGGGAAAAGTCAAACAAGCTCAAGAAGGAATCCGCTTTGAGGAAGCTAGAGAAGAAGAGGGAATACAAAAGAAAAAAGAAGCTCGGCTTATTATAAGAATTTCTTTTTAATTCAATGTTAAGAGAAGAGATTGAAAAGGATTTTAAAAAAGCCCTTAAGGAGGGGAACAAAGAGGAACTCTCTGCTCTGAGGATGTTAAAGACCGAAATCGTCAATAGGCAGAAGGAAAAGAGATACAAACTGAGCAAAGAGAATTCTGACTTTTCCTCACAAGAACTAGAAGAAAAAAGCTCCTTGGATGATGAAGAAATAAAGGAGGCTGTTTTTTCTTTGGTCAAAAAATCCAAGCAAGCCATTGAAGATTTCGAAAAGGGGGAGAGGAAGGATTTAGCAGAAAAAGAAAAGAAAGAGGTGGAGGTCTTGAAGAAATATCTTCCCGAACAGCTTTCTGAGGAGGAGATTGAGAAGGAAGCCCAAGAAACTATCCGGGAGGTGGGAGCAGAGGGGATGAAAGACATGGGCAGGGTGATGTCGGAGTTGATGCTAAAACTTAAAGGCAAGGCAGAAGGGAGTAAAGTGTCTCGCATAGTGAAAGATCTGCTTTCTTGATTTTATGATTGAGGTTAACAACCAAACATCTTATTCTGTAGAAGAAAATTTTTTAAAAAATATTATAAATACTGTTGCAAAAGGAGAAAGAGTGAAGGATTTAAACCTTTCTATCGCTCTCGTGAAGGAAGGAGAAATGAAAGAGCTAAACCGAATCTACCGGGGAAGGGATTATGTAACTGATGTTTTATCTTTTACTTTTAAAGAAGGAAAACCTTTTTCTGGAGAGGAGGACGGAGAAATAATAATTTGTCCTGCCCAAGTCGAAAAGAATGCGAAAAAAGTTGGGGGTGGTTTCAAAAAAGAGATGCTTCGGGTTATGGTTCATGGCTTGCTTCACCTTCTCGGTTATGAGCATGAAGGATCAAAAGAGGAGAGAAGAAAGATGAGAAAGAAAGAAGAGTGTTATCTTGGGAGAATTCCTTTTACTGAGAACCTGATTAAAAAATAAATACCATTCAATTTATGCCAGGAGAAAAATTTATAACAGGCATTGATATCGGTACCTCCAAAACCAGGGCTTTGGTGGCTACCAGAAACAAAGAGGGGAATTTGGAATTGGTTGTTTATAATCAGGAAGAATCAGACGGCATAAGGCGAGGGACGGTAGTGGGAGTTGAAAGGGCCTCCGACGTCTTACAGGAGCTTTGCTACCGCACTGCACAAGATGTTGGTCAAGAAATTATCTCTGCTTATGTTAATGTTAGTGGAAGCCATCTTTTTTCTGTTCCTTCCCGGGGACTGGTTTCTGTTTCCCGAGCTGACCGGAAAATTTCCCAGGAGGACGTACAGAGGGCTCTAGAAGCGGCAAAGACGATCAGCCTTTCTTCCAATAAAGAGATCTTTGAGACCTACCCCAAGGAGTATATTGTAGACGACACTGGAGGGATAAGGGATCCCTTAGGTCTGGAAGGGGTTAGGCTGGAGGTGAAGATCTTGGCGGTTGGTGGCTTCGGTCCTTATGTAGATAACGTTGAGAAGGCGGTCTTGGACGCTGATCTGGAAATAATGGATATGGCTCCTTCTGTTTGGGCTGCTGCTCGTTCTGCACTGAGCGATAAGGAAAAAGAAAGAGGAGTTGCTTTAGTAGATATCGGAGCTGGGATTACCAGCGTGGCGGTTTTTGAAGAGGGTAAGCTTCTCCATCTAGCTGTTCTTCCTATGGGCTCGAGCAACATTACCAATGACATTGCTATTGGTTTAAAAACAGACATAGAGACCGCAGAAAGTATTAAGATAGAATACGGATCCTGTTTCCTGAAAGGGAAAGACAAAGAGAGGAAGATTGATTTAGGGAAAGAGGAGCCACTAGTGTTTTCTCAGAAATTTTTAGTGAAAGTGATATCAGATAGGGTCTCTGAGATTTTAGACCAGGCCAACAAGGAGCTTAAAAAGATTTCTAAAGACAAAAGGCTGCCAGCCGGGATAGTGCTGACAGGTGGAGGCGCGAAAACACACCGCATTGAGGAAATGGGGAAGAAGAAATTTGAACTTCCCGTCCGCCTGGGATATCCCCAGGGGGTGTTGGGAGTAGAAGACGACCTCAGTATGGCAACCGTTTGCGGTTTGGTATTATGGGGCGCTGACATGGAAGAGCAGCAGGGGGGAGATGGGTTTTTTTCAGGCGTTACTTCCAAAATTAAAAGAGCGATCAAGATTTTTATTCCTTAGTTGAATTTCAATGAATCAACCTATCAAAATTAAGGTTGTTGGTGTTGGGGGTTCCGGAGGGAACGCCATTTTAAGAATGAGAAAAGCAGGGATCAAAGGGGTGGAACTGGTGGCTGTTAATACGGACTACCAAGACCTGAACAAAACAAAGGCGGACAAAAAGATAAGGATCGGGGAAGAGGTGACTCAGGGGCTGGGTACGGGTATGGACCCTAAGATCGGGGAAATGGCTGCCAGAGGAAGCGAGAAGGAGATAAAAGAGGCGCTCAAGGATGCCAATATGATTTTTATAACCTGTGGCTTGGGCGGAGGGACAGGGAGCGGTGCTTCCCCAATAGTAGCAGATATTGCAAGGGAGCAGGGAGCACTGACCGTGGCTATTGTGACCCTGCCTTTTTCTTTTGAAGGAGCTTACAGAATGGAGATTGCAGAGAAAAGCAGGGACCGATTAAAGGAAAATGTGGATGCTTTGGTTCTTATTAAGAACGACAGGCTTTTTGAGACGTTAGACTCAGACACCTCCCTCTTGAATGCTTTTTGGTATTGCGACGATATCCTCCGAGAGGCAGTTACTGGCATCTCAAATTTGGTGACGTTGCCTGGGATTGTTAATGTAGACCTGGCGGACGTGAAATCCATTCTTAGTAATGCAGGAACGGCTTTGTTTGGGGTGGGAAAGGCGCAGGGTGAGAACAGGGCAGAGGAAGCCACAGTGTTGGCGCTCAACTCTCCTCTTCTTGATGTCTCTCCCAAGGGAGCAAAAGGAGTGTTATTCAATGTCTCTGGTCAAGATGTTTCCCTGAATGAGGTGGAAAAAGTGGGGGACATACTGACCAATAAGATCAACCGCGATGCCAGGGTGATTTTCGGTGCGGTGCAGAGTGAAAAACTTAAAAAAGAAGAAATAAAAGTCACTGTTATTGTGACTGGATTTTAAAAAGAGATGTTCTCACTCTAAAAAAATTGGGGGAAATTTGACCCAATTTTTTTGTTGGAGTAAAATAGTATTATCATGGCTAACAACAAAGCAACTAAAGTCCAAGAAGAAACCAAAACTAAGATTTCTTCCAACCTTGTTTCGGAAAATCGGATCAAGGAGGTGAGGAAGAGAGATGGTTCCCGCGCGGACTTCAAAAAAGAAAAAATTTCAGAAGCAATATTCAAGGCAATCACTGCCACAGGACAGGGAGACGGTGAAAAAAGCAAAGAACTCGCAGACAAGGTGGTGACCATTTTGAACAGAAGGTTCCGCAACGGTGAATTGCCTCACGTCGAGCAGATCCAGGACATTATTGAAGAGATTTTGATATTAGAGGGCTTGGTCAAAACGGCCAAAGCCTTTATTTTGTATAGGGAGCAGAGGAGGAGAATCCGGGAAGCGGTTACTGTGAGCGAGGAGGCAGTGGAGAGGGTGGACCAGTACCTAGGAAGGCTGGACTGGGAGGTGCAGGAAAACGCCAATATGGCTTTTTCCCTGCAGGGGCTTAATCATTACGGCGTTTCCTATATTATTAAGAGGTATTGGTTGAACAAGATTTATCCCAAGGAGATCAGGGAAGCTAATACATCTGGCGATTTCCATCTCCACAACCTCGACACCTTAGGTTGTTACTGTATGGGGTGGGATCTCTATGATTTGTTGATGCGGGGATTTGGAGGGGTGACCGGAAAGGTAGAATCAAAACCCCCGAAACACTTTAGAACAGCACTTGGACAGATCGTAAACTTTCTTTACACCCTTCAGGGAGAGGTGGCAGGAGCAGTAGCTTTTTCCAACTTCGACACTTTATTGGCTCCTTTTATTCATTACGATAATTTAAACTACCGGCAGGTTAAACAGTCCCTTCAGGAGTTCCTTTATAATATGGCCGTGCCCACAAGGGTAGGATTCCAGTGTCCCTTTACCAACATAACTCTGGACTTGAAGCCCTCTCCTGCTTTTGCTGACCAGCCTGCTCTGATCGGGGGTGAACCGCAAGACAAGACCTATGGCGAATTTGCTGGAGAAATGAGAGTTTTTAACAAAGCATTTTACGAAGTTATTCTGGAGGGGGACAAGAGTGGGAGACCCTTCCATTTTCCTATCCCAACAATTAATATTACCAAGGATTTTCCCTGGGACGATCCTGCTTTTGATCTGGTCTTTAAGGCATCAGGCAAATACGGCACTAATTATTTTGCCAACTACATTAACTCGACCATGAACCCGGAGGACGCAAGATCCATGTGTTGCCGGCTCAGGCTGAACATGAAGGAGCTCCACAACCGGGGAGGAGGCGGATTGTTCGGCTCCGGCTCCCTGACTGGCAGTATTGGCGTTGCTACCATTAACCTGCCCAGGATTGGCTATCTCGCCAAGACCAGGGAGGATTTTTTCCGCCGTTTGGGAAGGATGATGGACCTATCAAAGGAAAGCCTGGAGATTAAGAGGAAGACATTGGAAAATTATATTAGAAAGGGACTGTATCCCTATTCCCGTCATTATCTGGGCAAGGTCAACAAGATGCGAGGAGCTTATTATGCTAACCACTTTTCTACCATCGGTCTTGTCGGCATGAACGAAGCCCTGCTAAATTTTATCGGAGAAGGCATTACCTCAAAGAAAGGACAAAAGTTTGCCCTGGAGGTGATGGATTACATGAGAAAGAGGCTGGTTAAATACCAGGAGCAGACAGACAACATCTACAACCTGGAGGCTACGCCGGCTGAATCTACAGCCTACCGCCTTGCTTTAAAGGACAAAGAAAAATACCCAGACATTATTACTGCTGGCACCAAGGAGGTTCCCTATTACACCAATTCCACCCAGCTTCCTGTGGGGCACACTGATGATGCTTTTGAGGCTTTAAATCTCCAGGATGACCTGCAATCGAAATATACTGGCGGAACAGTGTTGCACCTGTTCTTGGGAGAGAGCATTGACAATATTGAAAGCGTGAAATCATTGGTCAGGAACGTGTTTACAAATTTCCACCTTCCCTACATTAGCTTGACTCCGACCTTCTCGGTTTGTCCGGTTCACGGTTATTTAAGGGGAGAGCACTTCACCTGTCCTAAGTGTACTATCAAGCAGCCATGTGAAGTTTACTCGCGGGTAGTAGGTTATTTGAGGCCTGTCAGGCAGTGGAATTTCGGAAAACAGCAGGAGTTTGAAGAAAGAAAGGAGTATAAGGCCAAAAAAATAGTTTCCAAGGCTAAGGCTTAATAAATGAGAATCGGCGGACTGCAAAAAACTACTCTTATCGATTATCCTGGCCGCTTAGCGGCCACTCTTTTTCTTACGGGGTGCAATTTTAGGTGCCCCTTTTGTTATTCTTCAGAATTGGTTCTGCCCGACCGGATTAAAAAACAGCCCCGCCTGGCTGAAGACGAGTTTTTCGCCTTTCTAAAAGAAAGAAAAGGCTTTTTAGAAGGGGTAGTGATTTGTGGGGGAGAGCCGACCATCAACAAGGACCTCCCTCCTTTTATCGCAAAGATCAAAGACATGGGGTTTTTAGTGAAGCTCGACACCAACGGATCCAACCCTAAAATGCTCAGGGACCTGATAGAAGACCAGCAGATAGATTATGTGGCCATGGACATCAAGGTTCCCAAAGAAAAGTATGTTGAGCTGGTGGCGGAAAAGGCGCTGGGCAATATTGCAGACAAGATCGAAGATTCTATTCATATTTTAAAAGATTCTAATATTGAATTTGAGTTCAGGACTACCCTGGTGCCGGGCTTGCTTGACAAAGAGGAGATCCTCAAGATTGTCCATTGGATTAGGCCAGCCCCAAAGTACTTTTTACAGAATTACAGGGGAGAAAAGACAGTAGATCCAAAATTCAGCTGTTTGAAGCCCTACCCAGAAGAATATCTTTTAGATATTAGAAAGACGATTGCTCCCTTTTTTGAGGTTTGCCGGGTAAGATAAAAAAATAACCAGACCGTTTTTGGCTGGTTACATCTCTTTTATATGTCCGTGCAGTTCTGCGTCTTCCACACCGACCCGATATTCAAGGAGGTATCCTATTCTTTTGATTGTCTTTTCAATTGTATTAATCCTTTCCTTTAATCCTTTCTCTTGTTTTCCCCCGGATTCTTTTTTATTATTGGCAGGATCTTCTCCTTTGATTTTTTTCTCTAAAGATTCCACCTTTTCTTTCAGAGATTTTGACTCTTCCAGGGCAGCATTAACCCAGGTTTCCAGATCCTCTACCTCTTCTTTAAGAGTTTTTTTCAAAAAGCTCACCTCTAGGGCTAGATTACCTCAGTTAGTAATTTTGTCAAACCTTATCATGACCAACTCCAAGCTCCTTCTTTTTTTGTCCCTTTCCTTCATTGGAGGGATTTTTTTAGAATCATTTTTTGAACTATCTTTTTTTATTCCTTTTTCGTTTATTTTGCTTAGCTTTCTTTTTTTCTTATCTTTCTGGAAGGCAAAATACATCATTCCTATCTTTTGTCTCCTCTTTCTCATTTTTGGTTCTTGGCGCTACCAGTCTGCTGCTACCTTATTAGAAAAAAACGAGCTTCTCTCTTTGGCTGGCAAAGATATTGTTTTGAGTGGGGTTGTTGATGCCTATCCTGATCGCCGAGAAAATACGACCAAGCTGACGATAAGGATCGACGGTTTTAAAGAAAAGGTCCTGATCACTTCTTGGAGATATCCATCTTTTGATTATGGGGACAAGCTGGAGATTCGGGGGAAAATACAAAAACCTGAGCCTTTTGAAGGGTTTGATTATCCGGCCTACCTTGCCAAAGAAGGGGTTTACGCTGTCATGTATTATCCTGAAATTAAACTGGATGGGGAGGGCGAAGGGAACCCCCTCTTTGCTTCCTTGTTTTCTTTTAAGGATTCTCTAAAAGAGGGCATCGGCAGAGTCCTTCCTATGCCTCATGCTGGGCTCTTAGAGGCTCTGATCTTTGGTGACGAAGAAAATATTCCAGAGATCTGGAAAGAAAAGTTTAATTTTACAGGTACGCGTCACATAGCTGCGGTATCAGGCATGAATATCACCATTATTTCCTTTTTAATTTTGAACTTTCTGCTTGGGATCGGCTTCTGGCGGAAACAGGCTTTTTACATCTCTATTGCTTTAATGCTCGCCTATATTTTAACCATTGGGGCTCCGGCTTCCGGGGTGCGGGCAGTAATTATGGGAATCCTTCTCTTGGCAGCTCAGAATTTTGGCAGGATCTCAAACGGCATAAGGCCGGTTGTGTTCTCTGCTTTTTTAATGCTGTTATTCAATCCACTTTTATTAAAGGCAGATGTTGGCTTTCAATTATCTTTTTTAGCCATTTTAGGTTTGGCCTTTTGGCAACCTGTTTTTTCAAGATGGCTGTCAAGAATCCCTGATTTTTTCCAGGCCAGATACACTGTTTCTGCTACTCTTGCCGCTCAGGTATTTACCCTTCCTGTTTTGATCTATCATTTTCATCAAGCCTCTCTTTTAGGTTCTTTCTCTAATATTTTAATTGTTCCCCTCCTTCCTTTTGTTACTATTTTAGGCTTTTTTCTTGCTCTCGCGGCTGTCTTGTTTTTTCCTTCAGCCTTTCTTTTCCTTTTTCCTGTATGGGCTTGCCTGACCTTTATTTTAGGAACAGTCGATTTTTTCTATAAAATACCAACCCTTTCCTTGAGGGTCGGCCGTCTTTCCTTTGGCTGGTTGATGATAATCTATATTTTATTGGGTTTAGTTACTTGGAAAGTGCAAGAGAGTCAAAATATTCAATTTCTCTTCCCAGACGTTTTAAATAAAAAAGTTGGGAGAAAATATTATTCTCCCAGGGGGTGAAAATTAAGAAAAAAAATCTATAAATTTTACTTTTCCGTGGAGCTCTTGGAGCTCTCTTTTAATTTCGGGGAGCTCTTCTTTTTTGACTGGCTGACAGCTGGTAGGAACACTTTCTTGTCCCCATCCTTCAATATGTCCGCAAATGCAGATCGTCCCGCCTTTCAAGCAGATATAATATATTTCCTTATTTTTGATTTTTAGAGTTTGCCCCTGCGTGGCAGCATCAAATTCGTTTTTTACTAAAAACAAATGAGCAGACAATTAAATCACCTTTTTGAATATTCTATTTTATTATAGGATTTGAGAGAAAAATTGTCGTGTGGAAAAGTTTAAAATCACTAAAAAATTTAAGAGCTGCTTTTATGTTGCTGCAGCTCCGAGGGCTTGCGCCCTTTTATAAAAAAATAATGTTATTTAGTTTTAAAATTGCCATACTTTGCCCAAAGGAGATGAGTCCCATCGGGCACTTCTCTGTTAATAACCAGCGTTGCTTGTTGGTGCGCTTTTTTATTAGATACCTTTTCTGGTTTCTCCGCGAAAAAGTCGCACTCTTCACAGTTCGTGCATTCTCTTTTCGTTTCTTCTACGAATTGCCTTACTATTCTTTCCTCAATCTTATTTATCTCGGGCTCCAAATCTAGTTCACCTGTAAATTGTTTTATCTTTATACCTTTGAATTTCGTTTCTGTCAAGATGGGACTGTGGATTCTTTTTGGAGTTTTTAGTTTAAAATTTTTGTTGAAAGGAAAATAATGCCAATCTGATAAAAATTTGATAAGATAATATAATATGAAACAAAACAATTTATCTGAAAAAGCCTGGATCATTGACGTTAATATGGGGTACGGCCATCAGCGTACTTCCTATCCCTTAAAAGAATGGGCGGTTGATAACACCATTATTCACGCCAATGATTATCCAGACATACCTCAAAAAGACAGAAGGCTCTGGGAGCGCTCCCGGTCTTTTTACGAATTCATTTCCAATTTTAAGCGGGTTCCTCTAGTTGGTGATTTTGCGTTCTCTCTTTATGACCGTTTCCAGAGGATTTTAAGTTTTTATCCCAAAAGGGATCTTTCCAAGCCGACTTTGACCTTGAGACAATTCACCTCTCTGTTTAAAAAGGGGTGGGGAAAGCACCTTATAGACAAGGCCAAGGAAAAGCCATCCCTTCCTTTTGTTTCCACATTCTTCATTCCAGCATTTATGGCAGAATTTTTTGATTATCCAGGAGAAATTTATTGCATTGTCTGTGATGCTGATATTTCTAGGGCCTGGGTCTCTGAGGACCCTGCTCATAGCCGGATAAAGTATTTTGCTCCTACTGAAAGGGTGGTAGAAAGATTAAAGCTTTATGGCGTGCGCCCAGAAAATATCTTTTTTACAGGATATCCCTTACCAAGGGAGTGTTTAGGAACAGAAAAACTAGAATATTTGAGGAAGGATTTGGCTCAGCGCCTGCTTATCTTGGACCCTCAAAAGAAATATTTTGAAAGGTATCAATCCCTGGTCAATCGTTATTTGGGAGAATTGCCAACAGAACCAAATCGCCCCTTTACCATTATGTTTGCTGTGGGAGGAGCAGGCGCTCAAAAGGAGCTGGGAGGGAAGATATTGAATAGTCTGCGCAGTAATATCAAGAGCAAGGAGCTTAGAGTGATTTTAGTGGCCGGAGTTAAGGAAAATGTTAAAGATTATTTTGAACAGAAGATAAAAACATTGGGACTCAATAATAAGATGGGAGATTATGTTGAAATAATTTTTGACCAAAATATAGAAAAATATTTTAAGGAATTTAACAAGGCCTTGCGCAAGACAGACATTCTCTGGACAAAGCCAAGCGAACTTTCTTTTTACACAGCTCTCGGACTTCCTATTATTATTGCTCCGACTATTGGTTCTCAAGAGCACTTCAACAAGAGGTGGTTGCTGAGGCTGGGGTCAGGCATGGCCCAGGAAAACCCTGACTATACCAACCAGTGGCTATTTGACCTACTGAAGCAGGGGTGGTTTGCAGAAGCTGCGATGGAAGGTTTTGTGGAAAGTGAAAAGAGAGGAACATTCAACATTAAAGAAATAATTCACCAAAAGCAGCTAAAAGATGAGCGGTAAAATGGTTTGGGCGTTAATTCCGTTCCTGGTTCTTTTAATTCTTTTCTGCTATTTTTTTGTCGGCAATCGTAAGGTTGCCGAAAACCCTGTTTTTGGAGTTAATTTTTCCCAAAAACATGCTCGCGATCTTGGTATTGAATGGAGAGAAAACTATCTTGCTCTCCTGGATGATTTAAAGGTGGATCACTTTAAAATTATTACCCATTGGGACCTTTTAGAAAAAGAAAAAGATAAATTTTCCTTCTCTGATCTAGATTGGCAGATTGAACAGGCAGAAAAAAGGAATGTTAAAGTCATCCTGGTGGTGGGCATCAAAACTGGACGCTGGCCAGAATGCCATTTGCCTGACTGGGCCAAGGGCCTATCCAAAGAGGAGCAACAGGAAGAAGTGCTAGACCTTACTAGAGAATTGGTTTTGAGATACAAGGATTCTGATGCGGTCTGGGCTTGGCAGGTTGAGAACGAACCATTCTTCCCCTTTGGCGAATGTCAGTGGAGTGATGAAGAATTTGTTAAAAAAGAGATTGAAATGGTGCGTGCGCTCTCTCCGGATAGGCCAATTGTGTTTGGAGACAGCGGCGAGGGGTCTTTTTGGTTCCATTCAGCGCAGCTTGGAGATATCGTGGGCATCACCATGTATAAATGGGTCTGGTTTTCTCAATTCGAAAGATATGTTTATTACCCTCTTCCCCCTGTTTTTTATGGGAGGAAAGCTCAGTTAATAAGTTTTCTTTTTCACAAGCCCGTAATGGTGATTGAATTACAGGCAGAACCATGGGGACCTAAATTATTGTATGACGTTCCTTTGGAAGAGCAGAAAAAAACCATGAACCTGGAACAATTCAAATACAATATTAATTTTGCCAGACAGACAGGACTAAAAGAATTTTATCTCTGGGGAGCTGAGTGGTGGTATTGGCTTAAAGAAAAACATAATCAGCCTGTCATTTGGGAGGAAGCAAGGGACCTGTGGCTTTAAAACATGCTGAGTATTATCATTCCAACCTTAAATGAGGAAAAAAATCTTCCCCGTCTCTTAGAAGCTTTAAAGAGGCAGACTTTTAAGGATTATGAAATCATAGTCTCAGACGCGGGCTCTAAAGACAAAACTCTAGATATAGCCCGTTCTTACGGTTGTAAGGTTGTTAAGGGAGGTCTGCCGGCTAAGGGTAGGAACGAGGGAGCCAAAGCAGCCCAGGGAGATATGTTGATCTTTACTGACGCTGATAATAATATTGTTTCGGAAACTTTTTTGGAAACAATAACAAAAATCTTTATTGAAAGAAGACTGGAGGTGGCCTCATTTTCTATTTATCCCCGGGGCAATTTTGTGGATAAAATTGCTTACAAAATATATAATTTTTGGGTTAAGGTGAGCCAGTCTTTTCTTCCTCATGCCACTAACACCATTTTGGTAAAAAAAGAAGTGCACCAGGCAATCAATGGATTTGACGAGAGGGTCAAGCTTGCTGAAGACCACGAATATGCCAGAAGAGCGAGCCGGCATGGGAGGTTTGGTTTTATCTCAGAAGGAGTGATCTTGACCTCTGCCAGGAGAATGGAAGAAAAAGGAAGGGTTAAGACTTATTTAAAATATCTTTTGGCTGGCCTCTATATGCTGGTCTTAGGGCCAATCAGGTCTGATTTTTTCAGGTACGATATGGGTAAGTGGCTTGAAAGAAAAGAATAGATAATTCATAATAAAAACCCAGAGATTATGAATAATGATTCTTTTTTCCAATTTGACTTACCTGAAATAGGATCATCTAAGACAAAACCTTCTCAGAAAGATGGCCCCCAGGGACCGTCTTGGATGGCTGTCGTTTTAATTTCTGCTCTTGCGGGGTTTTTAGCAGGAACTTTTGCCGGTGCCCTTTTTTATTCTGAAGGATTAAGTTTTTTGGAAGAGTTAAGAGCTAACAATCAGCCGGTCCCTGAAATCAATATTCAAACACAAACAGAACCAAACCCTGTTCTTTATGAGCCCTCAGTGCCCCGCGAAGAGGCAGTTATTAAAGTAGTAGAGGAAGTCTCGCCTGCTGTGGTCAGTATTATTATTACCAAAGAACTCCCTGTTTACGAACAATATTATTACGACCCTTTTGAGGGGCTGCTTGAAGATCCTTTGTTCGAGTTTCAGGTTCCCCAGTACCGGCAGAAGGGGGTTGAGGAACGGCAGGTGGGGGGAGGCACGGGGTTTATCGTTTCAGAGGACGGGTTGGTGGTAACGAACAAGCACGTAGTTTCAGATCCAGAAGCTGAATATACTGTGGTTACTTCCCAAGATGAGAGATTCCCTGTGGAGGTTCTGGCAAGAGATCCCCTCCAGGATATTGCTTTATTGCAGATTCAGTCCGCTTCAGATTCTGAAGAACTTCCTGCTTTTGCCCCGGTTAAGCTAGGCGATTCAGAGGCCTTGCAGAGGGGGCAGACAGCCATTGCTATTGGTTATGTGCTGGGAAGATATCAAAATACTGTTTCTGTGGGTGTTGTCTCCGGTCTGGGGAGGACTGTGACTGCCTCAGGGGGTGGGTTTTATGAAACCCTGGAAGATGTTATCCAAACAGATGCCGCCATCAACCGTGGCAATTCTGGTGGCCCTCTTTTAAACCTCCGGGGGGAGGTGATTGGCATTAACACAGCAATTGATGTTCAGGGCCAAAACATTGGTTTCGCCGTTCCTATTAATAAAGCTAAAAGAGATATTGAGCAATTCTTGTCTAAAGGGGAGATAGTTTATCCTTTCATTGGAGTACGTTATGCTTTAGTTACTCCTGAGATCCAGGAGCAGAACGATCTGCCTGTAGATTACGGAGCGTGGGTTATCCAGGGACCCCAAGGAGAGCCTGCTATTTCCCCTGATTCGCCAGCTCAAGAAGCAGGCCTTCAAGAGGGGGATATTATATTGGAGCTGAATGGTGAAAGAATAACTCCTGAAAATCCCCTGTCTGACATCCTTCTTCAATACGAACCAGGCGAGAGAATTACCCTTAAAATACTGAGAAATAACCAAGAGCAGGACGTTGATTTGGTGTTAGGGGAGAGGTCTTAGCCTTCTCTGTCACACTTGATTTTTAAAAGGTCTTGGGCTAGAATAAAGCAAGAAAACCACTTTAGCAGGACAGCACTCAAGCTGTCCTATAACTAGTTGAATTAACTTATTTAAACTTAAAATTCCATGATAGGAGGACAATTTACACATAAAGCCCAGGCAGCAATCATTAGGGCTCAAAAATTAAGTAAAAAAAGAAACCAGCAACAGATAGACGCTCTTCATCTGCTTTATTCTCTTTTGACTCAGGAAGAGAGCGTGGTTTTGAATATCTTAGAAAGAATGGGAGTCCAGGTCTTGTCTTTGAAAAAGAAGGTGGAAGCCAACCTCAACCAGATACCTTCTATTGTCACCCCCCGGACCATGGGTCAGTTTTATCTTACCCAGGACATGGCAAAAGTACTGGATACAGCAAAGAAAGAGGCAAAGAATATGGATGATGAATACATTTCAGTAGAACACCTGTTCCTTTCCCTTTTAACAACTGACACCAAGGCAAAAGAAGTACTGGAGAATGCAGCCTTTTTGAAGCCAGAGAGTCAACTAGACGACCTTAAGGTAGGGAAGCTGGATTACGATCACTTTTTAGAGGAATTGGCCAAGATAAGAGGGGGGCAGAGGATTACTGACCCCAAGCCTGAAACTAAATACCAGGTAGTTGAAAAATACGCCAGGAACCTGACTGTTTTGGCCCAAAAAGGAAAGCTAGACCCGGTTATAGGAAGGGAAGATGAAATCAAGAGACTGATGCAGATCCTTTCTCGCAGAAAGAAGAACAACCCTGTTCTTATTGGAGAGGCCGGAGTCGGGAAGACTGCTATTGTTGAGGGGTTGGCCCAGAGGATTATTTCTGGCAAGGTGCCAGAAAGCTTAAAGGAAAGAGACATTATTGCCTTGGACCTTGGCGCCCTGGTGGCTGGAACCCGTTACCGGGGAGAATTTGAAGACCGGGTCAAGGCCTTGTTGACAGAACTTAAAAGAGCAAAGGGCAAGTATCTCTTGTTTATTGACGAGCTTCACACCTTAGTAGGGGCGGGCGCAGCAGAAGGAGCAATCGATGCCTCTAATCTTTTAAAGCCAGCCCTGGCTAGAGGAGAATTAAGAGCGATTGGAGCCACGACCCTGAAAGAGTATCAGAGATATATTGAAAGCGACTCTGCTCTAGAAAGAAGATTCCAGCCCATCTATGTGGCAGAACCTTCCATAGAAGAAACCATTGCCATCCTAAGAGGAATTAAAGAAAAATATGAATTCCACCACGGAGTGAAGATCAGCGACTCTGTGCTGGTCACCTGTGCAAAACTGGCCGCTCGCTACATCAGTGACCGCTTTTTGCCAGATAAGGCTATCGACCTAATGGATGAGGCCATGAGCGCCTTAAGATTAGAAATTGAGTCTGAACCTTCTAGACTAGAGGAATTGAGGAAAGAAATTAATAAGCTGAAGATTAAAAAAGAGGCCTTGGGAGAGAACAAGAAGAACAAGAAAAAATTAAAAGCCCTCTCCAGGCAGATTTCTGACCTGAAAGAGAAGGAAAAAGCTTTTAAAGCTAAATGGGAGACAGAGAAGGAATTGATCTCTCAAATCAAGAAATTAAAGAAGGAAATAGAAGACGCGCGCTTTGAGGCGGAACAGGCTATTTCTCAGGCTGACCTTCAGAAGGTAGCTGAGATCAAATATGGCAAGATTCCTGAACTGATCAAGCAGTTGAAGGCCTCTGAGAGAAAATTACACAGGATACAAAAGAAGGAAACAATCCTGAAGGGAGAGGTTTCTGAAGAAGACATTGCCAAGGTTGTTTCCACCTGGACAGGTATACCAGTCACCCGTCTGTTAGAAGAAGAAGTGAAGAAATTGAAAAAGATGGAAAACATTATCAGCAACCGCGTGGTAGGCCAGGAAGAGGCTATCAAGGCAATTTCCAACGCCATCCGGAGAGCAAGAGCTGGTATTTCCGAAGAAAAACGGCCCTTGGGGTCCTTCATGTTCTTAGGCCCCACAGGCGTAGGGAAGACAGAAACCGCCAAAGCCTTGGCTGAATTTTTATTCAATAATGAAAACGCCATGGTGCGCTTAGACATGTCTGAGTATATGGAAAAGCACACAGTAGCCAAGATGATAGGTTCTCCTCCCGGCTATGTTGGCCACGATGAAGGAGGACAGCTGACTGAAAAGATAAGGAGGAGGCCTTACAGCGTGATCCTTCTTGATGAAATTGAAAAAGCGAATTCTGAGGTCTTTAATATCCTGCTCCAGATTATGGAGGATGGGAGGCTGACTGACGCTAAGGGAAGGGTAGCTTCTTTTGAGAATGCAATCTTGATCATGACCTCCAATGTCGGATCTGAGGTGATAGCAAAGCAAGCATCCTTAGGCTTTGTGGGGGGGGATAAGAGAAAGAACAAGAAAGAGAACTTGAAAGACAAGGTGCTTGAGTCCTTGAGAGAGAAATTCAGACCCGAATTTTTAAACAGGATTGATGAAATAATTATCTTTAATTATCTTGGAAAATCTGAAATCAAGGAAATTACTGAACTTGAGCTTGAAAAGGTTATCAAGAGACTGGAACAGAAAAACATAGAGATTAAATTCAGAAAGAAGGCCAAAGATTTTCTGGCCAAGAAAGGTTTTGATCCCAATCTGGGAGCCCGGCCCTTAAAAAGGGTCATCCAGAGGAAGATATTGAACCCTGTCTCTCTGAAGATGGTTTCTGGTGAGATTATGGAAGGTGACAAGGTAATAGTGGACATTAAAGATAACGATATTGTCTTTGAAGGCCCCCATATTATTGAAGGAAAGGAGACTACGCAGGAGCTGGAAAAACAAAAAGCCTCAGTCGCCTCTTAAAGACTAGAATGGCCCTATGAAGAAAATTCTCCTCCAACTATTGCTAGCTTTTTCCATCGGCATTGTTGGAGGGATTTTTGGCGACCAGATTTTGTGGCCCTATCTTGTGGAAAGGCCACTTTTTCAACAGTACCGGTTAGAACAGAATCCAGTTTACGTTACAGAGAGGGAAGAGATTTTTATCCAGGAAAACACAGCCTTACAGGAAGCCATCGACAAGGTCAAAGACACAGTGGTTGGACTGACCGTTACCACAGGGAGCGGAATGGTGAAAGGATCGGGGCTAATTTTAACGGCAGACGGGCTGGTTCTTACCTTGGCAGACCTTGTCCCCCAAGGTGGTGAAATTGATTTTTTTGTGCAGGAGGAAGCGGTCGATTTTAGAATATTAAAAAGGGATTACGACAATAATCTAGCTCTGGTAAAGATAGAGAGAAACGATTTACCCACTGTAGAATTTGCTAATCTGGACGAATTAAGAACGGGGGAGAGGATATTTTTGGTTGGAGCTCCTCCTCGCGAGGGAGAAGCAGTCAAGATGGCAAACCAGGGAATAGTAAAGTATTTTGATGAAGATTTTATCCATACCAGCATCTTTGAAGCCACCAGTCTTAATGGAAGCTGCCTGTTTGATATTGAGGGAAGGTTTCTGGGCTTGAACACCATTGATTATTGGGGGAGGGTGAATGCCATACCTGTCGACCAGGTGAGGGATTTTGTCGGATTTTAACAAGAATTCTAATCTTATGAAAATAAATAACCAAAAAGGAAATCACTTTGTATTAATTGATTTGGTCATCAGTCTGGCTTTGATGTTGATCATGGCCTATTTCGCCTTGAACAGATTCTGATTTTTGACGCGCTTCTCCTTGACAGTCCCTTATTTTTTCTGATAATTTCAAAAGCAGATAAGCAATCACTTTTAAAAAACATTGGATTTCGCCCGGGGGGCGGTTTGCCCTTCATATTTTAACCCTCTTTTTTCTTTAAGAGCGATTAGCTTATCTATCCTCGTTCTTTTTTACATAATCATGGAGCTGTCTAACCTTTCGATTTTTGGCGACTATCACCTCTTTTGAAAAGGAGAAAGGCGATGACGGCTCCTCCTTTTTTGTTTTGGGACGATTTTCACACTGTTTTCCATAGGTTTATCCCAGTAGTTTTGAATACTTTTTCCACAATTTTTTCCACAAAAAAAGAAGGCAATAAAAATAAAAAAATAAGAGCCTTCTTAGTGATTTTTTAGGTCCTTAATTTTTTCCTTGATTTTTTTCTTCCTTAACTCAAGCGATTTGATGTCTGCAGAGCAATTTTCGTATATACCAATACCATTGTAACATTCCAGCGCTTTTTCTACCCTTGCCATTTCTTTTTGTAACGTGGCAACTTCTTTGTGTTTGAGGATCTTTCTTTTTTCAAGGATGTGCTGCTTCATCATGAGCCTCCAGAACTCAATGATTGTGTTTGCAAACTTGTCTCTGCTGAAGCCATTGATTCGATACCCTATTTTCCCATTTTTCTTGAAATATCCTAATGCATCCTTTGTGCACATGTAATGGACTATACCGTCAGGGCAGAAAAAATCTGTTTCGACGATCGCTTCTTTAACTTCTGGGAAGGCGCTTATCTTGACCTTCGCGTCTTTGTGGAAACTTGCTCCAATCTCCAACCTAATAGTGCTACCATTTTCTTCTGGTTCTTGTATGAGCCCGAAAAACATAGCTCCTGTTTTTTCGGAAAAAATTTGAGCCTCTCTTATTATTTTTTTAAGGAACGGTTCAGGCTCTTTCTTCTCCTGTTCTGCTTGCTTCTTCCAATAATCATTTAGGAACATTTTCTTATCACCTCTGAATTTATCTACATTTTTATATCCTTTTCTTTTCCAGGTCAAATTTGACAGGCACCTTTTTTCTTTTAAACTTGGGAGAAGGACGGTAGTCCCTTTAAAATTGAACAATCAGAGGTGATATTTATTTCTTTAAAGGAAAAATCTTTTTTTAGGAGACAGATCAAAGAAACTGCAGAATTTGTGCAGGTACTGATGGAAGAGGTGTCGTCTGAACTTGAGAATGGAGAGGAAGAAAAAATACCTGGTTACGAAAAGATTAAAATTAAATATAATCTTGCCTTGCAGAAACTGGAGGTTGTGGTGCAAAATTTTCAGACAATAGAGCACCGGAGAGGGAAATGTGCCTTCTTCCCAAACGAGTTGGGTGATGAGGTAAGGAATAAAGAACCCAGCTTTTATATTTAAACGAATCCTCTTTTTGAGGATTTTTTATTTCAAAAAAAGAAACGGTCTTTTGCAAGCCGTTTACTTTAATATTACCAGCGGAATAATTCTTCTAATCTTTTCTTTAGTAAATCTTCTTCCTTCTTCTGCTCACTGGAATATTTTTTAATTCTTTCTTCCTCATTACCTTCTTTTTTCTCCTTTTCTTCTTTTTCGAACCTAAATCACCTTTTTAAATTATAAGTCTCTCTTTCTTTTTATTCTTAGTCTGTTTTAGTGTCAAACCTATTCACACTTCGGATAGGTCAGATATTTATTATCTTGAAAGACTGTTCCTTGAATCTGGAGATTTTCTAGGACTTGCTGGATTGTTTCACAAGTTGTGCCGGAGGGGAATGACATTGCATATATATTTTTTTCAATCAGAGAATTAATTATTGTAGGGATAACGTCTTTTTCCAAAGTTAAAGCCCCAATGGCCGGACTTTCTTTACCTCCATATTTTGTAGTGGTGTTGTCTAAAACAGAGCCGGGAGAATAAAAATGTATATTTCCCCAGTCTCCACGATGAGGCATAGAGTCATCGCCATTATTATTAGTATCTCCTCCTTCGGTGTCGTCATGGATTGAGGTGAAGACGACGGGATGTGAGGCATTTCCCTGAGATAAGATTCTTCCATAAACATTAATTCCTTGATTTTCGATCTTTATTATCACTCCTGACTCTAAGATCAGCGTAGCTCCTGTGGGAATTGTGATACCCTGGACAATATATGGCAAATCTGCACTTAAGGTTGTGGTGGCGGCAACATTTCCCAAAAAGAATCCATTGTATTCGTTCTCACTAGCTGAGTTTCCACTAAAGGAAGGGAAGGCGTTTACAAAGTAAACAGGCTGGCCGTTTCTAGAGAAGGTATTGTTTACAACGTTTACTTTCGCATCTTTTACTATATAGATTCCTCTGTAGTTTCCATGAAAAGAGCAATTTTTAATCTCTGAATGTCCATTCTTTACATTTAACGCTGTGTCGAGGTATTGGAAGGTGATGTTTTCCAAAGTAGAGGTAGAATCTTCTAGCCAGACACCCATAGGGGGCGGTTCCATCTGAGAACTAATCTCTCCGTTTTTGAACACAATGTTTTTATCGTAAGCGCTGATGATAATCTTTTGGGAACAACTTATATTCCAGCACCTTTCTGCATTCTCTATGTTAAAGAATTCTAAGCGGGAAGGGGTTGTTTCCTGAGAATAAGAGCCACTAAATCCGATTCCAGCCCAGATCGTATTATCATCTAGAGAGGTTAGAGAAATTTTTCTATCTTCGCTGCCTGTGGCTTTTAGGGTTCCCTCCACATAGAAAATTTCGTTTGCTCCAAATTTTAGAGTTACCTTCTCCTCAATGCTGAGTGTTTTTCCTGACGGTATGCTCAAGGTATCTGGAGCTTTACCATCAATAAGATAGGGGCTACCTAATATGCCTAAGACAATCTCGTCGAACTTATCAAAAGGCAAATCTTCTGATTGCCTGATCCATGTTTCTGATTTTGACACGCTATTTTCTTGCTTGGGGCTACCGAATATTTGATTCCCTTGATAGTCCAAACCGTTCTTGCTTATTAAATTATTGTTAGCCCAATTGTTAGGATTTGTTCCTGAGGCATGAGAATCAATTCTTTCCATGGAAATATAGCTGGGAGAAGCTTTCCCAGCAAACCACTCTTCTTGGCAATCAACTAAATCCATTAGCCTGCCGTCCTTGTCTCTAAGTTCTAGTTTTTCTCCCTGGTTGTTTAAACTAGAAGCAAAAGCGCCTGTCCAGTCTGCTTGGATATCTTGTATTGTTTGATCGTCACTCCTTTCTATTAGGTAAAAATCCTCTCCCGCAATTATTGTAGTTGTGGCGCTAGAAGTAGTAATAAAAATAGAAAAAGAGTTTTCTTCGTTTTCCCAGGAAAGAGTCCACCCTAGAAGGTCTATATCAAAGGGAGAATTATTATATAATTCTATCCACTCATCTGCAGAATTAGCCTCTGTTCCCATCCACGCTATTTCATTGATTATTACTTTAAAGAGCGGCGCCTCTTCTCCTGGCTCCAGCACATTAACAGAGGTAGAAGCTATAGGGCTGGTTGCCATATAATTATCTTTTACCGATAGTTTGACTATGAAATTACTAGAGGTAGAAAATGAATGCGTGGTGGTGGGGGAGGCGGTGGTAGCTGAAAAACCATCTCCAAAGTCCCAATTGAACTCGATAATTGTTCCGTCTAAATCGTAAGAAGAAGTGGCACTAAAGACAACTGTCTGGCCAACAATAGGCTGATCGGGCGCATATACAAAAGAAGCAATTGGTTTTTGGTTTTCTGTGGTGGTGGCAATAGTGATTGCCTTGTTTTTCTTTCCAGGCGTTGGAGACTGTATCTCAAAGTCTATTAGATTATTGTCTGTATCTAGATAATTTACACTAGAAGAAGACCATCTCCTTCCGATATTGAGGCCGGTATCTGGATTTTGCGGGAAAGGGTTTCTTTCTACAAATGGATTACTACTATTCCCCCATGCTACGGCATCTATTATATTATCTTCCTTATCAAAAAGAGCCAGACTATTATTCTTGCTTATAGTTTGGGTAGTGGTAGCAATTTTAGTCAGGAAAGTATGATTTTCGGAAAAAGAAGAATTTACCCAAAGCAGATAGTCTTGAGGCGGGATCACGTCGTCTTCTGAGAATACCACTATAGAATATTCTTTACCGCTACTACTCTTCTTTTTAAGCTGGCACCCTAAAAGGTTTTGACTTTCTGGTTTTGGGTTGAATATCTCCACGAAGTCGTGTTTTGAGCTTGACGCGTTTGCAATTTGTATTTCGCTTACTAATACTTCGGGAGGAATATAAGGAGCAGGGGACGGGGCGGACGTCCCTCCATTCCCTCTTCCACCTCCAGAATAAGACTCTTCTGCATATCCGGTACTATTCTCTTCCTTAGGGGTCCCTCCTGCTGACTGGCTAGTTTGCCATTTCATGTTTTCTTTTCTTTCCATAGTCTTTTTAGACGAATTATTACCTGCCGGCCAACTTGATAATGCGGAGATTCTATCTTGTAGCGTACAATTTTGATCAAAAAGATAGAGGTTATCCCCTGTGTTCTTAAGAGATCCAGTGTAGATAATGTCAGCTTCAAGACGAGGAACAGAGTTGTCATCGGTCCGCTCTAAAAGAAGAAAACTGGAAGGTGGCAAGGAATGTTGAGGAGTAAAGACAATTTTGATTTTTTCTTCTTGGTTTACAAGTTGCCACCTTTCTAAATTAATTTCTTGTCCAGAGATGTTCTTAAGCTCGATCCATTCGTCTGCAGAATTATCTTCTGTTCCCATCCAGGCTATTTCGTTGATGATTATCTTGTCCCTGACAGGTAAAACACTATCTTCTTTCTCGCAAACGAGTGTGATTTCTTCCTTTTCCGCTGGAGGTAAAAACTCTTCCTCTTTTTCCTTCTCTTTCCCTTCTTTGATCTCTGTTTTTTCTTCAACATTTCTTTTTTGTTGCTCTGCCTCTATTTGTTCTTCCAATAAAGCCACTTTATCCGTTAGTTCTTCATTTTCTTTATCTTGTTGGTCTTTTTCTTCTTCGAGCTCTCGTAATGCTTGCGACAGTGTATCATTTTCTTCTAAAAGATCATCAATAATTTCTTGGTAGCCTGTATTTTTAGTTTGGCCACTCTCTTCTTCCTTTTCTGGTCGCTGGTTTTCAGTGTTTTGGTCAGCTCCCGTAAAAAGATAATCCCCGGCTTCTTTTAAGCTTGCTACCAGGGTGAACCAGGAAGATTTCATCCTGTCTACCAAAGAACTTTCGTCTTCTTCTTGAAGTAGATCGTATTTTTTTATAGCGAAAGAAAGACTATCTCTTAATTCTTCTCTAATTCCCTTTTTCACTCCTTCTTTGATTCCCTGGTTGATAACTACATGCTGGCTCCATTTAGCGAACAAAGTATCGAATTGTGATTCTAGTATCCTTAATTCTTCTTTTCTTTGCTCTTCACGGAACCGGAAAGGATTAGAGTATGCTGCCCACCCCATTACCATCTTGGCCTCTTCCCAAGCAGTCTTATGGGGTTCGTGTCCCTTTCTTAGATCAAAGTAATACCAGAGTCCGTCGTAAAGCTTGACTGTCCTTATATTTTCAAAGGAGATAAAAACATCCAGGATATCGTTAGTGACCGAAAAGGTGTTTAAAGTTAAAGCCGACAAGGGACCAGTGATTTGCCCCTGGAGAGCTTTTGGGATGTCATACACAACCTTAGTGTAGTAATTAATAAGGTTTAGTCTTTCGTCCAGTATTGCATTAAAATAATTCCGTGCTTCTTGTTTGTAGCGTTGGGACACAACTAAATCAATCAGATCCATTTCATTAAGCGAACTTAGGATTAGCAATCCGTAAGTAATATCAGTGGATGTTTCACCAAAGCTAATGGCGATGTTCAGTATATCCTTTATCTTGTCTTCGATGACAGTAAAGTTCGCTAAAGCTTTCATTAAGTCGAGTCCGTCTTTGATACGTTTCACGTCTTCTTCTTTGATTTCTACTTTCGCCTCTACATTGTGGGAGTGATAAAAAAAACAAGGGATCATAAATAATATAATCCCTAATAAGAAATATTTTTTTAAAACGTCAGCCCTTTGCTTATCGGATCTTGATTTTACCATGTTCCATTTTTGATTAATTCTTTAATGGAGCTTTCTGATTTCCCGGTTAATGCGTAAACTCCTTGGTTTTCCTTAAAGAAATAAACAAATTCTCCTCCCAGATGGTTGTATTCTTGTGTTTTAGCTATTTTCAGGTTTCCAATGTCTGTTAGATTAAACTGTCCTTCTAAGCCGTATTGATTGAAGATTCTTCTAGCTTGATCAATAATAGGTAAGTCTTCCTCTGTCTTAAAGAAATCAATACTTATCCCTATATTTTTTTCTCCGTTGCCCCTTAGATTAATCGAACTCACAGAAAAATGCTCATTCGGGGTAGGGGGCAGATATTTGACCTCTTTTAGTCCCTTCCATTCTTGAGGTAGAGATATCTTGTATTCGTCTATATTGTTTACTAGCTTGTAATTGCTTCCTGCAGTTTTTAGGATTCGGATTTCTGAAGGCAGACTTCTGTTCAACTCCCTTATATCCGAATTTGTCCTCCAATAAAAAAGTCCTCCGCTAATAAATAACAAGAGGACGAAAAGAAGAACGAGAATCTTCTTGCGTTTCGACATTTTGAGGTGTCGACGTGATTTTTGAAAATCAAGACTGTGCGATAATTTCTCAATTGTACTTTTCTGTTTTTCATAATGCAAATTGAACTGTGGAAAACTTAGACATTAGCCTAATTATTTTTCAGTTTTGTAGCTTGCCTCTAATTTAGTTAAGGGATTATAATTCAAGAATATGGCAATTATCAAAAAGAAAATTACACCAGAATATTTTGAGCTTGTAGATTCTGGCAAGAAAAAATTTGAGTTAAGGTTAGCTGATTTTAGAGTAAAAGAAGGCGATGTCCTTATATTAGAAGAATGGGATCCAGTAGCCAAAGCTTATACAGGCAGAAAAATTAGTAAAAAAGTTACATACGTTTTAAAGTTTCAACTCAATGATTTTGGCCAAGAAGAAGAAATTAAAAAAGATGGGCTGTTTGTGATCCAACTTGGGTAGGAAGACGATTTCTAGTTTGGAAAAGCTTGAAACCCCGTGTATTTTATACCGGGGTTTTTGGTTTGACAGAAAAAGAGTATTAAATTAGAAATAGTCTAGCAATGTTTAAAATTTAAGCCATAATTGGAGAGTGGAAAAAGTGGAAATATATCCAGAAAGAGGTTTGAAATGGTTGATTTTACTTGGAGACTCGAAAGATAAGGCGTGCGAACAAGTTCTCAAAGAGCTAGAAGATAACGAGGTAAGGTTCGAATTTGTGGAAACTGGCCCAAAACAATTTGGGTACGGCGTTGAGCTTGAGATTGACGCAAGCATGAGGGAAGCGTTCACAAAACTTAAAACCAAGCTTGACACGCCTATTCTGATTGTAAACTATGTAGAGACTGCCAATACGAAGGTTGAAATACTGCAAGGAGAGTGCGCCATACAAAGGGGTCTTTCGAAAATATTGTCCCAAATAACCCTAATCAGCTGAGAAATTTTTTTATCTCAGCTCTTTTTTTAAATAAAAAAAGAGTTTTAAATTACAAAACTCTTATTCTATATATTTTCTCAATACTTATTGGTTCGGGCCACGGCGGATTGAGTGTCATCTTCCCATTTTCTATCTTTTCCAGCTCTCTTTCTGTGGACCAGCAGAGATGTCCCATTTCTTTTGTGGTGCGTTTAATAAAGGAAACCTCTAATTTTTTCCCAATAAGATCTTTGATGATTTCAGCTTTTTCTTTGGTCAGTTGAGGAGAATAATCCCCTCTCTTAAAATTCCAAAAATTCATTCACGTCACTTTTAAATTTTCTGAATTTATTTTTAATACTTCCTTAAATTTTGTCAAAAGGGAGCGCTAAACTTAGCATGGCAGAAATTATCATTATTTTGTTATAATGAGAAAGATAAAAATTAATTGAAAAAAACATGGAAATAAAGGAGATGCAAAAAAAAGTGGAAAACTGGATTAAAGAGAACACTCGCACCCAGACCTACTGGAAGCCGTTAAGCATATTGGCTCGATTGACAGAAGAAGTTGGAGAGTTGGCGAGGGAAATAAACCACAGATACGGACAGAAGGTTAAAAAAGAGACCGAAAAAAGGAAAGAAATTAGCTCTGAAATTGGTGACGTACTGTATGTCTTGATTTGTCTAGCGAATTCCATGGATATAGATCTGGAAGACGCTTTTAATCAGGTGATGAAAAAGTACGACAGGAGAGATAAGGACAGATGGAAATAATTATCAATATGAGGTTATTCAAAAAAATTAAAAAAGAAGCAAGGTCATTTCTAGAAAGGAAAGAGGCATTTACGACTGGAACCATACCGACCGGGCGTACGGAAGCAGATGTTTTATTATGAACTTAATGTGTTTAAAGAGAGCTTGAATAGTATATGGATAATTCCCCAAATAAGGACATATTAATTCCTGTTCTAGTAGGATTCTTGCTACTTGTCTTAACAGGGGGATTTTTTCTTTGGCAAAGCCTGGACAATAGCGAAACAGGGTTACCGGAAGACTCTACCGGAAGGGAAAACAGAAAGGACCTTAAGATAGTTTCTCCGAACGGGGGAGAGGAGTTCGCAGTTGGAGACATAGTCCAGATTACCTGGGAGTCTGAGGGAGTTGATAATGTTGATATTGGTTGGACCGAAAGCGAGATCAATAGGTGGATACTAGAGGACATTCCTGCTTCTCGCGGCAATTATGATTGGGCTATTCCCGATTTGGGACAAGAAAGGGTAGTTTTAAAAATCATTATACAAGAGAGTTCCCCTGAAAGCGGTGGGAAGCTTTATGACAGGAGCGATGGCTTGATTACTGTTGTTAGAGAATATCGAGCTAGATATTAATTCTATTTTATAGCTAAAACAAAAAGCCCCCTGTTCGGGGCTTTTTGCAGTGGTTGAAGAGAAAGCGTGAAGCTTTCCCTTTTCATCCTCTATTATCTGTCGAATGAGCGATTTCTTTTGGGTCTGGCCTCATTGACTACTAGCTTCCTTCCGTCTAGTTCTTTTCCGTCAAACATTTCAATTGCTTTTTTAGCCTCATCTTCAGTGCTCATCTCCACAAAACCGAATCCTCTGGATCGACCAGAGTATCTGTCTGTGACGATGGAGGCGGATTCTACATTCCCTGCTTCCGAGAATAATTCCTTTAAGCCATCTTCGGTGCTGTCGTAAGAAATATTGCCCACGTAAAGCTTCTTATTCATTGTGGTTCACTTGATTACTATAAACGACCTACTCTCTTTACTCTACGATAAGAAAATTAACGCAAGATTGAGAAGTACGATATTCCTTCCCAGATTTGGGAAGGAACATTATTCGTTCATTATAGGGAGCATATATTTTTTGTCAACAATTTAGTGAATTATCTTTCTGTGTTAAAATTATCCAATAACAGGGATTTAAAAAGTTATGAAACAGTTTTTTAAAGAATTCTGGAGGAAAAACAAAGGCAGTATTGTCTTTTTTTCGTTGTTAAGGGTGTTGTCTTTTGCTCAGGTTCTTTTTTGGCCTTATGCTTTTTCCAAAGTGGTTAATATTTTGAGCAATGAACCAGAGAATTGGGAGATGGCTTTTTATTGGGCAGGGGCAATGATTATCAACAAAGTAGCTGAGGATTTTGTGAGGATAAAGGCAAAATATGAAATAGAAAAAATCAGCAATAAGCTCCAGATCGAGCTGGCGACCTTCTGTACAGAGAATACGGAGCTGAGAGAGGGAAGGAAGACTGGCGAATCAGTGCAGGCCATTAAAAAGGCCTATGAATACATTGACAGCATGCTTGATTTTTACAGGAACAAACTTTTGAAACTGCCAGTGGACTTTATCATAATCCCTATTATTTTATGGAGAGCGAACATAAGTTATTTAGTGCTACTTTCAATTTATGTTGTATCTTATTTGGTCTTTAATTATTTTTTGCACCGTATTTACCATGCGAGGATGAAAGGCTACCTCAAGGCGGCTGAGGTTTTTTGGGGCACCGCATATCGCAAGGCCCCTGAGGTGTGGCGGGAAAGAGAAGACGGTTATGTCTTCGCTGACCAAGTAGAGAAGGAGGGGGAAGATTTGTTTATCAAACAGACAGCAGCTGACAGGATTAATATGTGGCGCTGGGCTTTGACACAAGCTTACTCAAGTGCTTTTATTGGAGGGGTAGTTTTGTTTGTGGCGCACAAGATAATCAGTGGCGTTGCTCCTCTTGGCACTCTGGTTTTGGTGGTGGGTTATTTCAGGGAGATTCAAACCACGCTTGGGGTAATCACCACCGCGTTCAATAATTTTACCCAGGTCAAACTTTCTTTGAGCCGGCTTAGCAAATCAGTCAAGATAAGAGGAGAATAAGGTTCTGATAAAATAAAAACCTCATTTATTTACGAGGTTTTTTTGTTTGAATCTTTTTCTGTTTTTTTGATCAGTTTTTCTGCGAACAGCCCACATTCCCATTTTACGTATTTCCATAGTATGAAAATACCAATGATGATAAGAACAATTATTAGAAAAATGAAAAGGATGGAAATTAATCCTCACCTCTTTTGATGTTATTTTTCTTTTTAACAAAAGCTGTGGAATAGGGCAAAAAAAAGACACCCCAAAAAGGGGTTTCTCTATTTCGTCTCGGCATTCTTTGTGTTTTAACTGTCTTTTTTCTTGTACATGGTCAGGGCTTCTCTGGCCAGCCCAAGACCCACGAGCACAAAGAAGATAATGGTGCCCAAGACTCCAAACTTAACAACATCTAGTGCCAAGTATAAGTAATGCGACATATATCTGCTTTTAATTGTAATAAATTTTGTTCTAAAGTCAAATTTAATAAAAAAAGAAGAGGAGATCATTGGCCCTCTTCGAATTAAAACCAGAATATATCTGGGATATCAAATTTTTCCATGGTTTCGTTTTTAATCCTTTTGTCCATGCTTTCAAGTTGGCAGAGGAGTAGGTTTGTCTTTTCTCTCAGGAAAGACATTTCTTTCCTTACTTTTTCCAGCTCTCCTGAACTACTTTTTTTCTGGTAGAGATCAAGAGTTTTCTTGATCAGTTGAGCTTTTTCTTTTAAGTTTTTTTCCAATTGCCTGGCAATCCGGAGTTGGTGTTTCAAGAGATTCATTATAAACTTCAAATTTTCTAAATCCTTTTTTGTTGACATTAGGTTCTCTCCATATAAAATTGTTAATATTATTATAATAATATTTTTTGGTTTGTCTATTTTTGACCCTCTGATTTATTTTTGCTAAGATTTTAAATCACGAAAGATTATGAATGAAATTTTTTTGGATAAAAAAAGACTTCTCGAAGCAACCAATGAGGTGTATCGGTTGACTTTACTTTTTCCTAAGAAAGAACCTCTCAGAGACAAGATGAGGGAATTATCAGATGAAGTGCTGGCGCACTTTGTTTCCCTTCCTGCAGAGAGTGCAAAACGGGGGAAGAAAGTTTTGGTCAAGGATGCGGTTAAGAAAATAGAAATTCTGGAAAGTTTTTGCGAGGTGGCAAGCTCTCAGAACTGGGTAAAACCTGAAGACTTATTGAACCTGCAGAGGGAATATAATAAAATAAAGGAAGAATTTTTAGACATTGAAGAGATTCCCTTTAAAAGCATTGATTCAAAAACTAAGAAGTCTAGAAAAGTTGTAAAAGAAAAAAAGCCTGAGGTTGCAGAGCCTGAGATTGTAGAAGAAAGGAAAGAACCAGAACGAGTAGAGCCCGCAAAACAGAAAGAGATGATAACCATTTCTCCTCGGCAGAAGCAGATTTTGGAATTTTTGAAAAATCAGGGGAAAGCTCAAGTTTGGCAGATAAAAGAAGTGTTCTCAGATGTTAGCAAAAGAACCCTGAGGAGGGATTTTAAAAAATTGCTGAAAGACGGATTAGTAGAAAGAAAAGGTGAGAGAAACGATACTTACTATGTTCTGAAGGTAGGACAATGATTCTTTTGATAGGACAAGGATAGGACAAAGCACTTCTCACCCATTTTATGTTAAATGTCCTACCCCTTTTCTTCTTATTTTATGAATTTATATGAGTAATTCCAAGAATAAATTTAGTCAAATATACGATAAATACATCGAGAAAGTTTATCGTTTTGTATTCTTAAAGGTAAATTCACAAGAAATAGCTGAGGATTTAACCTCCGAGGCCTTTCTTAGGACATGGGAAGTTTTTAAGAAGGATGAAGATAAAATAAGGAATATAAGCGCGTTTTTATATAAAACTGCCCGTAATTTAGTGATAGATCACTATAGGCAAAAGGGAAGGGTCACTATTCTTACAACAGAAGACGTTCCTATTATTGACGAGAGTCAGGATTTGAAGACAGATGCAGAAATTAGTTCGGACATGGATTTGATTAGGAAACATTTGATCGGGCTTAAAGATGACTATCAGAACGTCATTATTTTAAGATATCTTGATGACCTACCTATTTCTGAAATAGCTAAAATAATGGACAGAACAAATGGTGCTACCCGCACCTTACTCCACAGAGCAATGAGTGCTTTAAGGGAGAAAATAGACGAAGTGTAACGTTAGAGGTCTCCCCACGTCATAGTATCAAAAGGGGGGAGCCTCTTTTATTCAGATTTAAGCATAACTATGAACAACAGTCAGCTCATCAATACTATAAAGGAACTAAAGAGCGTAAAGCCCAGGAAAGAATGGGTGATAATGACTAAGGACAAGATTTTAACAGAGAAGGTACGAGCTGAACTGTTCCCCTTCTTTAAGCCTGTTTATGCAGGCCTTTTTTGCCTTTTGTTTGTTATTGGACTGTTTGATTTCTCTCAAGAAGCTTTGCCTGGAGAATCACTTTATTATCTAAAGAAAGTCAGTGAAAGAGGGGAAGTTTTATTAGCCTCAATAGAAGAGAAGCCAAGAGTAAGATTAGAGCTGGCTAATAGAAGATTAGAAGAATTGAATCAGATTGCAGAAAAGAACCAGGTCAGGAAGCTGGCTTCTGCTATTGGTGAATTCCAAGCTAATGTTTCAGAAGTAGCAAAAGATCTTTCTCGGATGAAAGAAATAGACCAGGAATTTGTAGATCAAACAAAGAAGCTAGAGCAAAACAAACAAAAAGTAGAAGAGACCTTGGCGACCAAGATTGAAACAGAAGAGTTGGACGGTGCTTTAGCTTCTGTGGTTGAAAGAGAAATTTCTGACTTAGAGGAAAGGAGCCTTACAGAAGAGGAAAAGGGGTTATTAGAGGAAGCAAAACAAGACTTTGAAGGAGAGGATTATTCTGAAGCCTTGATGAAGATTTGGGAATTGAGCCAGAAATAGAAATCCACAAGTAGTCAAGGAAAAAAAGAATTGTTATAATTAAAAATTAATTTGAATTTGAAAAGTCGCTCTCGTGGCTAATAGCTAAGGTCGCGAGACCCCGATAAGAGACGTGGGCTCAAAATGAGCTTTGCTCTCGAGGGGAAGATGGTCGACGCGACAGAAAAAAGCAAAAATAAAAAGACCATAAAATAAATTAAAAGAAATGAATTTAACGAAAAAGATAGTAGCTAGTGCGATGACTGCAAGCCTCTTGATTTCAGTAGCAGCTCCGGCTTTGGCCCAATCTGCTGAAGACCTCTTGTCTCAGATACAAGCTCTTCAGGAGCAACTCAATCAGTTGCTTGCTCAGTACGAGGACATGACCGGAGATGAAGCTCCGACAATCGAGGGATGCACCATTTCCAGTTTCGACCGCAATCTCAAGGTTGGGATGTCAGGCGCGGACGTCAAATGCCTACAAATCATTTTGAACTCCGACTCCGACACTCAATTGGCCGCTTCTGGCGTAGGATCTTCAGGAAATGAAACTGAATACTTTGGTCCTTTGACCAAGGCAGCAGTTATCAAGTTCCAGGAAAAATACGCTGAAGACACATTGGCCCCTTGGGGATTGACTCAAGGAACTGGCTTTGTTGGTTCAACCACTCGAGCAAAATTAAACGAGCTTTTGACTGCTGGTGAAGAAGAGGAAGAAGAAGAGGAAGAAGAGGTTGCTCCCGGAACCCTGGGCGTGAGCTTGGCTCCTGATACACCAGCTGCAGCTTCTGTTCCTACTAATGTGAATGGGATCTTATTTACTAAGGTCAAATTCATGGCTGGAGCAGATGGTGATGATGTAGTAGTTAATTCTATTACTCTCACCCGCGGCGGCTTAGGAGCAGACACTGATATCGGGTCTGTGACCCTTTATGACGGCTCAACCAAGATTGGGGTAACCCGAAGCTCCTTTGATTCTAACCATGAGATGAGATTCAACATTCCTGCTGGCTGGACCATTCCGGCTGGTGAAACCAAATACCTGTCTATTGAGGCAGACTTGGTTACTGCTGGAACATACAATTCTTTAGGTGTTGTTGCTGTTGGTTCAGACGCTTCTGACGTAGATGCCAATTTCCCTGTTATGGGTAACCAGATGACCGGTGTTACTGTTAGCATCGGTGCGGTGACCGTAACTGGTGAGGGTATTCTAACTCAAACCAAGAGGATTGGTACTGACGACGTCACCTTAGCTTCCTTCAGCTTGGAGGAAACTAGTGGCAAAGAAGCTTTGAGCTTTAAAGGCATTACACTGAAGAATGAAGGAACTGCCAGAGACCAGGACATTGGTAATGTTTATCTTAAAAGAGGAGATGAAGTATTAGCAGGACCCGCTGACATGGTTAGGGATTATGTCACATTAGAACTTGACAGCCCCTACACCATTGGAAAGAGCGACAAGGTTATCTTCAACGTAATTGGTGACATCGAAGACGGAGCTAACAACAATGTAGAATTCGTTCTCAAGAACGACATTGACCTCGATTGTGTAGGTCAGTTCTACGGGTACCAGGTTTCTGTCACTAGAGATGACTACAATGAAATTGGAGACACAGGCACCACCCAAACTACAATTAGTGGAGCCAGGCTGAATGTCAACCTTGAAAGTACTGCTAAGGAAACTCCTGATGAGGTAAACAACTTTGTGTTTGGAACCTTTGAGTTCACAGCCACAGCAGAAGACACCAGGATTTCAACCCTGGTCTTCAACATTGAAGAATCAGATGGTGATTCTGATGTAACCAACAACATGGATATTGACGAATTGGAGTTGGTTGATCCCAATGACGGGACCCGCTACACACTTACCAAGAGTGGAGGCGGAGACAACAACGCCAACGACGAAACCTGGACTTCTAATGATGAAATCTATCTCACGAAAGACGTAAAGAGAACTCTACAAGTAGTCGGTGACTTGCCTTCTGGTATTGGCAATGGAGATACTTACAACATTCAAATGACTGTCAGCACCGCTAACCTTGATGCGGAAGGAGTGATTTCTGGGGACACTGTCTCTGATTTCTCTGTTTCCAGCTTGACAGGTAAACTGGTGAGCGTAGTCAGCCCGAAGTTGACAATTATCCCCCAGCCCATGAACCCGGGAGACGCGGTTATTGACGCCGAAGACGTAGTTCTCTTTGAAGGAATCCTTGACGCAAACAACGCTTCTGCTATTACTGTCGACAGGCTGAAATTCGAAGCTACCACTACTGGTTCCTTTGAAGCAGACAATATCGACAGGGTAGTTCTCTACACACCGCTAGGCGAAGAACAGGTGATCACCTCTGTTACAGACGGTGAGGCTGACTTCAATGCTATCTCTATCAACGTGCCTGCTGGCGGACAAATGACATTTGGCGTTAAAGTAGATGTTGCACATACAGTGTCTTCTACAAAGCCATATTTACACCTCCAGTTAGACACAGTCTCAGCCCGTGACGAAGATGGGGATGCAGCTAGTGTAGTGAAAGAAGATGGTGCGACACCGATTCAGAACGGATCTGAACTTACAACCAACAGAATAGTTCAGCTTCACGGTGTAGGCAGACTGAAGTTTGCTATGCCAACCGAAGCTTCTGAGGTTAAGTACGACCGGTATGCTTTGGGAGGAACTGCTGTTGAATGGATCGGAAGACTCAACGTGAGAGCTGTTAACGAGCCAGTTAACATTGAAGACCTAACATTCTTCAATGCCTCAGCTGGTGACACAGACTCTGTGGCTACAATTGAGCTTTACGAGTCTGACAAGACTACCAAGATAGCTCAAACTCTCCTTACCAACTATGGAGCTTACAATATTGCCGCCTTTACTGACCTCAACTACGAGGTTCCAGAAGGAGGCAGTACGCCTCTGTGGGTTAAGGCCAACCTGAGAAAGATTGGCACAGGTTCAGGAGACACTGCAGACTCTGGTGACGCCCTCCAATTCAACGTCGTCGTTTCCGGCGGCGCCACAGTTGCGAGAGGTGTGATGTCTGGTGCAGCCCTTACTGCGAGTGCAACCGATACCGACGGGGTCATGATTTGTGACCAGAACAACAACGGTACCTACGATGCAACCAGTACTGGCCTTACCAAGGACACTACTGTTGTAGGATCCAAGATTACTTCTGTTGACTTGGTAGAGAGTGCTTCTGCTTATGGTGAATCTATTGCTGGGACTCTAAGCGGCGGCGACAACAAGATTGCCATATTGAAGGTGGAAACGGCTAATACCCAAAACACTGACAATACAGGCGACCTGTTAGACGTCGTGATGGACAGACTCAGGTTCAAGGTCACCAAGGAAGCTTCTACAACCATCAACAGTGTAACTGTAAAGAGGCTTGGAGGTTCTGGAAATGCCGAAGCCCTGAATGCGAGTGGTAGTGACCACTACGCAACCAGCGGTTCTGCTTTCACTGACGCAACTGATGTGAAAATCAGTTCAGGTGAGACAGCTTACTTCTTAGTAACTGCTAATCTCTCCTTGGGTGGAAACAGAGACTGGGTGCAGGTTGATCTCGATGCTCTTGACACAGCCGCTACTGCCAATATTCACTGGGCAGACGGCGACACTACCCATGGTGGTGGTGGAGTAGGTCCTGCGACCTACAAGACATTGAGGCTCGGCTTTACTTCAGTTGACGGCACCAAGATTCTAGAGCCTTACGGTTCCTAAGTAGGACTATCACAGTTTAGAGTTTGTTAAACCCTTCCTTGTGGGGACAGGCCCCGCAGGATATTTCCTGCGGGGTTTTGTTTTTTTGAAAACTTCTGTTAAAATGAGATGTACTTGTATTAATCTCGTATATCAACGAGGGTGTTTTAATTAAAAAAGATAATTTCAGGATGTTAAAGAAGAAAAAAATATTGTTTTTTCTGGGAGCTGTTTTCCTGCTTTCCCCTTTTTTGGTTTCAGCCCAATACATAGGAGAGAGGCAGAATTTTTTTGTGGATTCCAGCTATGATCTCCAGGAAAGAGAAAGGGTTGAAGCTGTTTTGGAAAGGGTGGGAGAAAAAGCTTACTTTTACATTGACTCTGAGTGGATGGAGGGCTTGGATGGCAAGAGGCAAGAAGAAATAAGGCACATGTTCCAGATTCTAGATAATGAGTTTACCTACAAGATCTATCCGAGGCTGACTTCTTTTCTGGGCCCTGAGTGGATCCCAGGGATCGATGAGGATGTTAAGGTAACCATCCTTTTCCATCCCATGGAGGAAGGGGCAGGCGGCTATTTTAACAAAGCAGACGAATATCCAAAGGCCCAGAGCCCTCGCTCCAATGAAAGGGAAATGATTTATGTCAATACAGACTACATCACCACCCCTCTGGCCAAGAGCTTTTTGGCCCATGAGATGGTTCACCTTATTACCTTTAATCAAAAGGAAAGAGAGCACGGAGTAGGAGAAGAGGTCTGGTTGAATGAGGGAAGGGCAGAATACGTTCCAACCTATCTGGGATACGATGACTCTTTTGAAGGGAGCAACCTCCAGAGGAGGGTGGAAACTTTTCTGCAATATCCAACAGACTCCCTCACTGAATGGAGGGGCAAGGCAGCAGACTATGGGGCTCTGAGCATGTTTATGCAGTATCTGGCAGAGAAATATGGAGAGGAGATTGTCTCTGGGTCTTTGCAGTCTGAAAAGATAGGGATCGAAAGCATTAATGAAGCCTTAAAAGAGCAAGGATTTGAAGAGGATTTCAGCCAGGTTTTTACTGATTGGACCATTACTGTTTTTGCCAATAGCTGCTCTCTGGGAAAAGAGTATTGTTTTGAACATTCAGAACTAAGTAAGATTAGGGTTACCCCTTCCATTAATTTCTTGCCCCTGGAGGGCAAGAGCACCCTGGGAGTTACCCAGTCTGCTAAAAACTGGGCTGGAAACTGGATTAAGTTTGTGGGGAGTAAAGGTACTTTGAAACTAGAACTGATAGGCAATCCAGGCAATGTTTTTGAAGCTCCTTATTTAGTAAAAAATGCAGCGGGCGAATATTCTTTAGGTTTTTTGGAGCTGGACCAGTACCAGAGGGGGAGCGTCTTGGTCCAAGACTTTGGAACAGAAAACATTTCCGTGGTGATTATCCCCTCAATTCAATCTCTATCTTCAAGCATTAACAACCCAGTGAGCTTTTTCTGGGAAGCTTCTACTATTAAACCCGAGAAAAAGGAACCTCCAACGACCATTTCTTTGGAAAAACCGCTCACTGAAATGTCAGAGCAGGAAATTTTGACCAAGATACAAGAAGTGGAGGATTTTTTGAAAGCTCTCCAGGATCAATTGGCAGCGCTTACGAAAGAGGGCGAAGGGGAGATCAGGGTTCCTTTTCCTCTGTCCTGCCAGCGTTTTGACAAAGACCTCTATTTTGGGATGCGTAACAGCAATGACATAAAATGCTTGCAGGAATTCTTAAAGTCCCAGGGAGATGAGATTTACCCTGAAGGATTGGTGACTGGCAATTTCCTTAACCTTACCCAGCAGGCAGTGATTCGTTTCCAAGAAAAATATTCAGGGGAAATTTTAGAGCCTCTGGGGCTAGGTAATGGTACAGGTTATGTTGGTACTAAAACCAGGGGAAAAATCAATCAAATGTTGGCTGGTTAAAAATGTAATATTTAAAGAGTTATGAGTCATTTATTAGAAAAAGCCTTGTTTTTTGTCCTCATTTTTTCTTTTGTTTTCTCTTTGCCTGTCTTTGCTCTGAGCGAGGAAGACCTTTTAGAACAGATCCAGCAGCTGCAGGCCCAACTGAACAGTCTTTTAAAAGAATATTCCCAGCTTACAGGAGAAGAACCCCCTTCTGTTGAGGGGTGTGATGTTTCCAGTTTTGACCGCAATCTCAAGATGGGGATGGCAGGAGACGATGTTAAATGCTTGCAAATTATTTTGAATTCTGATGAAGAGACTAGGCTGAGGGAAGCAGGAGCCGGATCCCCGGGCATGGAAACCTTTTATTTCGGACTTTTAACCCGGCAGGCAGTAATTAAGTTCCAGAACAAATACTCAGAAGATGTTTTAGCTCCTTGGGGATTTAGATGGGGGACAGGATTTGTAGGACCCACTACCAGGGATAAATTAAACGAATTTCTGGTTTCCCAGCCAGATGAGTCTCCTGGTGAAGACGGGGAGGATGAAGGTCAGGAGACTGTCCAGTCAAAGAGGCTAGAAGCTTCTCTTTCTACTGATAATCCTTCTTCCACTGTTATTTTCTCTGACGGTGACAACAATAAAGCCGGTTCCCAGGCCTTGATTGAATTTTTGAAATTGGATTTTTCTGTTCCTGAAGGAACAGAGACAAAAGTGTCTGGCTTGAAGCTTCAGAGAAGCGGTTTAAGCAAGAGCTCTGACCTGTCTAATGTTTATCTCTATGAGGGTGATAAAAAGATTGCAGAAGCTGCCTCTGTTTCTTACAGGGAGATTTCATTCAGCAAATCACCATACCTTTTTAAAGTTCCTGAACAAGGAAAGACCATTACAGTGAGAGCAGACCTGGGCATTGATGTGGCAGAAGGAAAGACCATCAACCTGACATTGGGTTCAAGCGGAGACATTGACACTCCTTCCAGCATTATCCAGGGCAGCTTTCCACTAGAGGGCAACTCAATGTCTGTCATGGCAATGGATAATATTGGGAGGATGATCATTGCCACCTCGTCCAACCCTTCCAGTGTTGCTCCAGGGACCAAGGATTTTAAAGTAATGGCCTTTAAACTGAAAGGAAGGAACAAGGACTTGAACGTTGAATCGATTAAGATTTCCCCTATTGGTTCTGCTGGGACCAGCAGCCTGGCCAATTTTGAACTTTATTATGATGAGGACCTGCTGGCTTCAGGATCCCAGGGTGCAGACGGCTCAGTTAATTTTGACCTGAGCGCTTCTCCCTTGGGCATTGTTTCTGGCACGCAAAAAGAACTCTATGTGGAAGCTGATGTTGTGGGGGGATATGCAAAGAACATTCAGTTTGCCATTCAAAGGCCTCTTGACGTTCTCTGTAAAGAAAAAGGACGGGGAATTTATATTAAACCTGACACTGGAGTGGTGGGTGGATTTTCTCCTGTGGAATCCCGACCGGCTAAAATTACTGGAGGCGGGCTGGTGGTGGAGCTGAGTGACTCTTCTCCAGTTGGAAACGTTGCCTTAGACGCCACAGACGCTGATGTAGCTGAATACAGATTGAGGGCGCTTGGTGAATCCATTCAAGTGAATTCTCTTGTCTTTAAGGCGACTGACGCCTCTAGCACGGCTTCTTTCTGGGATCAGATCAGCGGAGTGAGGATTGTGCTGGACGGTGTCTCTGTCGGTTTTTTGGAGAACGTCCAAGAAGACGTGGAAAATGAGATCGATACAGACTTTGTGGTTCCTTTAGGGAAAGAAAAAGTATTAAAATTCAAGGCAGACATTTCTTCGCCCTGGAGGACAGAGGATGGCATTTATGACGGGGAGTATCTGCAGATAGTACTGCTGGCTGGAGAAGAGAATGCTGAAACATTGGGCTCTGGCAAGGTGATCGATTTTCTGTCTGTTCCTGAGATGCCAGCTAATGAATTAAGGGTTGTAGCTGGAGCTGTTGCTGCAGATCAGAACCCTTCAATAGGGGAGATCACTGCTGTCTGGGAGCAGAGAGATGTGCTCTTGGCTTCTTTTGTAGTCACAGCTGGCTCAGAGGAAGGAATGGGGGTGGAAGAAATAATCCTTACTGGTGTTGACAGCCAGTCTACCACTTCCCAGGATTTGGGAGATGCTTTTGAGGATCTGGATTTTTATTATGGTGAAACCCGGCTTACCTCCTCCCAGACTACAGACGTGGGTAGCTCTGGCATTGTAAAACATCATTTTGCCTTATCACCTTCCCTATTTATCCCAGAAGGGGCGAGCATCAGGCTGGATGTGAGGGGCGATGTTAAAGAAGATCCGGAATGGGAGCAGGGAGGGGCGATTCAGATTTACAAGCTGACCGCCTTGGGCAGGGACACGCAGCGCTTGCTTCGCATTGGTCCAGCGGGAGAAGAAAGAGTAAAGGGACAACCCATCAACATTATTCAGGCTGGCACCCTGTCTGTAGCAATAGCTCCATCTTCGCCTTCTGTCCAGATGGTAGAAATGGGACAGGGGGACGTTACTCTTGGGGTCTGGGAATTTTCTGCCAATGACGTGGAAGACTTGAGTGTCACCCAGGTGGTGGTGGGTAATGTCAATGCCCTGGGAAGCAGAAATGTTAAAAATCTGAGAATGTATTGCGGAGAGGTAAAAATGGATCCGACCCGTGAGTCTCTGGTTCTTAACTCTGCTGGTTTTGGTGTCCTCCAGTCCGATGACTGCGTTATCCCCAAGGGCGAATCTAAATTGTTTACTTTGAAGGGAGATATGGTCAGCCGGTCAAAAGGGGCTTCCAGCGGGGAGAAGGTTGAGTTTTTTATCAATCTTCCCAACCAGATAGTGGGAGCTTCTACTGATTCAGTGATTGCCAGGGGAGCTTATAATTATGCCCTGACAGATGACCCTGGCACCAAGGCAGCAGCAGCTGCCTACCCCTATAACACGGTCCTGGATGTAGGATTAAGATGTCACGGAGAATGTGAGGGCAGGGCCAGGGCCTACAATGACCAGATGGCAGACATGGTATTGAGCGGATCTTCAGAAGGTGTGGAGGCTGAGGTTACTTCTTTGGGAATTGGTTTTTATGGTGCTCTTAATAATACAGCTCAGGGCACGACCCTATACTTGAAAGACCAGGAAGGGAAAATCAAGGCAAGTGCAAAGTACCAAGGCAGTTCTGCCAGTGGGACAGTGCTGTTTGTGCCTGATTCCCCGCTCTTTATAGGAGCAGAGGAAAAAGTATTGGAAATAGTTTCTGACACCCGGAAATTAGTAGCTCAGAACACTTCTGGCCACGAAAGGATACAGATAAGCATTAACCTCGGTTCACCTGGAACGCCAGGCGGTATCTTTTGGAGCGATCAATTAGTGGCCTCAGATATTGAATGGGTGAAGAGCACAAAACAGGTCAAGTCCATTAATCTCTGGTATTAGAAGAAGGATAGTTGGGAAATTGAAAACCGCCTCTAGGAAGGCGGTTTTTAGATGGCATTGGGGATTAGCAGGAAGAGATGATTCTTTTGGTTTCAGAAACCATTTTTTCCAGAGAAAATCTCTCTTTAATCTTTTGCTTGGCTTGTCGTGCCATTTCTTTTCCTTTTTGAGGGTTTTCAATAACCTCCCTTATTTTTTCAGCTAACATTTTGCTGTTTCCAGGCGCGACCAAAAATCCTTCCTTGCCATTTTCTATAATTTCTGGCAGAGCCCCTACTTTAGTGGCGACAACTGGCGTTTCTGCAGCCATGGCTTCCAAAACAACCCAGGGAAAACCTTCTTTTAAGGAAGGGAGGGCAAAGACGTCAAAGGCTTTGAGATACTTTTGGGCTTGAGGTATTTTTCCTAAAAGAAAGACATTGTTTTCGAGCTTGTTTTTCCTGATAATAGCTTCCAGGGTTTTTCTTTCTTTTCCGTCTCCGACAATAAGAAGCTTGATATTATTGGGTTCAAGGAAAGGGATAGAATTGATAAGATAGGGGAGGCCTTTTGTCTTATAAAAATTAGCTACGCATCCTAAAACCAAATCGTTTTCTTTAAGGGTAAGTTTGGGATGTCTTTGGCTGAGATACGCCCTGGCTTTTTCTCTAGGTAAAAATTCCATATTCTCTGGATCCAAGCCATTATAAACAACGCTTATCTTGTCTGGAGCGCAGATACGTTTTTCAACGGCTAAATCCTTGTCTAGTTGGGAGTTTACTATGATTTTGTCCTTAAAAAGAGCAGTAAATCTTTCTGCCTTAATCAATATCTTGTTCATCCAGGCAGGTCGGGGGTCTTTAAAAGACCATCCTCCGATCCGGTAAATAACACAGAACCTGGAGCTGGAAACAAAGGATTTGTTTTTCTTTCTGTAAAAATAGGAGGCTATAGAGCCTAAAAGGCCGGCTGTGGTAGAGCATAAAAAAAGAATATCTGGCTTTTCTTTTTCCAAAAGATTATTAATTTCTTTTATTCCTGAAAAGATGTTCCAGGGGTTGGGTGTTCTTTGGAGCCTTTTTAAGCTTACGGTTTTAACAGAGAGAGAAGAAAATTGTTGTTCTTTCTCTAGTATTTCAAAAAAAGAATTATCTTGACTCTTTCCAGCAGCAACTAAAAGGGAAAAACCCTCCTTTCTTAAATGAGGGAGCATTTTTAAGATATATCTCTGAGCTCCTCCTAGTTCTGATTGAGTGACAATAAAGAGAATCTTCTTCATTTTTTCTCGAATAAAGCTAGCTTAAAATATGTTTATCACGATTGACTTTCAGGTGCCTTTTTCTATAATAAATTATTAAAATTTAAAAGAAAAGCAATACTTATGCTAAACAAAATAGGGATTATCGGAGTAGGAATGGTCGGTGGCGCCTTGAGGCGCTATTTTGAAAATGTGGATGGGATGGAAGTTTTTGTTTATGACAAATACCAAAACCTCGGCTCTCCAGAAGAAATTAACAAGGCTGAAGTTGTTTTTGTTTGCGTGCCCACGCCATTCAACAAAGAAAAGAATTATTTTGAACTCTCTAATGTTGAAGACGCTTTTTCCCAGATTAAAGGGGAGAAAATGGTGGTGATAAAGTCCACTGTCTTGCCTGGCACCTCAGATTATTTTCAAGAAAAGTATCCCCAGCTCAAAGTATTGCACAACCCTGAATTCTTAACTGAGTCTACAGCAGAACAGGACATGAGATATCCTGACAGGCAGCTGGTGGGGTACACCAATGAAGAATCGCACCGGGTAGCAGGAGACCTCATGTATATTTTACCCTTAGCTCCTTTTTCTCGGATTCTGCCAGCTAAGGAGACTGAAACTATCAAATATTTTGGCAATACTTGGTTTTCAACTAAAGTTGTTTTTGCCAACCAGATGTATGATTTGTGCCAGAAATTGGGCATTAATTATGATAACGTCAAAGAAGCTTCTGCTGCTGACAAGAGAGTGGGAAGAAGCCACTTGGAAGTATGGCACAAGGGAAAGCGCGGTTACGCGGGAAAATGTCTTCCGAAGGACATTAAAGCCCTTATTCATTTTGCAGACAAGAAGGGGATTGACTTAAAACTTCATAAGCTTGTCGACAAGATTAATGACAACCTTTTAGAAGAGCAGGGCATTGAAGATCCTGAAAAATATAGCAAGAGGCTTTAATAAAATTTAAAACCTATTTATGGCCAAAATTATAGTTACAGGTGGGGCAGGTTTTATTGGGTCCCATCTTGTAGACAAGCTGGTAGATGAGGGACACCAGGTAGTAGTAATTGATAATTTAAGCACTGGGAAAAAGGAAAACCTTAATCCTGAAGCTGGTTTTTCTCACCTTGACTTAAGAGATTTTGAAAAGATAAAGCCGGTTTTTGAGGGGAAAGATTATGTTTTCCATTTGGCAGCTCTTCCCAGGGTGCCCCGTTCTGTAGAAGACCCTGTGACCACTTCTGAAATCAATATCATGGGAACGGTCAATACTTTTGAGGCAGCCAGGCAGGGAGGGGTTAAAAGAGTGGTTTTTGCATCTTCGTCTTCTGTTTATGGGGACCAGGAAACATTCCCTCTGACTGAAGAAACAGAGCCAAAACCCATTAGCCCTTATGCTTTGCAAAAGCTGGTGGGTGAAAAGTTTGCCACACTTTTTTCTAGTTTGTATAAATTCCCTATTGTTTGCCTGCGCTATTTCAGTATTTTTGGTCCCAGGATTACTTTTGAATCAGAGTACAGTTTGGTAATAGGTAAGTTTTTAAAATTGAAAAAAGAAGGAAAGCCCCTCACCGTTTATGGTGACGGAGAGCAGACCAGGGCTTTTTGTTATGTAGACGACGTAGTAAGGGCCAACATTAAAGCCATGGAAAGTAATAATCTTAAAGGCGGGGAGATTATTAATATCAGCGGGGAAGATTCCTACACCATCAACAAAGTAGCAGAAATCATTGGAGGAGAAAAAACATATTTACCCCCCAGAAAGGGAGACATCCTCCGTAACCAGGCTGACATTTCTTTGGCCAGAAAACTTTTAGACTGGGAACCTCAAGTTCCCTTTGAAGAAGGCATCAAAAAAGTAAAAGAGTGGTTTAATTCTCTTTAATTAAAAAATATGTCAAATTTAGTTGAAAGAAAAATTAAAAACCTTGCCCGGAGAACGTTTCTTGTGACAGGTGGGGCAGGCTTTATTGGATCCCATCTTGTAGAGCGTCTTTTAGAATTAGGAGTTAAGGTTGTAGTGGTTGATAATTTTTCTACTGGAACGAAGAAGAACTTGGAAAATGTTAAGGGCAACAAAAAACTAAAGATTATAAAAGCGGACGTCAATAATTATAAAGAAATGGAAAAGGTTTTTAAGAACCAGAGAATTTATTATGTTTTCCACTATGCTGCTGTTGTGGGGGTAAAGAAAGTAGAGGAAGAACCCCTAGAGGTTTTAAGAGATATTGATGGGATTAAGAATATCTTAGAGCTTTCTCGTAAACATAAAGTTAAGAAGTTGGTGTTCGCATCATCGTCAGAGGTTTATGGTGAGCCTGTGAGTTTACCAGAAAAAGAAGACGGGGTTAATAATCCCCGTCATATGTACGCCTTGGTAAAACTCATTGGAGAAGAGTTGATTCATACATATCACAAAAAATACGGATTTCCTGGCTGTGCTCTAAGATTTTTTAATGTTTATGGGCCTAGACAAAACTCTTCACCTTATGGTTTTGTGGTAGGTATTTTTATGGAGCAAGTCTTGAGAGGCGAAAGGCCCACTATTTTTGGAGACGGTCTTCAGACGAGAGATTTCATGTTTGTAAAAGATAATGTGGAAGCTGCTCTTCGGGCTCTTTTAATTAAAAAGACAACGGGAGAGATTATTAACATAGGTAGGGGGCGTCAGATAACAATTTTGGGATTGGCTGAACGTATTATTGATTTAGCTGAAAAAGACCTAAGACCTGAATTTTTACCAGAGAGAAAAATGGATATTCGCTACAGGTGTCCTGACACCAAGAAGATGAGGCAGACGTTACGATTTACACCCAAGTACCCTCTAGACAAAGGGCTAGAAAAAACTTATGAGTGGTACCGGGAGAATCTCTAAAAAAATTTGCTTTGCTTCTATAGACGTAGAGCCAGATTTTGGGAAAAGAAAAGAATTTAAGGGAGTAGAAAAGTTAGACTCTCTTTTAAATGTTTTTGATGAGCACAATGTACCCCTGACTCTTTTTGTAATCGGGGATGTTTTTAGAAAATTTACTTCTAAAATTGAACAGTGGAAAAGAAAGCATGAAATTGGATGTCATGGTTTTTCTCATAATTTCTGGAACGATTTGGGGAAAGAAGATAGAGAGAAGGAGATAGATAATTTTATAGAAATTTATAGAGATTACTTCGGTCAATTACCTTTTGGTTTCAGAGCTCCTTCTCATATTCTAGATAGTGAAGGGTTGAATCTTTTAGAAGAAAAAGGCTTTTTGTATGACAGCAGCATAGTCCCTCATTATCCTCCTTTAAAAAAGTATCGCGGTTATAAAGGGCCAGCTCCTCTTTCTCCTTACTTTCCAGATAAGGATTTTATAAGGAAAAAGGGTGACATGAAGATATTGGAGATCCCGGTTACTGGTCTATCTCTGGGTATTCCCCTGGCTGGCACCTGGATTTCAAAACTACCCCTTTCTATGTATAGGGCGCTCATGGTTTTATCTGGCCCTATTTTTTTGACCCTTAATTTACATTCTTGGGACAGCCTTGATAAGCCCCTCTATTCCAAGATAGATGAAATTTTAAAGATTTTAAAAAACAAAGATTATAAGTTCCTTACCGGAATTCAAGTTTATGAACTCTTTTCGGAAAATCGAAGATAAAACAGAGTGGCAGTCTCTTTTAGATAAGGCTCTCTTTAAAACCTTTTTTCATTCCTTTGAATGGGAAGAATTTTTAGAGAAAGAATTTTCTTGGCTGAAATTCAATCGTTATCTTTACAAGGATGAGGTTTTATTAAGTTTTGCTCAATATTCTGTCATGGGAAAGAGAAAAGCGATTTCTCATCCTTTTTGTGAATACGGTGGCCCTCTTCCCTTAAAAGAAAGCATTCAGGGAAGAGGATTTAAAGAGAAATTACTTTCTGAATTTAAGACTCCTTTTAAGATCAGCTTTCATCCTCATTTACCACATTATTTTCAATCCTTGGGCCTTAAGGGTCCCTACAGTTCCAGGGACACTTATCTTATTAAAGATATTCATAAGAAAGAAGAAAAAGAGGTTTTAGGTTCTTTTCGTAAAACACTCCGTCATTCAATTGAGACTGCTCAAGAGGCTAATATTTTGGTAAGAAAATGTGAAAACGAAAAGGAACTGAGGGATTTTTATGAACTTCATCTTAACACAGTAAAGGGTCACAAGAGTATCCCTTATCCCTTTTCTTTTTTCAAGTATTTTTTAAATTCTCCAGAGGTAGAGATTTTGTTGGCTCAAGACAAAGAAAAGATCATAGCAGGTAGTGTTTTTCTTTTTTACAAACCCTATATCCATTATTTTATTAATGCTTCAGATTTAGCTTACAGGGACCAGTGTCCCAATCATCTGATTTTGTGGACAGAGATTAAGAACTATTTAAAAAGAGATTATGAGGTTTTCGATTTAGGGGGGACAAGGCGCGGTTCAAGCTTGGAGATTTTCAAAAGAGGATGGGGAGCAGGAAAGTATCCCATCTTTGAATTAAAGAATTATTCTGAAGGTGGATTGAAAAAATCAAAAATGAGAGATTTACTCGGATTAATGCCAACCTTTTTGGCTGAGAGCCTGAGTAAATTTTTATTAAAGTACAAACTTTGAAATGAAAGATCAGGTTAGTAAAGGAAGAGTCCGTAAATGGGAAGAGAGGAATAAAAGATACGAAAGCGAAGAAAAGAGCGTTCAACCCACAAGAAAGGCTACTTTTGTTTTGACTGTGAAAAATACCCTTGATCTTTTAGGGGAAGTCAATAGAGGTAAGCTATTAGATATTGGATGTGGATTTGGAGAGATAGACCTTCTTTTATCCCAATACACAGACTTTGAAATTACAGGGTGTGATATTTCAGAGACAGCCCTTGATAACGCCAGACAGAACATTAAAAAAGCTGGTCTTGGTTCTGAAATCAAGATTGAGAAGGCTGATGTTTATAATTTTCACTATCCGGATGACTATTTTGATGTTATCCTGAGCACAGGCTATGTTTCTGCTGCCACCTATCCTGGGGTGCAAAAAGAAGTGGCCCGGGTATTAAAACCAGAAGGGATTCTGGTTTGTGACTTTATTAATCATCTATCTTTGTATAAGATACTAAAGGCTGGCTTCAGGATATTAAAAACAGGTCAAATCCCTCCTTATTTTTCTTTTAAGCGGATTTGCCAAACCTTTGGAGAATACGGGCTTGTTTGCAAAGATCAAAGGATTTTTAATACCTATCCTCCTTTAGATATAATTTTTAGTTCAGAAAATTATTTGAATTTTGAAAAGACGTTTGGCAAAATTTTTAGTCCAGTGTTGGGAAGGGTCCGTCTAGTTAAATTTGAAAAAAAGAAAAAATAATTATGTTTTTTGTTCATCCCCAGATCCAGTTTAATACCAAAGAGATTTTAGGCGCTTTTTCTAATTTCTTTAAAAAGCCTGACTTAGAGAGAATTAAAAAAGAATTATCTTCTGCCTTTCCAGGAAGAGAGTTTTTGTTTACAGATATGGCACGGTCTGCTTTTAAAACAATCATTGAAGAGCTGCATCTTCAAGGATCTCGGGTTATATTTCCAGCCTATATCTGTGACATCTTTTACCCCATTATTAAAAAATACAAGATTCAGCCTATTTTTTTAGATATTGATTTGGAAACATTTCATTTAAAATTAAATGAAATCGAGAGAGTCAATTCCAATCCTAGGGCTATTTTATTGTCTCATACATACGGGTTGCCGATTGATAAGGATTCTATTAAAGACCTTAAGGAAAAGAAAAACATTTCAGTTATTGAAGATTGTGCGCATACTTTTGGCGCTCAATACAAAGATGATACTTATGTAGGGACGGCCGGGGACGTTTCTTTTTTTAGTCTTTATAAACAATTCCCTATGTTCAGGGGAGGGCTGCTTGTTTATCCTGAAATTTGGGAGCCTGGAAAGCTGAAAGAAACCTATTTCAACTTTAGAGATTTTATTTCTTTTTTGAACTGTTTTCCTGTTTTTTCTTTTTTGTTTAAAACTTTTGGAAACCAGGTAGCTCCTAAATTTGTAAGAAAAGAGAAGATGCCATGTCCGGCAGACCTGAACCCTGTTTCTTTGAATTTCTTTTCCCAATATGCCAAAGACTATGACGTCACTCTCATTAGAAGAAAAAAACTGGGTCAGTTTTTCCAACGAGAATTGGAGGGTTTAGGTTTTAAGGTTCAAAAAGGAGAAAACAATATATTCTGTTATTTGTCTGCTCTGGTGCCCCAGGGACTGGAGAGTAAAAGGGATGAGCTAGTGGAGAAATTAAGAAAAGAAAGGGTTTTTTGTACCCGTATTTGGCATACCCCCATTGTTTTGAATTCCCAGGTGCAGGAAGAATATCATCTAGACTTGAATGATTTTCCCAATACTGTAGAAGCTGCAAACAGGGTTATCAATTTCCCTCTGCAGAATTTTTATAAAGAAAAGGATATTAAAAAAATTGTTAGAGCAATTAAAAAAACCTTACCTCAACTCAAATGTTAAAGGTTCTCATGCCGGTTTTACATTATTCTCCTGTAATTGGAGGGCTGGAAACTTGGACTCAGAATATAGCAGAGAGAATTTCTGACGAAGGGAATGAGGTGTTTTTGGTTACTGGGAAAGTGGAAGGGCAGCCGGTCTTTGAAGAAAAAAACGGAGTTAAGATTTTTAGAACATCATTGATTACTTTAAAAAATCTTTCTTATTCTTCTCCTTTTTATATTTTAACTTCACTCCCTTTTATTTTCTTCAAATCTCTGTCAGTTATAAGAGAAGAAAATGTGAGACTTTGCCACTGCCAAGGATTTTTAAGCAGCTTTCTTGGTTATTTATTATTTAAAATTACCAATACCCCTTACATTGTGACTGTCCAAAGGTTGGAAACAGATAGGGGCCTTTTAAGGCGATTGGCCTATCAGAATGCTAGACTATGCATTGGATCCAGCCAGGCAGTGAAGGATTATTTCAATAGTATCGGGATAAAAAATGTAAAAGTCATACCTAATGGTATTGATTTTGAAAGGTTTCAAGACGTTGAACGTACTCATGCTAGAGAGAAACTTGGTGCGGGGCAGGATTTTTTAATCATGACCGTTGCCCGATTAGAGAAAGTAAAAGGCTTAAAATATGCTATCAGGGCAATGGATATTTTATATAAAAAATATCAGTTATCTAATATCAAATACTTTATTATTGGAGAGGGGTCAGAGCGCAAAAAAATAGAAAATTTTATTCAAAGGTTAGGATTAGGGGACAAGGTTGTGCTTTTAGGACAAATTAAGAATGAAGACGTGCCTAATTATTTGGCGGCGGCTGATTGTTTTTTGTTATCCTCATTGAAAGAAGGATTCGGTATTGTCGTTCTAGAGGCCATGGCTGCTTCTGTGCCGATTGTTGCTACAGGGGTGGGTGGGGTTTTGGATATCATTGAAGACGGGAAGACGGGATTGTTAGTGGAACCTCAAAACCCACAAAAGATTGCCGAGGCTGTTTTTAGAATTTCTTCTAATTCAGGATTAGCTGATTTAGTAGTCTCTAATGCGGAAGAAGAAGTTAAGAAATATGGTTGGGATAAAATAGCTCAAAGAGTAAGTAAAATCTATTCAATTTATAAAAAATGAAGATAATTTTAGCCACTGGGATATTTCCTCCGGATATTGGGGGGCCTGCTACTTATACAAAGAACCTAGCAGATTCTCTGGTCAAAGAAGGTATTGACGTTAAAGTTATTTGTTACTCTGACAGAAAAGAGAATGATGATTATAGTTTTCCAGTGGTTCGAATCAGGAGAAATTTCGGTTGGGGACTGAGACACCTTTGTTATTTTGTAAAGCTTTTTCAGCTAGCTCAAGAATCGGATGTCATTTATGCACAAGGACCTACAAGCTCTGGCTTGCCCAGTTTATTGGTGGCCAAATTGCTGAATAAGAAATTGGCTTTAAAGATAGTAGGAGATGTTGCCTGGGAAAGATATTCCCAAAAAAATAAAAATGCTGAGGGCATGGAGGAATTTCAAAAAAAAGAGTTCGGATTATCGGTGACATTATTCAGGGCCATAGAAAAGCTTGTAGTGCAGTATTCTGACACAATAATAACTCCGAGTTTTTATCTTAAAGGTATAATTACTGGATGGGGGATTAAAAAAGAGAAGATAAGGGTAGTTTATAATGCAGTTAAGCAAGCAAACTCAGCTGATCTGTCAAAAGAGGGAGCTCGAGAGAAGATAGGCATTAAGGGCGATATTATTTTATCTATTGGTAGGCTAAACCCTGGGAAGGGGTTTGCCACTCTGGTTAATATTCTACCCCAATTGTTAGAAATTAACCCTGATTTTAAGCTAGTCATCATAGGATCTGGGCCTGAAAAAGAAAGCTTGGGAAGGAGCATAAAAGAGCTTGGGCTTGAAAGTAAAGCCCTTTTATTGGGGAGGGTTTCTCACGAAGATATCCCCGTTTATTTCAAAGCAGCCGATGTTTTTATTTTGAATTCTAAGCATGAGGGACTGCCACACGTGGTGCTAGAGGCTATGCAATATAGAACCCCAGTAATTGCTTCTGATAGAGGAGGAAATCCAGAGCTGGTTGAAGATGGTGTAAATGGATTTTTAGTAGAATATAATAATGAAAAAGAGATTAAAGATGCTATCCTTCAACTATGGAGGGATAAGGACCTTAGAGATAAGTTTGTAAGGAGATCCGAAGAAAGAGTTAGTAAGTTTACTTGGGATAATTTATTAAAGGAAACGAAAAAAGTACTTTCGGAAGATGTATGAAAAAAGTTTTGTTTATCGGTCTTACTTATTATAAGATTCAGGATGAAAAGGGAAGTTCTTATTTGGAAAGAAAGTTTAAGGGACTGAACGAAAAGGTACAATCTTTTGTTTTGGCAAGGGGCGGGGTTTTCCATCAAACAATATGGGGAACTGAATTTTATTTATTAGAGCCTGATATTTTTTTCTGGCCGTCCGCTTTTTTTGTAGCTCTTTATGTTTGTTTAAAAGAAAATATCGATGTTATCATAACAGAAACCCCGCTGCTTGACGGCTTTATCGGCACAATTGTTGCAAAAATATTAGGGAAGGAGCTGATTGTGGAAATCCATGGTGATTGGGAGGAAGCCCCTTTTTTAGTAAAAAAAAGGAGCTTTGCTGGCTTTAAAAAGAAAATAGTTCCCTTTTTAGCCAAGTTTAGCTTAAGGTCTGCAGACAAGGTAAGGGTTATATCTGGTTTTACCAAAAAAAAGGCCAGGGATATTGTGGGGGACAAAAAACCTATTTTTGTTTTTCCGGCTTTTACTGATTTGGACATTTTTTTTAAAGAACAGGATACTTCTTTTGAAAATTTTATTCTATTCGTAGGGGTTTTAGAAAAAGTCAAAGGCATTGAATATCTTATTGAAGCTTTTTCTAAAATCCATAATGAATTTCCTAAATTTACATTAAAGATTGTAGGTAAAGGCTCTCAAAAAGGGAATTTAATTAAATTAGCTGATCAGTATGGAGTTGATGGTAAGGTAGATTTTACAGGAAGGTTGTCATTAAAGCAGACAAAGGACATAATGAAAAGATGTTATTGTCTGATTTTACCCTCTCTTTCAGAGGGCTTGGGAAGAGTATTGATTGAGGCTGCGGCTTTAGGAAAGCCCCTGGTTGGTAGTAATGTCGGGGGGATTCCTGATATTATTGAAGATGGATACAATGGATTTTTATTCGGAAAAGAGAATCCAGAGGAACTTGCCCGAAAATTAGCTCGTTTGATGGAAGACGAGGAATTATCAAAAGAAATGGGGAGAAGAGGAAAAGAATTTGTGATGCAAAAATTCTCTAATAAAAATTATATTCAAGACTATATCTCCATGATAGGAGAGGAGTCAAAATAAAAAATATATGGAAACTTCTACCTTAATTTATTTGGTTGCAAATGTTTTAACCCTTAGTGTAGCTCAGATCCTTATTAAACAGGGGTCCTCTGGTTTAAAGGATTTAACCCTTTCTTTTTCCGGCATCTTGAGGTTGATAGGAGAGGTGTTTAAAAATCCTAGGTTGTTGGCCGGAACTTTTTTGTTCGGGGTGAGTTTTATTTTTTATCTTTTAGCTCTTTCTAGGACAAAACTTAATTTTGCCCAGCCATTTAGTGTAAGTGTCAGTATGGTGTTAATCTTGATTGCTTCCTGGTTCTTTTTAGGGGAAAGGCTGAGCTTTTATCAGGCCTTGGGAATTATTCTAATGATAATAGGAGTGTTTTTCCTATTTAAATCTTCTTAATGAAGCTTTTAATTATCACTCAAAAGGTGGATATAAAAGACAGCATTTTAGGTTTTTTCCATGAATGGATTGAGAGAATGGCCCAGAAAGCAGAAATGGTTTATGTCATTTGTCTGTACGAAGGGGAACACCATCTGCCGGATAACGTTGAGGTCTTTTCTTTAGGTAAAGAAAAGGGAAAATCAAGAGTAAAATACATTTTTAATCTTTACAGGTATTTTTTTAATTTAGCTGGTAAAATTGATATAATCTTCGTTCATATGAACACTATTTATGTGGTGTTGTTGGGTCCTCTTGCTAAGCTGTTTGGTATACCTTTGGCCCACTGGAAGGTCCACAAAGGAGAAATTCCTTTTTTTAATACAGCCATCATGTTAGCAGACAAAATCATTACTGTTTCAAAAGAGAGCCTGGAATATGAAACCTCCAAAAAAGTGACTGTTGGGCACGGGGTTGATACAGATTTCTTTGTCCCTCCTTCAGAAAGGCCATCAAAAGAAAAAAAAGAAATCATTACTATAGGGAGGATTTCTCCTAGCAAGAATCAAAAAGCCTTAATTGAGGTAGCTGATATTTTAGTAAATCAAAAAGGAGTTAGGGATATAAAATTCAAGATTGTCGGACCAGCTTTCACTGAGAAACAAAAAGAATATCTTGCTTCTCTGCAGGAAATAGTAAAAGATAAGAACTTGGAAGAATTTGTTGATTTTGTAGGCCCAGTCACTCATGAGGAAACTTTAAACTATTATCAGGGAGCTGATTTGTTTGTGAGTTTTTGTAACACCACAGGCTTAGACAAGGTTTTATTGGAAGCAATGTCTTGTGGAACAGTTATTTTTACTTCCCAGGATACTCTAGTTCCTTTTTTGGGTGATTATCGGGAGAAATTAATAGTAGAAGATGAAGATTATAATCAAGCCGCTGATAGAATTCAGGAGTTGATAAATTTATCTCCAGAAGAACGTAAAAAAATAGGATTGTATTTAAGGGAGGTTGTAAAGAAATACCATGCCCTAGATAGGTTAATAGAAAAATTATTTAATGAATTTGGAGAACTTATTCATGCAAGATAAAAACAAAATAGACTTCATAGGGATTGGGGCCCAGAGGTGTGGCACCTCCTGGATTTACGCCTGCTTATATGAGCATCCGGAAATTTGTATGCCCTTTAAAGAAATTCATTTTTTCAGCAGGAAAAGGAACTGGCAAAAGGGTGTTGATTGGTATGAGTCACGTTTCCAGAGTTGCCCCGAAGAGCAGCTAAAGGGAGAGTTTTCTACTTCTTATCTGTACAGCAAAAAAGCAGCAGAAAGGATTGCTGAAAACTATCCCCATGCAAAATTGATAGTTTCCCTGAGAAATCCAGTGGAAAGGGCAATATCTAACTACAGAAACGACATCATGGGCAATATTATTCCCAAAGGGATGAGTTTCAAAGAAGCTATTTCAGAGAATGAAGATTATATTAATCAAGGATTTTATTTCCGGCAGATTCAACACTACCTTAAATTTTTTGATAGGGAGCAGATTCTCATATTAATATATGAAGACACCAAGAAAAATCCCGCCTCTTTTATTAAAAGGATATATGAATTCCTTGAGGTTGACGCTTCTTTTGAGCCTTCAATGTTGAAAAAGGTGATAGGGAGGTCCCGCACGCCCCAATTCATCTTCATTGACAGGGCTATTTTTCATACGGCCTCTTTCTTGAGAAGGCTTGGCTTACACAAGCTAGTTTGGGTTGGGAAAAAAACAGGTATCCCAGAGCTTATTAGAAAACTGAATACAGAGCCGGAAGAGGACCATATAGTTAGTGTTGAGGGACGAAAGGATTTAGAAGCTTCTTTTGCTGGAGATGTCGGTAAGCTTTCTGATTTTTTGAGTAGAGATCTTTCTGAAGCTTGGTTTGATTATAAAAAATACTTATGAAAAAGATTAAAGAAAAGATACGTAATTTTTTAATTTATCTTTCCTATTTTAGCTGCATTCCTTTTTTGAGACTCTTTTTTTTGAAAAGAAAGTATAAATATCTTTTCAGGGTTTTAACTTTTCACGAGATAAAAGAAAATCAAATTGAAGATTTTAAACACAAAGTGGATTTGCTGGAAGAAAAATTCCATATTATTTCACCAGAAGATTTTTTGAATAGAGATCTTTCTGAAAAAGACTTAAATATTCTCTTGACTTTTGATGACGGATATGAAAATTGGATGGAAAATGTAGTGCCTATTCTGAAAGAGAAAAATCTTTCAGCTGTTTTCTTTTTAGACAAGAGTGGGTTTGATTTAGCTCCTAAGTTGTCTAAAATGGGGTTTATGATAGGAAGCCACACATTAAACCATCCTAGATTACCGGAACTTACGGAAAAAGAAATAGAAACAGAACTAAGAGAAAGTAAAAGAATTCTCTCTGAAAAAACAGGAAAAGAGGTAGATTTATTTGCTTATCCTTTTGGGGACAGAGAAAGTTTTAGTGTCAACGTGAAAGAAAAAGTTAAAAGCTTGGGATATCAATATGCTTTTACTATTCTTCCAGGCTTTAGCCACAAGAATTCTGATCCTTTTCTTTTACACAGAGACAGCGTGAATGTTTCTTGGAATGATTTTCTTTTTTTGGCTTGGGCATGGGGGGGCTATGACCTCTTGAAGGGCGGGTAAAGGAATTTTATTAAGATTTTTGGAAAAGCATCGTAATATGTTATTGTATCGACTTTATGTCGAGGCATAAGACAATGACGCAAACATTATGGCAGACGATAGGAAAATAAACAAAAAATTTTTGATAGTAGGAACAGGAAGGAATGGTTCTTCATTGCTTTCTGCTATTCTAGCTAATTCTGGGGCCAATTTTGACATGAAACCCTTAGAAGAATGGGACAGAAGAAGTGGGGCACTGGAACATCATTATATTCATGAATCTTATAAATGGTTTTCTCGTGCGAAGAAAATTAGATCATCTGTGATACCACAAATTTTTGGCTATAAATTTTGTATTGGGAAATCCAATTCTTACATTCAGAAATTATTCGATAAAGCAGATTTTGCTAAGTCTAGTAAGTTAATATGGATGGTAAAAAGAATAGCGGATCATCTTGATTACCAAGTTAGAATAATCGGCGTATACCGTAATTTTAGTGATTATTTGGTAAGCCGATATAGGAAGTTCGGGGGGAGTTATAATAAATGGCGAAGCTATTGGGAGAATGTAAATTATACTTTACTTTTGCAAAGTCGTATTTATAAAAGTGTGCTAATCGGTTATGAAGAAATGGTTGATTTTGCACAAAAAGAATGGGCGGAAAACCTTGCTTTCCTTACAGGACTATCAAAAGCAAAAATTTTAGAGCAGAGAAAGAAAATTGTTAATCAAAAATTAGCCCAGAGGGAACCCAGAAGTTTATTTGAGAACCCGGATACTAGGAAATTGTATGAAACCCTAAGAAATAATAAAGATTTTAATTTTATCGATGAAAAGAAAACATAGATTAACGGACTTCCCTCAAGGAATAAACGCTGCTATTTTTTAGATAAAATATAAACATTAAACATAAACTTATAATTTAAACAAAAGAAATATTTATTTTATATGGTGGAGAACGAAAATAAAAATTTTAAAAATATAAAGGTAAGACCCAAGAAGCAGGAAAAGATTTTCCCGTACAGTCTAGCTGGACCTATTAAGCAAGTTTCTTTTTTTAGTTTCGTATCCGCGGGCTGTTTACTTTTAGAGACATTGTACCAGAGAGGGAGAATAAAAGATAGGAAGCTTGGTTTTATTTGGGATTATATTAAAAAAACAAACATTATTTTTAAATCAAAACTAAAATTTGACGATATAAAAATGAATATTTTCTCCCGTTAAAAATTTATTTTTAAGAAATTGACAAGGTTCCTATTTTAGAATCAGGCTAGTATTTTTTCTTTGATTTTCATAATAAAGCTAGTAAAAGATGAAATTAATTTACGTTGCTAATTCAAGAATTCCTACTGAAAAAGCGCACGGTCTTCAAATAATAAAAATGTGCGAGGCATTTGGTAGTTTACATTACGGAGAACAGAAAGTGCAAGTTAATCTTGTAGTGCCGAAGAGATTCAATAAAATACAAGAAAATCCTTTTGATTATTACGAAGCGAACAGAAACTTTAAGATTACAAAACTTCCTTGCATAGACTTAATGCCATGGTTATCCGACCTACCTTCCGGAAATTTTTTAAAGAAGGTCGCTTTTTTTGTTAGAGTTTTAACTTTTTATTTCTTTTCTTTTTTTTATGTTTTTTTTAAAAAAAAGAATATTATATATACAAGAGATAAATTCTTTTTGTTTTATGCTTTGTTGAATAAGAATGTATTTTATGAGGCTCATACTTTCCCGGAAAATTATTATCTATATTCATTTTTCTTTAAGAAAGTAAAGAAGATAATAGTTATTACTGAGAAATTAAAAGATTATTTTGTGAAGAATGGAATAGAAAGAGAAGATATTATCGTGGCTCCGGATGGAGTAGACATTCAAAAATTTGACATTTCATGCTCAAAGATTGAAGCTAGAAAAAAATTAGGACTGCCCCAGGATAAAAAAATAGTTCTTTATACTGGCCATCTTTATAAATGGAAAGGAGTTTATTGTTTAGCAGAAGCCTCTAAATATTTACCGGAGGGTGTAGATATTTATTTGGTCGGTGGCACTAAAAAGGATATCGAATTATTTCAAAACCAAACATCGGATCTCCGCATTAATATAGAAGGTCATCGCTCTCGTTCAGAAATACCCTATTGGCTAAAGGCAGCAGATGTCTTAATTCTTCCCAATTCTGGGGAGAGGAAAATCTCAAGATATTGGACTTCTCCTATTAAAATGTTTGAATATATGGTTTCAAAAAGACCAATAGTGGCTTCAGACCTGCCCTCCATAAAAGAGGTTTTAGGATCAGATAATGCAATTTTATTTGAGCCTGACGATTCCAAAGAGCTAGCCAAAAGTATCCAAAAAGCTTTAAGACACCATAAGATCTCTGGTAAGATTTCAAACCAGGCATTCAAAGACGTACAGAAATATTCATGGGAGAATAGAGCTCAAGAAATTTTTAGAGGAGTTATTTCAAGCGGAACGGATTGGAGCAAATACACACGAAATCACTTTGGGTCTACGTGGTTTCCGGAAGGTATTTTAGATGAATACTCGGGCGGAAAAATACTGGACGTAGGTTGCGGAATTGGTAAACATTTAGGGAAAATCCAAGATTTTGTAGAAAAATATGGGATTGATCCTTCTAAATTTGCGATCAAAAAAGCTAAAGAAAATTTCCCCGAATGTAATTTCGTCAATGGTTCGGCTTACAATCTCCCCTGGCCAGATGATTTTTTTGATTTGGTCTATTCCATAGACACTATTGAACACTTGGAAATGCCTGATAGAATGATTAAGGAAATCCAAAGAGTGCTCAAGCCGAATAAGTACTTTATTCTTCAAACTCCCAATTATCCAATTAAAAGGATATACGATTTTATTAACTGGCTTAATCCTAATAAGAAGTGGAGGAAAAATTGTAAGGATGACCCTACACACGTTTCAAAACTTAATTACTTTAGCCTACGATCATTATTGGAAAAACATTTTACTGTTGTGTGGGCAAGGCCAAGAAACATTCTATTGGAGAACAAAATCAGACTTATAAAGAATATAAAAAAACATTTTATAGGCCTAATTATTGGTCAAAAAATTGTCATTATATGCGAGAATAATAAAAGATAAGTAAACTTATTTATGTGGGCAGTAGACAAAATATTTTCTAAATTTAATAAGACAATAATTTTCCTAAGAACAAAGTATTTTAAGAGCATATTTGGTTATCTTGGGCATGGCAGCGTTATATGCGGCAAGATAAAAGTCTATAACCCAGAAAAGATTATTTTAGGAAATTTTTGCACTGTTAATGAGGGCTGTCTTCTTAACGCTAGAGATAAAATAGTGATAGAGGATTTTGTTCACATTTCCCCTTATGTAATAATTAATACAGGCTTTCTTGATGTGTCTAGAAAAAAAAAGTCACGGAAACATCTCACTTCTCCGGTTATCATAAAGGAAGGGGCTTGGGTGGCTTCTGGCGCTATCATTAACCCCGGCGTCATAATTGGAGAGAATTCAGTTGTAGCTGCTGGAGCTGTAGTTACTAAAGATGTCCCTAGTAACGTGATGGTAGCTGGGATTCCGGCTAAAGTATTAAAAAAAATATAATAAAAATGAATTAATCAATATGATGTGTTCATAACAATGACTAATTTAAAGGAAGTCAAGGGTGAAATTATTATTGGGATTAAAGAAGCTATCTTAAGAACCAAAGAAAAGTGCCCTATAATAGGGACTCCTTTATTATTAGGATGGAGGCTATTGTGTACTGTTAAGTTTTTAGCTTGGAAAGCGGTACTGGAGATGAAAACCAGGATCAAATATAAAAAAGATAATTTGGAGTTCGACAAAGTATATTGGGTGAATCCTAAAAAAATAAGATACTGTTTACGTCCTAGAAAAATAAATATTTGGCACCATTATTCTGGAGTTCTTGACGGAGATTGGGACCTAAAGAGAAAACCATTCGAGGAATTAGACGTTTATCGGGCTTTCAGACAGAGATTTCAAGACGGAAAAAAATGGGAAGAAACAGACTTCTATAAAAGGGTCTTGAAGAATATGTCAGATGGGATTAGAAAATGGGGCTGTAAGAACAAGGAAGAGTTTGACAAAAGACTTCCTAAGATAGACAAGCTATACTATAAAATAAAGGAAGAAGGATTTAAAACTAAAAAAGAATTGTTTTCTCCTAATGGATTAGTAGAAAAAATAGAGAAGCCAGCCGTTATATTAGATGACATATCAGTAGCTATTGGTCGAGACGGAGAGCTTTTATTTATTGAGGGGCGACATCGTCTCTCCATAGCCAAGTTGCTTAAAATTGATAAAATCCCCGTAAGAATAATAGCAAGGCATAAAAAATGGATGGAATTTAGAAGGGAACTAATTATTTTTGCCGAAGAAAATAACGGGCAACTTTATCAGCCCCTTACCCATCCCGACTTACGAGATATTCCTCATCAGCACGGAGAAAAAAGATTCCATATTATAAAGGAAAATTTATCTTTTGATGATGGAACACTTCTTGATATTGGGGCAGAATTAGGATATTTTTGTTGCAAATTTGAAGATGAGGGATTTGATTGTAGCGCAATAGAACAAAACGAGAAGCGCGTATATTTCATGAATAAAATTAAGAAAGCGGAAAACAGAAATTTTGAAATAATCCCGAAATCAGTATTTGATTATAAAAAAAACCAAAAGTTGACCTTTGATGTGGTTCTTGCTCTAAATGTTTTCCACCATTTTCTAGACACAAAAGATACTTATTTGAGTATGATTGATCTCTTGGGTAGGATTGAAACTAAGGTGATGTTTTTTGAAGCATATAAGCCTGAAAATTTTCGGCATAGAAATCGCTATAAAGAATACGATCCAGAAGAATTTGTTTCTTTCATAACCAAAAATTCTTCTCTTAATCGAGCTAATTTCATCGGAGAGGCGGAAGACGGCAGGAGAATCTACAAAATTTTCAAGTAGCATTTTTTTGTCTATAGAAAAGAAACAGAGAAAGAAGTAAACGGAATAGCTTAGATAAAACAAAAGAAGCTATCGCTCCCCAAATACCGAACGTGGGGATAAGCATAACTAACAGAATTATTCTTATTATGGGTGGGACTTGTAACAAAAAAAGTTCCCTTTTCTTTTTTTTAGATTCTAGTGCCGTTTCAGGAATTAAGCCTGCGTAAGAGAATATTAGAAGGATTAATACCTGAGAGTATTTAATTGATTCTTCGTATTTTGGAAAGAATAGTTTATATATAAGGGGAGACAAAAAAACATAAAATACTACTATGATTACTGTGAGAGATAGCAACTTCCAAAATTTTTCCATGAGGTTCTCTCGAATCTCTTCCTCTGAACGTTCTGAAAATTTCGGCAGTATGAGTGTATGAATGTTTTTCAAAAATCCTACGATTTGATCTGGTAATAGTTTCGCCAGAGAATAAATGGCTACCTCTTTTGACCCTAAGAGTGTAAAAATAAGAATATTGTCTATTTGATTAGACACTCCCGATATAACTCCAAGTTTACTAAGAGCTTTCGCAAAAGGAATGGTTGTTGGGTCTGATTTTTTATTTGGCTTGAGTTTTTGTTTGATTCTTGAATAGAAATAGTTCCCGAGGAAAGCTTGGCTAACAAAATGAACCAAAATTATCCAAAAAAGATCTTTTGTGATAAGCAAGGCGATTACTACAGTCGCGGTTGATATAAGAGCGTTAAGAAGACTGTATCTCGTCTGTATACCAAATAGTTTTTTTCCAATTAGAAAAGCTGCGTAGACTTGAGAAGCCCACAAAAAAGGAACCGACAGAGCTAGAATTAATAATGGCCCTGGTAGAAGATGGTTCCCTCTTATCCAATAATATATAGCAAGAATGATTGATATTGCGCTTGCTATTAAGCTCCATTTAAATACCGCACTAAATCCCTTATAAAAAGAATCCTCTTTACCTCTAGCCACTGCCTGTATCACTGCCGTTCTCATGCCGATAAGAGAACAAATACTTAGAAGGCCGGATAGGGAAAGAATGTATTTGTAGTTTCCATAAATATTAGGATCCAAAAGGTTTGCAAAAACTATTCCTGAAAAAAACAGAATAGCTGTTTTTAATATCTTTTCTAGAGTTAACCAGAAACCTCCCTTTACTAAATAAACCATGTCCGTCTTGGTGTATTTTTGAGTCCACCTGAGGAATCTGACGATTTTATTTTTATACTTCTTCATTAGGTAATGTAACCTTCTTTCTTTAAGAAATTAATTACCTTTTGAGCATTTTCTTGGATAGTATTGTTTTTGGTGTCCAAAACAATTTCAGGACTTTTAGGTTCTTCATAAGGATCTGAGATCCCTGTGAAGTTTTTAATTTCCCCTTTTCTGGCTTTCTGGTAAAGGCCCTTACTGTCTCTTTTTTCACAAGACTCTAGCGGGCAGTTACAAAATACTTCAATAAAGTTTTTAACCTCTTGCCTGATTTTTTTTCTTTCCTCCCTGTAGGGTGAGATAAAAGAAGCTATCACTCCTACTTCATTCTGGCTGAGGAGCTTGGAAACGAATCTTACCCTTCTGATATTTTCGTCTCTGTCTTCTTTGGTGAAGCCCAGGTCTTTGCTGAGATGTTTTCTAACAATATCTCCGTCTAACCTTTCCACTTTTATTCCTTTATTTTTCAGTACTTCATATACTTTGTCTGCGTTTGATGTTTTTCCAGACTGTGAGAGACCTGTAAACCAGAGGACAAAGCCTTTCTGGTTTTTGTGGTTTGGCTTCTTGTACATTTGGTCTACCAAGGAATTATAGCTATTGGTTAAAAATCCGTATACCTCAGGACGAATCAGGTAAGTAGGGGGCTGTTTTTTGTTTTTAATAAAGCTTCTTAATTGACTACCGCTGAACCTTATTCTGTCTTCATGGGGACACTCGTCTTTAAAAACATGGTTTTGGCCTGAGGGACAATAAAGAACTTCAGGATATTTTAAGAGTTCGATTCCAATTTCTTCTTTTCCAAACCTGTCGAATATTTCTTGGGCGGCAAATGGAGGGTAAAATTTTCCAGCTCCTGCGTGGTCTCTTCCAACAATGAAATGGGTGCAACCATAGTTTTTTCTAACAAGGGCATGGAAGACAGCTTCCCTCGGCCCTGCGTACCTCATCTTCAACGGCAGGATGCCGAGAAGCGCTCTGTTCTTAGGATAGTATTTATCTAGCAATACTTCATAACTGGCAAGGATGTATTCATCTTTAAAGTCCTCTAGTTTTTTCTCTCCAATCACTGGCTGGACAAAAAGGCCATCTGTTCTTCTCAAAGCACATTTTTGCAAAAATTCATGCCCCCGGTGGGGAACGTTTCTTGTCTGGAAAGCAGCTACTGTTTCCCACTTTTTTTCTTCAAATATTCTCCTTGTTTCCTCTGGTGTAAAATTGAATTGGGGAAAGGGTTCTCTTGAATCGTCTAATAGCTTGATATCTCCTCCTAATAGAAAGTCTTTCATTTGGAAGACGTCTTCTACACCAGGATGTTTCTTATCTGTGGTTCCAAAAACATTTTTGGCAAAAAATTCTTTTTGGTTGGGATAAAAATCTGGATCTTCTAGAATGGCTATCGGTTTATTTTTCTCGTCTGTTAAAAGAATAGCAGACTCTTTTTTAAGAGTATTGTATTCTTTTTTTGATACATCAAGGACAAGAGGGATCGTCCAGACAGTCCCGTCTTTTAGTCTCATCTTTGAAACCACACTTTCAAAATCTTCTTTTCTGAGGGGGCCTGTCAAAGGAGAATAAACCCCTCTAGCAATATTCTTTATATCTTTGATTTGTTCTTTATCTAAAACCAGAGATTTAAAATCCCTTGTTTTGGCTAAAACATTCTTTTTCTCTTTTTCCTCCAAAATTCTGTTGATGATTTTTCCTCCGTGGGGTGATGGCATACTTAATTGGTTCTAAAGAATAATCTGAATGTTTTTAACAAAATACCCAAATCTAATAACAGATTACGGTTTTTAATATAGTATAGATCATACTCTAATTTTTCTTTGCTGTCCATTACAGAACGGCCGTACCTGAATTTAATCTGGGCCCAGCCAGTAAAGCCCGGCTTGATAATATGACGGAGGTGATAATAAGGAACTTCTTGTTCTAGTTTTTGAACAAACTCTGGCCTTTCCGGCCTTGGTCCAATAAGGGAAATATCCCCCTTAATAATATTTATCATCTGGGGAAGCTCATCTAAATGGCTTTTTCTGAGCCAGTGCCCAATCCATGTTATCCTGGGATCGTCTTTTTTTGCCCAGACAGCCTTATCATTTTCTGCGTTCACCTTCATTGAGCGGAACTTGTGCAGGGTAAAGTTTTGCTTGTTTTTACCTACCCTGGTTTGGGAATAAAACACAGGACCGCTGTCTTCTGACTTAATGCCCAGGGCAATAAACGGCCACAAAGGAGAGGAGATAATTAAGATAAGCGATCCAGCTATTACATCAATGATTCTTTTGATTTTGTCATAAAATACCTTTTCCCCTTCTTTAAGGTTCTCTAGAAACCAGCTTGCAGAAACATGGGAAACAGGAATTTTTTCTGTCACAAACTCATAAGCTGAAGCAAAGTCCATAAAGTTTACCTTAGTAGGTAAACAAACATAAAGAGCCTTCAATAATCTGGGGTCAGACTCCAGCTCTTCAGTAAAGATAACAGTGTCAATTTCTTTTTCTTGGATCTGGGAAAGTAGGTCTTTATGAAGATCCATGGGGATTATCTTGTGGCCTAGATAAGGGCGGTCAGAAATCTCTTTTTTCAATCTCTCTACTTTTGGCCCCCCTCCAACAATAACTGTCCTGCTTGAAAAGTGAATTGAAAAGATTGAGTAAAAGGCTTTTCTCCATCCTAAAAAAAGAAGCCCAAAGACAAGGATATTTAATAAAAGATTTGTTTTAGGAGTGATCCCAAACATGGGGACCGTATAAAAGAACATCATCCCCAAAACAAGGTTTATTCCTAGAGCTGTTGCTGTCCGGGCATAAAATGAAATCCTGGTTTTAACTAAATGGAGGTCGTAGAGGCCTGAAATATAGAATATGAGGAGCCAAAAGAAGTAGATTATAGAAAAGGGGACAATATGGACCTTTAAAACATCCATGTTAAAGGTGCCCCAGAAGCTAAAATAAAGAGTAATCACAAGAGAAAGATAAAGGACAATAATATCTCCTACAGCTAAGATAACTTTTTTCAAAAATATCTTATTAGACATAAATAAAAAAACGAAACTTTCAAGAAAGGTAACTATTTAAGTTTAAAATGAAAAAGGAGATAAAGCAACCCACAATTACTATTTTACAAATGTTTTTTTGTTCATTAAGATAAGAGAATGTCTAAAAACGCAAACACAGGAAATATTGCTTTAAAGAACACCTGTCTTGCCCTTGTAAGGTGGGGGACCTACCTTGTTTTGTTTACCCCCCTTATTGTGGTGACAGCTTCTTTTTTTCCTTTTGTTACTCCTAAAACCATTTATTTCAGGATAATAGTTGATGTTATCTTTGCGGCTTATGTCGTCTTAGCCATTTATTTTCCTGAATACCGGCCCAAGATTAATTTTTTGTCTGTTTCCATTATGCTCTTTGTGGGAGCCTTTTTGCTGACTTCTTACATGGGAGTGAACTTTGAACGCAGTTTCTGGAGTACCTATGAGAGAATGACTGGAGTGGTGACTATCCTTCACCTCTTTGCCTTCTTTATAGCTGTTACCGGGGTCTTTAAAACAAGAAAAGACTGGGATATCTTGTTGGGACTTTCTATTTTAATTGGGATTTTTATTTGTGCTCACTTTTTGTCTGGTGGTTACCAGAATACCCGGAAAGGATCTACTATTGGGAACAGCTCTTTTATGGCAACCTATCTGCTGTTTGACGTGTTTTTTGCCTTAATTTTGTTAATGGAGAAAAAAAATAAATTCTGGAAGGGGTTTGCTTTGACCGGGCTGGTCTTTTACCTTCCCGTTATTTATATGGCAAGCGCAAGGGCGGCTACCACAGTTGCTCTAGGAGGGTTTGCCCTTTTTGGTTTGGGCTATCTGATTTTTTCTGAAAAGAAGGCGCTGAGAACGACGGGATATGCCCTCATATTTGGCGGGGCCGCTCTTGTCGTTGCCTTGCTCTTAATCCAGCCGGCTTTCGTCCAAGACGGCATTGCTTGGTTCCAGAAGGCAATGTTGCCTCGTTTTGTAGTCTGGGAAAAGGCTTGGAAAGGATTTTTAGAAAAACCAATCTTTGGATGGGGGCCAGAGAACTTCAATATTGTATTTTTGAAGTTTTTTAATCCTTGTGTGTTTTTAAATAAATGTGGGGGCGAGGTCTGGTTTGACCGGGCCCACAACATTGTTTTTGACACCCTTTCTACGATGGGGATTGTGGGGACTGTCAGTTATATGCTGATGATGGGTGCAGCATTCTTTGGGGTTTTATTGGCTTTCAATAAAAAAAGAAAAAAAGCAGAGGAGAGCAAGTCTTATTATGAAATGAGCCTCTATCCTTATTTGGGTATGGCAGTGTTGCTGGTGGCTTACTTTGTCCAGAACCTGACTGTGTTTGACATGATTTCAAGCTATATGATTTTTTTCTTAAGCCTGGCCTTTATTTATTTTTTGATTGAGTCCAATCCAGTGACCCAGCAGATAGAGAGAGGGGAAGGAAAGACATTTGATTTTTTGAATAATAAAATAGGAACCTTGCTGGTCCTGGCAATAGTGATTTTTGGATCCAGTGCTGTTCTTTATCTTACTAATATGGATCCTTATCATAGCGCGACCAGGATTGTTGACATCATCAGGGCAGAGGACCTTGCCCAGAAAAAGGAACTGTTCGAGGATGCCCTGGATACCTATATGTACAAATACGAAACCAGAGAACAATTCACCCAGCAATTGTTGAGGGAAACTTCTACTGCCGGTCAGAAGAACAAAGAAGTTTTGGAGGCTAGCTTGAAACTGGGGGAAGACGAAATGGAAAAGAGCTTGAGAGAGAACTCCTTGGATTTTAGACCCCATTTGTTCTTAGGAAGACTTTATTCTGCAGATTATAGGGCCACCAGGGATCAGACCAAATTGCAGGCGGCAGAAAGGGTATTGAATAAAGCAATTGAATTGAGTCCCACCAACCAGCAGGGATATTGGTATATGACAGAGGTAAGATTAGCTCAAGGCAGAGAGGAAGACGCTTATGACCTGTTCCGCAAGGCGATCGAGCTAGAGCCTGAGCTGGGACTTTCTTATTGGTATTTTGGTATGACCTATAAAATGAGAGGGGAGTATCAAGAAGCGCTTGAGCAGGTAAGCCTGGCTGAAGAAAATGGTTACAGATGGAGAGAGCAAGCGAGCGGATTGAAAGAAGTAATCGATATTCATCAGGCCCTTGGTAACCATCAGGAGGCAGCTAATCTTTATGAAGAAGCCGCAGAGATTGAACCCGATAATGTCATGATTTGGGTAGGGCTAGCGCAAGCTTACAGTAATGCAGGCCGGGTAGAAGAAGCAAGAGAGGCAGCTCTAAAGGCCAAAGAGCTTGATCCGAGTATCGCTCCAGATATTGATACTTTCTTGGAGAATTTAGAAAATTAGTAACAGGTTAAAAACTTGACAAATTCTATTTATTTGGTAGAATCCAAACAGTGAGTGCTTTCTCGATGAGAGAATACACTAAATCGACAATAGACCCCCACAGGGGCCTATTGTTTTTTATTATTGTTTTTTTCCATATGCTATGTAATAATAACACTGGGCCGGGAGCTAGCACTCACATTTAGATTTAGGAGTAAAACTCTCTCGGCCCGTTTTTTTATCATGCAGGCAAATTTAAGAGAAAAGGTTAAAGAAAAAATCCCTCAAGTTCAGTCTGATGTTCCTCTCTGCAACCATACCACTTTCCGTATTGGAGGAAGTGCAAGGTACTTTTTAGAGATAGGAGATAAAGAGGGAATTATTTCTGCTTTAAGGACAGCCAAGAAAATGGGCCTGCCCTTTTATCTTTTAGGAGGAGGAAGCAAAGTATTGGCTTCAGACGACGGTTTTGATGGTCTTATCATCAAGACGAAAAACGAAGGATTGGAGATCAAAGGAAGTGAAATTTATGTGGAAGCAGGATTTTCTTTAGAAAAACTCATTAAAATATCCGTAGCTGACGGCCTTCAGGGCCTGGAATGGGCAGCTGGCATCCCGGGCACAGCAGGAGGGGCAGCAAGAGGTAATGCAGGAGCCTGGGAGGGCGACATGTCAAAGATAGTCCAGCAGGTTGAGGTTTTTGACATCAAGGCAGACAAGAAGAGGGTTTTTAATAATCAAGACTGTCATTTTGACTATCGGGACAGTATTTTCAAACAGTATCCTTATTTGGTAATATTAGGTTGCCGAATAATGCTTCAGGAAGGGGACAGGGAAGAGAGCGAGGAAAAGATCCAAGGTTATTTAGATTACCGCAAGGAAAACCATCCTTTAGAATTTCCTTCAGCTGGTAGCATTTTTGAAAATCCCAAAGGGGAAGGAAAAGAGAATCCTTGTAATTTATCTGCTGGAAAACTGATTGGAGATTGTGGGTTAGCAGGAAAGAGGATAGGCAATGTGAAAATCTCAGAAAAACATTCCAATTTTATTGTTAATTTAGGAGGCGGGAAAGCACAAGATGTTAAAAAATTAATAAAATTAGCAAAAGAAAGGGTCAAACAAGAGTTTGATATCCTTTTAAAAGAAGAATTACAATATTTAAATTAATTTATGAAGATTCATATCCAAACCAAAAATTTTGAGCTAACCTCTGCTATCCGTATCTTTGTGGAAGAAAAGATACAGCCTTTGGAAAAATTTATTGATGTGGGAGCCGAAACCTTTGAAAGTCCGGCAGGCAAGGAAAAGCCCCCGGTCAATGCCTGGGTAGAACTAGGGAAGAGGCCCCATCACCACAAAGGCCCTGTTTTCCGAGCAGAATGCCAGATAGAGCTTCCTAAAAACAGCGTGAGGGCAGAGGCTGTTTCCAATGACCTGCGCTCTGCTATCGTGGAGGTGAAAGACGAGCTCCAGAGGGAATTGAAAAAACTGAAAGGAAAAATGGTCTCCAGGCGCAGGAGGCCGGGAAGGGAAGGTTAAAAAACACTGATTTTTACCATAAGTAGCCTGCAAAACAGGCTGCTTTTTCATTATTTATAGGTTGATATTTTAAGCAAGAGTGGTAAGGTATTATTATGACTATTTTAGACAAAATCTTTGGTGACGCTAACCAAAAATATCTTGAACAGAAAGAGGCGGTTGTAAAGAAAATAAATGAGCTCGAACCTGATTTCGAGCCTCTTTCAGATGAACAGTTAAGAGAAAAAACTATAGAATTAAAGCAGAAACTGGATCAGGGGAAATCATTGGATGACATTTTGCCAGAGGCTTTTGCCTTAGTAAGAGAGGCCTCAAAAAGAACCCTAAATCAGAGACATTATGACTGCCAGCTGATAGGAGGGATGGTCCTCCATGAAGGCAAGATAGCAGAGATGAAGACAGGGGAAGGAAAGACCCTGGCTGCAACCCTGCCCATTTACCTTAATGCCTTGGAAGGGAAAGGGTGTCATTTAGTGACAGTGAATGATTATCTGTCTCGCAGGGATACGGTCTGGATGGGACAGATTTATCATGCTTTAGGATTGAGCGTTGCCTGCCTCAACCATAAGCAAGCTTTTTTATATGACCCTGAATTCAAACAGGCGGCTGAAGAGAAAGAAAAGATCAGGGACCGGCTGGGTGGCTTCCATGTGGTAGAAGACTTTTTAAGACCCTGCTCTAGAAAGCAGGCCTATGCAGCTGACGTTACCTACGGCACCAACAACGAGTTCGGTTTTGATTATCTGAGGGATAACATGGTTTACAAGCTGGAGGATAAGACGCAGAGGGAACCCCATTTTGCCATTATTGACGAGATAGACTTTATCTTGATTGATGAGGCCAGGACTCCGCTGATTATTTCAGCTCCTGACCAGGAAAGTCCTAAATGGTACAAGGAATTTTCAGGTATTATTTCCCAGCTTACTCCAGAGAAGGATTATGAGATTGATGAAAAGATGAGAGTGGTTACTTTAACAGATGAAGGGGTCAATAAAATAGAGAAGATCCTTAAACTGGAAAATATTTATGCAGAAAAAGGTACGCGCTACCTTCATTATTTAGAACAGGCCTTGCGTGCCCAAGCTGTCAATCCGGCAGACGGAAAACCCTTGTTTGCCAGAGACAGAGACTATATTGTCAAAGACGGACAGGTCATTATTATTGATGAGTTCACAGGAAGATTGATGCCAGGGAGGAGATGGTCAGGGGGGCTACACCAAGCTATTGAAGCCAAAGAAAACGTAGAAGTCCAGCCAGAGTCTGTTACCCTGGCCTCCATTACTTTCCAGAACCTTTTTAGGAGATATCAGAAACTTTCTGGAATGACAGGCACAGCAGTAAGTTCAGCTGAAGAGTTTGACAAGGTTTACGGGTTAAAGGTAATAGTAGTGCCTACCCATCGGCCAGTAATCAGGGATGATATGACAGACAAGGTTTTTGTTTCCCAAAAGGGAAAATTCAAGGCCCTGACAGAGGAAATCAAGGAAAGACATTCCAAGGGTCAGCCTCTTTTGATCGGGACCCGTTCTGTTGAAAAGAACGAGCACCTCTCTTTGCTCTTACAAAGAGAAGGCGTGGCCCACGAGATTTTAAATGCCAAGAACCACCAGAGAGAAGCTGAGATCATTGCCCAGGCCGGGAGACTTAATGCTGTTACTGTGGCTACCAACATGGCAGGAAGGGGGGTGGACATCATTCTTGGAGGCAACCCGACAGACGAAGAAGAGGCCAAAAAGGTAAAAGAATTGGGAGGTCTGCACGTTATCGGCACAGAAAGGCACGAGGCAAGGCGCATTGACAACCAGTTGCGGGGAAGGGCAGGCAGACAGGGAGATCCTGGCTCCAGCCAGTTCTTTGTTTCCCTAGAGGATGAGTTGATGAGGATTTTTGGAGGAGACAGGACCAGGGAACTGATTGAAAGATTGGATCTACCAGAGGACCAGCCAATTGAGGCGAATCTTGTTTCCAGTTTGATTAAGCAGGCCCAAGCCAAGATCGAGGGAATCAATTTTGACATCAGAAAGAGAGTGCTGGACTATGATGACGTCATGAACAAGCAGAGAGAGGTGATTTATAAAAAAAGAGAAGAAATTCTTAAAAAAGCAAAAGAAGGACAATTGAGAGACTTGGTGTTGGAAAACATTGAGAAAAATGGACTTTCCAAGAAGGAATATCAAAAGAAGCTCGAAGAAGTGGGTCCAGACAAAATGGAAGCAGTTGAAAAAACGCTTTATCTCAGGATCATTGACATGTTTTGGGTAAATCATTTAGAGAACATGAAGTTCTTAAGGGATTCTGTAAAACTGCGGGCCTATGGTGGCAAGGATCCTTTGATTGAATACAAAAAAGAGGGGTCAGAGAGCTTTAAGCACCTCCTCTCTACGATTGACGCAAACTTTGCTCATGCCTTGATGAAGGCCAACATTGTCCCTGCTGAAAAGAAGCAGGAGAGCAACAAAAAGGTTTATATCCCCCAGAACACCAGCAAAGAAAAGCCAGGGAGAAATGACCCCTGTCCTTGCGGTTCTGGGAAAAAATACAAAAAGTGCTGCATTCCAAAGTACGGATAGTTTTAATCTTATGTTTTTTGTTCCTATTGCCTTCTTAATGTTTATCGTATTTTTGTTATCTTTGCCCGTGCTTTTCCTGCTCGGTTATTTCCACGTGGTGATAGTAGGGTTTGAGAACCTGGGTATTTCTCCGCGGCATACCTTAATTTTGCTCTTTGTTATTTTAATGGGTTCCTTGATTAATATTCCCCTTACTAAAAAGAAAAGGGTGGTTGTGCAAAAGTCCAGATTTTTTGGGCTTTTTAAGGTTCCTCAGGTTGAGAGCCACTACATTGCTATTAATGTGGGGGGAGCCATCATTCCTACCCTGATATCTCTTTATTTCCTTTTTCAAGCCTATATTAAGGGGGTGGATTTAGGTTCTATTTTTCTTACTATTCTTTTGATGACCATAGTGTGCAAGGTTTTTTCTAAAGTGATACCGGGAAGGGGAGTCTTGCTTCCCACCATCATTCCCCCTCTGTTTTCTGTTCTTTTTGCTATGATTTTAATCCCCCCGAGCTTTTTAGCTCCAGCGGCCTTTATATCCGGGGTTTTGGGAAGCCTGATAGGGGCTGACCTCTTAAACTTAAGAAAGATCATGCATTACGGAGGGTTAATGTCGATTGGCGGGGCTGGTGTTTTTGACGGCGTTTTTCTGGTGGGCGTTATCTCCGCTCTGCTGTCCGGGGCATAGGATTTTTAGTGCCAGTTGACGACATTTTAAATAAATGTTTAAATAAAGAAACGATAATCTTTTATTAATATATAATTTAAAAAACATGTCCCCAGAAAATATTAAAAAAACAAACATCCAAAACAGCCAGCTGAATGACAGTCTAGGGGTGGAGAAGGTTGACTTTAAAAAGATTTGTGCCGACTTACTTTCTGGACTGAAAGACAGGGAAAAAGAAATATTGGCCCGCCGCTTCGCTCTTTTAGGACGTGAGGAAAAGGAAACCCTAGAGGCGATTGGCCAGGATTTCAATCTTTCCCGTGAGAGGATCAGACAGATAGAGGCAGCTAGCCTGAGAAAGATAAAACCAAAAACCCGAAACTATCCGGAAGCTTTTGACTTTTTGAAGAATCACCTGAAAAAGTATGGAGGCGTGAGGAGAGAGGGACTCTTGCTAAAAGAAATCGGAGGCGAAGACCAACAGAACGAGATCTACTTTTATCTAACCCTGGAAGAGTCTTTTCAGAGAAGAAAGGAAACCGAAAACGCCCACGCTTTTTGGTCTTTCCAAGAAGAGGGCGTTGTCGCCAAGACCAAGGGAGTGATTCAGGAGGTGCTTAAAAAGCTGAAGAAAAAGGAGGAACCTGTTCCTCTGGAAGCGATAGAATCTTCTTTTCCCTTGCCAGAAACAGTACTTGCTTCTTATTTAGACGTTTCCAAGAGCATCCAAAAAAACAAAGAGGGGCGCTACGGATTAAAGGATTGGCCGGAAATCAATCCCAAGGGAGTTAAAGACAAAGCCTATCTGGCTCTCAAGAGGGCTGGGAAACCCCTCCACTTCACTGAAGTGGCGGAAAAGGTGGAGAACGCCCATGTCCAGACCGTCCACAACGAGCTTATCAAAGACGACAGGTTTGTTTTAGTGGGAAGGGGCATTTACGCTCTGGCGGAATGGGGTTATTATCCCGGTCACGTTAAGGATGTTATCAAGAGAATCCTCAAGGAAGCTGATGTTCCTCTGAGCAGGGAGGAAATAATTGAGAAGGTTCTCCAACAGAGAATGATTAAAAAGAACACCATTCTACTCAACCTCAGTAGTCACGATCAATTTAAAAAGACACAAGAAGGAAGATATACCATAAGAGAAGCTTAAAATGCCGGTTGATTTTTTAAGTCTCTATCAAGAAACAATAGGGTACCAGCCTCAACAGATTTTAGGTTATATCTGGCAGGTAATCCGAAATTGGTGGTGGCTATTTTTGCCTTTTTTTATTGTGGGAGACGACAGCAGCCCCCCCACTTTTTTATTTTTCTGGAGGAGATGGCGGAAAGATGTGTGGTATGCCAATGTTTTTGATCCAGTGGTTTATGAACTCAAAATTCCCCGGGAGATCAAAAAGCCTATCCGGGCGATGGAAAAGGTAATCATTGATATCCACACTTGTATTTACCATCCTCCGGACTGGTGGGAAAAATGGATCGAGGGGCAGGACCAGACTTCTGTTTCTTTTGAGGTAGCTTCTGCTGAAGGGTCAATCCATTTTTATATTAGACTCCATTCAGCATATACAGACGGGGTGAAGGCAGCCTTTTATGCTGAATATCCGGACATTGAATTTGAAAAAGTAAATGACTACACCCGAGAAGTTCCTCAAGATATCCCTAATGAAGAATGGGACATGTGGGGAACAAATTATTTCCTTATTAAGCCTGATGCCTATCCCATCCTGACTTATAAGGATTTTGAAACTGAAAGGGAGGCAGAAGAAGAAAAAAGGGTAGATCCGGTATCCAGTCTTTTAGAGGCTATGAGTCTGGTTTCAGAGGGAGAGCAGCTCTGGATCCAAATAGTTGGGACTCCCATGGGCCAAGAGGGATATGACGCCTGGAAAGAGGAAGCTATAAAAGTTAGAGACAGGGTGGCTAATCGTTTGAGCGATGACAAACCCATAAAACGTCGCCCCATACCTTTGGAGGCGATGGACTTGCTTCTTTGGGGGAAGATGCCAGAGGAGATAAAGATAGAGGAAGAAGAAGGATTTTTGCCTCCTGAGTTGAAGTTGACGCCTGGAGAAAGGGAGATTCTGGCTGCCATTGAGAGAAAACTGAGCAAACCTGTTTTCAACAGTTATGCTAGGTTTATTCTTTTAGGTAAGAGAGGGTTGTGGTCAAAAGCCAAACTGAGGCTTGCCTTCACCTATTTCGGGAGTTATAAGACAGAGCATATTAATTCTTTACATCCTTATGCTGCTACACTGACCAAGATTAAAAAGAAATGGTTTTTACCTATTAACTGGGTGCGCCCTAGGAGAATGCATTTAAGGCAGAGGAGGTTGTTCAGGCTTTACAGGGACAGGCTACCCCCTCATTATCCGAGGAGTCCTGGCAAGGGGGCCTACATGCTGAGCGTTGAAGAGGTTGCTTCACTCTACCACTTCACTTCTTGGGAAATAGCTCCAGTGCCTGGCGTTTCCAGGGTGGAAGCCAAGAAAAAGCCGCCCCCAGAATTACCTGCCTAATTTTATTTAAATGATAGATCAAGCTGGAGAACACACAATTTATTTTGCTGAAACTACCTTCAGGCAAGGCAAGAAGAAGGTTGGGATTAAAACCGATGACCGACGTCGGCATATTTATGTTGTGGGAAAGACTGGCATGGGAAAGACTGCTTTATTAAAGAACATGATTATCCAAGATATCAGGGCTGGGAAGGGGGTAGGTTTTATCGATCCTCACGGGGAAGCAGCAGAAGAGATCCTAGATTTTATTCCTTCAAACCGGATTAACGATGTAGTTTATTTTAATCCTGCTGACTTGGAAAACCCCATTGCCTTTAACGTGATGGAGGATGTGGGCCCGGAGTACCGGCACTTTGTTTCTTCTGGCCTGCTCCAGGTGTTTAAAAAGATATGGCCGGACGTTTGGTCGGCAAGAATGGAATACATACTGGCAAACTCTATCTTAGGACTCTTGGAGAATCCCAACACCACCCTGTTGGGTGTCAACAGGATGATGGCGGACGAAAAGTACAGAGAAAAAATTGTAGAAAGCATAGAGGATCCAGTAGTAAAATCTTTCTGGATTAATGAGTTTGCCCGTTATAGCCAGCGCTATGCAGTAGAAGCGACTGCCGCTATCCAGAACAAGATTGGCCAGCTCATTTCCAATCCTCTGATCAGGAACATTATTGGTCAGGTGAGATCCAAGATTGACATGAGAGAATTGATGGATGACGGGAGAATATTAATAGCTAACCTTTCCAAAGGAAAGATTGGAGAGGACAACTCCCAGCTTCTGGGAGCTTTGTTGGTTACAAAGCTGCAGATGGCTGCCATGTCCCGAGTAGAAGTTCCAGAAGAAAAAAGGAGAGACTTTTTCCTTTATGTTGACGAATTTCAGAACTTTGCCACAGAGGCCTTTGCCTCCATTTTGTCAGAGGCAAGGAAGTATCGCCTCTCTCTGACCTTGGCCAATCAGTACATTGCCCAGCTGGCAGAAATGACTCCGACCGGCCGCACTACCAGGGTGAGGGATGCTATCTTCGGTAATGTGGGGACATTGGTAACATTCCGGGTAGGAGCAGAAGACGCTGAGTTTCTGGAAAAAGAATTCATACCAGAATTGAGAGCGGAAGATCTTGTAAATTTGGCAAAATATCATATCTATGTGAAACTAATGGTAGAGGGGGTAACGGGGCGTCCTTTCTCTGCGACCACTCTCCCTCCATTCCCGCAGATTGAGGAAACACATCGGGGAAAAATCATCAGGATTTCTCAAGAAAGATACGGCACGGAAAAAGAGGTGATTGAAGACAAGATCGCCAGATGGAGCGGGATGATAGAATCTAAAGGAAAAAAAGGAGGCAAAAAAGGAAAAGAAGAAGGAGGGCTCCATGATGCGGTTTGCTCTATGTGCGGTAAAAAGACAAAGGTTCCATTTAAGCCGGACGGGGTGAGGCCTGTTTATTGCAAGTCATGTTTGAGCAAGATAGAAGAGCAGAAAAAAGCCCCTAGTGTTTCTTTGGAAAAAGTAAAAAAATTAGAACCTGTTTCTTTTCATCCTTCTAGCGAGGGTAAAGAAAAAAAGGAACCAGGGCCTTCCGAGCCCGAAGAGCCTCCAGAAGAGGAGAAAAAACCAAAAAAGAAAACAAAAAAAAGCCCGCCTAGTGGCGGCAAAAAGAAGGTCGACCTAAGCGATTTAAAACAAACCTTGCTTAAGGCACTTAAAAAAGAAGAATGAAGACCGTAGAAAATTTTAATGTTAAGGGGAAGATTGTTTTGGTGAGGTGTGATTTTAATGTTCCGCTCTCTGAGGAAAATGAGATTTTAGATAATTTCAGGATTGAGAAGAGTTTTGCCACTATTCATTATTTGATTGAGGAAGGTGCAAAGGTTGTCTTAATGAGTCATTTGGAGGGCAGAGACGAGAAGTTAGTGAGTCTGCAGTACTTGATTCCCTATCTGGAGAGGAAATTAAACACGCGTGTAATATTCTTGGAAGATTATTTGAAAGAGGGGGCCAGAAAGAAGATAGAAGAGTGCAGACCCGGGGAATTAGTCCTTTTGGAGAATCTTAGATTTCACGAGGGAGAAAAAGCTAACGAAAAAGAATTTGCCCAAAAATTAGCAAGCCTGGGAGATATTTATATCAACGAAGCTTTTTCTTGTAGCCATCGGGCGCATGCTTCGATTGTGGGCGTCCCGAGCTTTATGGAAGAGAAAGGAGCCGGACTTTTATTAGAAAAAGAGGTCACAACTTTTTCTGACCTTCTGGAGAAGCCTGCTTCTCCGTTTATAGCTATAATTGGAGGGATCAAGGTTAACACTAAGATTAAGGCAGTGTTAAACATTTTAGATATTGCAGACCACGTTATCTTAGGTAGTAAGTTGGGAGAAATAATTTTTGCCCAGAAACAGATTATTGTGGGAAGGGATTTTGAAGAAGAAAATCTAATAGATAAATTGGATTTGGTTAATCCAAAAATTCATCTGCCTGTTGACGGGAAGATAGCTCTTAAGGACCTTACAGAGGAGTATTATAGGGAGGGAGGGATAGGCACCCTGAGAAAAGAAGAGGATGTTTATGATATCGGACCCTACAGTATTAGGATTTTCCAGCAGATCATCAAGAGCGCTAAAACCATTCTCTGGAATGGTACCATGGGCATGCATGAGGATGAGCGTTTTGAAAAAGGAACCAGGGAGATTGCAGACACCATCGTGAGGAACTATTCTGCCTTTAAGGTGGCAGGAGGAGGTGAGACTGTTTCTGCCCTTCACGAATTCAACATGGCAGACAAGTTCGATTTTCTTTCTACTGGAGGAGGAGCAATGCTCCATTTTTTGTCCGGAGAAACACTACCTGGCGTAGAAGTTTTAAAAGAATGAAAAGGACCAAAAAATCTTTGCGACTTTAGGGTCAAAGCCTTGTTTGGCCTTTTCTTATTTTGATTATGGCAAACATCAAAAATCTTCAAAAAGCTGCAGACAGGATTTTAGAAGCGATCGAGAACCAAGAGAAGATCGTCCTCTATGGCGATGCAGACCTGGATGGTGTCTCCGCAGTAATTATTGTCAAAGAAGCAATTCAGAACCTAAAAGGTAAGGTTGCAGAGATTTATTTCCCTGATCGGGAAAAAGAAGGTTACGGCATTACCCCCCATGCCCTTGAATGCCTCAAGGAGTTTTCCCCTGCTTTGCTCATCGCGCTGGATTGTGGTATCAGTAATTTTGAAGAAATCAAGAAAGCCCATGAGCTGGGGTTTGAAGTAATAGTTATTGACCACCACAAGATATTGGAAAAACTCCCTGAAGCTGACATTATTGTTGATCCCAAGCAAGAAGGGGATTCCTACCCTTTCAAAGAATTGTCAACCGGAGGGATAGCTTTTAAATTGGCTGAGTTGATAGTTGGGGACAGGATGAGCGAGGGTCTGAGAGACAGTTTTTTAGAGCTGGCAGGGCTGTCTACTATGGCGGACAAGATGCCAAAAGAAGAGGATAATGAGTATTTTATTGAAGAAGGATTGAGGAGCCTTGAAGATTCCTGGAGGCCAGGCATCCAGGCAATGTTTTCAATGTTTTCAGACCTGGATTATAATCGCTATAATCGGATTTCAAAGATCATTTCCATCCTTAATGTGAGAGATGTGGAAGATGGATACCCCTCCTCTTATAATGTGCTTACGACATCTTCTCCTGAGAAGCTGACGGAAATCATCAGCAGACTGAGAAGGAAGAACGAAGAACGGCAGGAAAAGATGCACCAGATTGTTGACGAGGTCAGGGAAAGGGACGCCCGCAAAGCAGAGCCAATTATTTTTGAGGGGGAATCATACTGGGACTACCCCCTTATCTCAGCTGTAGCTTCCATTATTTCCCAGGATGTGGAAAAACCAGTGTTTCTTTATAAAAAACTTGATGAGGAGAGCCAAGGCACAGTTCGTTCGCCCTCAGATATTGACAGTGTGGAGTTGATGAAAAAATGTAAGCAGTATGTAGAAACCTACGGTGGTCATCCCCGTGCCTCTGGTTTTAGGATTAAGAACGAAAAGATAGAACAATTTAAAAATTGTCTGATTGAGAATTTATGAGAAAAATAACTATCTATACAGATGGCGGGGCAAGAGGGAATCCAGGTCCAGCAGGGGCCGGTGTTGTTTTTTGTAATGAAAAGGGTGAAATATTCAAGAAATATTCAGAGTATTTAGGTGACGATCTGACCAACAACGAAGCAGAATACATGGCAGCTATCCTGGCATTAAAGAAGTTTAAGCAACTGCTAGGAAAAGAGGTGAGCAAGGTGAGCCGGGTGACATTGAAATCAGACTCTGAGCTTTTGGTCAAGCAAATGAACAAGGAATACAAGGTAAAAGAACCTAACATCCAATCCCTCTTTTTGGAATTATGGAATTTAGCCCTGGATTTTGAAGAAGTTAAATTTAAACAGGTGCCGAGAGAAAAAAACAAGGAGGCAGACTCTCTGGTTAACGAAGCCGTTGACGAGAAGCTAAGCAAACAGAAACTTTTCTAATACTTATTCCTTTTAACCAAAAAACCCACCGAGTGTGGGTTTTTTTGGTGTCTTAGTAAACCTGTAAGCCGAATTCTGTCTTTTCTGTTTTTGAGGCAGAAGAGATGGCCATTTATCTAGGTCTTGGGTTGCCCCAAGGCTCTTGCGAACTACTTTTCCCTTATCAATCTAATTGATAAAGTTTGTTCTTGCACCCAATAAGGATTTAGCCGTTTCAATTCAACCTTCCGGTTGAACTATTCCTCCTTTCCATTTTTCTTCTCTCCTAAGAGAACGAAGAAAGGGTGGAGGAACCCCTGTGCTTTCGCACCCGGGCGTCTCTGTTCGCACCTCTACTTGTTTTATAAACAAGCGGAGGGTATTACCCTCTATTTTTTTATCCAGTGAGACAGCGAGCTCGTAGAGTTCCGTCTCACTGGAAGGTGTTCGGACTTTCCTCTCTCTTTCTAAAAGAGAGTAGCCATCCAGTTTACTAAGACGTCTTTATTTTACCAATTTAGATTAATTTTGTCAATAAAAATCATATACACAAAACTAAAGGTTTGTTCTATACTGAACCTATGGACTGGAGAAGATTTTTAGATCATCAGACCAAAACCATAACCCAGGCTGGAAGCATCCTGGCTTTTTCTGCCTTTTTGAGCCGGGTTTTAGGTGTTATTAGGGACTGGCTTTTGGCTCAAAGATTCGGGGCTAGCCCAGAGCTTGATGTTTATTTCACTGCCTTTAAGATTCCTGATTTTGTCTATAATCTCCTGATCCTTGGCGGGGTCCTGGTGGCTTTCCTCCCTATTTTTTCTGAACTTTATTCCAAGGACTCTAAAAAAGCCTGGAGATTTACCTCTAATGCCCTTAACATTTTCTTTTTAATGCTGGTTTTGCTGAGTTTTGCTCTTTTTCTTTTTACTCCTCGCTTGTTGGATGTGATAGCTCCTGGTTTCAGCATCCAGCAAAAGCAGCAAGCTGTGCTCTTAACCAGGATCATGTTCTTGAGCCCAATTTTCTTTGGATTGAGTGCAATTTTTTCTGGGATCTTGCAATACTTTAATAGGTTTCTTGTTTATAGCTTGTGTCCTCTTTTATACAATCTCGGGATAATCTTCGGTATTCTTTTTCTTGCCCCTCATTGGGGTATCTTAGGGGTGACGTTCGGCGTGGTAGGAGGGGCCTTTTTACATTTCATCATCCAAATCCCTTCTGCTTTAAAGTGTGGATTTTCCTATCAGCCAGTTATTGATCTGAAAGACTCCCGGATTAAAAAAGCCTTCTTTTTGATGGTCCCTCGGACCTTTGGGGTTGCTGCCAGCCAGATCAATCTTATCGCTATGAATGCCATAGCTTCTACGCTTGCCGTGGGTTCGGTTTCAATTTTTAATTTTGCCAATAACATCCAGCATTTTCCTATCGGTATTGTGGGGGCTTCTTTTGCCATGGCTGCCTTTCCTGTGTTGTCAAAAAAATGGGCAGAGAGAAAAGAGCAAGAATTTACTGATCGTTTCTCTTCAGTTTTCCGCCAGGTGGTCTATCTGATTGTTCCTGTCAGTATCCTTATCTTCATCTTGAGGGAAGAAATAGTAACCTTGCTCTTGCGGCACGGAGAGTTTTCTGCTCTTTCTGCCCGGCTTACTTCTTCCAGCTTGGCTTTCTTTTGCCTGGGAATCTTTGCTTCTGCCCTGATTCCCTTACTTTTCCGCGCGTTTTTTTCTTTAAAAGATACAAAGACACCGACCCTGATAGCCTTCTCTTCAGTCTTGGCCAATATTGTTTTGAGCCTTTATTTCACGGATCTTTTTAAAAACCCCCAATCTTGTATCCAGAAGGGAGTGGTAGTAATTCTCTGGAGCGCATTTTCTTTTCCACCCTGGACTGATATTTCTGTCTTAGGGCTTCCCCTTGCGGCTTCCATAAGCGCTATCTTACAGTTTTTACTCATGTTCGTTTTCCTTGTCAGCAAAATCAAACGCTTGAAAATGGGGGAGATATTGAAGTCCGCAATCAAAGTCTTGATCGCCTCTTTCTTTTCGGGGGTCATTGCTTCTGCAGCTTCTTTGTTCTTGCCTCATTTTGTGGATTCTGGCAGATTAATAGGGGCTGTCATCAGGATTTTAATTATTGGCTTTTTGGGAGCAAGTAGCTATCTTATATTTACTTACTTTTTAAAATCCCCTGAAATTGAAAAGATCAGGAGTTTGATTTTTAAAAGAGTTAAGGAATAATATTGTCGATGAAAAATATTAGGAATTTTGTCATCATCAGTCATATAGATCATGGAAAATCTACCCTTGCGGATAGATTTTTAGAACTGACCGGGACCATCCCCAAGGGAAAGATGCGCTCCCAGTTTTTAGATATGATGGATCTGGAAAGAGAAAAAGGGATTACCATTAAAATGCAGCCGGTGAGGATGAAGTTTAAGGGGTATACCCTAAACCTGATTGACACGCCAGGTCATGTTGATTTTAACTATGAAGTTTCCCGTAGCTTGGCAGCAGTAGAAGGCGGGATTCTTTTGGTTGACGCTTCCAAGGGCATCCAGGCCCAGACCATTGCCAATCTTCAATTGGCACGAGAAGAGGATTTGTCCTTGGTCTCTGCTGTCAACAAGATTGATTTGCGCCATGCGAGCCCTGAAGAAACCAAGGAGGAGATAGCTGAGGTTTTGCAGGCTTCTCCTGAAGAAATTTTTTCCATTTCAGCCAAGATGGGCACTAATATAGAATCTCTTCTGGAAGGGGTGATTGAAAAAGTACCCTCACCTCAAGGGGATACAGAAAAGCCTTTAAAAGCATTGATATTTGATTCTGAGTATGACCCCTATCAGGGAGTAGTAGCTTATGTTAAGGTTTTCGATGGCCAGATTAAAAAAGGAGAAAAGATTTATTTATCCCAGGCTGGCATAGAAAGCAAGGTACGAGAGGTCGGCTATTTTTCACCTTTTTTGAAGGCGTGTGATGTCTTGGAGGCAGGGGAGATAGGATATATTGCCACTGGGGTCAAAGAGTCTTCCCAAGTGAGGACAGGGGAGACCATCACCAAGACAGAAACAAAAGACATCAAACCTTTTCCTGGCTACAGACAGCCAAAACCAATGGTTTTCGCATCCATTTTTCCAGAAAACCCTGACAACTACGAACTCCTTAAAGACGCTCTTAATAAATTGAAACTTAATGATGCCGCCCTTTCTTTCCAGAGAGAAAAGAAAGAATATCTTGGGCGGGGCTTCCGTTGCGGATTTTTAGGGTCTTTCCATGCCGAGATTATCTTTGAACGGGTTAAGAGGGAGTACGGTTTAAACCTGATTGTCTCTACTCCCTCCGTTGTCTACCGAGTGGTCGACAGCAAGGGTGAAGAAGAGCTGATTTTTTCTGCCAGCGATTGGCCAGAGAAGAGCAAGATAAAAGAGGTGCAAGAGCCCTGGGTAGGGTTGGAAATCACCACTCCCTCTGAATATTTAGGTAATGTTTATGAATTACTTGATGCTATTAAGGGGGAGCAGGTTGATACCCGCTACCTCAGCCGCCAGAGGTTGTTGCTAGTGTACGAGGCGCCTTTGAGGAAAATTATCAGTGGTTTTTTCGATCAATTGAAAGGAGCAACTCAGGGGTTCGCCTCTATGAATTATGAGGTCTTGGGATATAGGAAAGCAAACTTGGTGAAGATAGATATTTTGATTGCCGGAGAAAAAGAAGAGGTATTCTCCCGGATTGTTGATGAAGATGAGGCTTATCAAGAGGGGAGGAGGCTGACCCTGAAGTTAAAAGAAATTCTACCTTCTCAATTGTTTGCTGTACCTATCCAGGCAGCTATTGGGGGGAAGATCATAGCCCGGGAGACCAAGAAAGCGCTGAGAAAGGACGTGACCGCCCCTTTGTACGGAGGGGATTATACTAGGAAAAGGAAACTGCTAGAACAACAGAAGACTGGGAAGAAAAAACTCAAGGAGCAAGCGGATGTCCATATTCCGCCTGAGATTTTTTTGGAAATGTTCAGAAGCTAGCATTAAAGCAAAAAACCGAAGACAAGCCTTCGGTTTACAAAGCTCCCTTGGCAGGTGAACCGCCTGCTTTTTATTCTAGTTGCTCAAAAACCGACTCTTTTTTCCTCAGTATCTTCTTTTCTTCTCTTTCTGGTTGGGCCGTGATCTCTAACACCGCAGAAAAAGGAATGAAGATGGCATCGGTTTCGTCCTCGCGGCTGACAAAGACAATGCCTGTCTTGTCTCCGGTCATAGCGTATGTGTCGAGGCTGAAACTTTCCTTTTTGATGATTTCCTCGCCCTCTCCCTCGTCTTCGAATATCTTGGTGCACGACCGGTACTTGATGGTGATATTTCTGGTCTTATCACAAGCGGCAACAATTTTTTTAAAAGAAGGGTCAATAGCCATAGGGAAAATGTGTTTAAGACCTTTTTCTCTAGCTCAGCCTTAGCCGGGCCGGGCTAGAGATTATAAATTTGTTGGAATGTTAAGAAATTGATAGAATTAAAAGAGATTATCCAAAGAGAGGGCTGACAGAAAAGAGGATGGTCATTAGGATAATCACCAGAACAAGCGTTTTCCAGAGAATTTGTACCATCTTGTTAAATTTGCTTTTCTTCATAATTTTATGATAACAAAATCTAGAAAGGACAAAAAGGGCAGTTCCAAAGAGGATATGTTTTTTCAGTTTGTTTTTATGGGTGTGGTCTTGTTTTTTGTTGGATCCCTGATTGTTTCTAACGTGAAGATTTATCGTAGAAAAGAAGAGTTGACTGAGGAGGTGGAATCGCTTAAAAACAAGATAGAAGAACTGGAAAAAGAAGAAGAATCTCTCGAGGTTGGTATTTCCCAGACAGAGAAAGATAGTTATTGGGAGGGAAGAGCAAGAGAGCAAGGATATGTTAAGGAAGGAGAGGAAGCAGTGGTGGTTTTGCCCCCAGAGGGCATTCCAGAAGAAGAGCAAGCCGGAGAGATGAGTTTTCCGGAAGAGATTGCTTCCAAGATCAAGGCTTGGCTGGCTGACATTCTAAAATAGGCAGGTGTAACACAATGGCAGTGTACTTGCTTCCCAAGCAAGCCATGCGGGTTCGATTCCCGTCACCTGCTCACTAAAACTCTTGAAAGCCGGGGTAGCTCAATGGAAGAGCAGCGGTATCGTAAACCGTTGGTTGGAGGTTCGAATCCTCTCCTCGGCTCACATTCTAATGAGCGAGCCTTCCCACATAAGACTCTTTTATTTTTAATGATTTTCTTTTATAATCCTAGTAGGTATTTTTATGCAAAAAGAACCAGGCAACGTCGAAGAGTTACAAGAAAAAATCCTCCTCTTGGAGGACCGTCTTTGACATTGCTGAGAAAAAGAAACGTCTAAAAGAGCTTGAACAGGCATTCCAGGACCCTGATTTTTGGGAAAACCGGGAAAGGGCAGTAAGGATCTCAAAGGAGTTCGACCAATTAAAAGAAACCATAGACGGTATTGAGGAACTGAAGGCAGAGGTAGAACTAGTAGAGACAGAGGAAGATTTCCGTCACCTTGAAAAAGAAATTAGAGAAAAAGAGATGCAGGTTTTCTTTTCCGGCAAGTATGATGACCAGGGAGCGATTCTCTCCATCTATTCAGGGGCTGGAGGAAGAGAGGCAGAGGACTGGGCCACCATGCTGCTGAGAATGTACGAACGTTACTGCCAGTCCAAGGGATTTAAGGCCAAGATATTGCAGCACTCCTTTGGTGAGAGCGGAGGCCCGGAGGGCCGGACAGGAACCAAATCTGTAACTATGGAAATCAAGGGAAGGTATGCCTATGGTTTGCTAAAAAGAGAAGATGGGGTACACAGATTGGTAAGGATCTCTCCGTTTTCTGCTCAGAAATTGAGACACACCTCTTTTGCCTTAGTTGAAGTGCTTCCTAAGATCAAGGACTTTTCAAAAGAAGACATTGACGTCAGCCCAGATGATTTACGGGTAGATGTTTACCGAGCTTCAGGTCCTGGGGGCCAATATGTGAACAAAAGAGAGACTGCGGTGCGCGTGACACACAAGCCAACAGGGCTTACGGCTTCTTGTCAGTCAGAGCGTTCCCAGGTTTCGAATAAAAAGAAGGCCTTGGAAATCTTATATTCCAAGCTCTACAATTTTTATAAAAAGAAAAGAGACGAGAGGATGTCGGAGATTAAGGGCAAGAAGGTTTCTGCCAGTTGGGGTAATCAGATCAGGAGCTATGTCCTGCATCCTTATAATCTCGTAAAGGATTTGCGTACTGGAGTGGAAACCAGCCAGACCGATGAGGTCTTGGATGGGGGACTCGACGAGTTTATTGAAGCCGAAGTAAGGCACAATGATTAAATTTCAAAACATCACTAAAATATATCCTGCTAATGAGCCTGGTAAAAAGCCGACCAAGGCATTAGACGAGGTTTCTTTTGAGGTTGACTCAGGAGAATTTGTTTCCCTGGTAGGAAAATCAGGCTCTGGCAAGACTACTCTTTTGAGACTTTTGCTGGCAGAAGAAAATCCTACGTCCGGCCGTGTTTATTTCAAAGGGCAGAATGTACACCAGATCAGGCCAGACGCCCTGCCCATGCTCAGGAGAAGGATCGGAGTGGTGTTTCAGGATTATCGCCTCCTCCCCTCAAAAACAGCCTACGAAAACATTGCCTATGTGATGGAGGTGATAGGGGCGTCAGATAAGGAAATTGAGAGGGATGTCCCTAAGGTATTGGAGATTGTAGGATTGAGAGACAAGGCAGACAATTTTCCGGCAGAGCTCTCAGGAGGAGAAAAGCAGAGGGTGGCCATTGCCCGCTCTCTTATCCATCGTCCAGATGTTATCTTAGCTGATGAACCGACAGGCAACCTGGATCCTTATCATACTCTTGAAATTATTCAGCTTTTGGTTAGAATCCGAGAGATGGGGACGACTGTTATTCTGGCGACCCATAACAAAGAAGTCATCAACAGGCTAGGGAGGAGGGTGATCAGTCTGGAGAACGGAAGGCTGATCAGGGATGATCAAAGAGGAAGGTTTGTGCTCTAGAGTAAAATGTGTAATATAAGAACCATAATATGTTGACCACCATAAAAAGAGTATTAAGGCTCGGATGGCAGGCATTTTACCGAGACGGTGAAATAGCTTTAGCTACCATTTTTATTCTTTTTCTTTCCATTACCCTGGTAAGCTCGCTCTTGCTCTTTAAGGATGTCAGTCAGTTTTTGATCGCAAAACTTGAAGAGAAGGTTGATGTTTCTGTTTACTTCAAAGAAGGAGCTACCGAGGAAGACGTGCTCGGTCTCAAAGAAGAATTGTCTGATTTTCCAGAAATCAAGGAGGTAGAATATGTTTCTCCAGAAGAGGCGCAACAGGACTTTGTGCAGCGGCACCAAGATGAGCCCCTCTTATTGGAATCCATGGAGGAGCTAGGGAGGAACCCTTTCCTTGCTTCTTTAAATATTAAGGCTTGGCAGCCTAGCCAGTATGAAAAGGTTTCTCAGTTTTTGGAGAATCCAGAATTTACCAACCTGATTGAGAAAGTGGATTACTACCAGAGGAAATTAATGATTTCCAGGCTTTCTTCTTTCAACTCCATGATCACTAAAGCAGGAGTCTCAATCGCCCTCTTGCTGGTCATTGTAGCGACAGCTGTCACCTTCAATACCATCCGTCTTTCCATTTACAACTTAAGAAAAGAGATCAAGGTCCAGAGATTGGTGGGAGCTTCTAACTGGTTTATCCGGGGCCCGTTTTTGGTCCAGGGAGCTATCTGTGGCATTTTGGCGACTACCATTTCCCTCCTAACCTTAGCTGGCGCTTCCTGGTTCTTAACGTCTCGGGTGGGTGATTTTTTTGCTGGGCTGAATATCTTTGCCATGTTCTTGAATAATTTTCAGATTATTTTGGCCATCCAGCTGCTGACAGGGATTGGCCTAGGAGTGACAGGGAGCACTATTGCCATCAGAAAATATCTCAACGAATAAAGTTTATTTAATTTCTTTGCCGGGTCGTCTAATGGTAGGACAGCGGTCTCTGGAACCGCGAATCTAGGTTCGAGTCCTAGCCCGGCAGCAACCTTGCGACGAGTTCAAGAGACCGAGAAGCCTACCCTACTAGGGTGACCGAGAGGGGTTCGAGTCCTAGCGCGGCTGCGCGCTTGAGCTCAGTTAGAGAGATCTAAAGGTATTGATACCCGATTTTTCGGGTATTTATTTTATCGAAAGAAAAATTAAAAAATGGTCGTAACGGTCAATAAAAAAACAAGCTCGCCCTTTTATAATGAGTGAAGGAAGCCGGCCACTTTAGCAGCAAAAATTATCCCAATATATTTTTTTAAATTTTTGCTCTAATCTATTTGCTGATGAATGATTAAATGATTTTATAAAAGAAATATGTCCTCTAATTTTTTTCTTAAGTGTGGAGGGATCTTCCTCTGAAAACATAGAGAAGTCCTTGGACGATAAACGGTCTAAGGCTTCCTTAATTTTATTCAACTCTTTTTGGGAAGGCTTAAGTCTCTCACCATCTACTACTATACCCGTTACTAATTTTTTCTTTCCAGGAGGTGTGATTTTTACTTTGCTCAGATTTATCTTGAATCCTTCTTGGGTTACAATCTTTTTACATTTATCTAACAAATACTTGGGGTTCTTTGGCCCAGAGATAGTAATATCGTCTACAAAGCGGGAGTATTTAAATCCTCCATATTTACAGAGATTAAACACTCTTTTATCTAAGCTATAAAGCACCATATTTGCAATCGTGGTACTGGTAGGCACCCCTTGAGGAAGTTGAAACTTATAAGTAGTAAAATGTGTCAGGGCTTTCGCAATTTTAGGGGAACAATTTAGAGAGATAAAACAATTATGTATTTTAGTAAAATGTATTGAAGGAAAGAAATCTTGGAGGTCTAGACAGAGTAGCCACTTTTGGCCCATATGAGGCTTAGCATTATCTACTATGGAGCGCCCCTTTATCCCTCCGGTTACATAAATAGGAAACTCAAATTTTAAAATATTTTTGAGTATGGTCCTCTGGATTTTTTTAAGAGGATTTTTAGGTATATAAATGGTTCTTTCTGATAAACCCTCTCCGTTATTATGCTTAGGAATCCTTGTTTTTTTATAATAGGAGGGTATCTTCCTTTCTAAAGCGATTAAATCCTTGGGAAGAATATTAATTTTAGACGCTAGCTCTTCAACAAGCTCTATGTCTAACATCCAATTTTTGGGAAAGATTATCCTCTTCATAAACTAAAAGCCACTTTCCTGGAAGGAGAGTGGCGAGCTAAATTGCAAAGCATAAAGAGTATTTTAGCTATTTCTTTGATTCTTTTGATTCTCCGGAACTCTATCTTTAGCGCCCTTATTAACAGCCGTGCGACCTCTACTTTATCTTCGTCTTCTCTCTTTGCGATTATTTCTAATAGCTTATATACCCAGTGTTTTGGGTCTATTTGCATGGAGCAAGAATCTTTTTAATTTGTATTTTAATGATTGTCGGCGGCCGACCTTGTAGCTCTAGGCTACAGCATCACCAACGCAAAATCGATTAGAACTGTATTTTAAATACTCTGACTTTGAATAAAGATGATATTTCTCTCGGAAATTCATTAATTAGAATAAATCCTCACGCATACTACGTTTCCCTGAACTATAATAGATTAATCAGTGCGTGCATAGTAACTCTGGCTTGTTTGCAAACTGAATGGTCATTCAAAATCAACTTTTTTCTTTCCCATCTTTTTATCTATAGCCTCTATTAAGAGGAAAGCCTTGTCGGCTTGGATTCTGCGTTGTTTTTAACTTGCTCTTAGAACTGGGTATTTTACAGTTCCAAACTTATTTATACCATTTTTTCCTTCTCGAATCAAGTGTCAGGATAAATTTTATCCAATCAAGATAATTTTTCAATTTCTCCTCGGGTTCTTATTTTTTCAGATAAATTTTCTTATCTTTGAATATCAATTTACTCTTTAAGTTAGAAAGCAACTCTCTCTTTTCTATAATTGAACCCTCTTTCAAAAGATACTTAGCATAGTCCTTTGGTCTTATTTTATTTTGAGGATTTTCTTTATCTTCAATTCCTAATACTCCGTGTCTGAATTTCTTATATCTTTCCACTTCTTTTTTGATCTTTTCTTTCATTCCCAGCTCATCTAAGTCAACCTTATCTATAATCTTTAATAGTTGCTTAATCAAATCTTTTTCTCTAATGTATCCACATTTGCAGTGGATGTCTTTGCTTTTGGTACAGCCATAATAGACATACCTTCTTTTGGTTCCATCTTTTAGTGTTTTGAACTTCTCATCTGCTGTGATGCCTGAGCCGCAGAGCCCACATTTGATAAGCTTGGTGAAGGCAAACTCTTTTGTTCTGCTTCTTTCAATATTGTCTCTATGTATTCTTTCCTGAACCCTGTTAAAGAGTTCTTCTGAGATGATGGGTTTGTGCTGTCCTTTGTACCAATTACCGCTTCCTCTGGGGTATTCAAAGGTTCCGGTATAAAAAGACCTCTTTAAGATAAGGTAGATATTGCTCAAAGAAAGGTGCTTGTTGTTTTTGGTCCTGAAATCAATCTTTTTTAACCAGTCATAGACATCTCTGCCTGTCCAGTGTTCATTGCCTACTTTCTTGAACATCTTTCTTATAACAGGAGCTCTTTTAGGATCTACTAACAAGTGTCCTTTTCTGTCCCTCCTTTTATCTTTTAAGTATCCAGTAGGAGGGACTCCTACCCAGAGTCCCTTTTCTACTTTAACTCTTAACCCTCTTTTGACGTTAACGCTCTTATTGTCATTCTCCAGTTTGGCCTGGCTACCTAAGATCATCAGCAAGAACTTCTGGCTAGGAGAATCAGTAAATTGTTGGCGATAGGTCCTTATCTCTCTGAGGGCCGCGCTGTCCATCAAATCCACTATTTTAACCAAGTCCCCGGCATTCCTGCTCAATCTATCCGGATGCCAGGATAAAATTCCATCAAACTTTCCTTGTTTGATTTCTTTTATCATTTGGTTAAAGATAGGTCTCTTACCAGAATCTTTAGCTGAATGACTCTCTTTTTTAATCTCTACTACATTTAAATCCTTTTCCTCTGCTATCTTGAGCATTTCTTTAATCTGGGATTCAATGGAAAGGGCCTGCTTTTCATCGCTTTCTGTTGATTTCCTGGCGTAGAGGCAATAACGGATAGGGGGTGCCTGGATCTGCCCCGTTCCACTTTTAGTTTTTTGTAGAGTAGCGTTTGTCATATATGTAGGGAACAGGTACTTAGTCTTATAATGGGGGGTCTAGGTACAGGGATGACAGAGTCTGGGTAACAAGTCCAGGCCAAAACAGTAGATAAGTCTCGGAAATGGAATATGTAAAGGAATTTGAATCATCGGCAATATAGAGGTAAAGTAAAAGAGAGAATCTAATAGTTTTTCTTATGAAAAAAGAGGCAAAAAAGAAAGTTCAAGGACTAATTAATAAATACCAAAAGGCTAAAGATGATGGTAAATTAAAGTCTTACACCGAAGAAGAAACTAAGAAAGACTTTATTTTGCCTCTTTTTGAAATTCTTGGATGGGACGTTCACAACAAGAATGAAGTTTCAGCCGAAGAGTCAATATCGGGGAAAAGAGTAGATTACGGTTTCTATATTAATAATAGGGTCAAATTTTATTTAGAGGCCAAAAAGATAAAAGTAGATCTCCACAAAGAAGATTACGCTAACCAAGCAATCCGTTATGCTTGGAATAAGGGAGCCGTTTGGGCTTTATTGACCGACTTTGAAAGCATTATAGTTTTTAACGCACAAGACATTGAGAGAAAGTTAGGCGATAAATTATATTTTGAAATTCGTTACACTGAATATTTAGATCGTTTTGATCAGCTTTGGCTGCTATCCAAAGAGGCATTTAAAAATGATGAACTTGATAAAGATGCCGAAAAGCACGGTAAAAAGTTCCAAAAAGTTCCTGTAACTTCTTTATTATACGAAGATTTAGAAAGGTGCAGGGAAATACTCACAAAACAATTGGGGCAAATGAATAGAAAAGTAGACCCTGATTTACTTGACGAGGGGGTCCAAAAACTTTTAGACAGGCTGATATTTATAAGAGTAGCCGAAGACAGAGGGATCGAACCTAAAACTTTGATTCCCTTAGTTAGGCAGGCGAGAAAAAAAGGAGGCGTTGAGATATATCAATCAATGGTAGAAAAGTTTAGAGAATTTGATGATTATTACAATTCTAACTTGTTTTTGCCTCATCCCTTTGAAAAATGGGAAGATTATAGTGGGGTTACTGAAAAAGTCATTAGTATTTTATATGGCAAAGAAGGATATTACGAATATGATTTCAAAGCAATGCCGGCAGATGTGTTAGGAGCCGTCTACGAAAATTACTTGGGGCACCGTCTTGCACAATCTAAAAAAGGCGTTGCAGTATCGAAAGACGCTAGAAAAAGAAAAGAGCAAGGCATATATTATACTCCAAACTTTATCGTAGATTATATAGTCCGGAACACATTAAAGCCAGTCTTAGATAAATGTAAAACTACTGAAGATATTAAAAAAATAAGAGTTCTAGATCCAGCTTGTGGCTCTGGTTCATTCTTGGTGAAAGCATTGGAGATTATAGTCGACAAATACAAAGAATTTGAAGTTAAGAAGCCCATGGATTTGATTAAACTCCAAATTCTAGAAGACAATATCTATGGCGTGGATCTTGATAATCAAGCGGTTGAGCTAGCGCGATTAAATCTTTTAATAAACGTTTTAGAGAAACGTGAAAAGTTACCAATTTTAGATAATATTAAGAATGGAAATTCTCTTATTTTTGGTACAGACAAAGAGCTAGAAAAATACTTTGGTGAAAATTTCGGAGAAGAAAAGCCTTTTAATTGGAAGGAAGAGTTTCCAAGAGTCGTCAATCAAGGAGGCTTTGATGTAATAATTGGTAATCCCCCTTATGTCACACAGAAAAAATCAGAAGTTTTTAATTATGAATGGAATGCTGACTTATACTTAATGTTTTTTGAGCTGGCTCTTAAGCATAATTTACTTAAAGAAGGGGGGTATTTAGGTTATATTACTCCCAGATTTTTTCTCGTAAATAAAAATACGAAAGATGTCCGTGATTATATGCTTAAAAATATCTCCATAGAGGCACTAGTTGAAAGTAGTCCTTTTCTAGATGCAAATACAGAATGTGTAATTACGATTATAAAAAACGTTGAGCCAGAAAACAAAGAAATTCCTATATTCAAAGAAAAAGATGGAGTAGTTACGTATATGAATGATATAGGGATTTCTTCAATTATTCAGAATCCCGACTCTATTATTCTAACAGACCTTACAGAGGAAATTTCTAGTTTATTGAAAAAGATTAAAAAAAACAGTGTATCACTTAAGGATATTTCTGAGTCCAGACGTGGAATGGAAATATCCAAAAAAGACTTACGAAACAAAGGGAACGTTAAGGCTTTGATTGGAGAAGACGTGAATCGTTATAGTATAGCTTATGAGAATACCCATGTTAGTAGTGGGCATAAGGAATACAAGCGACTCAAAGATTTCTTTAGAAAGAAGAATTTAATACTTCTACGTCGTGTTGCAAAATGCCTGATAAGCACAATCAGCCCTAAAGTATATGCTTTTAGTAAAAATATTTATGGGATAAAAATTACTGACAGTAATTATAATCCTAAATACGTTTTGGCGCTTATTAATTCCAAGCTCCTTAGTTTTTATTATCAGCGGAAGTTTTCTACCAAGAAAACTAGCTTATTTCCAGAAGTCCAAACGTATCTATTTAACAAGTTGCCCATTAAAAAAATTGACAAAACACAACAAAATAAATTTGTTAGGCTAGTTAATCGAATTCTCAAATTACAAAAAGATTTGAATAATTCAGCGAAGAACTCTAATAAGTGGCGAATGCTAAAAGATAAAATTGAGAAGGTGGATAAAAAAATTAACAAAAAAATTTATAAAGTATACGGGCTAACGAAAAAAGATATTAAAATTATTGAAAAATCTTTTGATAATAATTGACATATCTTAAAACTCATCAGACTTTCCCTTTGTTTTTATTATTGATATGGAAAAACTATTTAATAAAGATTTTGGAGTCTCAGAAAATGATTCTCAACTTAGAGAAATATTAGAAAATAATCCGGCCTATCATTCTGCATATTTGAGGATATCTTGCGACCCAAACAAAAAAATAATTAAACAGAGACTTGAAGACTTCTGGACTAATTATCAAGATTATGCAGACAGAAATTTTCTAGAAGAGATTAGGAGAAACTTCTTTCACCAAAGAGCCTGGGAGATGTATGTAGCAAACGTTTCGCTCGATAAAGGATTATCATTGGTTTCCCGAAAGACAAGAGGTAACGAAGGGCCCGATATTAAAATAAAAACAGAAAATAAAGATATATGGATTGAGGCAGTCGCTCCAACCGGAGGAAAAGGAGCAGACGCTGTTCCTCCTACGGCATACGGCGAGGTTATGAATACCCCAGAGGAAGAATGGCTACTAAGAGCTACTACCTCTATAGATGAGAAAAAAAAGCATATAATAGATGGTTAGAAGAGGGAATTATAAGAGAAGATGATATATACGTGGTTGCTGTAAGTCTGGGTGGGATAGAGCATCATGTTTTAGATCCACAAATTCCTTTAATATTAAAATGTCTTTTCGGCATAGGTTTCCAAAAAATTCCAATAAGAAAGGGTAGTGGTCATGGATATCCCTATTGGGGTGCCAGAGAAGTTATTTATAAGCGGAATGATAGTCCAGTTGATATGAATTTATTTGGAATGGCAGATTTTGTAGGGATAAGTGCTATTATCTACTCAAAGGAAAACATTTTAGATGCTCTTACAAAAACAAATAAAATTGGAGACAGATTTGTGTTTGTTTTTAACCATAGCGCGAAGAACTCTTTACCCAAAAATATTTTTGAGTTTGGAACTCATTACGAAAAGCTAGGAGTGTTTATTAGAAGCCAAAACTTCAATTGTTTTAATACCAATGAAATGTAATCTCAATGCTTTCACACAAACAAAATAAAAAACTCGGTAGAATGGTTTACGCTGTTATTTGTCTTTTGATTTTTTATATCTCTCTTCAAATGTGGGGAACAAAAATGTTCGGAGAAATCTATTTCTATCTAATGTATCTCGCCGCTTACTTTCTTACAGGTTTTATCCTCAGAGCTTCCGGTATTTGGAAATATTAAAATACCCCCTAAGCACTGTCTCATTTGTCTCATTTTAGCTTAAATTATCAATTAAAATTCTTTATTAATATATGACATTAACCCTCACATACTATCATGACTCAAGTGAAATAAGGATTTCCTTCTATTTCAATGCAAAGGAAGTAGCTGTCGCGATTGGTTTTGGTGAGACATGTAGGGATGCAAGAGACAATTTACGAGGCTGGTATGGAAAGAATCAGATAGAAACTGGTAAAACCTATAAATGCGATAAGGAAAAACCATTCATTGCTTTAAGAAAAAAAGATGCAGACGGCAAAGTAACTGCGCTAGATTCTTGCATTAATATGTTAGAAGATTTTCCAAGTGGAAAATCAAACCAAATCAGCATTAAAGAGTGGGCTTTTTAAATAACCTTGACCGAAAGGGGTTATGAGACAATCCAGAAAACTCTTAATTTTCCCTTTAAATTTTGGTTTTAGGCCAAGGAAATCCAGTGGGTTCGCCCCGCTCGTCCGAGGTCTTAGCGAAGGAGGGAATCCTAGCCAAAAATTTGGTTTCTCCTTGAATTTTTCAAATTATGGAGTTATTTTGAAGACAGGAGAACTATAATTAAAGGAAAATCAGAGTTGACACTATTCTTTTCTCGAAAAGGAAAGTCTTGAATTATTTTCTTAGAGAAAACGTTTCTTAGGCAGCTATTATTTTAAGATAAATTAAAAAGTAAACTCAATGGCTATATGAAGAAGCCCACTAAACCCAAAAAAGAGAATCTCTATTCTAGAGTTTCTGTTCTCTCAAAAATACTCATTTGTTGTCTGGGTTTTATTTTTGCAATATTTTTATTAATTGCCTTTTTGTCTAGCGGACACATCGGAACTGTTTTTTTTATCTTTGTGATGTTCGCAGGATTAGTGACTATAATAATATTTTTTGACATCGGAGCTCAGAAACTTACTCCTGTTTTTATAAGAAAAAGTAGGGAAATCAAAAGACTTTTTAGTAAAAACGATGGCCTTCTTAAAAATTTCATTATCGCTTTGGCTATACTTTCTTTTTTTGTTCTGCCGTTAGCACTGAACACTAAAGTAGACACCGAAGAAGAGATGGCAAATAACACTAATGATAGCACAGAATTAAAACAAAAAACCGTATTTGAGTATGTCATGCCCACTAATGGTCTTAATTTAAGAGAGCAACCCTCTCTTTCTGCCTCCATTTTAAAAGTATTGAAAGAGAACACTGAAGTTGAAGTTTTGCAGGAGAGTGATGGGTGGGTAAAGATTAGAACGGAAAATAGCGAAGGGTGGGCTTACTCTGAATACCTTGGTACACGGGAAAAGACGGAAGATAAGGGTTCTCTATTGGAAGAACAGAAAACTTTAGGGGTTAGGTGTTCAAAAAGTCAAGAGTGTATATCAGGATTTTGTGTGGATGACGTATGCTGTGAAAGCCCTTGTACAAAAGAGCACTATCATTGTAACGAGCTTGGGAAATGTGTAAGACCAATTACATATACCTGCGTCTATCGAGAATGTTCTTCTGAAATATCCTGCAATAATTTTTGTAAAAATATGGGGTATACCAGATGCGGGGGAAATGCGTGCTGGTTGGAAGATCCAAATTATGATGAAATAAAGCATTTAATGCAATATTCTTCTGCGAATTACTGCCAATGCTCTGATAAGCTGAGGGATGTAAAATACGAAGAGGAAATTCCTTATGGCCAGTGTCGTTCTACAGGTTCCTGTGACTTGGTTTGTAGCTGGCTTGGTCAGAAATGTCTCAAAGCAGGGTGTAGTTGTGGGGGGTATACCTATGAAAATTGAATTTAAAGAAAAGCCAAGTAAAGAATTATTAGAAAAATTTTGTAGAAAAATTGAGTATTTTTTATCTGCTCATGATTTGTCGATAAAAATAAAGTTATGGAATACGCCTTTACTAATGAAATCTTACGTAGATAATGTACACACCAGGACAACTTATTTCTGGATTAAAAAGTGTATTGTTAACGCATTCATACATGGTAAGCAAATAAATAATTTAGAAGTAAAACTATTTAACCAGGGAATATATGAGGATATGGATGACGGAAAAATCTGGACAGATGCGCATTATATTCAAGATCAATTATATAACCATCTCCGGATTAATCCCGGCAATCCGACACAAAATGATCCCTATTGGCATCTATGGAAACGTCATCCTTATAAACAAGAAAATGAGTAAAAACAAAAGTACACAAGAGATAATTAATGAATGTTGGGCTACAATGGAATCATTAATAGAGACTTTTCCCTCCGAGGAAGGATCGGTCCCTCAAGAATTTGTTAAAAAATATAATGCTGTACTAGACAAGCTTACTAAAAACCCAGGATGTGGTTTCAGGGATTTAGACCGATATAAAATTTCAGTGGTAGAGTCGATTGACCCAAATATATACAAACAAACAGTGGTAGAGTTTTATAGGTATTTTAAGGGCACCTTTAATATTTTGTGCTTAGAACACCCCACCCGTGATTTTTTTAGATTTATAGTTTGGGAAAAAAGTTGGCGCTGGATAAAGGAGAATAAAGTCATTACAGGTATCATTATAGGTGTAATAGTTGGGATAATTTTAGCTTTTTTAAAATAGCCCTGACCGAGAGGCGTTATGGGACACTCTTAAAAACCCTTAATTTCCCCTTTAAATTTTGGTTTTAGACCGAGGATGCCAGCCACTTAGTGCTCGGTTCGAGAGACCGAGCCGCATCAAAAAACCCGATTAAATCGGGTTTTTTATTTTGCTTGACATATAGTTTTGAGGAATCCAAGATAAAAGAAGAGGGTGAAATAAAGCGTAAATTTAGCCGTGGCATCACTTTTTTATATTGTTTTAGTATTTTTCTCAAAGCAAGTAACTTGGAGTTGGGGATGGTTTATATTAAGTCTGCTTTTTGATGCTGGTCAGCACCGAAAAATAATCTATAGATATACGTCTGACTCATATTTAGATGGGGAAGAGGAAGAAGAATAGTAATAAAGAAATTTAAAAAATAGAAAATAATGGAAAACAAAACTAAAGAATTTGAGGAAAAAATGGAGAAACTAAGAATAACTGCACTAGAAAGACAAACTTTAGAGATACTTAAGAGTACCCACTGGGGACGTATTTATGGCATACTATATTTTCTTATTGGGGTTGGTAGTATCTTTTTTTACTCCATAATTTTTAAAATCAATATTATACCTTCAGTCTTTCTCGGTGTAATAACTTGGTTTATAGTATCCTTTATAGTAGATAAGATACTTATAAAAACACAAAGGATAGATAAACAATTAGATTGGTTGTTTGAAACCCCAGAGGGACTCTCTGAATTAAAAAAGAGAGGAATAACGGACGAACAAATCGAAAAGTTAAAATCAGATATAGAGAATGACTCTCTATTTAAAGTTTTAAAAAGTGATAAGAAATAAATCTACGAAAGAGAATATTAAATAAAAAACTCCAGAATACAAATTGGAGATTAATTACGGACAGAATTCACTATAAATTAGGGATTTTATCAGGAAAATTGAGAGGATATGAAAATGAAGAAGATTTATTAAGATTAACAAAAATGTGAAAAAGAAAAAACAGTATAATCCTCTAAGATTTTGGTTTTATCTTTTGAAATATCAATCCAAAGATAATTTATTTAATTTTACCCATAACAAGACAAAAGAGGTTGGTTCTGCACCTTTTATTATTGACGGAAAAAATGTCTGCCTTTTATTTACACGTGCTAAAGACGTTAATGTAGCAAATAAAAGATTAGAAGATGCAAAGAAAGAACTAATTAATAATAACCCAGACAGTAAATTAGAAATTATACCTACGCCAGAGGATTGGCTTGAAGGCAATGGTATTATTTACACAATGAGAGTTGCAAGAAAAATACAGAATTTTCATGATGTTGCATGGAGGTTTAAGGACATAAAGGGAGTTAAACTAGACACTAAGCTATTTAAAAAAGAGGTTAATGAAAAATTGGTCAAGAATGAAGCATGGACTAATAAATTTAGGAAGCTGATGAAGCTAATAGATAAATACGAAAGGAATCCAAGAGATTATAAACTCTTAGATCGAATTCTTAGTTTATCAAATTGTTTAGATATATTTTTCGCAGATAAAATAAAAAAGAAGAGAAAAAAGAAAGAATGACCCTGACCGGAGAGGGTTATAAGAGGCCCTCAAGGATATATAAAATAAAAAGAGGAGGGGGGGAGTGAAAAAAAGATGATTAAGATGACTAAAAGAAGTCATTATCTACCACAGACTTATTTAAAACATTTCTTATTAGAAAATAGTCTTTTTATGTATAAAAAAGGAAAGAAATTTTTTAATGATGATTTTTCTCCGACTGAAAGAATAGTTACAGTTATTGGCAAGGGAGGGCTAAAGAATATTGGTTTAAAAAACAACTTATATAACCCTAATATCGAGAAAATAAGCGTTGATGATCTCGAAGAAATATTTAGAGAATATGGAGAAAATTTTTATAACGATATAGTTTCTTCTATCAGATCGCTAGTAGATGGAGAAAAAGTACCTTCTGAAATCAAAGATAAGCTGTGTCTTTTTATGGCTGCAATGAGAGTGAGAACACCTCAGTTTAAATGGGAAACAGAAGAAATGGGATCTACCTTCTTAAAACATGACATGGCTAGGAAATTTGGCTCAATGAATCCGGAAGAAATAGTGAAATTTTATAAAGAAAAATTAGAGAAGAATATATCTATTAGCCTTGCGAAGAGGGTAAAAGAATATTTTTCAAATAAAAAATACGAATTAAAATATCCAAACGCATATTTTATTAAAATGGCCCTTTTAAGTTTAGATCAACATGCAGACATCTTTCATCAAATGAGTATGAATTTTTTTAGGTCAGAAGATAGATATTTTATTACATCCGATAATCCGGTGGTATTTTTTGTTCCTCCCGAAAAAGTAAACTTCTATAATGCTCCGAGAAGCTTGATGAGTCCTTTTTCTGAACTGTTTTTCTCGGTAACAAAAAACATTGGAGTCACTTTGAATTGGCGGAAAGTCGAAGAAAAAATTATGCCATCAAATAGAAATATGGTTGATATTTTTAATTATAATATATCCCACAATTCGTTTGATTTTATCTTCTCACCGATAAAAATGAATAAATTAAATGAATTTGTAGAAGAATATATTCCTTACCCATTTAAGATAGAAATTCGCTGAGGAGTGTCTCATTTTATACAGAGATAGAAACCTAAGGTCTCATAAATTTCATGGAGCATATTAAACCTGATAAAGCCAAACAGATATTATTAAAATGCGAAGAAAAAGACCCCGGATGGATAAATCGTATAATTGACGAGCGTTCGAAACAAGGCTATATTTTTGGGAAAATCAGTCTCAAAAGAGAAGAATTTGGCACATTGGTATACGACAAAGGACGTGCCGAAGAATTTGCCCAAACTAACGCCGTACAACTTCTAAAAGTAGCAAGAGCTTATTTAGAGATACCTAAAAGAAATCGAGATCCTTCAATTGAGAATCTAAGGGAAGCAATTAAAAAAGAGGGCTATGATACTGATTGTTATCTGTTATTGCGTGAGCTGTACTGCGAGAGTGATCCCGAAGGTTCTTTTTATATCGAAAACGGTTTGTATAGAACGATATCATTTGGTTCTTTATTGATTAAAGAAGAGGTAAAATATATTCCTCTGCCTGCTATTTTAATAGCGAGAGATAAATCTAAAGATTGAAAAACACCCCTGACCGAGAGGCATTGTCCAGAAGATTTAAAATCACCCGATTTCCCTTTAAGTTTGAGTTCTAAACCGAGGATGCCAGCCGTCTAGTGTTAAATATCGAGGACCGAGAGGCATTGAATTTTTATATGACTAAAATTAAACCAATACTTTTCTGCGATTTTGATGGAGTTCTTTGCCATGATCAACACTGGCGAAGTTTGCCCCCTAAGAAATATGAGAAAGCGCGAGAATTGCTTTTTCAAAATGACGCTATATTGCTGAACGACTGGTTGCGTGGTAAATATACTTCCGAGGAAATAAATCGTATTGTTTCTGAAAAAATCCACATCTCTTTTGAAAAACTCTGGGATATTTTTGTTAAGGATTGTAAAACCATGCGGGTATCAAAAGATGCTTTGGAGGCATTGAATCGTTTACGTGATCGATATACCGTCATATTGGTCACAGGCAATATGGATAGTTTCAAACGTTTTACGCAGCCGACCTTGGCGCTAGATAAGTATTTTGATCACATTAGTATTTCTTATTACGAAGGCACGCATAAAACAGACGACAGAGGAAAATTGTTTATTAAATATGCAAATAAATATGGCGTCTCGATTCAAAATTGCATTCTCTTCGATGATTCAACAAAGGTGCAGAAGGTTTTCGCTGAATTAGGGGGGACGGTATATCTGGTCACTCCTGATCAGAATCTTCTTTATCACTTAAAAAATCTATTTGACCGAGACGCCTCAGTGGGACACCGCCAAAATCGCCCAAAATACCCTTAAATTGGTGGTTCCAGACCGGGGCACACAGCAATCTTGAGCTCAGTTCGAGAGACCTACCGCTCTAGGGTGGCCGGGAGGGGCTCAAATCCTATCGTGGGAGCAAATGAAATCGCCATTGGGGTGGTTTTTTTGGTAGAATGGAAATATAATTATTAATTCATGAAAAAACCATGAACAACGAAAACAAAAAATGTTGTCCTGAATTCAATCCGGTAAAATGGGATAAAAAAACATTTAATTGGGACAACAAACAATTTATTAAAGAGACCATTCCTACGCTATTTCACATGCCTTTTCCGCCAATGATTGGTAAAAAGATAACCAAGATGATGACTCTAGCAGAGAGTGCAAATAGAATAGGTGCAAAAAAAGACGAAGTCTTAGTTTTGTTTCAAGACCCAAGCGCATTCAAATCAAATATTTTTATTTCTGTAACCGGAGATGTTCTCGGAGCAAATAATGTTAAAATTTCCGGAACATTTATTGCTAAAGTTTATGAAGGACCATATAAGGCAATCCCCAAATTCCTGAAGGATATGAATATGTATTTAGAAAAAGAAGGGAAAAAAGCTCCAAAAGATGACGGGTATTACATCCATTACGCCTATTGCCCAAAATGCGAGAAAAAATATGGGCATCACTATATGATCCTTTTTGCAAAAGTTTAAAAAGTTATTTTAACTTATTGGAAAATTATCCCAAAACCAAGCTGCAAAAATGAGACACCAAATACCCCTAAGGAGTATCTCATTATTTTCTAAACTTAAGTTAAACACTTATTGAGGCTAAGTTTTCGTTCGGAATTAATACGAAGAAGATAAAGAAAATGGTAATACAACAAATATCATGACAGAGGAAAATAAATCAATCCACGAATTCGATTTGGATCTTATTTGTGAGTATTTCTCCCTTATTGAAAGACAAGGGCCGGGCAGTCCTGAAGCTACCTTAAAAGCTTTGGGTTTTATAAAAAATCTTACTGAAAATTCTCGCATTGCAGACCTCGGTTGCGGAACAGGAGGGCAAACAATTACATTGGCGCAAAATACTCCTGGTCAGATTATAGGAATAGATTTATTTTCGGTTTTTATAGATCTATTCAATGCTAATGCTAAAAAATTCAATTTCGCAGATAGGGTAAAAGGAATTGTGGGATCAATGCACGATCTTCCTTTCAAAAGCGAAGAGTTGGATTTGATTTGGTCTGAAGGCGCGATTTACAACATTGGTTTTGAGAAAGGTTTGAGCGATTGGCGAAAATTTTTAAAAAACGGAGGGCATATAGCTGTTTCTGAAGCCTCGTGGTTTACCGAAGAACGGCCAGAAGAAATAGATAAGTTCTGGAAAGAGGCTTATCCCGGGATTGATACTATCGCAAACAAGGTTGAGACTATGCAAAAAACGGGATATATTCCTGTTGCCGTTTTTATTCTTTCCGAAAATTGCTGGATTGAAAATTTTTATAAACCTCAAATTTTGGCGCAAGAAAGATTCCTGAAAAAATATACTGATAACAAAGCAGCTGAAGAGCTTGTAAAAAATCAGAGACATGAGGCTGAATTGTACGAAAAATACAAGGGATTTTACGGATATGCTTTCTATGTCGGCAAGAAGATGTGAGGAGGAGATAATTCAAAGGAACACTATATGAAATCGTCGAGATGACGGTTTTTTGTTAAAATAGGGAAAGTGCCCATGTCTATTGAAATCAAAATATTAATTTCTGCTTTAGCTTTAATCGTAGTCAGTGCGGGGGCATATTTAACTGTTAAGAAAATTCAGGAGTGGCGTACTTTTGACCCACAGGTTGAATACAATAAAGTGATGGGAGAATGCACGGAAATGATAGATGACGTAGTTGCTAATTGTCCTGCTAAGAGCTATAGCTCTTATTTGTTAACGATTTACTATTCATTAAAGATTTCTGGACTGCCTGAAGTATCGGAAGAGCGTAGTGTTTTTGGCGGTCCCTGTCCATATGAAACGGCAGGCGCCACAGAAAAAGTAGCAATTTTTAGCGAATCTAGTGATTATACTCGCAGCTTTAAGGCTGGAGAAATAAGCGAGCACGCAGAAGGGATTTGTAGAGTATCTTGTAGTTCGAATAATTGTCCAAAGCTCACTAAAAGCGAACAGACCAGAAAAGAATGTCTCTATCCAATTTATCTTTATGCGGATGGTTCGGAAGACGAGGAGACGATGGAACAGGTTAAAAAAGATTGTGAGTTGCGATCTAAACGCACCACTGTAGACGAGAAGGGCAACATAAGGGAAGAAGTGTGGCGCGAGTGTAGTGTTGATTATGGCAGTTGTGACTATGTGAAAGTTGGTGAGAAAGAATCAGAGTGGATTGCTTCTTGCTGTTGCTCATGCGATAGGTTTCAAGATCCATATCCTGCGCACGGAAGAGTCTGGGACAATTCTAGCGGAAAATGGATTTATACTATAAGTGAGGACTTGTTCTCTACTAATTTGCCGCCGATTCTTGAAATTACAGAATCCGTTGTTGAAGTTACGGAGGGGGAAAAAGTTATGGTTTTTGTCAGGGCGATAGACCCTGAGTACGAAAACACAACAATTAGTTACGGAGAGCCGTTGAACGAATTTGGAAATTGGCAAACAGAAATTGGTGACGCTGGAAGCTATACAGCCGAAATAACAGCGTCGGATGGGGAGAAAACAACACAGAAAAAGGTCAAGATAAATGTCGGTGAACCGTTAGTTGAACCAGAAGAAATAAAAGAAGATGAAGAGGAAGCCGTAGCTGAAACACAAGATGAAATAAAAGTGGAAGTCTCGGTAAATAATTTTTCTCTAGAAAAAGAGTGCGGAGGAGCTATTGTGGTAGAAGGCAATATTAGCGGGGATTACAAAAAGGTGGAGGAAGTAACATTGCTCTTGAATTCAAACAACAAAAGCGTGAATTTACCAGTAGATTATCAGCTAGCAACCGGCAACTTCTTTTTAAGTTCAGAAACAATAGAGCCCGAGACATATAGTTACAGTTTAGTTATAGGTTTGCCAGACGGAGGCATAGACAACGCTCCCTCAGGCATAATCGAAATTGAAGCTTGTCCCGAAGTATTCTCAAAAGACATATCTACGACTAATATTGGTGCTTTTGTGAAATGTGAAGGTGGATTTACATGGGTTGAGGTTGAAGGTAACTTAAGCGGGGAAGACGTAAACTTGGTGAAAGACGTAAAAGTATTAGTGGATGGAGATCAGATTACTACCGGTTATCACCCTACAGACAACTTCTGGTTTATAGGATCTCAATACGATATGGAGAATAAAAATTATTTATACGAAGTGAAGGTTGTTCTGCAAGATTATAGTGAATATATTATAAGTCAGGGCGAGACGACGAATCAGTGTCTATAACCTCTGTTTTCAGCTCTTGTGCTCGCAAAAATTTTGTGATTTCTTTCTTAAATTTCAGTTCGAAAGCGAGGATGTTAGCTGATGGGCCTCAAACTCTATCAGTATAGAGACTTTATTTTGAAAAGTGAATGTGGGTCTTGACATCTTGAATGGTTGGAATACTATTAGATAGAAGATAAATAATTAAATGAAAACGCGAGAGTCTTCCCTGATGGAAGGGGCACAAGAAGAAAGCGAACCTCCGAGTAGAACGGGTAAGGATTATTTGTCGTTTCAAAGAGACCTAGATTTGGGAGGTCCTTTTTTTGTGCTTCCAGATTGTGGCAGAGAAGAAAAGATTTTAAGTCTCGGTCTTCAGATAGAGGTGGTTAACGATATCGTAGAGTGCCAAAGACTGTGGGAAGAATTTAGTCCCAAAGATACGCTTTTTGAATGCTGGGAATTCCGGCTTGCTTTCTATAATGCCTATAAGTTCGAACCCTACTTTATACTTTTAAAAAATCCTTCCGAAAATCTTGCTTTATTACCTTTAGAATACAATAAAAAGGATGGTTGCTATACTTGGTTTGGAAGCTCATGGCAAGAAGAGAACAAAATCTTCGCAAAAGATGCTTCTTTTGCCTCTTTATTATTGGAAGCGGCTCCCAGACCTTTAAGCCTGGAGGCGATGGACGCATCTTGCCAGGAATTATTAAAAGGAGAGATAATCCTAGAGTCAGATCTTCCCAAGTATGTTTTGGACCTAGAAAGAATGAAATCAAGCGAAGATTTCCTTGCCGGCCTGAGCAAGAACAAGCGTCACGGTTTGAGGAAAGACAGGCGGAGAATTGAAAAGCAAAACCCTCAAATTACAATCGATGAATTCTCTGATTTAGGTACCCTCATTTCACTGAGTAAAAAAAGATTCCACCAGAAAGGAGAGGGTACAGACTGGGAAGACTCAAGGAGGATAGAGACGTTCAGGCAGGTGATAGGCCTGAGGGACAAGAGTTACAAGGTAAGGATGATTAGTATATATATAGATGGTCAGCCTGCTGGTATTGATCTCAACGCTATTTTTAAAGGTTCCTATTATGCTCTGAAATGCGGATATGACGTTCAAAGCTTTCCAGGCATTGGTAATTTCATGAATCTTTTTGAAATTGAAGATGCAATTTCCCTAGGGATGAAAAGGTTTGACCTGCTTCAGAATAATTACGAATGGAAAGACAGGCTTTTTCAGCAAGTGCCATTGTATAAATATACCGCAGGAACCTTACAAGGATTGGAGAGAAAAGATTTGCGGGTGAGGCAGTTTGAAGATAATGATTTGAGCCGAGTTATGGAAATAGAGAATTCATGCTTTTTGCCTTGTGATGCTTATCCCAGAGAAAGGATTGAGCAGCTTGCCAGAGACCATAAAGATGATTTCTTGGTAGCCGAAAGAGAGGGAAACATTTTTGGATACATTATTGCTTATAATAATCAGGGGATAGCAGATGTAGATTCTTTGGCTGTGGATCCTCGGCATAGAAGCCAGGGGATAGGCAAGATATTGTTAAGTTTTGTGATGGGAAGATTCAAAAGACAGGGGCTAAAGTTAGCCTCTCTTGAGGTGAGGGTAAGGAACAGTCCTGCCGTTGCCCTATTTGAGGGGCTCGGGTTCCGGACGAAAAGAATCCTGAAAGGATATTACGGAGACCTCGGAGATGCTTACCAAATGCACAGAGAGCTTTAAGTTGATTTGCCCTGAGTGAACGGAGAGGTTAAAATGGCTGAAAGGTCACACAGTTGAATCTAACTTAATCTTAAACATGAATAAATACAAAAAGGATAATAATCGGTTCGATAATGAAAAAGGTCAAGCAAAGGTTGTGCCTATCCTGGTCGGATTATTCTTGGTTTGGATAGTCTCCTCATTTGCAGGATCATTTGTTTCCTGGCCGCTGATTGTCTTGCTGTTGATATTGGTTATCGCTTCAGTAAGGATTAATAATGAATGGGATAGAGCCGTTATTTTCCGTTTGGGTAAGTACGTCAGGACCGCAGGTCCCGGCCTCTTCTTTTTAATCCCTGGCATTGAAAAATCAATCAGCAGGGATGTGCGTATCAGTACTGTTGATATCCCCCAGCAAGAAGCTATTACTCAGGACAACATTTCTGTAAAAGTTGACGCAGTGGTGTTCCTGCGTATTATTGATGCCAAAAAGAATGTCATCAATATTCAGAACTTTATGTACGCTATCAGACAGTATGCCCAGACCACTCTCAGGAACGTCATAGGCCAAAGGAGCTTAGATGAGCTTTTAGAAAGAAGGAAGGAGATTGCTATTGCCATCAAGAAAACAGTGGATGAGGAAGCTGCTGACTGGGGAGTAGACATTACCCGGATAGAACTTCAGAACATTGAACTCCCAGAAGACATGAAGAGGGTGATGGCAAGGCAGGCTGAAGCAGAAAGAGAAAGAAGGGCAGTAGTGATTAAGTCTAAGGGGGAGATTGAGGCAGCTGAAAACTTAAAAAGCGCTGCCAACCTATTGATGGAAAGCAAAGGTGGGGTCGCGGTTAAGCTGAGGGAATTTGAAACCATTTCAGACATTAGTTATGACCAAAGCAACACTATTGTTTTCTTTCCCTCTGGCTTAGGAGATAAGAACATGCTCTTTGGCGGTACGGCTCTTGCTAATCCTACGAAATACGAGGATCCAAAAAAGAAAAAGAAATCAAAGTAAAAGATTCGCCTGAACGCGGAGTCGTTAGTTTAAAAACCGGGAGTTTCTCTCGGTTTTTTAGTGTGGTAGAATAAAGAAACATGGAAGAAATAATTACTCAAGAAGAGTTTGACAAGCTTCTGAAACACCCCGGAGAAGTGAGAGGGGTTGCCTTTACCACCGCTGCTGAATTTATCAAGGAAAATGAAGGGGAGGAGGGGGTGAAAAGAATGGAGGAGGCAATTACACAGCTTGGTTATCCGTTAAAGTACAAAGACATAGAAACGATGCAGTTTTATCCCGTGGGCCTCCAGGTGATTAATATAATCGTCATGAAGAAGCTTTTTGGTTATGACGACCAAAAGGTAAAAGAAATGGGAAGCTTTAATGCTAAATTCTCATTATTGATCAGGTTGTTCATGAGATATTTTTTCTCTATTGAGATGGCGGCGAAAGTAGCTTCTGAGATGTGGGGAAAGCACTATACAATTGGGAGGCTTGTTCCAGAGGAGCATAATGAAAAAGAGAAATATGTTATACTCAAACTCGAAGATTTTTCTGTACACCCCCTTTTATGTGTGGACCTGTTGGGTTATTTTGCCAGCGTTGTGAAAATGGTTGTGGGAGCAGAGGTTAAAGGAGAGGAGACAAAATGCGTGCATCGGGGTGATGAATACTGTAAATTTGTACTAAGATGGTGAGATGAGAGAGCCGCAAGAAAAAATAGAAAGTGTCTTAGAGCGGGTTTCAGCTACTTTCAGGCCGCGGGAAGCAACCCTCATCTTATTTCTGTCCGGAGTCCTATTCATGAAGCTGGTAGGACTCTTTTCTTTTTTTGAGAATATTAATTTGGTCATTCTGGCCTTGGCGTTTTATCTTTTTTCCGCCTTTCTTTTTAGAGTTTTGGTAAAGAGGCAGACCAGTGCAGAGAAGGTGGTTAATCTTTATTTCGCCTATGACATACTGATTGAACTGACGGTAATCACCCTCATAGTTTATCTTGCAGGAGGGGTAGAGTGGATGGGGGCGATCTTCTTGCTCTTTCCTGTGGTTTACGCCAGCATTGTTTTATCTAAAGAAAAGGCATTAGTGGTCTGCTACCTTGTTAGTCTTTCTTATACTTTATTGGTGGTTTTATCTTATCTGGGGGTGATTCCCTTTCACCCTTATTTTGGTTTGGAGGCCAATCTTTATAAGCAACCCAAATATGTTATCAACAATATTCTTTTAGCTACGGCCTCCTTTTTTTCAATAGGAATTGCAGCTAATTTGTTTACAGGGATATTGAGATCAAAGACAATGGAGCTGGAGGAGACAAAGAGAAAATTAGAAGATGAAAGGAGGGGGTTGGAAAAAAAGGTTGACGAAAGAACTAAGGAATTAGAAGAGCTGGCCAAGAGTTTAGAGGGAAAAGTAAAAGAACGTACTCAGAAGCTTGAAGAGAAAATGGAAGAAGCCAATAAATTCAATAAGTTGGCGATAGGTAGAGAGATGAAGATGATAGAGCTAAAAAAAAGAGTTAAGGAGTTGGAAGCTAAACTCAAGAAAGAATAATAATTCCTAGATGGAGAAAAGATTATGATATATTATAGATATATTAATTAATAATCATATAAATTAATTTCATGGAAGAAAAAATTAAACAAGAAATGGAAAGGATCAAAAAGATAAAGGGGGAGGCGAGAGGAGCTGTTCTGAAACCTGAATTTGAATATATTTTAGAACATGAGGGGGAGGAAGGGCTGAAAAAGCTAGAGTCCTTTCTGGAAGAAATGGGTTTTCCTCTTAAATATGAAGAAATAAATTCAATGAAGTTTTACCCCCTTAAAAACAAAGCTGCTATTTTTGTTGCTATCTCTGAGCTCTTTGGTTATGGCAAAGAAGAGTTCAGGGTTATGGGAAGAGAGGCAGCTCGCTTCCCTGTCTTAGTAAGGCGGTTGATGATGCTAATGCCTGCTGACAAGTTAGTTAAAGAGGGCAATAAAGTTTGGCAACGTTACTTTACGGCGGGAAAAACAGAATTAGTAAAATTCAACAGGGAGGAGAGAGAAGAGGTCTTGAGACTCAGGGAATTTGATGTTCATCCCCTAGAGTGCGAATTCTTGGTTGGTTATTTTGCGGTCCTTCTTCAGTTATTGGTAAAAAAAGATGTGGAATGCGAAGAGACAAAATGTACTTTCCGGGGGGACGAATACCATGAGTTTGTTTTGAATTGGTGATTATGTTTAAAAAATTGATTTCTTTCTCGTTTAAAACTATACTATAACAATGGCTAGTAAGAAAAAAAGCAAAAAGAAAACAAGCAAGAAGAGGAAGGACCTTAAAAAAATTAAGGTCAGAGTGGTTGGGGTCGGGGGCGGAGGCGGATCTGTGGTTGATGAGCTTTCCCAGGCAGTGAAGAAAGCTTCTTTTTATGCGGTGAACAGCGATAGTAGAGCTTTAAAGAGTTTGTCACGGAAAGTTTCTAAACTTCAGCTTGGAAAAGAGTTGACTGGTGGACTAGGTACTGGCATGAACCCTGAGTTAGGAGAAAAGGCGGCAGAAAGCGAAAAAGAAAAAATCAAAAAGATGCTGGAAGGCCAGGATTTTGTTATTTTGGTCTCCTGCCTAGGAGGAGGATTAGGATCTGGAGCTAGCCCTGTAATCGCTAAGATATCAAAAAAAAGCTTGGGAAACCTTACTTACGGTATCTTCACCCTTCCCTTTAAGTTCGAAGGAAAAAAGAAGATGAGCATTGCCAAGAAAGCGCTCAAGAAGCTGAAGAGAGAAGTGGATGCCTTTTCTGTGATTCCCAATCAAAGAATCTTTCAAATTATTGACAAAGACACCTCTCTTAATAAGGCACTTTCTGCTATTAACAATCAGCTCGCAGATTCTCTCCAGAGCCTGATAGAAATAATTTACAAGCCAGGATTGATCAATATCGATTTTGCTGATCTTAAGGCAGTGTTTAGGTCCAGAGGAAGATGGGCTTATTTGAATTCTGTTGATTTGGGCAAGAGCGAAGAAGAAGAGATCGTCAAGACAGTCATTAATTCCCCGCTCTACCCCTACAGCATCAATGGAGCTAAAGGGGTGTTATTCAATATTACGGGAAGGAAAAATCTTTCCCTGTCCCAGGTCAATAAAATTTCCAACATAATTTCTAAGCGTGCCTCCAGAAGGGCGAGGGTGATTTTTGGTGTTTCTAAAGCCAAGAGAGGGTTTAAAAAAGTAAGAGTGAGCCTATTGGCCACGGGTTGCAAGGTGGAAGGATTCTGGAAGGGGATGAGAAAAGAATTCATTTGTCCGAAGTGTGGTAGAAAGCTGAAATCAAAATCAGGATTGGTTTTACACAGGAGGGCTTGTGATGGTGGCAAGAAAAAAAACAAGGAGACTCCCAAAAAGAAGAAAGAAAGCAAGAAAAAGAAAGGGAAGAAGAAAGCGAAAAAGAAAGGGAAGAAGAAAGCGAAAAAGAAAAGCACTAAGAAGAAAAAGAAAGGGAAAAAGAAAAAACCTAGAGCTCAAAAAGTTGAGGTTAAAAAGGTTGCGCTGGAAACTCCTGAAAAGAAAGAAGACCAGGAAGCGCAGGAGGAAAAGATCAGGAAGAATGGGCTTCAGCTTAAAAAAGAAAAAGAAAAAGAGGAAGCTGAAATTATTTCTAAGGAAAAGTTTTGGGAAACACCTGCTTTCTTGAGAAAAGACAAAGGTCAATAATTTTTAAATAAGATTATCAATCAGATGATTAAAGTAAGAAAAGAAATTTTGAGCCATATTTTTCCAGAGAGGAAAAAATATGTTTATCATCGGAAATATGATTTCGGCCTGTTGTTAGTGATAGGGGGTTCTGAATTTTATTCAGGCTCTCCTGCCTTGTCTGCCATGGCGGCTTTTAATTCTGGAGTTGATATGGTAAAGATCATTGCTCCCAAGAGGGCGGCTGACATTATCGCTTCCTTCTCGCCTGATTTGGCGGCTTATCCTTTATCTGGGAAATGGCTAGAAAAAGAACATTTACCCATCCTGATGAGCATGACAGAGTCTAGCAAGACTGTTGCCCGGGACAATGTGGCAGTTGTCATTGGCGGCGGACTGGGCAGGACAAAGGAAACCCAGGAAACTATTAGGGAATACCTGAAGAAAATCTCTATACCGGCAGTGATTGATGCCGATGCAATTCATGCTTTGCGCGACCATACAAACATCATCCGGGGTAAGCCATTCTTGATTACCCCTCATTCTTATGAATTCTTTGTTTTAACCAAAGAAGATGTCAGGGGCGCTCCTCACGGAGACAAAATCAAGGCGGTTCAGAGAGAAGCGGCAAAGCTCGAAACTACTATACTATTAAAAGAAAAACCAGACATCATTTCTGATGGTCAGGAAATTGCTCTTAACGAAGCTGGGAGTCCTTACATGTCTGTTGGGGGAACCGGTGACACTCTAGCTGGAATTTGTGGAGCCCTCTTGGCAAGAGGGATTGATCCTTTCACTGCTGCCCAGGCTGCAATCTATATCAGTGGCAGGGCGGGTGAAATAGTGGCGAACAGAAAAAAGGAAAGCCTGTTGGCCACTGACGTTATTAAAGCTATTCCTGAGGTTCTACATTAAACAATCAACACATGACTCACGACGTTATTATTGTAGGTGGTGGACCAGCTGGAATGACGGCTGGTGTTTATGCCGTCCGCCAAAATCTAGACACGCTCTTAATTACCAAGGAGTTTGGCGGCCAGATAGCTAAAAAGGCGGTTCCTATTGAGAATTATCCGGGATTTGAGAAAATTTCCGGTTTGGAACTGATTAAGAAGATGGAAAAGCAATTAAGGAAGTATAAGATTGATATTGAAAAGGATGAAGTGGTAAGGATTAAAAAACAAAAGGACTTATTCTATGTTAAAACCAAAAGCAAACAGACCTTTCAATCCAAGACCGTGATTGTCGCTTCTGGTGCTGACCCCAGGCCTCTGGAAGTACCGGGGGAAAAAGAATTTATTGGGAAGGGAGTAAGTTATTGCGCTGTTTGCGATGGAGCCCTGTTTTCTGACAAGGATGTCGCTATTATTGGGGGAGGGAATTCAGCGTTCGAAACCGCTATTTTCCTCAAAAAAATAGCCAAGAAAATATATATCCTAGAATATTCTCCCCACGTAGCGGCAGATAAGGAAAATCAGGAAGCTGTGAAAAAATCCGGCAAAGTTGAAATCATCACTAATGCGGCACTTAAAGAAATCAAGGGCGAAAAGTTTGTAAATGCTGTTGTCTATGAAGACAGGGAGAGTAAAGAAGAGAAAAAGATTGAAGTAAAGGGCGTGTTTGTGCAGATTGGCCACCAGCCAACCACTTCTTATGTTAAAGGCTTGGTAGATTTTAATGATATTGATGAAATTAAAGTGGAATTTGAAACCTGCCAGACCAAAACCCCGGGTCTTTTTGCTGCCGGGGATGTCAATGTGGGTCAGTTCAAGCAAATTTCCACTGCCTGTGGAGAAGGAACCAAGGCTTCCTTGGCAGCTTTTAAGTATTTAAGGGATGCAACATAAAAAACATGAGCTCCTCTAAGATAAACAGAATAGAGGCTAGGCAAATTTTAGACTCCAGAGGGAACCCCACAATAGAGGTGGGGGTTGAAACCCAAGCTGGGGTTTTTTATGCTACTGTCCCTTCAGGTGCTTCTACGGGCAAGTATGAGGCAGTGGAGTTGAGAGATGAGGGGCATGAATACATGGGGAGAGGCGTATCTGGAGCAGTTAAGAACATTAATGAGATCATTGCCCCCAAGCTTGTTGGCCAGGACGTGACTTTGCAGCAGGAGCTTGATGAAAAGATGATTGAGATGGACGGCACAGGGAACAAATCTCAATTAGGGGGGAATGCTCTTTGTGCTGTGTCTCTTGGTCTCTGCAGAGCAGGAGCAGGAACCAAGGGTCTGGAGCTGTTTCAGTATGTCAAAAGGATTGCTCAGAAAGAACACTGGATCAGCGTGGATGAATACAGGATTCCTTCGCCCTCTTTTAATATTATTAATGGAGGCGCTCATGCTGGAAATGATCTTGATTTCCAGGAGTTCATGATTGCGCCTCAGGCTGAATCTTTTTCTGAAAAGCTGAGGATCGGGGTTGAAATATATCATAGATTAAAAGCTAGGTTGGCAAAGAGATACGGTGAATTAGCAACCAGTCTGGGCGACGAGGGCGGTTTCGCTCCTCCTCTAAACCTTCCTGTCCAAGCTATCGACCTCATCCTTTTTTCTGCCAAAGAATTGGGATACGAAGAAGAGATAGGTTTAATTTTGGATGTGGCAGCTTCTCAATTCCTCTCCAACGATCATTATGAAATGGGAGGCCAGGAATTCAGTAGCGAGGAGTTGATTAGTTACTACCAGGAGCTGTCCTCCAGGTATCCTATTTTAGGGCTAGAGGACCCCTTGGCAGAGGATGATTGGGAGGGGTTCCAAGAAATAACAAAAAGGATGGGAGATGAGATAATGATTATTGGGGATGATTTGTTAGTTACCAATCCTAAAAGAATCAAAGAGTGTCAACAAAAAAAAGCAGCCAACAGCATGATTTTAAAAATTAATCAGATTGGCACGGTTTCGGAAGCTCTCAGTGCAGCTAAATTAGCTCAGGAATCGAACTGGAAGATTATTGTCTCCCACCGTTCTGGTGAAACAACAGATGATTTTATAGCAGACTTTGCAGTCGGCATAGGAGCTGATTTTATCAAGACCGGTGCTCCTGCTCGGGGAGAACGAGTAGTAAAATACAATAGATTATTAAAGATAGCGGAAGAGCTCAATCTTTAAATTCCAATGAATCCTCTGATACTCATAATTTTAGATGGTTGGGGAATCAGGAAAGAAAAAGAAGGCAACGCGATTCTCCTGGCTGATACTCCCAACTTTGACAGACTACATAATAATTTTCCCTCTACTCAATTGAAAACCCACGGTACCAACGTGGGTTTAATGGAAGGGATGATGGGAGGATCTGAGGTGGGGCATCTTGATATTGGAGCAGGGCGCGTGGTAGTGCAGAACGTGGCCCGGATCAATCAAATGATTAAAGACGGCTCTTTTTTTAAAGATCCCACTCTTTTGGCAGCTCTAGAAAATGTCAAAGAAAACAACTCAGCCCTTCATCTGATGGGGCTCTTGTCAGACGCCGGCGTTCACTCGATCGATAACCACCTCTATGCTTTATTGGAGTTGGCCTCGGAAAAGAAAATCAAGAAAGTATTTGTCCACGCCTTCACAGACGGGAGGGATACGCCAATTCGGTCTGCTGAGAAATACATCAAAAGGCTGCAGAAAAAGATCAACAAATACAAAACCGGTAAGATAGCGACCATCATTGGAAGGTATTATGCTATGGACAGGGACAAGAGGTGGCAGCGGATAAAAAGGGCTTACAGAGCATTGAGCGAAGGAAAGGGGAGAAGAGTAGGAGATGCCCTTTCTGGCTTAAAAACTGCTTACAAAGACGGGGAATCAGATGAATTCATCAAACCGATAATAGTAGATGGATTTTCTGGAATCAAAGACGGTGATTCTGTCATATTTTTTAACTATCGGGCAGATAGAGCCAGACAATTGACCAAGGCCCTGGTGGAGCCGGGGTTTGATCATTTTAAGCGCGAGAAGAAAAAAATATTCTTTGTAGGAATGACCAGGTATTACAAAAAAATGCCAGCTTCCTATCTTTTGGAGACCAGAGAGGTACAAAAGACCATAGGAGAAGTACTGAGTAAAAAGGGTATGAGACAATTAAGGATTGCTGAGACAGAAAAATATGCACACGTCACCTATTTCCTTAATGGAATGAAAGAGAAAGCCTTCCCCAAGGAAGATAGGATTTTAGTTCCTAGCCCTAAAGTTGCTACTTATGATCTACAGCCAGAGATGTCTGCGCCTGAGATTACTGAAAAATTGCTGGAGGCTATAAAAAAAGATAAGTATTCTGTTATCTTTTTGAACTTTGCCAATCCTGACATGGTTGGTCATACCGGTGACCTTGAAGCTGCTATTAAGGCTGTGGAGACAGTAGATGATTGTCTTGGCAAGATTGTTGAATTAATCCTTGGTAAAAAGGGGACGGCTGTTATTACTGCTGATCATGGAAACGCAGAGGAAATGATCAGTTCTGAGACAAAGGAGGCCCTTTCTGAACACAGTAAAAATCCAGTCCCTTTCATTATTGTTTCTGATAAGAAATACAAACTGAAGAAGGGTAAGCTAGCTAATATCGCCCCCACCCTTCTTGAGTTGTTGGGTGTTGAAAAGCCTAAGGAAATGACCGCTCAGAGCCTGATCAAAAATTGATTGGCATAAATTATTTGTCTTGATATAATGTTTTTATTAGTATTAACCACGGTCTAAAGGTCTCTAGAAAATCTTTGAGATTAATTTAAATAATTTATGGCAGGAGAATACAAGGTTAACAAAGAAAAATGTATTGCTTGTGGGGTGTGCATCTCTGTCTGCCCAGACGGGGCAGCATGGGATGAGGACGGCAAATCCCACATTACAAATTCTGAGGAAATGGAAAAGTGTGGAGGAGAGACAGTATGCCCTTATGGTGCGATTGAAGAAGTGGAAGAGTAGGAAGACAACATTGACAGGTCTGTCAAAAATTTGATATATTAAAACCGACCATAATAGTCGGTTTTAAGTTTAGGCAATGTTGTATGAAGATATCAAAAAAAACTCAGTACGGATTAAGGGCGATGGTTCATTTAGCTGAATGTTTTAAAGAGGGAGAAAAGATTTGTCCTCTTAAGCAGATTTCAGACGATCGTCACATCCCCTTTGACTATTCAGAAAAAATACTTTCAAGACTCCAGGAAAAAGGACTGGTGGAGGCCAAACGCGGGGCTCAAGGCGGCTATTTTTTAGCCCGTTCTCCTGAGGAAATAACAGTGGGAGAGATTATCAGGAGCCTGGAGAACACTACTACCATTGTGAAATGTCTTTCTCCAGAAAAGAGCGAAGAACAGGAATGCCCGAGAAAAGGGGAATGTAAAACAGTAAATGTATGGAGGAACATCCAAAAAGCATTAAACTCCACATTAAATTCTATAACCTTAGCTGATTTGATTTAAAATCATGCCTTCTGAAGATAAAAAAATTTATTTGGATTATGCAGCGACTACCCCGGTGGACCCCAGGGTGGTTGAAGTCGTGGCCAAGTACCTTGAAGAGGGTTACGGCAACACAATGTCAATTCATTCTTTTGGTCAGGAGGCAAAAGAAGTAGTAGAGGAATCTAGGGAGCGAGTAGCAGATATAATTGGTGCCCGTGACCACGAGGTGATTTTTACTGGTTCAGCCACGGAGAGCAACAACCTTGCCCTCAAGGGCGTCGCGTTTGCCAACCAGAAAAAAGGCAAACATATTATTATTTCTTCGGTGGAGCATGACTGTATTATGGAGAGCGCTGATTGGCTGGAGAGGCAGGGTTTTGAAATATCAAAACTGTCAGTGGATAAGTACGGCTTAGTTGATCCAAAGGATGTTGAGAAGGAAATCCGGGAAGATACGGTCTTGGTTTCTGTCATGCATGCCAATAATGAAATTGGTACCATAGAGCCTGTGGAAAGAATAGGTGCAATCTGTCGGGAGAAGGGAGTGTTTTTTCACACAGATGCAGCACAGAGCCTTGGAAAGATATATATTAATGTGGAGAGAATGAATATCAATCTTTTGACTGGTAGCTCTCATAAAATGTATGGGCCCAAAGGAGTGGCTTTTTTGTATAAAAGAGAAGGTGTCAGGATCGAGCCTTTATTGCATGGCGGCGGACATGAGTTTGGGATAAGGTCTTCTACTTTAAATGTTCCTGCCATAGCGGGTTTTGCAAAGGCTTGTAAGCTGTCTAAACAAGAAATGGAGGAAGAGGCTGACAGGGTGGGCGGACTGAGGGACAAATTGATTTCAGGGATTCAAGAAAGAATACCTAACACCTTCCTTAATGGGCACCCTGAAAAAAGATTATATAACAATGCCAACATCTCTTTTGATTTTATAGAAGGGGAGTCATTGATTATGCAGCTAGACATGATGGGAGTAGCGGCCTCTACTGGTTCTGCTTGTTCTTCTCGGAAGCTCAGACCCAGCCACGTTCTTTCCGCTATCGGGATCGAACCGCGTCTTATCCATGGGTCTGTGAGGTTTAGTCTGGGGAGATGGACTACAGAAGAGGAAATTGATTATGTCTTGGATGTCTTACCTGAGGCTGTCGAAAAATTAAGAAAAATTTCACCATTTAAGAAATAGAAATGTCCAATCATAAACCATATCAGCCAAAGGTTATTGAGCATTTTAAGAACCCTCATAACTTTGGAAAAATAGAAGATCCGGATGGTGTCGGCAAAGTAGGGAATATTGTCTGCGGGGACGTGATGTGGGTTTATATCAGAGTCGGTAAGAACAAACAGGGAGAGGAAACATTAAAGGATGTGAGGTTTGAAACATTCGGTTGTGTAGCTGCAGTGGCTACCAGCAGCATGGTTACAGACCTGGCCAAAGGGAAGACGCTCAAAGAAGCCCTAGGTATCGATAAAAAGGAGATTGCAGATTCCTTGGGGGGGCTTCCTCCTGTCAAAATGCATTGTTCTGTTCTGGCAGTAGATGCTCTGGGTGAAGCCATATATAATTATTTGTCTGAAAATGACAAAGAAATACCAAAGGAATTGGAGGTGAAGCACCAGAGGGTTAAAAAAGAGCTAGAGGAGATTAAAGAGCGGTACCAAGATTCTGCTGGGGCAGGCGAGGAGGTTAGGGAAGAAGAATAAAATGGCAACAGAAAAAATAAAAATAAAGTGTGCTGTTTCCGGCGGTGTTGATTCTGCTGTAGCCGCTGCTCTTTTAAAGGAGGTAGGGGACTTTGAAGTGGAAGGGGTGTTTATGGAGTTATGGCACGGTTCAGATTTTGAATTAGCAAAAAAAAGAGCAAAAAATGTTTGTCAGGAACTTGGGATTCCATTTTCTGTATTAAATTTCCAAACAGAATTCAAGAAAAAAATAGTGGATTGTTTTTTAGAGGAATTAAAAAAGGGATTTACGCCTAATCCCTGCGTGTTGTGCAACAAGAAGATCAAGTTCGGTTTATTATGGGAGAAAGCAGGCAAGCTTTCCGCTGATATGGTTGCTACTGGCCATTATGCGAGGATTAGGGAAAAGGGAGGGCTCTTGAAATTGATCCGCGGGAAAGATGAAGAAAAAGACCAATCCTACTTTCTCTGGAAGCTAAATCAAAAGCAATTAAGAAGGGTTTTGTTCCCAGTTGGGGGATACACTAAGAGAGAAGTTAAAAAAATGGCAAAATATTTTGGCTTGCCAGCCATCGATTCCCCAGAATCGCAAGAAATCTGTTTTGTAAGGGATACGACCCGCGATTTTCTTAAAAAACATTTAAAAACCAAGCCTGGAAAAATTGTGAACACGGAGGGAAAAATAATCGGGGAGCACGAGGGCTTGTGGTTTTATACTATTGGCCAGAGAAAAGGGATTGAGCTTTCCGGTGGCCCCCATTTTGTAGTTGATAAAAAAACGAAGGAAAACTTTTTGGTAGTAACCAAAGACAGGAAAGATTTATACGGTAAGGAATTAATGTTAAAAGATGTTAATTGGATCTCAGGGATTGAGCCCGAGTTGCCAATGGGAGTAAAAGCCAAGATCAGATACCGACATTCAGCAGCTGAGGCTATTCTTTCCAAACAAAAGGGAGAAAAATATTTATTGGAATTTAAAAAGCCCCAGTTTGCCGTGACCTCAGGACAGTCTGCAGTTTTTTACAAGAGAGACGAGGTGCTTGGGGGAGGTATTATTGTTTAATTTATGGACTATATTATTTGTCATTACCACGAGATTGCTCTCAAAGGAAAGAACAGAAAGTTTTTTGAACGGCAATTAGTGAAAAATATTAAAATGTCTTTACCAGAGGGCAGTTTTGAAAGTGTGCGCAGAATTTCTGGTAGAATATTGGTGAAACTGAGCGATAAAGGGAAGGGTCTGCGAGAAAAAATGGAGGCCGCTCTCAAGAATGTTTTCGGGATTGTTTATTTTGCTTTTGCTTACACCTGTGATCAGGACATAGAAAGCATTAAAAAGAAGGCAGCAGAAAGGTTGAAGGGGAAGGGCTTCAAGTCTTTCCGTGTCACTACTAAGCGCTCAAAAAAGGATTTTCCTCTTAATTCTCAAGAAGTAAATGAAGAGGTCGGAGCCTTTATTGTGGAGAAGACTAAGAAGGACGTGGACCTAGAGAATTTTGATATTAATGTTTTTATTGAGATCGTGGAGGATTTTTCCTTTCTTTATCTTGAGGAAATAGAGGGGCCAGGCGGGTTGCCTGTTGGATCCAGCGGGAAGGTCGGCGTGTTGCTTTCTGGGGGCATTGATTCTCCTGTGGCAGCCTACCTTGCCATGAAGCGTGGAGCTAATGTATTTTTTATTCATTTTCATGCCTATCCATACACTGATAAGGCAGCGATTGATAAAGCCAAAAGGCTGGTTGCTGTTTTAAATAGGCACCATTTCAGTTCCAAGATTTATTTGGTGCCTTTTGGAGATATTCAAAAGAAAGTCTTGCTAGAGGTGCCAGCTGACCTAAGAATCATTATCTACAGGAGGCTAATGCTCAGAATTGCCCAAGAGATTGCCAGGAAAGAGGACGCCTTAGCCTTGGTGACTGGAGAAAATATAGGGCAGGTGGCTTCACAGACCATAGAAAACATCAGGGCGATTGAGGGAGCGGTAGAGATTCCAATCCTTAGACCCTTGATTACTTATGATAAACAAGAGATTATAAAGACTGCCAAAGAAGTGGGCACATTCGAAACATCTATTCTGCCTCACGAGGACTGCTGCGTTAGGTTTCTTCCTTCTCATCCAGAGACAAAGGCCAGCTTAAAAGAGGTTGAGGAAGCAGAAAAGAGCTTAGAGATTGGTGAATTGGTCAAGGAAGGGGTTAAAGAAGCAATTGTGAGCTCTGTGTCTAAGGTTTTGTAAAATTTACATTTTCTATTAAACTTATATTATAAGCAAGATGAGAATTATAAATTCAAAAAGAATAAATAAAATAGTTACCAGGGGCGTATTATTTGTTTTAGTAAGCGTTCTGTTTTTAGGTAGCTCTAATGGACTGGCTGTGGCCCAAGGAGACCAGGAAGAAGTAACAGTCCATTTCTTTTACAGTCTGACTTGTCCTCATTGCGCTCAGGAAAAAGATTTTCTTAAAGAGTTGCAAAAGGAACAGCCTTGGCTTGAGGTTAAAGAGTACGAGATAAGCAAGAGTTCAGAAAACAGAGAATTGTTGATGGATTTTTACAGAGAGTATGACGTACCTCAAGAAGAGTGGGGCCTGGTGCCGATTCTTTTTACTCCTCAAAAATATTTTTTAGGATTCAATCAACAGACCGCTCAGGCGATCAAAGGATGTATCGAAGAGTGCGCTGGGATTGAAGAGGGGGGAATGGAAATGCCAGAAACAATAACCATCCCTCTTTTAGGAGAATTTTCTCTTTCTGGACGCTCCCCCTTGTTTTTAGCTGTTATTATGGGAGCCCTGGATGGATTTAATGCTTGTGCAATGACGGCCCTGGGATTCTTGCTCACTGTTCTTATCTCAACCGGAGTGAGAAAACGTGTGTTTTGGATAGGCGGTACTTTTATCCTGGTTTCAGGTTTGGTTTATTTTGTCTTTATTGCAGCTTCCTTGAATCTTTTTATGGTTCTTGAACAGACAACGCTCATTACCACAATAGTGGGAATAGTCATATCCCTGTTTGCTGCTTATTTACTTAAAGATTATGTGCATGGGGTGATTTGCAAGCTTTGCCAGACTGATCCGGAAAAACAGAACTTTTTTGTCAAATGGGAACAAAGACTATTTAAAAAGATGCAAGAATTTTCTCAGTCTGATAAGTCTCTGCCTCTCTTGCTGATTGGAGTAGCAGTGGTGGCAGCAGGTATCAACCTGGTGGAATTGGCCTGCTCTTTTGGTTTCCCCCTGGCTTTTACCAAGATACTTACTTCCATGGACCTGCCTACAACTTCTTACTATTTTTATCTCTTAGTCTACATTATCTTTTACATGATTGATGATTTCATTATCTTTACTATAGCTGTGGTAACCCTGGAGGTGAGTCAGGTTGCGGAAAAGTATTTAAAAACGATCAAACTTATTTCCGCTCTTGTTTTGTTAGGATTAGGTATTGTGATGATTATCCGTCCAGAATTACTTGCGCTAGGTTAAAAAAAGGTCATTCTTATAATAAAATTAATTAAAATCATTTATGGATTTAAATGGAAAAGTAGCAATCGTTACTGGAGCAAGGCAGGGAATGGGAAGAGCTCATTCTTTGGTCTTAGCTCAGGCAGGAGCTAAGGTGGTAGTCTCTGATATTTCCCAAGAAGACTGCGAGAAGGTAGTTGATGAGATTGAGGAAAAAGACGGAGAAGCTTTGGCTATTAAATGTGATGTCAGCAAGCAAGACGAGGTTGAGGAAATGGTGTCAGAAACACTAGAACATTTCGGAAAAATTGATATCTTAGTCAACAATGCCGGCATCCTCCAGAACAAACCATTTTTGGAACTCACAGAACAGGATTGGGACAAAATGATGAGCGTTAACCTGAAAGGATACTTTCTCTGCGCTCAGGCTTGCGCCAAAGAAATGGTAAAACAAAAATCAGGGTCTATTGTGAATATTGCATCTATTGGTATGGGCCAGGTAGGGGTAGGTTTTCCAAACATTGTTCACTATTGTGCCTCCAAAGGAGGAATTGTGGCGATGACAGAAGCTATGGCCCTGGAAATGGCCCCCTATAACATTAGAGTGAATGCCATAGCTCCAGGAGCTATTGACACCCCTATGTCCTCTTCTACCAAGGAGAACGAAGAAGCGAAAAAGGGAACCATGGCTCGTATCCCCATGCACAGATTTGGAAAGCCTGAAGAAATTGCGAAAGCAGTTTTGTTCTTAGCCTCCGATGATTCTTCTTATATGACAGGATCTGTGGTGGTGGTTGATGGAGGATGGCTTGCAACATAAATCTGGAAAAATGAAAAAAGAGATTAAAGACACCACAACTCTTGCAGAAATACTTAATTACCCCGGCGCTGGCAAGATCTTGGAGAGGCACAATGTCCCTTGCCTGGGCTGTCCTTATGCCAAGATGGAGATGGAGCAATTGCAAATCGGTGATGTTTGCCGCACTTACGGCATAGATTGCAAGGAGCTAATTGATGATTTGAACAAAGAGGCTGAGGGTTTACAATAGACTGATTTCTGTTATAATTAACCCATATGTCAGAAAAAATAAACAAAATATTGATTGCTTTTTTCAGTGTTTTGGTTACCGGTGTCCTGGTGTCTGGATATTTCCTTTATTTTGATAAAGGAAAATCCCCTAAGGCGTCAGCAATACCGGCCCAGGAGGCAGGAGAGAAAGCAATTAATTTCATCAACAATAACGCTCTTCCTCAGGGAACTTCAGCTTCTTTACTGCAGGTGACAGAGGAAGACAGCGTTTATAAGATTGATTTGGAAATAGAAGGGCAGGAATACGAGTCCTTCATTACCAAAGACGGGAGATTTATTTTCCCAACAGGATATGACTTAGCTGAAAATACCGATAATAGTGGCAACCAGACAACTGCCACTCAGGAGATTGAAAAGACAGAAATGCCCGACGTCAAACTATTTGTGATGTCATACTGTCCCTATGGATTACAGGCCCAGAAAATGTATGTGCCCGTATATGAGTTACTAGGGGACAAGGCTGAGATGGGGATTTATTTTGTGAATTATATTATGCACGACAAAGTGGAAATAGATGAAAACCTGAATCAGTATTGTATCCAAAAAGAACAAGAAGAAAAATATTCAGACTACCTCTCTTGTTTTGTGGAAGAAGGCGACACAGATGGATGCATGGCTTCCGCAGGAATCGATCAGTCTAAGGTCCAGGACTGTATTTCCGCCACTGATCAGGAATACAGTATTTACAGCCAATACGAAGACAAGAGCACGTGGTTGAATGAGACATTCCCCAGGTTTGATGTCCACAGTGACCTGAATGATGAGTATGGAGTCCGAGGGTCTCCCACTGTTGTGATCAATGGGCAGATTGCCCAGTTACCTTCTCGTTCCCCTGAGAGCTTCAAGAGCGTGGTGTGTGACTCCTTTGTTTCACCGCCAGAAGAGTGCTCTCAATCCCTCTCTGATACGCCTTTTACTCCGGGCTTTGGTTTGGAGCAGGGTGAAACCAGCGGAGGCGGGTGCGGAACCTAAAATAATTCATTTAAACCAAATAATCTTATCATGGTTAAAGTATATAGTACTCCTGTGTGCCCCTTTTGTGTTACCCTAAAGAAATTTTTAAAGGATCATGATGTTGAATTCGAAGAATTTGATGTTTCTGAAGACGAAGAAGCGAGAAAGGAAATGATAGAGAAGTCAGGCCAAATGGGGGTGCCAGTAGTGGACATCGACGGGAAAATTGTGGTTGGTTTTGATAAACAGAAAATATCAGAACTACTAAATATTGAATAAAATATGATTAAAGTTGCAATAAATGGCTTTGGCAGGATAGGCCGTGCTGTTTTCCGGAACTTATTGGAAAAGCAAGCAGAGATTGAAGTGGTAGCTATTAATGATTTAACTGATCCGAAGACACTTTGTCACCTCTTGCGCTATGATTCTGTCTATGGCGTTTACAAAAAGAGGGTAAAGTGCACAGAAGACGCCTTATTGGTAAATGGAACCAGCAAGGAAGGAGGAGTTAAGATCTTCGCAGAAAGAAACCCGGCTGATCTTCCTTGGAAAAAATTTGGGATAGACGTGGTGCTGGAATGCACGGGTGTTTTCAGGAACTTTGAGGGCGCGAAGAAACATCTTTCCGCAGGAGCCAAATACGTAATCATTTCTGCTCCCTCAAAGGATCCAGAAAAGATTCCCTCTTTTGTATTAGGGGTGAATGAAGAAAAATTTGATGCTGGAAAGCATAAGGTGGTAGACATGGCCTCTTGCACTACCAATTGCCTGTCTCCGGTTGCCAAGATTTTGGATGAAGAATTTGGTATTGTAAAAGGCTTTATGACTACTGTTCATTCCTACACCAACGACCAGAACCTGCTAGATTTACCCCATAAGGACCTGAGGAGAGCCCGGGCAGCAGCTTTAAATATTGTCCCGACTACTACAGGGGCAGCAAAAGCAGTTGGCCAGGTTATCCCAGAACTAAAGGGAAAACTGGACGGGATTGCCTTAAGGGTACCTACACCGACTGTTTCAATCGTAGATCTGGTCTGTGAGGTTAAAAAGAAAACCAATTCTCAGGAGGTTAACTACGCTTTTAAGGAAGCCTCAAAAAGAGAAGAGCTTAGAGGAATTCTGGGTATAGAAGACGCTCCCCTTGTTTCCTCAGATTATGTTGGAAATTCTTTTTCGTCCGTGGTGGACCACTCCTTCACGAGGGCGATAGACAATATGGTTAAGGTGTTGGCCTGGTATGACAATGAGCATGGTTATGCTTGCCGCTTGGCTGATTTTGCTGCGTACTTAGGAAGAAAAATTTCTAACTGAAGACAAATTTTTTGAAAAATTAAACCCTGTGTTCGGAGACGCAGGGTTTTTGTTTTCTTCTTTCCTTTTGGTTTTGCTTCACCTTTTTAATTAAGGTATACTATATTATAGAGAAAAAGGTTTAACCAAAATTATTTAATAAAAACTAATATTTTTTAGATATGAAGAAAAAGGGCAACCTTTACTACCCAGGGAAAGAGCTCAAAAAGCAGGCCTGGGCTGACAAGGAGAAGATTTATAAAGAAGCTAAGAAAGATCCCCTCAAGTTTTGGGAAAAACTTGCCAAAGAAATCAATTGGGCAAAGAAGCCCAAAAAGACCTTTGTCCACAAACCCCCTTATTTTGAATGGTTCAAGGGAGGAAAGCTAAATATCACCCAGAACGCGCTGGATGATAACCTGGAAGAAAGGAAGAATAAGGTAGCTCTGATTTGGGAGCCTGAGCCCCCGGAAGAAAGACCGAGGGTTTTTACTTACTATGACTTGTACCGAGAGGTCAACAAATTTGCTAATGCCCTCAAAAAGCTGGGAGTTAAAAAGGGCGACAAGGTAGGAATATATTTACCCATGATTCCAGAAGTGGTGATTGCAATGATGGGATGTGCCAGAATTGGAGCAGTACACAGTGTTGTCTTTTCTGCTTTTTCTGCCAAAGCTTTACAGATCAGACTGCAGGACACTCAAGCTAAGGTCTTGATAACTGCAGATGGTTATTACAGGAGAGGCAAGGTTATCGACCTTAAAAAGAAGGCTATGACAGGCATTAAAGATACCAAGGTCAAGAAAGTGGTTGTAGTCAAGCGGGCGGGGAACAAGGTGGCTTGGAAAAAGGGAAGAGACCTCTGGTGGCACGAATTGGTAGAAGGAGAGAAGGATGAATGCAAGCCTGTAGCGATGAAGAGCGAAGACACCTTGTTTATTCTTTATACATCTGGTTCTACAGGAAAGCCTAAAGGATGCATTCATGTTTGTGGTGGCTACACAGTCCAAGCCTATTGGACAGGAAGATACATTTTTGATTTTAAAGATCACGACATCTTCTGGTCTACCGCAGACGTTGGATGGATCACCGGTCACACATACACTGTTTATTCTCCCCTGCTTAATGGAGCAACTGTCCTTATTTTCGAAGGAGCTCCGAACTGGCCTCAACCTGACCGTTGGGCAGAAACCATAGAAAAGTACGGCGTGACCATATTTTACACCGCCCCTACTGCAATCAGGATGTTCCAGAAGGAGAAAAAGGATGTTGCCAAAGACCATGACTTTAGCACCTTAAGGATCCTCGGATCGGTAGGAGAACCAATAGATGAACCGTCTTGGAAGTGGTATTACAATGAGGTAGGAGGGAAGAACTGTCCGGTTTTGGACACCTGGTGGCAGACGGAAACAGGAGGAATCCTTATTACTTCTCTGCCCGGGATAGGCCCCTTTAAGCCGACTTTCGCCGGCCGTCCTTTCCCAGGGATCCAGTTTGAAATTGTAGATGAAGAAGGAAAGAAGGTCCCAGTGAATGAAGAGGGAAACCTCATTATCCGTCCGCCCTTCAACCCCGGGTTGCTGAGGGGAGTTTACAAGAACCCCAAGAAGTACAAAAAAACCTACTGGAGCGAGTATGGAGAAGAAATTTATTTTACCGAAGATAAGGCCTTTAAAGACAAGAATGGTTTGATCAGGATTTTGGGTAGGGCTGACGACGTCATGAAGGTTGCTGGACACCGCATCTGCACGGGAGAACTGGAGAACATTATTTCCAAGCATGAAAGAGTGGCTGAGTGTGCGGTTGTTGGGATGCCTCACGAAATAAAAGGAGAGGTTCCTGTGGTGTTTGTCGTACCCGACAAGAAAGTCAAAAAAGGACAGTTAGAGAAGGAAATTGTTAAAAAGGTCAGGGACGAGATAGGACCCATTGCCTTGCCTCAACAGGTCTACTTGGTTGGAGACCTACCCAAGACAAGGAGCGGAAAGATTATGAGAAGGATATTGCGGAGATTATTCACTGGAGAGGCTCTGGGTGACTTGTCTACACTATCCAATCCCAGTTCAGTCGAACAAGTTAAGAGCAAAATTAGAAAAAAATGAAGAACAGAAGTAAAAAGTACATTCTCTGGTTGGAGGAAATATCCAAGAAAGACACGCCTCTAGTCGGAGGGAAGAACGCCTCCTTGGGGGAGATGTTCACCCACTTGGGCAAGAGAGGAATCAATATTCCAGACGGCTTTGCCTTAACTTCTCAAGCTTATTGGTATTATTTGGAAGAGAACAAGATAGATAAAAAGTTAAAAAAGCTTTTCAAAGAATTTGATAAAGACAGCTTAAAAAGCCTTAAGAAGACAGGCAAGAAGGCAAGGGAAATGATTAAAAATGGTGATTTCCCTGAAGACCTAAAGTCAGACATTGTTGAGAGTTATAAGAAACTTTCCAAAAAGTATGGAGAAAAGGAAATCGATGTTGCAGCCCGCTCCTCAGCTACGGCTGAGGATTTGAAAACAGCTTCTTTCGCCGGCCAGATGGAGACATATCTTAATATTAGGGGAGAAAAGAAATTATTGGAAACAATTAAAAAATGCATGGCATCCCTGTTTACAGACCGTGCCATTTCTTACCGTGAAGAAAAAGGATTTAAGCATCTTGACATTGCGTTGTCTGTAGGGGTGCAGAAGATGGTGCGTTCAGACCTCGCCTCTTCAGGTGTGATGTTTACGCTGGATACAGAAACAGGGTTCCGAAATGTAGTCCTGATCAACTCAATCTATGGCGTTGGTGAGTTAATCGTGCAGGGGAAGATTACGCCAGATGAATTCTACGTTTTCAAACCAACCCTGGAAAAAGGATACAAATCCATCATTATTAAGAATCTGGGCAGGAAGACGAAAAAGTATGTCTATGGTAAGAGAGGGGGGCTTAAAGAAAAAAAAGTTGCCAAGAAAAATCAGGGCAAGCTTTCTTTGAATGACGAGGAAGTGCTGACCCTTGCTAAATGGGCCTGCGAGATTGAAGATCACTACAGATTCCCCCAAGATATTGAGTGGGCCAAGGACGGTAAGAGCGGGAAGCTGTTTATTGTCCAGTCACGTCCGGAAACCGTTCATACGCCAAAGACCGGTAATGTTTATCGTGAATACAGGATAGAAACCGATAAAAAACACATTATTAAAGGCATTCCTATTGGTAGCAAGATCGCTTCTGGTAAGGTCAAAGTCATCCCTAATGTTTCTGAGATCGATCAGTTTAAGAAGGGCGAGGTGCTAGTGACTACCATGACAGACCCTGATTGGGTTCCCATAATGCGCAGGGCGGCAGCAATCGTTACAGACGAGGGAGGAAAAACCGCCCATGCTGCAATCGTCAGCCGGGAGCTTGGGATTCCTTGTATTGTGGGTAGCAAGAAAGCTACCAAGACCTTGGAAACAGGACAGAAGGTGACCGTAGACTGTACTCAGGGCAAGGTGTTTGCCGGCAAGGTACCCTTTAAGGTGAAAGAATACAATCTAAAGAAGATTCCTAATCTGCCTGTTAGGATTACTTTGAATGTAGGAGCTCCTGAGGCAGCTTTTAAGGCATCTTTTCTACCAGCGGACGGTGTTGGATTGGCTAGAGAGGAATTTATCATTGCAGAGAAGATCAGGATCCACCCATTGGCGCTCTATCACTATAAAAAAATCAAAGACAAATCGGTCAAGAAGAAGATAGATGAATTAACCGTCAGCTACAAGAACAAAAAGCAATATTTTGTCGACAAGTTGGCAGAGGGCGTAGCTCAAATCGCAGCCGCTTTTTATCCCAAGGACGTTATTGTCCGCCTTTCTGACTTTAAGACCAATGAGTATGCTTCCCTGATCGGAGGGAGGCAGTTTGAGCCAGAAGAATCAAATCCCATGTTAGGATGGCGAGGGGCATCAAGGTATTATGATAAAGAGTTCCGTCCTGCTTTTGAAATGGAGTGCAAAGCTATTAAGAAGGCAAGAGAGGAGTTTGGCCTCAAGAACATCTGGGTTATGGTTCCTTTCTGTCGCACAGTGGAGGAGGGGAAGAAGGTTTTGGACCTCATGGCCAAGAATGGTTTGAAGAAAGGAGAGCAGGGATTGAAAGTGATTGTAATGTGCGAAATTCCTTCTAATGTCATGCTGGCTGAGGACTTTCTGGAAGTATTTGACGGCATGAGCATCGGCTCCAATGACCTTACCCAGTTGACACTGGGCATGGACAGAGATAGCGCTAAGATTGCTCATATCGCTGACGAAAGGGATGAAGCTGTGAAGAAAATGATTTCTCAGGTTATCCAGACGTGCAGGAAAAAGAAAAAATATGTTGGAATTTGCGGGGAGGCTCCTAGCTATTTCCCTGAGTTTGCCAGATTCTTGCTGGAAGAGGGGATCGGAGCCATCTCTCTGAATCCGGACACGGTGATCAAAACCACTCTGGCTCTGGCCAAAAATCAAAAGAAATAAAATGTTCGACGTAGTAACATTTGGTTCTGCTACCTTGGATGTTTTTGTTTTTAACCCTAAGATAGGCCTTTTGAAAAAACAAGGCAGAGAAGGGGTGTTCTTGCCCTTAGGGGAGAAAATAGAAAACACAGAGATAGTTTTTATGTCCGGAGGCGGGGGAGCCAACACAGCTGCTACTTTTACCAGCCAGGGCTTGAAGACAAGTTTTTGTGGAATGGTAGGGGATGATTTTGCCGGACAGTTCGTCTTAGAGGAATTGAGGGAGTTTGGCATTGATGACGGGCTCGTTTTTGTGAGCAAAGAGAATCCTACCAATTGTTCCGTCATTTTTTCCCGTCCCGAGGGAAAGGTGATTCTGCCTTATCGGGGGGCATCTGAGGACTTGGGAGTGGAACAGATACCTTTTCAAAAATTGGACACCAAATGGTTCTACTTGGCCCCTCTTTCTGGTAAGTTGAGTAGGGACTTTTTAAAGATTATTGATTACGCCCACCAGAACGGAATCAAGGTGGCGATGAATCCGAGCAAACACCAGCTTAAAGAGAAAGAAATTGTTAAATCCCTCCAGAGCGTAGAAGTGCTAATATTAAACCAAGAGGAGGCCTCATTTTTGACCAAGATTCCTTTTCAGGAAGAAAAGGACCTGTTTACTAAATTAGACGAATGGGTGGAGGGGATCTGCATTATGACCAAAGAAGAGGATGGGGCCACGGTTTCTGACGGCAAGGACCTTTACGAGGCTTCTGCTCTTCGAGAAGAGGTAGTGGACGAGACAGGCGCGGGGGACTCGTTCGGGGCAGGTTTTGTGACAGAATATATGAGAAGTAAGAATATTGAGTCTGCAATCCAGTTTGCTACTGCCAATGCTGCTGCCAACCTCAAAGAAGTGGGTGCCAAGGAGGGGATCTTGAAGAAGGGTCAACCTTGGGACAAGATTGATGTTCATAAAAAACCCTTAAGTTAGCTTATGAGGCTGAAGAATTTTTTAAGAAAGGCCCAGAGGGGAAAATGGGCAATAGGCCAATTCAATTTTTCCAACTTGGAAACTTTAAAGGCTATTATCACTATTGCTAAAAAGAAAAAATCTCCAGTTATTTTGGGTACTTCAGAAGGAGAAAGCAGATTTTTCGGATTAGAGGAGGCAGGGGCAATAGCAAAAGTTTTCAAAAAAGAAGGGGTTCCCGCGTTTTTGAATCTGGATCACGGCCACTCTTTTTCTTATATTAAAAAAGCTATCCAGGCAGGATACGACGCTGTCCATTTTGACGGCTCAAAACTTCCTCTTGCTAAGAACATTAAAGAGGCTAAAAAAATAGTTGCTTATGCCCACCGGAGAAGGGTGTTGGTGGAGGGGGAAATCAATTTTGTAAAAGGTAGTTCACGTGTCTTAAAAAAAGCTCCCAAAATCAGAGAACAAGACCTGACTGACCCTCAGGAGGCCAAAAAGTTTGTCGCAGAGACCGGGGTGGACAGCTTAGCTGTCAATATCGGGACTTTCCACGGGGTTGATTTTTCTGGTAAAATTCCTAATATTAATCTTGAAAGGCTTGATGAGATCAGAAAAGAATTAGGTAATGTTTTTTTGGTCCTGCATGGGGGCTCAGGGGTTGCTCCCTCTCAAATCAAAAGAGCTGTCCGAAAAGGGATTGTCAAGATAAATATAAATACAGAATTAAGGGTCGCCTATAAAGAAGCGATGCAAAAAACCCTTAAGAACCATCCCAAAGAAGTTAAGCCTTATCGGATACTGCCGCCTGTAGTGGAGGCAGTCAGTAAGATTGTTAAAGATAAAATAGAACTGTTTGGTTCTCAAAAAAGAACATGATTAAACTTAAAGCAAAACAAAAAACAAGTAAAAAGCCTGAAGAGATCAGGAAGGAGGATAAAATTCCGGGCATCATTTATGGCCCGGAAATAGAAAATCAGGGGATAGAAATGGAGCTTAAAGACTTTGAGAAAGTATACGAAGAAGCTGGTGAAAGCTCTTTGATTAACCTAGAGATAGACGGGAAAAAGGAGGACTTTTTAGTTTTAGTCCACGATGTTCAATATGGTCCGCTGAGCGGCAGACCAACTCATGTTGATTTTTACCAACCTCTTCTCAAGCAGGAGACAGAGGTGACCATTCCTATTGTGCTGGAGGGCAAGTCTCCGGCAGTAAAGAACCTTGACGCTACGTTAGTGAAAAATATTTCTGAAATAGATGTAAAAGCCTTACCTCGTAATCTTCCCCAGGAGATAAAAGTGAATGTTAAGTCCCTCCAGGAGTTCGGGGACGTTATCAAGGTAAAAGACCTTCCAGTTCCATCTGGGGTGACTATTGATAGAGACCCCGAAGACATTGTCATTTCTGTATCCGAACCCGAGAGGCTTGAAGAAGAGGAGGAAGAGGAAGAAGTTCCATTGGGTGAGGTGCTCAAGGGGGAAGAAGAGAGGCCAGCTCCAGAAGGGATTCAGGAAGAAACTCCGCCTCAACCTCAAGAAAAATAGTAAGTCTTCTATGACAAAGGAGGAAAAACCAAAAAGCTTTTTAATCTTAAACCTTGTCTTAACCTTCTCTTTGGTATTAGGGAGTTTTTCTGTTGTGGCTCAGACCAAAGAAGAGGAAGATTTAGAAGAGAGGTGCCAATTGGAGCAGATTGATTTGCAGTGCAATATAGTGTCGCAGGAAGAATGCCAGAAGCTGTTGGAAGAATGCAAGGCTTATTACGAAGAGAAGAGCTCACAATTAGAACTGGACATTAACCGGACCAAAGAGCAAGAGAACAACTATCAAAACCAGGTTTATATTCTGAACAACAGGATCAGGAGCCTAGAAAACCAAATCTATCAGAGTAACCTAATAGTAAAAGACCTTAATCTCCAAATCGGAGATACGGAATCTTCTATTGAGAAGACTTCTTTAAAGATCGATGAGATAGAGAACCAGCTGGCTAATATCCTGCAGATTATTTATGAAGAAGACCAGAAAACAATTTTAGACCTGCTGCTCTCAGAGAATGAGTTTTCTGATTTTTTCAACGATCTCATGTCTTTGGAGGTTTTGAGCGCCAAAAATCAGGACCTCTTAAAGGATATTAAAGAACTAAAAAGTTATTTGGAAGAACAAAAGGGTTCTTTGTCCCAAGAAAAGGAAGATTTGGAGAGACAGGTTTTGATCAAAAGATTACAGCAAGAACAGGGGCAGGAGATGAAAGAGGAAAAGCAGTACCTCTTGGAAAAGGTACGGGGCGAAAAGCAAACTTATCAAGAATATTTAGAAGAGGTTGAGGAAAAGGCACAGGAAATCAGGAAAAGAATCTTTCAATTGGCTCAGATACCAGAATCTGAGGCTCCCACCCTAGAAGAGGCCTATGCCATAGCTAAGTTTGTGGAGGGGATTACTGGCGTCCGCCCTGCTTTCTTGTTAGGTCTTTTACAGGTGGAATCCAGAATAGGACAGAATGTAGGCCAGTGTAATTGTCCTACCTGCAGTTATCCTGATATCTCCTGGCAGACAGTGATGTCTAGGAGCCAATGGGAGTCCTTTCTAGCTATTACTGAGGAATTAGGCATTCCTCCGGACCAGACCCCAGTTTCTTGTTGGGTAGGAGGTGGTAAGATTCAGATGGGAGGGGCTATGGGTCCTGCTCAATTTATGCCTACTACTTGGCTGGACCTAGGATACAAGGCAAGGATAGAAGATATTACTGGCAATGCACCTGCAAATCCCTGGAGGGTTCAAGACGCTTTTTTGGCAGCTGGCTTATACCTATCAGACTGGGGCGCTCACAAAGGCGCTTATGGTTCTCAGACCAGATATTATAATGAAATAGGAGCAGCTACTGCTTATCTTTGCGGAACAAATAAAATGACCTCTCGCTGCATAAGCTCTGGTGGAAGAGCATATATTTACGGCTGGACAGGCAGTGACGGTCAACATCGTTCTGGTATCATGGACTATGCTGCGGAATTCCAAGAATATATTGATAGCGGAGTCTTTGACTAGTTTTATATAATTTAAAACTAAAAACACAGGCATTGGTCCTGTGTTTTTGTATTCTTTGACTCTTTTTTACAACTTCTTTTGGAGAGTTTTGATCATTTTCCCCATTTTTCCGTCCATAATTTTCTCGATCCTATGCCAGCTTTTGTTAATTCTGTGGTCTGTGATTCTATCTTGAGGGAAATTATAAGTTCTAATTTTTTCTACCCTTTTGGCTTCCCCTATTTGATCTTTCCTTTCCTCCCTTCTTTTTTTAAGTTTTTTGCCCTTTTTTGCCTCTAATAGCTTGGCCTTCAATATCTCCATTGCGTTTTCCTTGTTTTTGAACTGATTTCTTTCATTCTGGGAAGTGGCCACAATGCCTGTGGGGAGGTGGGTAATCCGGATGGCAGTCTCTCTTTTGTTTACGTATTGACCCCCAGGGCCTGAAGCTCCATAACGGTCAATCTTCAGGTTTTGAGGATTGAGTTTTATTTTTGCTTGTCCGATCTTGGGAAGCACGGCTACTGTGGCGGTTGAAGTGTGGATCCTTCCTGATTTTTCTGTCCTAGGAATCCGCTGGACCCGATGCACTCCAGCTTCGTATTGCATTTTTGAAAAGACGTCTCCGTTTTTAAGTTCGAATACTATCTCCTTAACTCCTCCTAAATCAGTTGGGTGGCTTCGGATGACCTTTCGCTTCCATCCTTGGGATTGGGCGTATTTCGAATACATTTCAAAAAGATCAGAAGCAAATAAAGCTGCCTCTTCACCGCCTGTTCCTGCCCTGATTTCTATAACTACCGAAGCCATAAACAATTATTCCTTCCCCTTTTTCTTTTTGTTGATTTCTTTCTTTTTGGCCATCCTTTCCCTGAACTTTTGAACCTGTCCTACGGTATCAACCGCCTTTTCTTTTCCAGTATAAAAGGGGTGGCACTGGGAACAAATTTCTGTTTCAACCAGGGGTTGGGTAGACCCTACCGTGAAAGAGTTGCCGCAGGCGCATTGTACCTTGGCCTGGGGATAGTATTTGGGATGAATATCTTTTTTCATAGATACGATTATTTTCTTTAAGATGTTTTTTATATTAGCACAGGAAAAACTAAAAATCAATGCTTGTGTGGGTTCTCTCAAACCTTAAAATTGGCTGGTTGCTGACCTCTACCAGGGACTTGCAAAAATTAAGTAACATTGCTATATTATAAACATTGATTTATTTATGGAAGAAAAGAGTGAAGAAACCACCAATCAACAGAACGGGTTTAGCCTAGACGTTGGAGAGATGGCGAAAGCCGGTCTTCATTTTGGCCACCGCAGATCGAAGGTCCATCCTCGTATGGAGCCTTATTTGTATGGGATTAGAAATACAGTCTATATTATAGACTTGGAAAAAACCAAGGAAAAAATGGAAGAGGCTCTAACGTTCATTCAAAAAACAATCCGTGAAGGGAAAGACCTTTTGATTGTAGGGACGCGGATTCAGAGCCAAGGACTGATAAGGGAACTGGCTGAGGAGTGTAATCTCCCTTTTGTGGCTGGAAGATGGATAGGGGGCACTTTTACGAATTTTGAAGTTATAAGGAAAAGGATAGAATACCTTAAAGATTTGAAAGAAAAAAAGCAAAAGGGAGAGCTGGAGAAGTATCCAAAGAAAGAGCAGGCTCAAATTGAAGACGAGATTGAAGAACTGCAGAGAAAATTTGGGGGAATCGAGGAAATGAAGAGCTTGCCAGACGCTGTGTTTGTTGTAAGCATCAAAGGTAATGAATTAGTCGTTAAAGAAGCCAGGGACAAGGGCGTTAAAGTAATTGGTATCACGGACGCTAACGTAAACCCTCTGCTGGCTGATTATCCTATTCCTGCTAATGACGACGCGAGAAGCGGTGTTTCTTATATATTGGAAGCAGTAAAAAAGGCAATTTTGAAAGCCCAGAAGGAAAAAGGGAACCAAAAGAAAGAGGAGGGAAAAGAACAATAACTTAACATTTAATTTATCTCACCTATGGTTGATATTAAACAAATTAAAGAACTCAGAGACGCTACTTCTGTTTCTATCACTGAATGTAAAAAAGCCCTCAAGGAAGCCGGTGGTGACTTCGAAAAAGCCAAGGAGGTTCTTATGGAGAGAGGGCGTGAGATCGCCAAGAACAGGGCAGCGAGGGAGACGGCTGAAGGGCTCATTGACAGCTATATTCATGCCGGCGGTAGAGTAGGGGTAATGATTGAATTGCACTGCGAATCTGACTTTGTAGCTCGTTCCGAGGACTTTCAGCAATTATCCCATGAGATCTGCCTCCAGATCGCAGCCATGGATCCCGAAGAAACACCCTTAATGGAACAGCCCTGGATAAGAGATCCTAAAAAGAATATCAAAGAGCTTATTGAAGAATATATCACTAAGTTCGGAGAAAATATAGCCTTAGAGAGGTTTGTTAGATATGAATTATAATATCTTATCTTTAACTGTTTTTTTTACTAGTTTTTTGGGATTAGGAGGGATTGTAGCTAAGAAAATCCCCGTTTTAGTAAATCTTCCTGAAGAACGGGAGAAAGTGCAGGACCTTGAGGGTCCTTCAGTAAAGGAAAAATTAAAGGAAGCCAGTCCTTTGAAGAATTTTTCTTCAAAATTATTCTTGGAAAAGCTTCTTAAGAAGATCAGAATTCTCTCTCTTAAGACAGACAACAAGATGTTTGACTGGCTGCAAAAACTTAAGGAAGATAACCAAATAAAGAAGATCAGGGACGACGAAGAATACTGGGACAAAGTGAAGGACGGCACAAAGAAATAACCCAGCCTTTTTAATTGTCTTCAGGCCACCTTAGCTCAGTTGGCTAGAGCAACGGTTTTGTAAACCGTAGGTCCGCGGTTCGAGTCCGCGAGGTGGCTCCCTATTTTTCTGCGCAAAGAACCTAACGACACAGTTGACAGAGGCGATAGAATTGTATAAAATAATAGGTGCAAAAAAGTACGCTACAATTAAATTTTATTGATTATTTTGAATTGTCCCGCCTATAGGAACCAACAGTCAATTTATTGACTAAAGGTTCGCTATAGACAAGTTCATTTTGAGGATTTGATCCTAGTCCAGGATGAACGCTGGCGGCGTGGATAAGGCATGCAAGTCGAGCGGGTTTGCTTCGGCAAACCAGCGGCAAACGGGTTAGTAACACGTGGGTAACATGCCCCTTAGACAGGAACAACCCATCGAAAGGTGGGCTAATACCTGATGGTCCCTATAGAACATCACTTCGGTGCCGTTTTATAGGGTAAAGGATTCTTTGAATTCACTAAGGGAATGGCCTGCGGCTTATCAGCTTGTTGGTAGGGTAACGGCCTACCAAGGCTATGACGAGTAGGCGGAGTGAGAGCTTGATCGCCAACAATGGCACTGAGACACGGGCCATACTCCTACGGGAGGCAGCAGTCGAGAATATTGGTCAATGGGGGAAACCCTGAACCAGCGACGCCGCGTGCAGGAAGAATGCCTTCGGGTTGTAAACTGCTTTTCTAGGGGAAGAACTTACTTTCGGGTAAGTGACGGTACTTTAGGAATAAGGGGATGCAAATTCTGTGCCAGCAGCCGCGGTAAAACAGAATCCCCAAGCGTTATCCGGATTTATTGGGCGTAAAGGGTCCGTAGGCGGTTTGATAAGTCTAATGTTAAAGACCTTGAGCTTAACTTAAGGGAGGCATTAGAAACTGTCAGACTAGAGGGCGTCAAAGGCTGATGGAACGCTCGGTGTAGGGGTGATATCCGTTGATATCGAGCGGAACACCAAAAGCGAAGGCAATCAGCTGGGGCGACCCTGACGCTGAGGGACGAAAGCGTGGGTAGCGAAGAGGATTAGATACCCTCGTAGTCCACGCCCTAAACGATGGACACTAGCTATTTGTAGTGTCGACCCTACAAGTGGCGAAGCTAACGCGTTAAGTGTCCCGCCTGGGAAGTACGGTCGCAAGGCTAAAACTCAAAGGAATAGACGGGGGCTCACACAAGCGGTGGATCATGTGGCTTAATTCGATAACAACCGAGGAACCTCACCAGGACTTGACATGCTAGCGAGAATCTCCGAAAAGAGATGTTCCACAAGGACGCTAGCACAGGTGTTGCATGGTTGTCGTCAGCAGGTGTCTTGAGATGCTCCCTTAAATGGGGAAACCTGCGCAACCCTTGCCCTATGTTTCAAGTGTCATGGGGGACTGCCGTAGACAATACGGAGGAAGGTGAGGATGACGCCAAATCAGCATGGCCCTTTGATGTCCTGGGCTGCACACATGATACAATGGCCAAGACAGCGGGTTGTGCCAAAGAGAAATCTGGAGCTAATCCCTTAAACTTGGTCTCAGTCCGGATTGAGGTCTGCAACTCGACCTCATGAAGCTGGAATCGCTAGTAACCGCCAATCAGCCATGTGGCGGTGAATACGTCCCTGAGCCTTGTACTCACCGCCCGTCACGCCAAGCGAGCTGGAAATAGCTGAAGTCCCCGCTTTAGCGGGGCCCAAGCTGGGTTCAGTGAGAGGGGCGAAGTCGTAACAAGGCACGGGTAGCGGAAGCTGTTCGTGGATCATAACATTTTTTTTCGAATGGTTGGCTGGAGTTAAAGTCGAAAATTTGGATTTTAACTCCAAGGAGCTAGTCGAAGTTCCTATAAAGATCGACTCCTTCCCCTGAAGGACAGATGGGGGATGCGGGACAATTCAAAGTAATCAAACTCTATCTCAGAACCCCTGTTTGGGGTTTTTATTTTATAATTCAACTTGTCAAATCCATGATTTTAACCTAAAATTCAAATGTATGCCCGTTCCCAAAAAGGTAACAAATTTTCTTGACAAAAAGAATGCTCGCTATAAGATTATCGAGCATAAGACGGTTTACACGGCTTTTGATAAAACTCAAACCCTGAAACTGAAGCCTTATGCTGTAGGAAAGACCTTAGTCTTGAAGAACGGACACGACTTTGCCATTGCTTCTCTTCCAGCAAACAAAAACCTGGACAAGAGGAAGTTTAAGCGTCTCTTCAACGAACAAAGGAAGAAAAAAGGAAAAAAACCTGTCAAAAAAATTCGCTTAGCTTCAGAGAAGTGGATGAAAAAGAAGCTGAGAGGGGTTAAATTAGGAGCAGTTCCTCCCTTTGGAAGCCTTTTTAAATGTCCGACTTTCGTACATAAGTCTCTTTTGGGCCACTCTAAGATGATTATGAATTCTGGCCATTATGATTATTCGATATCCATATCTCCTTCTGCTTTTAAAAAAGCAGTGCCTGATCTGAGCACCGGTAGTTTTACAAAGGCGAGGAAGTGAACAATTAAAACATGATGAGATGTGGTACCAGATTTTTTCTAAGATTTATGAAAAGGCGGCCCGGAAGATGGCAGAGCAGTGCCAGGAGTACATTGAAAAGGGGGAAAAGATCTTGGATTTAGGATGCGGTTCTGGTATAGTGGCTAGCGTGTTCCAGGATTTTTTTCAAGCAGAAGTAGTGGGGGTAGATATTGCAGACAGCACTGTAAGAGATATTTCTTTCCAGATCATGAGCGGAAAAGAAATTCCCTTTCCAGACAACAGCTTCGATTCAGTATTGATAGCTTTTGTTCTGCACCACGCGAAAGATCCGGTTAGTCTTCTAAAGGAGGCGAAGAGGATTTCCAGAAAAAGGATTATTGTTTATGAAGACCTGCCTGAGGGGCCAGCTTCTTCTTTTTTTTGTCGGCTACATGGATTTTCTTTTGACCGGTGGTTCCAGAATAAAAAAACCACCTCTTTTAAAAAAGAGAGAGACTGGAAAAAAATTTTTAATCAGTTAGAATTAGATTTAATAGCAGAAAAAGAAGCTTCTTCTGATTTAAACCCTGTACAGAAAAAACTTTTTGTTTTACAGAAAAAATAAAGGGCGTATAGCTCAGTCGGCAAGAGCGCGTCTCTGATAAAGACGAGGTCTGTGGTTCGAGTCCACATACGCCCACACTTTATCTCTCCAAGAGAAATTTAATAGATAAGTTTCTCTTTTTATTTTTAAGTATTTGTATTAAAATAAGCTAAACGTCATATTTTCAAACTATTTTTTCTAGTTTCTATGATTAAAAAGACATTAAAAATTTTAGGCATCGCTTTTGCAGGTTTCATTATTTTTAGCTTGATTCTAACAGGTTGGAACGGACTTATTGAGAAGATCAACTATTCCAATAAATCAGGAGATTATAATTATGAATCTGGCTTGGGCCTATTTAGTCCTTCTACGGCGCGTATGGGAGAGGACAGTTATCAAGAGAATAGCGGTTCTGGGGAAGGGGGAGAGGTTTCTCGTCTGGTTGTTAAGACCGGGACCATTAACATGATAGTTGAAGATATTAATGACTCTATTGCAAAAGTTGCTCAATACACAGAAGAAAGGAGCGGTTGGGTTGTAAACAGTCGTGCGACAGAATCAGAAGAGGTTCCCTCTGGGAATATTGTTGTCAGAGTCCCGGCTGGTATTTTTGGTGAGGCAATGGATTATTTCGAGGGCTTAGCAGAAAGAGTTACTTATGAAGGGACTAGTGGGCGTGATGTTACTGAGGAATATATCGATCTCCAGTCTCGATTGAGGAACCTGGAAGCAGCAGAACAGCAGCTTCTTGAAATTATGGAACGGAGTGGTACGATTCCTGAGGTGTTATCTGTCCAGCGGGAACTAACAAGCACCAGAAACCAGATTGAACAAATAAAAGGGAGGATGCAATACCTGGAAGAAAGCGCTGAAATGTCAACCATTAGCATTAATCTCGCGCTTTCAGAAGAACTGTTACCTATCCCTCCGGCAGAAAAATGGCGTCCGATGTATGTAATTAAAAGTGCTTGGAGTAGCCTCTTGGGTTCCTTAAGGAGCATCTCTTATTTCTTGATTTGGATTGGCGTTTATGCAATAATTTGGGTACCCTTGGGGGTTATTGCTTGGCAAATAAAGAGGTTTTTGAAAAAAAGAAAGATAAAAAGGGACAAACATTAAAAATAAAGTTTTTAGGAGTAAGGGCCCGTAGCTCAGTTGGCTAGAGCATCACATTTGCAATGTGGGGGTCAGCGGTTCAAGTCCGCTCGGGTCCACTATCAACAGCTTTTAATTTAAAAAGCTGTTTTGTTTCTCTTTATTTTGAACAATTTTTGTTCATTTTGTAAGGTTTTCCACAATTTTTTGTTCGTAGAGAAGAGAATGTGGTATAATAACAAGTAGAGAGTTAAAGGTCGGAGAAACCTTTAATTATAAAGCTTTATAGTTAATTTATTTATGATTCAAGAATGGTCAAGAATTACAGTTGAAGCACTCCAGGACACTTGGAGAGGGTTTTTAATCTTTCTCCCTAAACTCATCGGAGCGCTTGTAGTGTTTATTATCGGGTGGTTTATTTCTACAGGCATAGGAAGATTGATTGCCGAAATCTTGAAGAGAGCCAAGTTCAACAGGATATTTGAAAGGACTGGTTGGAGAGAGGCATTATCAAAAGCAGACGTACAAGTGGATCCAGCAGGATTTATAGGAGCGATTGCGAAATGGATGTTAGTCATTGTTTTTTTGTTGGCGTCAGTTGATATTTTAGAGTTTGAAGAGTTTGCAGTTTTTCTCACTTCAGTTCTGGAATGGCTCCCCAACTTAGTGGTAGCAGTGGCGATATTTGTGGTGACAGTCATAATCACTGATATCCTCGAGAAACTCTTTAAGACAGGAGTGAAAAAGATGGATATAGGGTATGCTGAATTTTTAGGTACTGCTATCCGCTGGGCCATCTATATTTTTGCCGGGTTAGCAATCCTGTTGCAGTTGGGCATAACTCCAACTATCATTGACACGCTTGTCAAAGGATTTGTTGGGATGTTGGCTCTAGCTTTCGGTCTGGCTTTTGGTCTGGGAGGAAAGGATGCGGCAGCTTCCTTTATTTCCGACATGAAGAGGAAGATTTCTTAATTAGAAAAAACACCCGTTTTAATTTTTGTATTGGCGGGTGTTTTTTATTTTTGTGAATTACCTCTTGACAAAGCCGGTTGTTTTGATAAAATTAACACCGATATGGAAGATAAGAAAATGGTACTATCAATGTATCAAAGAAGCGGCTAATCACTATCCTCTTTTTGGATAATCTACAAAAGACCGCTTCCTGAGCGGTTTTTAAGTTTCTGCAACGAATATCCTGGATGGTAAGAACATTACATTTGAAGATCTCGGGAAAAAATAAATCAAATTGTCGGCCGAAATTTTGGAGGGCAAAGAAAACCCTAAGGCAGATGGTGAATGCCTCGGGAGATTAAGGCGATGAAGGACGTGGGGTGACTGCGATAAGCCTCGGGGAGGTGTCTACCAACCCTTGATCCGGGGATGTCCGAATGGGGAAACCCAGCATGGCCTAAAAACCATGTTGTCTCTCACTGTTAAGTGGGAGAAGCGTACCCGCTGAACTGAAACATCTAAGTAAGCGGAGGAAAGTAAACAATTCCCTTAGTAGCGGCGAGCGAAGAGGGAGAAGCCCAAACCTCAAAAGATATTTATATCTTTATGGGGGGTTGTAAGTGAGATAAATACCAGGGCGCAAGTTCTGGCAGAGTTCTAAGAAAATATGATTTGGTTAGTCGAATCACCCTGGAAAGGGGAGCCAAAGATGGTGATAGCCCAGTAGGCGAAAATCATCATATTACTCTGGTTATCTTTACTTGAGTACCGCTCGGAAATGAAATTCCTGCGGGAAGCAGGCTAAACTACTAGCCAAGGCTAAATACTTAATCTCACCAATAGTGGACCAGTACCGTGAGGGAAAGGTGAAAAGCAGGGAGGTGATCCCGGTGAAACAGAACCTGAAACCATCTGCCGACAAGAAATCAGAGCCCCGCCCGTCAGGGCGAGGTGATGGTGTACCTTTTGGAGCAGGCACCAACGAGTTTGTTCACTCTCTTAGTCTAAGTCCTTCTGGGACGGAGGCATAGAGAAATCGAGTGTGAATAGCGCGTTCCTCACCTTTTTATAACCTTATCTTGTGTTTGGTTTGAAAGATAAAGCCTTCTTAATCTGGAGAAGATTAAATAGGATTATCCAATCAAGCAGAGGGTAAAAAAGGTGAGAATAGAGAGTGTTCAAGACCCGAAACCAGGCGAGCTTGCCATGGCCAGGGTGAATCTCGCCGAAAGGCGAGAGGAGGCCCGAACCCGTGAATCGTGCAAAATTCTGGGATGAGCTGTGGTAAGAGGTGAAACGCCAATCGAGCTTGGTAATAGCTGGTTCTCCCCGAAATAGCTTTAGGGCTAGCCTAGAGAATCAAGGAATAGAGGTAGAGCACTGGAAGAGATGTCGTGGCGCAAGCTAGGCATTTCTACCAAACTCCGAATTCTATTCCCGTAGTCTCTAGAGTCAGAACTTGGACGCTAATGTCCAAGGTCAAGAGGGAAACAACCCAGACCTTCATCTAAGGTCCCTAAATTTGAGCTAAGTGAGAAAGGAGGTGGAATTCCTCAGATAGTTAGGAGGTGAGCCTAGAAGCAGCTAACCTTTAAAAAGTGCGTAACAGCTTACTAACTAAGGGATTCTGCGCCAAAGATGTATCGGGACTCAAGCTCAATACCGAAGATAAGGCTCTGTATCTTATGATACAGGGGGTAGGGGAGCGTTCTCAGGGCAGTGAAGTTCCGTCGTGAGGCGGGGTGGAGCGCTGAGAAGTGAGAATGTTGGTATGAGTAACCGCAATCAGGGTGAGATCCCCTGACACCGAAAACCTCAGGTTTCCTTGGCAATGACAATCAGCCAAGGGTTAGGCGGTCCTAAGGGAAAGCCAAATGGTGTACCCGATGGACAGTCGGTTAATATTCCGACCCATCCGTTAGATAAAATCAAGAGGACGAAGAGTAGTACGCTGAACGCATTATCGGATTTACGTTTGTAACATGAGTTTCGACAAGTGTTATAAGAATTCTTCTCTTCGGAGAAGGAGACTCAGCAGAGCGCTCTTCCTGGAAAAGTCTTGACTATACTATCTATCGGATTCCGTACCGCAAAACCGACACAGGTAGGTTAGTGTAAGTGTACTAAGGTGAACGGGTGAAACCTCGTTAAGGAACTCGGCAAAAAAGTGGTCGTAACTTCGGGAGATGGCCTTCCGCCGTCATGGCGGACGCAGTTAACGTTTCTTTGGCGACTGTTTTTCAAAAACACAGGTCCCTGCTAAACTCGAAAGAGGATGTATAGGGGCTGACGCCTGACCAGTGCTGGAACGTTAAGCTTTCCAGTTATCTTGTGCTTGTCATAGGATAGCCGAGAGAGTGAAGCTTCCAGTGAACGTCCGCGGTAACTATAACCGTGTTAAAGTAGCGAAACCCCTTGTCGGGTAATTTCCGACCCGCATGAAAGGCGTAACGACTGAAGAACTGTCTCAACGAGGAGCCCGGTGAAAATACAGTAAGGGTGAAGATGCCCTTTACCTGCGGCTAGACGAAAAGACCCCGGGAGCTTTACTGTAGTCAGATATTGGATTTTGATTTTGGATGCGTAGCGTAGAAGGGAGACTTTGAGGTCTGGCTTCCGGGCCAGGCGGAGTCGCCAATGAAACACCTTCCTTCCAAAGGCTTGGTTCTAATCCCGTTTTACGGGAGACAGTGTTTGGCAGACAGTTTAGGTGGGGTCCTTGCCTCCTAAAAAGTAACGGAGGCGCTTAAAGGTCGGCTAAGTACGGATGGAAGTCGTACGGATAGGACAAAGCCATAAGCCGGCTTTACTGCGAGCGAGATATCGCGAGCAGTTGGGAAACCAGAACTTAGTGAACCGACGGTTGCTCGTAGGAGCGCCGGAGATTAACAGCTAAAAGTTACCCCGGGGATAACAGGCTAGTCGGGCCCGCGAGTCCTTATCAACGGCCCGGTTCGGCACCTCGATGTCGGCTCACCACATCCTGGAGGCGAAGAAGCTTCCAAGGGTCGGTCTGTTCGCCCGTTAAAGTGGTTCGTGAGCTGGGTTCAGAACGTCGTGAGACAGTTCGGTCTCTATCTACCGCAGGCGTTTGAGTCTTGAAGGGAGTTGGTCTCAGTACGAGAGGACCAGATTGAACTAACCTCTAGTGTGCCAGCTGTTCCGCCAGGAGCACTGCTGGGTAGCTACGTTAGGAAGGGATAAGTGCTGAAAGCATCTAAGCACGAAGCCTCCCCTAAGATTAGGACTCATAGACCCCTCAGAGATGATGAGGTTGATAGGCTGTAGGTGTAAGTGGGGCAACCCATTTAGCCGAGCAGTACTAATCGGTCATTCTTTTCTTTCGCCCTCCAAAATTTTGTCCAACAATTTAATTTGATGAAACCGCATCCCGTTTTCCGAATTCTTTGAGATTGCTCGTTTTTGTGGCGGCTATACTGGCATTGTCCCACCTGTTCCCATTTCGAACACAGAAGTGAAATATGCTAAGGCCGATGATAGTGACTTGGTCGCAAAAGTAGGTAGCCGCCACAAAAGCGTCTAGGCAATCGAAGACTACGGAAAAAGATGCGGTTTTTTGTTTGATATGTTAGTTTTAAGTAAGCTATAATGAGAAAGAGCTATGTTGAATAAAAAAAAGAAAAGTCAGTTTTTGGCGTCTTTTTCCTCCCAGAGACCCAAGTGGTTCTGGATAGTGCTGATCGTTGTCTTTTTTTTGCTTTTGAATGCTACCCCCCTTGCTAAAACATTGAGAGGGTGGTTTTATAGTGTTTCTGAGCCCCTTCAGGGTTTTCTATGGGATCAATCACTAGAGGGAACGAGGATAGCTCAGGTTCTTTTGAATATGGAAAAATTAAAGGAAGAAAACGAGACTCTTAAGAAGGAAAATCAAGTCCTGATTCAAGAAAAAGCCATATTTTTGGAGCAGAAAGAAGAGAACGAAGAATTAAGAAAGGCTCTTGATCTGGAACTTAACGAAGAATTCAATTTGTCGTTCGTAGACGTCATAGGAAGGGATATCGGGGGGTCTTCTTTACTGATAAATAAAGGGTCGCATGATGGATTTTCCTTTGGTTTGCCAGTTATTACTGCAGAGAAAGCTTTAGTTGGGAGAATTAGTGAAGTATATGAGAGTTATTCTAAGGTCGAACTGATAACTTCCGAAGAACATTGCTTTGACGGGGAGGTTATAGACAGGGATACTTTCGGGTTGGTCAAGGGGAAGGGTGGCCTTAACCTTGTTTTTGAGCTGATCCCTCGTGATGAAGAAATTAATCCTGGTGACCAGATTATCACTTCTTCCGTGGGGAGAAACTTTCCGGAAGGGCTTTTGGTGGGGAAAGTGAGATCAATTGAAAGGTCTGATGTCAAATCTTTTCAGGAGGCAGAAATTGTACCTTCTTTTGAGCTCTTCCAGCTGGAACATCTTTTTGTGATTACCAATTTTTAAATAAAGCCCAAGGAAGAAATGATAAAAAAATTTATCACCATTGCGTTGATTTTTTATTTGATCGCTTTAGCCCAGAGCAGCTTTGCGCCTTACTTTTTAATATGGCTTCCTAATTTTTCACTTCTTTTGGTGGCTCTGGTCAATTTCTTAGAGCCAAAAGACGAAATATTTGGTTTTGGAGCAGCGTTTTTAGGAGGATTTTTTCTAGATATTTTTTCTGAGAAATTTTTTGGTTATTATGTTATTATCTCTCTGGGAATAGCTTTTCTGTTTAAGGGACTGCTTAAGAATATTATTAGATGAAACATGGATGAATTTCTTAAAAAAGCGAGGGTCAAATTCAGTTCCGCACAAGAGGTGGAGCCTCATGAGATTCTTGTAGACCGTTTGATGAGGAAAAAGGAACAAGAAGGGGGAGCTATAGAAAGTAAGTTAGAAACCCCTCTCTTAAGAAAGATTGTTAACCGCTTCTTTGTTTTTTGTATTTTGATTGTATTGGCTCTTTTTTTACGGACATTTCAGATTCAAATTCTAGAAGGTGAGCAGTTTACTGCCCAGGCAGAGGCGAATAGATATATTATAAGCCAACTTCAAGCCGAAAGAGGGGTTATTTATGACCAGCATGGAAAACAGCTGGTCTTCAATGTTCCCAGCTTTGATCTTGTTTGCGACAAGAGCGTATTGCCTCAATCCGAAGAAGAAAGAGAGAGAGTTCTCCGAGAGATAGGAGAAATCGTTGATTCTTCGCCGTCTGATCTAGCAGAGAAGATAGAATTAGAAGATAATAATTCCGTTGTGCTTGCAGAGGATCTGCCTCACCAGCAGCTTATTATTTTGAAAACTAAGATGGAAGAGTTGCCCGGTTTTAAAATTCAAAATAGGCTCAAAAGAGAGTACGGGGAAGGTGAATTTTTCTCGCACCTGATGGGCTATATGGGAAGGATAAGCCCGGAGGAGATAGAGAAAGCATCAAGCCTTTATTCTATTTTTGACTATGTGGGAAGAGCAGGGATTGAAAAATCTTACGAAGAAATCTTAAGAAAGGATCCGGGTCAGGTGAGGCTGGAGAGAGATGCCCAAGGTAATATTATTTCTCAAGAAACAGTTTCATTGCCCCAGTCTGGTAAGAGCTTGGTTTTATGGTTAGATGCAGGATTACAAAAAAAGATTTACGAGGAATTACAAAATACTCTTCAAAACATAGGAAGCAAGAGAGCGGTTGGTATTGCCCTAGACCCGAAGACAGGAGGCGTGTTGTCTATGGTTTCCATCCCTTCTTTTGACAACAATGTGTTTTCAGCTGGTGAAAAAGAGCCCCTAGAAACTTTGTTTTCTGCTGAACACCAGCCTCTTTTTAATCGTGCGATGTCGGGCGTTGGATATCCTACAGGCTCTACGATCAAGCCATTAATAGCGGCAGCTGCTCTTGAGGAGAACATAATCCAGCCGGAGAGAACTATCAACTGTTCTGGGCTGATCGAGGTTCCTCATCAATATGAACCGGACATTATTTATCAATATCATGATTGGAATGTCCACGGACGGACAGACATGAGAAAGGCGATTGCCGAATCATGTAATGTTTATTTTTATACTCTGGGAGGAGGGTATGAGGATTTTGGCATAGACGGTCTAGGGTCTGAAAATATCAAAAAATATTTAAGATTGTTTGGGTGGGGAGAGAAAACTGGCATAAACCTACCCAATGAGGGGGCGGGAGTGCTGCCAGAAACAGACAAGGATTGGCGTCGGGGCAATACTTATCATTTGTCCATTGGGCAGGGACCGTTCTCTATAACACCTTTGCAGGTTGCTAACGCTTTTGTTTCTGTGGCCAATGGAGGATCATTATTAGAGCCCCAGGTCGTTAAGGGAGTGGTGGAAAGCAGTGCTGAGAACCCAACGAGTACTTTAAGAGAAACAAGCACTAAGGTAATTAGAAGAGATTTCATTGCCCCTGAGAACATGAAGGTGGTAAGAGAAGGAATGAGGCAGGCAGTGACAGGCAAGGGTAGTCCTTTGGCTTCAGCTACCATTCTAAACTCTCTTCCTGTGTCCTCTGCTGCCAAAACTGGAACAGCCGAGACCCAAAAGGAAGGGATTTATCACAACTGGGTTACTGTTTTCGCTCCTTATGATGACCCAGAAATCGTTTTAACTTTGATGATTGAGGATGTAGAAGGCGTGAGAGCGGCGGTTTTGCCTCCAGCCAAGGAAATTCTCAACTGGTATTTTACAAATTGAGACTACATTTTTTGAAAACCAAGGTTTACTTACCGCCAGAAAATTACTAAAATTAAACATATGCCTACAGAGGAAGAGATTAAAAAAATAAGAGAAGCGAAGCTGGAGTCTTTGAAAGCCAGAGGGTTTTCCGCTTTTCCGATTAGTACCAATAGAACTCATCAAATAGGAGAGGCCCTGGAAGAATTTGAAAAATTATCTGAAAAGAAAAAACAGATAGTTTTAACAGGAAGAATCAAGCTGTTAAGAGTGCATGGAGGATCCACATTTCTTGATTTTCAGGATGGTACCGGAGAAATCCAAGCTTTTTTTCGGGAAGACCGGTTGGGCGAAAAGGGATATCAGTTTTTTCTAGACCATTTTGATATTGGAGATTTCATCGAGATAAAGGGGATATTGTTTAAGACCAAAAGAGGAGAAGAAACTATTGAAGCTTCTGACTTTAAGATGTTAGCCAAAGGGTTGAGGCCTTTGCCTGAGAAGTGGCATGGGCTTAAAGATACTGAAGAACGGTATCGAAAGCGTTATCTTGATCTTATCTTTAATCCAGAAGTGAAGGAAAAGTTTGAAACCCGTTTCCAAGTTATAAGGGAGATGAAGCGCTTTCTAGAAAAGAAAGGTTTTTTAGAGGTAGAAACTCCAATCCTGCAGACTCTTTACGGTGGAGCCAGGGCAGAACCATTTAAAACCCATCTTAACGCCCTGGATATTGATCTATACCTAAGGATTTCGCCAGAGCTTTATTTAAAAAGATTATTGATAGGCGGTTTTGAAAAAGTTTATGAAATTGGAAAATGTTTCCGAAATGAAGGGGTAGACCGTTCCCACAACCCTGATTTCACCATCCTGGAATTTTATTGGGCTTATGCTGATTACAAGGAGTTGATGAAATTGACAGAAAAACTGTTCGTTCATGTTTTGGATAAAGTAATAGGGAAAAGAAAAATCGTTTATGAAGGGGAAGAGATTGATTTCACGCCACCGTGGCCGAGAGAAGAATTTTCTCACGTGTTTAGTAGAGAGACAGACATTAATATTGAAGAAATAAACAGGAATGCGCTGGCAGAAAAGGCAAAAGAAATGGATGTTTCTTTTGAAGAAGGAGCGCCTAAGGCCGGAATTGCAGACGAAATTTTTAAAAAAGCCTGTCGTTCAAAAATCAGACAGCCGACTTTTGTGATTCATTATCCGAAGGGCTTCCAGCCTTTGGCTAAGTCTTTACCTGGTCATCCAGACAAATTAGCTAATTTCCAGCTGATAGTTGCGGGATGGGAAATGCTTAATGCCTTTTCTGAACTGAACGATCCCCTTGATCAGAAAGAAAGATTCGAAAAGCAGGAAAGGCTCTATCGAGGGGGGTTTTCAGAGGCCCAGAGAATGGATACCGAGTTTTTGGAGGCACTGGAATATGGTATGCCTCCGGCAGCGGGTTTTGGCATGGGCCTAGATAGATGGATAGCTTTACTTACGGATTCGCACTCCCTGCGGGAAGTAATACTGTTTCCCACAATGAAACCCAGGGATTAGGAGAATTTTTATTAATTTAAGCGTTTTTTGAAAAAGTGGCATAATATGTTGGACATAAAAACAATCCGCGAAAATCCTCAAAAAATTAAAGAGGCCTGTTCTAAAAAGCAGGCAGAGGTTGATATTGATAGAATTTTAGAATTAGATAAAGAACGGAGAGAGCTCCTTTTGGTTGTGGAGGAGATGAGGGCAAAAAAGAATCGCGCTTCTGAAAAGATTGCAAAAACAAAGGATAAAGAAATAAAAGAGTCTGTTATCGCAGAGATGAGGGAGCTGGATGAGGAGAGCGACAAGGAGGAAGAGCGCCTGAGAGAGCTGGAAAAGGAATTACGAAAATTGATGCTACAGGTTCCCAATCCTCCTCATGACGATGTGCCTGTAGGAAAGGACGAAGAGGACAACATGGTGCTTAGAAAAGTGGGAGAAAAACCTGATTTTGATTTTGAGTTCAAGGACTATCTAAAGATTTCCGAAGAATTGGATCTAATTGATGTAGAGAGGGCAGCTAAGGTGTCGGGGAGCAGGTTCGGATATTTAAAGAATGAGGCTGTCATTCTGGAGTTCGCACTGGTTACTTTTGTTTTTGAAAAATTGGTTAAAAAAGACTTTGTTCCAGTTCTTCCACCGGTCATGATCAGGCCTGAGATGATGAGGGCAATGGGGTATGTAGAAAGAGGAGAAGAAGAAATTTATTTTATAGAGAAGGACAATCTTTATTTGGTTGGGACATCAGAGCAATCCATTGGTCCCATGCATGCCGGAGAAATTTTTGATCAAAAGGAGTTACCCAAGAGATACGTAGGGTTCTCTTCTTGTTTCCGGCGAGAAGCAGGATCTTATGGGAAAGACACCCGTGGGATATTGAGAGTCCATCAATTTGACAAGGCTGAAATGTTTGTTTTTGCGGAACCGGGCGAGTCCAGAAAAGAACACCAACTTCTGCTTTCGATTGAAGAAGAGATCATGGGAGAATTAGGTTTGCCCTATCAGGTAATCAATATCTGTACAGGCGATTTGGGCGATCCAGCTGCAGCCAAATATGATATTGAAGCTTGGATTCCTTCTGAAGACAGGTATCGGGAGACACATTCGACCTCCGACTGTACTGACTTTCAAGCCCGGAGGCTTAATATAAGATACAGGGGAGAGAAAGGGGAGCTTGATTATGTTCATACCCTTAATGGGACAGGGTTGGCAATAGGCAGGACACTGATTGCCATTATTGAGAACTACCAACAAAGAGACGGTAGTGTGATTATCCCCGAGGTTCTGCGTCCTTATACCAAATTTGAGAAAATAGGTAAATAAAATCAGTCGCAGCATGGAAGAGAAAAAAGTTTCCGTTGACGGGATAGAAACAAATTTCAAAGTTGCAGGGGAGGGTCCTGCGGTTTTGATTTTGCATGGATGGGGGAGCTCTTCAGATTCATGGGTTGCTATCCAGGAGAAAATAGCGGAAAAGGATTTTTTTGTAATTTGTCCTGATTTGCCGGGGTTCGGGAAGACTAAAACCCCCCCTCATCCTTGGGGGGTCTCGGACTACGTGAATTGGGTATTGGAATTTACAGAAACACAAGGCCTAGACAATTTTTTTCTTTTATCCCATTCTTTTGGAGGGAGGGTCGCCCTTCAATTGGCAGCTCAAAATTCTCAACGAATCTTGGGAATGATCTTGTGTGATGCAGCAGGCATTAAAAGAGAGCCGGGCTTTAAGACCAAGCTCGTATTTTTAGCTGCTAAGGTAGGGAATGTGCTGTTGGCTCCCAAGGTCTTAACCCGCCTTAAAGACACTGCTAGAAATGTTTTTTACCTCTTTTTGAGAAACACAGATTATGTTAAAGCAGACAAGACAATGAGGGAGACTCTAAAGAAGGTTTTAGAAAAAGATATCCATCCCTTTCTTCCTAAGATTAATACCAAGACATTAATTATTTGGGGAAGGAGAGATAAAATGGTTCCCCTAGAGGACGCGCACGTTTTGAAAAATGAAATTAAAAACGCTTCCTTAAAAATTTTGCCCAAAGTTGATCACAGTCCTCACCTGCAGGCGCCTGATGAATTATCCCGCTTGGCAATTGATTTTCTCAATGACTTGAGATAGAAACTTCTATGGTTAATTTTCTAATAAGCGCCCTTTGGTTCGCGCGTCAAATAAAATATACATTGTTTTGGCTGTATCTCTGGCAACTGAAAGAGTATCACATAGGTCGTTTTTGGGCTCATTTCAGGACAGAAAAGGGGAAGAATTTGTTGTCAGATCGTCTAACCCTTATGAAGGGCTTTTTATTATTTTCTTATTTTCTTTTCACCAGAGAGGAGATTTTTCAATCATTTCTAATAACGGGCCTCTCTATCGTATATTTTATTGAAGGCGGCAAATTACTAATAGATTTTTTATCCCGGAAGATAAAGTCTCCTGTTTGGACAGTCAAGACTATCTTTTTGTTCTTGGTTGCTGTTTTTATAGAAGTTTCATATTTTTTCTTACTTTGGAGAATAGAGGGTCATATTTTAATAGGCATACTTGTGTTTGATCTCTTAACTCCTTTATTTATTTCTTTATTAGTGATCCTTTTTCAGCCACTTTCTTTTTTCTGGAGGTGCAGAATCATTGAAAAAGCTAAGCAGAAGAGGGCAGAGTTTTCTCAACTTAAAGTGATTGGTATTACAGGGAGTTACGGCAAGACTTCCACTAAGGAATTTTTGTCAGATATTTTGTCTGAAAAGTTTAATGTACTTAAGACTCACAAACACAAGAACTCAGAAGTCGGCATATCTTCGACCATTCTAGAAGAGCTGAATTCTTCTCACCAGATTTTTGTTGTGGAGATGGGAGCTTATAACCGTGGAGGTATTAAATTACTTTCTGATATTGCTCAGCCTCAAATAGGAATTTTGACTGGTATTAATTCCCAACATTTGGCTACCTTCGGCTCCCAGCAAACGATCATCAACACCAAGTATGAATTAATAGAATCCTTACCACTAGATGGTGTAGCTATCTTCAATGGAGAAAATGATTTTTGCCGGGACCTTTACAGAAAAACCAATCACCCTCAGAATAAGCGCATATGTTTTGTTTCACATGGGAGAGATATGGAACGAAGAGATCTTTGGATCGAAGGGGTGGAAGCAAAAAGGGAAGGGCTTGTCTTTAGAGTGGTTACTCGGGAGGGCGAAGAGATTGCTTTTGATCTTCCTTTATTGGGGCGTCAAAATTTGGAAAATGTACTGCTAGCTTTCTGTTGCGCCAGGGAACTGGGAATGAGCTGGGAGGAAATTTCCCGGGCTAGTAAGCGGTTTGGCCCTGAAAAGAGTGCGATGAACCTTTTTGACGGGAGGAAAGGTGCAAAAATAATCCAGTCCACTTATTCAGCTAATCCTACAGGGGTGAAGGCCCATCTTGACTATCTTGGTGTCTGGTCTGAAAAGAGAAAGATAATCATTATGCCCTGCCTTATCGAGCTAGGGGATCGGTCTGCGTCTCTGCATCAGGAATTAGGCAAGCGGATAGGGGAGGTTTGCGATTTGGCCATAATCACAGCTGGCGAGTATTTTTATCATCTTAAAAAAGGTGCGCAAGAAAGCGGTATGGGAGAGGAAAATATAATTTTAATGAGAGAGCCCTCAAAAGTCGTTCAGAAACTAAAGAAAGAGCTAGGAAAAGACGACATAGTGCTTTTAGAGGGGAGAATTTCGAAAAGCATCATTTCTTTTCTCGTCAATGAACAAGAAAAGTGATGTGTTATAATATACTAATATATGGATTTGGAAACAAAAGAAGTTAATGACAAGCAGGACTGGGAGGGATTTCTTTCCAAGTGTGAGGAAAAGACCTTCCTTCAATCTTATAATTGGTCTGACTTTAACGAAAAGATGGGGTATAAGGTTTTTAGGTTGGGGGTTTATCGGGGAGAAGATTTAGTGGCTACAGGACTAGCAATAGAAATTAAGGCACGAAGAGGAGACTTTTTATTTTTACCCCACGGGCCTAATGTTCCTAAAGATAGCCGAGAAAATAGGGAGGCGATCTTGAAGTGCTTTCTTGGTAAAATGAGAGAGATAAGCAAAAGCGAGGGCTTAGATTTTATCCGGGTAGCTCCGTTATGGGAGAGAAAAAGGGAAAATAATGAAATTTTAAAACATCTTGGTTTTAGAGAGGCGCCTATTCATATTCATCCGGAATTGACTTGGGAACTTGATATTTCTCCTTCCGAACGGGATATATTGATGAATATGAGGAAGAATACCCGGTATTCGGTTCGGAAAGGAGAAAAAAACAATAATGTCGATATAATTAAAAAGCAGGATATGGAAGGAATCGAAGAATTCTACCGCTTGTACGAAATTACTAGCAAGCGTCATGATTTCACTCCCTTTTCACTCGAGTATCTTAGAAAACAGTTTCTATCTTTTTCTGAAGACAAACAGATATCAGTTTTATTGGGGAAATATAAAGGAGAAACAGTTGCGGCAAGCGTCTATGTTTTCTGGCAGGGCATAGGTTTTTATCACCACGGAGCGTCTTCCCTAAAATATCCTAAGGTGCCAGTTTCTTATTCCTTGATGTGGAATGCAATTAAAGAGGCTAAAGAAAAAGGATGTCGAAGGTTTAACTTTTGGGGGGTGGCTCCACCCGATGCCTCTAAAAAGCATCCATGGTATGGACTGAGTCTTTTTAAAAGAGGGTTTGGAGGTGATTACAAGTTATATGTTAAGACCCATGACTTTGTGCTTTCGTCCAAATATTGGCTCAACTTTCTAGTCGAAACAGCGAGAAGAATTAATAGGGGAGTCTAATCCTTACTTGTATGCGCAGATATCGCAAACCTCATCGAGCGAGGAAGAAAAAACCGATATTTAAAAATCGGTTTTTTTGGATAGGCGCCTCGGTGGCCATAATATTGATTATTCTTGTTTATTGGGTCTTCTTTTCTGCTTTCTTTCGCATAGAAGAGATTACTGTGTCTGGGCAAAAGAAACTGTCCCGAGAGGATATTAAGGGATTAGTGGAAGAAGAAATCGATAAACAATTTGGATTCTTTCCCTCTAGAAATATTTTATTGGCCAATGGTGAAAGTATAGAAGAAAGGATATCGGAAACTTTCCCTCTTGTTGGCTTTGTTGATATCCAGAAAGATTTCCCTCGTCATCTTAGTGCAACTATCAGAGAAAGGACCCCTGAAGCGAAGATTTGTCGCTATATCACAAAAGAAGAGTCCGTGGGTGAAGAGGTATGCTTCAATTTAGACAAGAACGGGGTCATTTTTGAGATTACCCAGAAAGGTGAGTTATTATTGAAGCTGAGGCAGGACGAAGAGCAAAACGAATGGCTGCTTGGCGGAGAAATAGTGGATCCTGAATTACTTTCGAGAATTAAGGAGATATCAGTCAGGCTGAAAGATTCTGAGGTCTATCCTCAAGAAATAGTTATTGTTACTTCAGAAAGAATCAATGTTATAACTTCTGAAGGCTGGAGGATTTTTTTTAATCCCAAAGAGGATTTGGAATGGCAACTTACGAAACTTAAAGCAGTGCTTGATGAACATATCACGCCTGAAGAAAGAAAAGAGTTAGACTATATTGACTTAAGGTTTGGGAATTTAGCTCCCCTTAAAAAGAAAGGAGAGTAGGTTATTCAATGTAATAGATGAATATTGATTTCCCCGCTCTCCCGATCGGCTGATAATTTTCCAACCAGTCGTAATAACCAGTGGGTTGATCATAGCCAGGAACCGGCTCTCCTTGTCCGCCCATGAGGTGAGTAGCTGAGATGGCAAGATATCCTTTTTGAAGTTCAGATCTCGCATCCACTCTTTCTGCTTTTTCTCCAAAATAATAGCTCACATCGGCTCCTCCAAAGTAGTCGATTTTTATTTTCTGAATATTGTTTTCGTCAACCCATTTCCGTAACCTTTTCAAATCTTGCCCCCAGTCATAGTTTGAATCAACCACATATCGATAACCATTATCTGTTCCACCTACTACTTTACTGAAGTAAGGAATATAATGAGGGAAAGTGCTTAAGGAAGAAAATGCGTACCATATGATAAGGGCTACTACTAGATACCAAACAGTCTTTTTATAAGCAGGATTTTCTATTTTTGCCACTCCTTCAATAATTCCTCGGCTGATCAAAATGTAGACAAAGGGGAAAACGGGCAGGATGTGTCTCACTCCGATATTCAAGTTTCCAGTAATAGAGGTTCCCCAGTAGATCATCATAAACAGCGCCATGGAAAATTCTGGGAAGTGTTCTGAAATGCAATTCTTCATTCTCTGGAGGGGTTGTTCTGACCAGGGAGCCTTCTTTAGTCCCAACCAGAGGGCTAAGGCGAGGGCGAGGAAGGTTAGTATGTGCAGGGCAAGGGGAGTTTTTAGGAAATACACGACTGGGAAATAGTACCACCATCCAGAGCCTGATACCATGCCCAAGAAGTAGACAGTATTACCAAAGGCCGTTCTCTGCGTGGCCATTAAGAGTCCCAGGAAATAATGACCCAATGCTCTCAATACAGGCTTGTCTGACATCCAGACTACAATATCTCTCAGGAGAGGCATAGGAGAAGAGGAGAGAAGGTCCTGGGTGTCTCTGAGTTGCCTGGAAACGGGGTAATTGGCAACATGAAAGAGATAGACAGGAAGAATCATGAAAATGACACCTACAATGCCGGCCAAAACAGAGAGCCCGATATAGTACAGAAGATTCTTTTTATGTAATAGGGCGTAGACAATAGCCATGATGCCGACTGTAGGTATGAGCAGGACCAGGGAGAATTTTAACAACATACAGAAACCAAAAGCTATTCCGGTGATAAAAGCGTTTTTAAGCGAAGGATTTCTTAATAACCAAATCCAGGCAATAATACCAATTAAAAAGCCCAAAGCAGCTCCAACATCTGTAGTTACCAGTTTTCCATGCGCTATAAGTGTGGGCGAAAACGAGAAAAGCGCGAGAACCAGAAGAGCGGTTTTTTTATCAAACTCTTTTTTAACCCACCAGAAAAGGATAAACCCGAGAGAAAGCAGTATAAATATCATAGGTAAGCGGGCCCAAAAAATCATCAAATCCGCGTTATTATTCGAGTTGAACAAGAGCTTCCATCCATACCACCACTGACCATTTACAGGCTCTGTCCAGGCAGCATCGTCAGAAGGAAAATTAACATCAAGGAAAAGCAAAGGGAAGCCAGCGAGATCTTTGATTAGAGGAGGGTGTTCTGGGTTGATTCGGAAATCCTGCTGGGAGACGTAGGAATAGCCAGCAGGAATATGTGAAAGCTCGTCCATGGTAAGGGAGTCCCCTTGGTAGCTTGCGAAAGCTATGAGTCCCATAATGGACAAAAGAAGTAATGCTATGAAATTTGTTGTTTTGTCTGACATAGGTTTATTTAAAGCTTATAAATTAAAAACTTATTATTTACTACTTGAACCTTTCCTTGGGGAAAAATCTCCCCGATTTTTTCTAAAAGTTCTTCGTCATAACCCAGAGGCACGATCACATCTGGGGTGACAGTTTCTTTAATTTCTACTATATTGTCAGGCAGCACATAAAGCGAACGCGGCTTGCCGAATTTTGTGTTTTCAATAAACATTACTGTCTGAGCCGGCATTGGGATTCCGTCGGGCCAGGGGACAGGAACACCAGAGCGGTTGACAACCACTACAGTTTTTGTTTTTGGAGGGAGAGAATTTAGATATCTTCCGATTTCTACAAAATCTTTTGCAAAGGCACCTTGAGCTTCTTGGCTCTCCCCCCATTTTATAAAATACTTATATCCTTGGAGTATTATTATTGAAACAAGGAAGAATAAAACAATGATCCTCAGTGTCTTTTCGTTATTTATTCTTCTTTTCAAACGCTTCCAGATTTCTAAAAGTCCGATAGAAGCGAAAATATAAGTTACAGGAATTACGCCTATGGTTCGTAGTGCATGCGGAATGCCTTCTGCGGTCAGGAATCCAGGAGATAACATAATTCCAAACCACCCAAACAGAAAAAGATTTAAGTTGAAGGCATGCCAATCTTTTTTATTTATTGACCTAAAGAAGCTTTTTAAAGAAACAGCTAAGCCGATTAAAAAAAGGATGCCAACTGGTATGCATAACTGAGGAGAACTGGGAAGGTTATGTCTCCAGTTTTGATCACCGTAAAAGTTAAACATTCCCAGGTGCAGAACAATGCTTTCCACCAATGCTTTAAGGGGGTCTGGTTGGTTAAAAAAGAAAACTTGGGATGCTCTGCCTACAAAGTATTGGGGGTTATTTAAAAAGTGGATTCCTAGAGGCAGGGCGATCAGAAGGAGACCGAAAATAAATGCTAGAGAAGAAGAGAGGAATAGTTTAATCTTTTTCTGTTTTAAGTAGAACATTCCTTCAGTGGCCAAAACAATACCTAAGAGAAAGACTGCCATACGGAAGCTAGCATAGGTATAAAATCCAATTCCGAATATTGCTCCAGACAGGAAGAAAGAAATATGGTCTTTTTCATTTTTTCGAGAAAGATTATGGAGTCCTTTCCATAAGAAATAAAAAGAAAAGGAGAGAACAGCAGGCAAGAGGATGGCGCGAAATCCGATCCTGGAGAAATTTACGTGCCAGAAAGAAACACTAATAAACAAGGCAGAAAACAAAGCGAGTCTTTCATTTTCTTTCTCGCTCTTAAAAGAAAAGAGTTCTTTGGTAAGAAGGAAAAGACCGAACACAGTCAAAAGACCCGTAAGAGCAGGGATGAACTTTAAGGACCATACAGATGGCCCAAAGAGGTAAAAAGAAGTTGCTAACAACCAAATGAAAACACCCTCTCGTCCATTGTTTTCTGGGTAGAAAAACTTGAAATCACCTATTTGAAGGGTTTTAAGGGCGTCGTTTCCGTTGATAGCTTCGTCTGGATAGACTCCCGGAGGGAGGGACTCCAGTCTCCAAAAGCGAAAGAAAAAACCAACTATTAAAATGAGAAACAAGAATAGGCAGGTTTTTTTCTTTTGCATACTTTTTTGCTACAACCAATTTTTCTTTTGGAAAAAACTAATCATCACTCCTAGCCCTATTAGCATTAATCCCACAACTATCCAGAACCCCATGGGGGAGTATTGAAAAGGAAGAGAAAGAGGAAAGTTCATTCCCCAGACAGAAGAAATAAGGGTCAATGGAAGCAAGACAGCGGAAAAAATAGTAAGAATCTTCATGATTTCGTTGATCCTTGTAGAGAGCAGAGACTGGTTAGTGTCTTCCAACGCTAAGATGACCTCTTTATAGCTCTCTAAGGTGTTAAAAACCTGGTCGTATGTCCCTGAGAGATCTGCAAGATAAGGAGACATTTTTTCTCCAAAAAAATCTATGCCCTCTGTGAGTAGAGAGTCAATGATTTCTTCTTGGGGCTCCACAATAATCCAGAAATTAATGATATCTGTTTTGACAAAAGAAATTTCTCTCACCATTTCTCTCTCCTTTCCCTTAAAGATTCCCTTTTGGATATCATTGATCCTCTTTTTGATCTGTTGGAGTTTGGATAGAGAATTTTTCCAGAAACTGCTTAAAACGTAATAAAGGATTTCTCCGGCGTCGTTTTTCATATATGCTTCTCTGGCTTCTCTGTTCTTGCTACAACTATTGAAGAGAGAATTCAATGGATAAATGGGTTCGTAATGGCTTGTAATCAGAGTGTTTTTAGTAGCAATGATGTTTAATTCTCTAGGGGTGGTTACCCGCTGCTCTTTGTCATACACCGGATAATATAAAATCATGAAAATATATTTATCATATCTTTCTACTTTTGGTCTTAATCCGGGATTGATAAGCTCATCTAAAACAACAGGGTGAATATCAAAATTTTTCTTGAGATAACTCAAGTCTTTTTTTGTTGGGCGCTGGATGTTGATCCAGGTGACTTTTTTACCCTTAATAGTCTTAAACATTGTATTAATTTTACTATATTCTTGAAGATAAAGCTAACAAAATCTGTTGACAATCTTAGTAATGAGTTTTATTGTTAAATCAAGACTATTAATATAGTAAAAATATTTGTATGCGACTTTTTTTTGGAAGAAAAAAGGAAGGAGAAGAAGTGCCTTTGTCTGAAGGAGCGAAGAAAATTAAGGAAGAAATAGACAAAAGGGATTTAGGGTTACTGAAACCAGAACAACGCAAAAAACTATCAGAGCTTCAATACAAGTCGATCGAGAAGCTAAGAGAGTGGGAGGAAAGCGATGAAGCTAATGATTTTTGGGGGTCTCTTGATGGAGACGTCAAAGAAGGTGTAAAAGAGCACATAAAAGAACTAAAAAGAATAAAAGAGAGGGAAGCTGAAAAGAAAAGGGCTGAAGAAAGCCCCACGATAGTTAGGTTTAAAGAGGACGGTACCCCTTATTTTAAAAGAAAAGAGGCAGAGGAAGATTAGTTGCTTTTACCAGTATAATTTTTTCGGGTCACCTTAATCTAAAGGTGATTTTTGATTTAGAGGTGGTTTGACAATTAGAAAAATTGATGTTAGAGTTTAGAATTAAAAATTAAATAAGTACACGAGGTTGATTGAAATGGTATGGTTAAGAAAGATTGTAAGAAGAATGAAGGAATATGTAAGAAGAAAAAAAGCGGGGGGACCAAAAAGAAAGCAAAAAGAAGAAGAACGAAAAAGGCCCTACGCTAAGTTTAAAGGTGTAGAATTAGAAATACCAAAGGTTGAAGGGTTTTCGGAAGACGTAACCATTTTCTTGTTTAATTTACCAGCGTGGGAAAAAATTCCGGAAAAACATCTGGAATTCTTGGATGAAGATATTAAGGTGATACTTAGGCATAGAAAGGCTTACAAGGAAATCGAAAAGATTATCGAGAAGATGTCCGAGATAATGGGTGGGTTCAAGGAAGTGGAAAAATTATTATCCAAGAAATCATTTTCAAGCGCCGCATTAAGGTTATTTAAGTACGTTAGGGAGGGGGGAGAAGAAGTAAGGATGAGGCCTTTCTTCAACCAGGCGATGAAAGAGATCAGAGAGAAAAAAAAGAAGGAGAGAGCAGAGAAAGTAAGAGAGAGTATAGATGATTTTATAAGAGATTTCGGATATCCTTCTGCGGAAACGAAAAAGCTTTTCGAAGAACTCAAAGAAGATTACCCTAAGTTTTTTGATAATCCTGGAGAAACAAAAAAGACCTATAAATGGAAGACCATGAATGACTTAGAGGAGGAATTAAGCACAAAGGGAGAGATTTCAGGAGATCTAAAGAAAACATTAGAGACCGTTTTTTCTAGGAAAGACCTAAGCGCAGAGTACAAAAAAGCAGCAGCAGCGATGTTCAAAAAGTTTGACGTAGAATTAAAATACAGAGGCTTAATTAAAAAGTTGGGTCAATGAAAGAGTTTTTATTGGCCTATTATTTTTGTCTCGGAAATTAGCACTTGATAGTCTTGACTGCTAATTTTATTTTGATATACTTAAACCAGATAAAGAGAATACCTTTACTGTTCCCTATAAAATGGATTTAACAGATAGACAAAAATCTCTATTACTTACCATTATAAGAGAATATATTGATTCTGCTGTTCCTGTTAGTTCGAAACTGATAGAAAAGAAATATGATTTTGAGGTTTGCCCGGCTACTATCCGTAACGATATGTATAAGTTGGCAGAGGAAGGATTTTTATTTCAACCTCATATTTCAGCAGGCCGGGTGCCCACGGATCGTGGTTACCGTTTTTTCGTAAATCAGATGCTAGAAAGAGAAATGTCTGATTCTGCTGAGGAGATCCGTAACATGGAACAGCTTTTAGAGAAAGAAAGAAAAGACACAGTAAGACTTATTAGTAATCTTACAAGATTTTTGGCAACTCGTTCTTCTGGTTTAGCCATCACTCACCTGCTTAACAGAGATTTTTTCTGGAAAGAGGGATGGGAGCAGATATTGAATGAGCCCGAATTTAAGGAGGGAGAAGTCTTATCTGAATTTACAGACTTCATGAGGAGGTTTGAAAAGAAAATTAAGGGCCTGGAAGTAAATTCCAGCATCAGAGTTTATATCGGGAGAGAGAACCCTTTTGGGAGAACAAGGAGCTTCAGTTTCATCGTAACCAAATGTCGTTTTCCCGGAAGGGAAAAAGCCACGCTTTCTTTAATAGGACCTAAAAGAATGCCCTATCAGAAGAATTTAAGTTTAATGAATTCTATTATTAAACTATTGAACGATTTTTAAAATGACAGCGAAAGAAAAATCAAAAAGTAAAAAAGATAAAAATTTTAAAGAAAAGAAAGAAGAACTAGAAAAGCAATTAAAAGAGTGCCAAGAGCAGAAAGAGAGCTATTTGGAGGGTTGGCAGAGAGAAAGAGCCAATTTTATAAACTATAAAAAGGAGGAAATGGAAAGGGTCGAAGGGCTTGTAAAATACGCCAACACAGGTCTTTTAATGAAAGTTTTTCCTATTTTAGACAATTTTGATGCGGCAGAGAAGGAAATACCCCAAAAACGAAAGGGAGAAGACAATATTAAAGGGTTGCTGCAGATTAAGAAACAATTAAGAGATTTTTTGAAAAAGGAAGGGGTAGAAGAGATAGAGTGCGAGGGAAAGAGATTTGATCCTGCCTTACATGAGGCAGTGGAAATGATAGATTCCGAAAAGGGAATGGAATCTGGCGTGGTAGTGGAAGAAATACAAAAGGGATATATTAAAAAGGACGAAGTATTGAGACCCGCTAAGGTCAAGGTTTCAAAATAATCATTATTAATTTAAATAATATGAAAGAAGATAAAGAGAAAAAACAAATTAAAATTAAGGTACGCGAGGAGGATTTGAAAGGAAAGTATTCCAATTTGATGCAGATATTGCACACAAAAGAGGAATTCGTGCTTGATTTTTTTCTAGTCACTCCACCTCAGGGCATACTTACCTCAAGGATTGTGATGAGCCCGGGGCACTTGAAAAGAATGATAAAGGCGCTTCAGGAGAATCTAGAAAGATATGAAGACAAGTTCGGAGAGATAGAAAGTGCCAAGAGTCCTGAACAGAAGATCGGATTTAGGATGGGGGAAAATCAATGAAAAAGAATTAATTTAAAAATACAAAAGGTCGCGAAAAAAGAACTTAACTAATTGAATTGAAACTTATGGCTTTAATCCCTTGGAGGCCACTTTGGGATATAGACAGATTCTTTGACGAAGACTGGATTGAACCGTTTGGTTCTTCTGCCTTCAGGAAGCTACCTCAAGTGAGAGCTCCTAGAATAGATGTCTATGAAACCGACGAGAGCGTGGTGGCTGAACTGGAAATGCCTGGTGCAGAACCCGAAGACATCAATGTCGAGGTGGAAGAAGACGTACTAAGGATAGAAGCCGAAACTAAGAAAGAGGAAGAAAAGGAAGAAAAAGGTTATTACAGAAAAGAAATTAGCTCTGCTTCTTACAAAAGGACTATTCCTTTACCTGCTAAAGTGGTTGGAGAGAAAGCAGATGCTAAATATGAGGACGGCATTCTAAAAGTCAGCGTCCCCAAAGTTGAGCCAGAAAAAAAGGAGAAAAAATCCGTAAAAGTTAAGGTTCAAAGGAAAAAGTAATTCTTTCCTTAACCTGACGGAGAAGAGGGGCTGACACATGTCTGGAAACAGAAAAGTGTTGGCTCCCTCTTGTTTCCGCAAATGTTAAGGAGGCTAAATTATGGCAAAAGTTTTAGGTATAGACTTGGGAACATCGATTTCCAAGATGGCAACAATAAAAGATGGAGAAGCAAAATGTGTCGAAAACAGAGAAGGTTCCATACTTACTCCTTCTATAGTAGCTTTATCAAAAAATGGTGAGAGATTGGTGGGTATCCTGGCCAAAAGGCAGGCTATTACCAATCCCAAGAATACGATTCATTCGGTCAAAAGATTCATTGGTCGAAGACACTCTGACCTAGAGGTTCAAGAAGAGCTCGAGAAGCTTTCCTATGAAACTAGGGAGAGGAAAGACGGAGGCGTGGAAGTGAGAATGGGTGATAAATGGCACACCCCTATTAAAATTTCCTCTATGATTCTTCAAAAATTGAAGCTTGACGCTGAGGATAAGTTAGGGGAAGAGGTTAAGTCTGCGGTTATCACATGTCCCGCTAACTTTGACGATTCTCAAAGAAAAGCGACCAAGACAGCTGGTGAAGTGGCAGGACTTAAAGTACTAAGGATCATTAATGAGCCGACAGCTGCTGCTCTGGCTTATGGTATAGGAAAGAAAGAGCCGAAAAAGGTTGTGGTGTACGACTATGGGGGTGGAACGTTTGACATTTCTATCTTAGAAGTGTCTCCCGACACAGTAGAAGTGATAGCAACAGGGGGAGAGCCTCACTTAGGAGGGAATGATTTTGACCGCAAGATAATGAATTGGATTGTAGATGAGTTCAAGAAGGATCAAGGAATTGATTTGTCCAAGGATCCTCTAGCACTCCAGCGTTTGAAAGAGGCGGCGGAAAAAGCAAAAATAGAACTTTCTTCTACCATGGAAACCGAAATCAATCTTCCCTTCATTACGTCTGACAGCTCTGGTCCCAAACATCTTTCTTATAAAATTAGTAGGGCTAAGTTTAATGAGATGACTAGAGGACTGGTAGAGAAATCACTCGAAAGGACGGAAAAAACCCTAAAAGAAGCGAAATTGAAAAAGGAAGATATTGATGAGGTTGTGTTGGTGGGGGGCACTACACTCATTCCCGCTATCAGGGAGGGAGTAAAGAGCCTCTTTGGAAAAGAACCCAACAAATCCATTAATCCCCAGGAAGTAGTAGCACAAGGAGCAGCTATAGAGGCTGAGATATTAACCGCAAAAGAAGATGGAAGGGCACCGGAAGGAGACATCAAGAGTGTGTTATTGCTGGATGTTTTACCTCTTTCTTTGGGAATTGAAACTTTAGGAGGAGTTAATACCATCATGGTTCCTAAGAACACGACGATTCCTACAACCAAAAAGAAGGTTTTCTCTACAGCAGCTGACAATCAGACGTCTGTAGAGATAAATGTACTACAAGGAGAAAGACCAATGGCTGAAGACAACAGATCAATCGGTAAGTTTGTCTTAACAGGGATTCCTCCTGCTCCCAGGGGGATGCCTCAGGTGGAGGTTATCTTCGATATTGATGCTAATGGCATTCTTTCCGTGACCGCTAAAGATAAAGGCACGGGTAAATCTCAATCTATTAGGATAGAGGGATCTATTGGCGCTTCTGATGAAGAAGTGGAGAAGATGAAAAAAGAGGCTGAAATGCATGCTGAGGAGGATAAAAAGAAAAGAGAACTCATCGAGGAGAGGAACAAAGCAGATACGCTAATCTATTCTACTGAAAAGACTTTTAGAGAGATGGGCGACCAGATTTCAAATGACACAAAGAAAGAGATTGAGGGGAAAATAGAGGAATTGAAAAAGGTAAAAGAGGGTGATAATATAGAGGATATAAAAAGTAAAATCTCAGAGCTCTCTCAGGTTGTCCAAAAGATTGGTACGGAAATTTATAAAAAGTCTGCTGCTCAAAAACAGGGTCAGCAAGGACAAGAAAATCCTGAGACAGAAGAAGGGGAATATAAAGAGAAGAAATAAATGTATAAAGTTGAGGCCGATTGAGGCCTCAACTTATATACACCCTCTGTGAATCCAACCAATGAAAGACTATTATCAAATATTAGGTGTTTCTAAAGAAGCCTCTCCCGAAGAGGTTAAGAAGGCCTATTATAAGCTGGCTCATAAGTATCATCCTGATAAGAAAGGAGGGAACGAGGAGAAGTTTAAAGAAATAAACGAAGCTTATCAGATTCTTTCCGACAAAGAAAAGAGAGCCCAATATGATAGGTTTGGCAGAACTTTCGACGGGGGGCAATCATATTCTGACTTTCAGAACCAGTGGAGTTGGGGCAATCCCAATGTGGAATTTGGATTCGGTAATTTTGGAGATTTAGAAGATATTTTAGAAGAAGTTTTTGGATCCGGTTTCCGACGCACGAGAACGAGAAGAGATTCCAAAGACGGTAACGATATCAGGATTGACGTTTCCTTGTCTTTAGAGGAGGTGCTAAAAGGCGTAGAAAAAGAGATTAGCCTAAAGAAGAAAGTGACATGTCCAAGATGTGAAGGGAGCGGAGCTGAGCCTGGGACGGAGGTAAAAGAGTGTTTCTCTTGTAGAGGTTCGGGCGAAGTGCAACGTGTAAAAAGAACCTTCTTAGGAACTTTTACTCAACGCGCTACTTGCCCCGAATGTAGGGGAGAGGGATATAAGCCTGAGAAACCATGCAATGTCTGTAAGGGTGAGGGAAGAATTTCAGGCCAGGAAGATATCACTTTGTCCATTCCTGCGGGGGTAGACAGTAATCAAGTGCTTAAATTTAATCGGAAGGGAGAGGCGGGAAGAAAAAAAGGAAAGCCGGGGAATCTCTACGTACGAATCAGAGTAAAAGACCATCCCGTCTTTGATAGAAAGGGAGACGACCTTTACATATCTGTACCGATTTCTTTTTCCCAAGCTACTTTAGGAGACGAAATAGAAGTTCCTACTATCGAGGGGAAAGAAGTTTTGCTTAAGATCCCGGCTGGTACCAAAACCGGCAAGGCATTAAGGCTTTCCAATAAAGGAATCCCTCATTTTTCCGGGGGAGGAAGAGGAGATATGTATATAGAATTAGTGGTGGATACTCCTAAAAACTTGACTAAAAGACAGAAACAGTTATTAAAAGAGTTAAGGGAAGAAGGATTGTAAGAGATTTTTCTTTCAGGGCGTGAACGCCCCCATAGCTCAATTGGCAGAGCAATTCCCTTTTAAGGAGGAGGTTCCAGGTTCGAGTCCTGGTGGGGGCACAAAAGTAAGATGGTAAAATTTAATCTCCAGACCTACGGATGTAAGCTGAATCAGTCAGATTCTGATGTCATCCGGGGATTATTAAGTCAACAGTTTGAAGAGGCCTCAGAAAATGAGGCCGATTTTATAGTTTTGAATACATGTGGTGTTATTAAAAAGACGGAGAGGAAAATCATGAGGAAAGTCGATGAGCTTAAAAGAAAGAACAAAAAAATTATCTTAACAGGGTGTTTGCCTTTAATTTCTCACGCTACTGTTGAGCGAGGCGATGCAGTTGTCGCTCCTAGGGAGCTTCTTAAAATTAAACAAGCGGCAGAAGAAATGTTACAAGGCAAGAAACCTATCTTTCTAGACAATAGTGAGGCATTAGACAAAGCCCGCCTCTATAATCTTAAAAAAAGGAAGAAAGACAATATGGTTTCTGCTGTAGTAGCTATTTCTGAAGGTTGTGTTGGGAACTGTAGTTATTGTGCCACTCGTTTTGCCAGAGGAAAGCTAAAAAGTTTTAACCAAGAAGCCATTACAAAAGAGATAAAAGCACTGGTTGATAGAGGATACAAAGAAATTCATCTTACCTCTCAGGACGCAGGATGTTATGGGTTAGACAATGGGAAATTAGAGCTTCCTGCTCTTTTGGACAGGATTGTCAGCGTATCAGGCGACTTTAAGGTAAGGATTGGTATGGCCCACCCTTTCTTTGTTAAAGAGATGATGTCTGATTTAATATCCGTGTTTAAATCGGAAAAAATTTATAACTTTCTACATTTACCTATTCAGAGCGGTTCTGATAAAGTTTTGAGTGCTATGCAGAGAAATTATAAAGCAAAAGATGTTGAGGAAACTGTCAGAGAATTTAGGTCCCAGCTAGGGGAGACCTTAATTGCTTTAGATGTTATTATCGGCTTTCCAGGAGAGGATGAAGACGATTTTGAGCAAACAATAAGAATGATTAAAAATATAGAGCCCAATATTGTTCATATTAATAAATTTTCTTCCCGCCCCTGCATACCAGCCGAAAAATTGACTCAGGTGCCTATCAAAGTAAAAAGCGCCAGATCAAAATTTTTAACGGGTTTCTGTAGAAAATTAAAACGTGAGGTTAATAAAAAATTTATAGGTAAAGAATATAAAGTCTTAGTTGTTAGAAAAGGGAAGAACAATACATTTCTTTCGCGGCCTCAGTCTTTTAGGGCCGTAATCCTTAAAAAAGGAAAGGTGGGAGAAGTAAAGAAGGTAAAAATAACAGATGCTAGATCTAATTATTTGATTGGGGGATGAGAAAAGTAAAGCACATAAAGGCTAGAATCATACTCCATATCGATATGGATTGTTTTTTTGCTCAAATAGAAACGCGTGAAAACCCTCGCTTCAAAGGGGATCCTGTGGTGATAGGGGCTGATCCTAAAAAGGGGAGAGGTCGTGGAGTTGTGGCTACTGCTAATTATGAGGCTAGGCAGTACAAAATACATTCTGGGCAGCCTATTTCAAGGGCTTATCGTTTATGCCCCACAGCTATTTTTCTTCCTCCAAATATAGGGCTATATAGGAAGGTTTCTGAATCCGTATTCAAGATTGTAAAAAACTACTCTCCTAAATACGAAATCGTTTCTTTGGACGAAGCTTATATAGACCTCAGTTTTTTAAAAGACCATAACCATCGCAGTGTTCTTGAGAGGGCTAGGGAGCTAGCGCTAAGAATGAAGAAAGAGATTTTCCAAAAAGAAGAACTGACATCTACGATAGGCATAGGGTCTAACAAATTGATAGCTAAAATAGCCGCCCAGCAAGCTAAGCCCGATGGCTTTTTAGTAATAGGGACAGACAAAGCGGAAAACTTTCTGGCACCTTTGGACATTCGAGAGTTGCCAGGTGTAGGGCCTAAGACAGCTTCCCGTTTGAGGAGTTTAGGCATTAATAAAATAGAGGAGCTCAGGCGACTTTCCGAAGAGCAACTTAAGAATTTTTTCGGGAAGACAGGAGTCGATATTTATCAAAGATCAAGAGGAATAGATAACAGGCATATTGTAAAAGATCGTCCCGTTAAGTCTATCGGTAAGGAGTATACTTTTGATAAAAATACCAAAGAGGGAGAACGTATTTTTAGGACTTTTGATATTCTTATTAAGGGTGTATACAACAGAGCCTTAAGGCAGAATTTTTGTTTTCAAACCATCACTGTGAAGTGTAGGTTTGAAGGATTCAAAACATTCACTAAGTCTAAAAGTTTTAAGCGTCCGGTTTATAAAGAGAAGAAGTTTCAACAAGAGGCTAAAAGTCTTTTATTGAAACTTTTGGTTAAGAATATTAAATCAATCAGATTGATTGGAGTCAGAATTTCTAATCTCTCACTGCGTAAATCCAAATAGTTATCATGAAGAAACAGGGGAGAAGATCCCCTGTTTTAATTTTCATCCTAGTCTAATTTTTCCTTTGGATTCAATTTTTCTTAGAAATAATTCTATGTCCTCTGGTTTATATAAACGGTAGTTATTAATCGGATTGCGATAAGCTTTAAGTTTTCCGGCGTTATCCCAATTCCGCAAAGTGGCGGGACTAACTCCTAGAATCTCTGCAACCTCACTTACGCGGAGGTATTTTTTTTGAGGATTGGTCTCAATATGATGAAGTGCCATAATTTTTAATCTTTATTAACCTTTTTTCTTATAAAACCTTTTTAGACATTATTTAAGTTTAACTACATTAAAAAACGTTGTCAATGTGGAAAACTGGATCTAGCACGCTCCTCTTTCAAGCATTTTTTTATATCTCTTTTTGGGTAGAGAAAATATCTGTTTTAGCGTCTGGAGAGGTGCTTGTTGTGCCTCTAAGTTTTCCACAAGGTTGACAGGTATGATTTGTGATACAATAACCTAATCTCGACCCCCCTAGAATAGCTTAAAAGCACAACTTTGATAGGACAAAAAAATGGTTGGTCTTTTAACCCTCAGGAGGGTCCAGAGCTAGCTCTTTTTCTACAGTTCTTTCCGAAGTTCTTTATATTTTATGGAATCCTTTAAAATTAAAAAAAAGAGGTACCTTTCTCCAAAAGAGGCAGGGGATATTTTTGGTTATAACCCAGAATACCTCACATTCCTCCTTAGGACAGGGAGACTTAGGGGTAGGAAAATACCTGCGAATAGTTTTTGGCAGACCACAGTAGGAGAGGTGGTGCATTATTGTGAAGAGCAGAACAGAGAAGTAAAAAACATTCAATTTCTAGATGCGGTTAGAAACAGAGAAATTGACTTGAAAGAAGCAGCAGCTATTTCAGGCTATCACCCCGATTATATCGGTTCTTTGTTAAGAGAAGGAAGAATAGCAGGTAAAAAAATTGAAACACAGCCTTCTTGGCAAGTAGCCAGAGAGGAAATCAAAAGGTACAAAAAATCAACGGATAAACACTTGTCTGAGAGGGATAGGACAAGCTTGCCAAGCTTCCCTCAGATAAAGATTGATCTTCCTTTAAACCGGTCTTTTGCTTTGGCCGTTTTTGTTTTTTTGATTTTCTCTCTTTTCTCTGGATTTCAACCTTGGAATTTTTTCCAAAATTTATTTTCTCCTACGTTGGCACGGGAGATAAAATCCATTAATCTGTATCCTAGTTCTTATGAGCATGATGTGCCGTCGGGGGATGAGAAGTGGAAAAACTCCACAGCTATTTTTTCTCAAGATCTTGAAGAATTAGCAGGCTTTGATGAATTTAATCAAGACAATTCTGCTTTTCCGCCCTTGATTTTTAGAGAGATTTCCATACCTCAACCCACCCCTTTTCCTGGTGCGCCCCTTTCCCCACCAGAAGGGAAACAAGAGCAGTCCACTTCCACAGAGGTTGCTACTTCTAGCGCAGAAGAGGTAAGTGATGAAAAGACAACTGGAGAAACCAGTACTTCGACAATAGAAGATTTAGGTGAGGATCCTGTAATGCAGGAGGATGGAGAACTGGAAACTCCAGACCGACAGACAACATCTACTACGGCGCCTGAGAATGGCTCAAAAGAGGAGAATAGTTCAGCCAGCGGGGAAGCCCAAACTACACCCCCTTCTCCAATTGAAGAAGATCAAACGATTAAGGAGCCAGAGCCAGCTCCATTGCTGCAGGGCGCACAAGGGAGCGATATAGATCAGGAGGTGGAGGCAGAATCAGTTCCTGACTCTAACGAAGGAACCCAAGATAATCCTCCAGTTTCTCCAGAAGAGGAGTCACCTTCTTTCTTTATTTATCTTTGGCGAAGGATAAGATATATTTTCAGAAATTTGGCCACTAATTTGTATCATCTTGTTGATGTGAATTGGGATTATTTTAGAGATTTTGCCCTCAACAGGATATTCAGCATTTTTGACGGGAAAGTTAAAGCAGAAGAAATCAATCCTTCCACTACCCCTGTTCACTTAGAAGCAGAATCTATTTATGAATCGGGTTTGATTATTTCTGATTTTTATGTCCCAGAAGCAACTCAAGGATCTCAGATAGTTAACGCCCAGCTTAGATTATCTCTGGCGGGTAAAGGAAAAGCAGGAGACAAATTAGTGATTGATTACTATTACCTTGGACAGTGGCAGCATTTAGAGGGAATTGAGCTAGATAAAGAATTGTCCAACGCTCAGAACGAAGGATATTTTCTCTATGGTCTCCCGGTTTTTGAAGATTGGCAGTCACTGCGGGACCTAAAAGTTAGATTTACATATGTCACTCGCCAACGAAGCGGAAGGGAAAGTCCTTCTCTCTATATAGATTCTGCTTGGTTAGAAATTTCTTACGAAGAGAAAGCCCAGGAAGAAACAGTAAGAGAAGAATTGATAGAAAAGAACGAGAAGGGCTTGGTAGCGAAGATGAGAGAATTTTTGGGGCTGACAGATGAAGAGAGAGGAGAGAGAGTCTTGATTTTACCTGATGGTCGCGAGATTAGTTTCAACTATACAGATGAGAATGATGGCGAGAATCTGATTATTAAGAGCGACAAACGTTTCTATAATGACGGGCTGACAGGGGCAGAGGTGTACTTTAGTGTTACTAACAATAGCCAGAGCTCTGAATTGCTGGATCTCCAAGTTTACTTTCCAGAAGACAAGGGAGAGGTCGAAAACATTGAAAGCTGGAGCAACAGTGTTCTAGTTAAAAAAGAGGTGCCAGATTTTGGGCAGGCGAATTATAGGTGCGAAGGGGGCTGGAAAGAGGTGGAAGAAGAGCTCGAACGGCTTATTGAGCAGGAAGGAGCGACCTCTACGGGACAAATTCCCACTTCTACTTCCACGCCAGAAACGACCTCTACTCCTAGTCATCGGGTTGTAACGTCTACAGAAGAAAACATAACTACTACTACAGATGAAGAGGTTTCTACTTCTACAAATAAACAATCTTCCCCTTCAATCGACAACCCAACCAAAACCGAAGATCTTTCTACTTCTACGGAAATGGCTTCCACCACGGAAGAAACATTGCCTGCAACCTCAACAGAAGAATCTTTTGCTTCTAGCACTCAAGCAGAAGACATAACTTCACTTGGTGAAGATAATACTTCCTCGATTGAGCCAGAGCAAAGCCAGGAAAAGACAGATGAAGCAACTAATACCGCTCCCAACACAGAGGACACATCTGGGGATGAAAGTGTTCCTAATCAGCAAACAGCGGAAGAAAAAATTGACTCCCCAGCTTCTTCCACGCCTCCTACAGAACCTGTTTCCCGATCTGAATCGAAATCTTTCTTAGGTAGGGTTTGGGAAAGAACGACAGAATTACTGACTGGAATTTTTGCAAGAGCAAAAAATTTAGTTAGCGGCATGAAGCAAGAAGCGAAAGCAGAAGAGAGTGTTTCTTCTACTAACGAATTGTTTGGCCTGTCTTCTGAAAGCGAAAATTCTATTACAGTCTCCTCTGTTAGTTATTGGTGTTCATCTACGAGGGAAATTAAAGATTGTGACTACCTGAGTGGGGATAAGAAGGACTGTGTCTTAGAGGGGATTCAAATAGGATTTCACCAAGAACAAGAATTCAAGGAGGATTGGGAAGAACTCTCCCTAAGCGACAAACCTGTTCCTCTACCAGAGAGGAGTATATGGGACAGAGTATTTGGCTTGGGAACAAAAAGGGAGATAGTCCCACATAACTTTGCAGCTAAAAAAGCTGTACACTCCAATGATTTAGGAAGACCTTTATTCTTAAAACCAGGAGAAACCAAATACTTCAAGATGAAGATCAGGTTTCCTCCTAGATCGTCTGGAGAATTTTATATAGAGGCAGTTGGTAGTGCAAAGGGGTATGGGATACTTGATCCCTGGTGGAATTCAAGCTGGTTTTACCGAGAACCAATCACTATTGATAACAGTACTAATACCAACAGCTTTACAGATTATCAGGTACTAGTAGAAATTGACGAGAACGAAACTGATTTTTGGGACAATGTTAGGTCAGACGGTGGGGACGTTCGGTTCTTAGACTCTAGTGATACTACAGAACTGGATCATTTTCAGCTTTATTGGGACTATGCTTCTTCTACAGCCAAATACTGGGTTAAGGTTGACAGTATCCCCGGCTCTTCTACAACCTCTATTTATATTTATTATGGAAATGAAAACGCTACCTCTACCTCTAATGTCGAAAATACTTTTTCCTATGCTACCAGAACAGAAAGATTCTATGCGCTTGGCGATTATGACCCCAATAGTGCGGCCCAGGCTATAACCTTTTTTGATAATAATTCTTTTGAGATAGCCAGCTCGGTTGATACGGATTGGGACACTGGTACTTCTAGCAACCCTAAGTCCATTCCAAACGCATCCACGTCTGAGGGGGTGGCTGCTCTTGCTACTAAGCCATTCGCTATCACAGGCACTGGAGACTCTTGTGAGATGTGGAACCCGGCTGCCTGGCAGTCAAAGCTCTTTGTCACCACCTTCCCGAGAGACGACTCTAATCTCTTCTGCTACAACCCTTCAGATACAGCAACCGCCACAGTATCGGTTTATAAAGACGGTAATGCCACAGGCACTGTGGTATTGGGGCCTAGGGGGTATGCAGAGAGGAAATCATACGTACACACAGACAATGCTCACTGGAGGATAGAATCAACAGAGCCCATCTTGGTCCATCAGGCAGGTGGAGGGACAAGTGAGGCTCATGATCAAGTTTCTTTACCACCTCCTGCTGAGGTCTGGCACGGTGTCCAGCGGAATACCAGGGTAGTAGCGTCAGAGGACAACACCACGGTAAGCATCTATTGGTCAGACGAGACACTTTCTACCAGTACGTTGAGCTCGACTACCGTTTGGCAGATAAGTGGAGGTCTTAGTGATGGCGGAGGCCCTGCTGGTCGGTTAGTAGCTGATAAGCCGGTTTATGTTTTATCTTACGCTGACGCTGACGGAAACGAAATGGAAGCTTGGTATGCAGACCAAGACTTAGACGTTGAATATTTGGTGCCAGAAGACTTAGAATATTTGACCTGTTCTGCTCCCTATGCCAGCACAACCATTACAGTCTATGATTTAGGAGGATCGCAGGCTACGACCAGCGGAAATTTGGGGGATGATCATGCAGAAGGGTATCCGTATCACTGGCTTGATTCTAGCAACAGGAGTGGCGGGGTGAGAATTTTGGCTAACAAACCAGTCTATTGTTATTATGACCAGTTGGTTGGAGACGACGATGAACACAATATTGCCAACAGGGTCTTGAACAGACAAGGCGCTTGGCCGAGACCAGAGGTATCTGCTTTTGGAGGGCAAGAGGTGAAAAGCGTGGTAGCACAGAATTACTATCAATGGTATGTCAACAAGGACAACGTCACACCTGACGACCCTTGGCCTATCGGAGGGACGGACTTAAGTGAAAACAGTGCGATTGCCACCAATACTTATGCAGTAAAGAAAGGAGAAATCCTGAGGTTAAGGATGTCTGTGCAGGCTCAGGGCCAACCTCTGGCTACCTCTTCAGTCGATTTCAAGCTCCAGTATGGAGAAGGGCTAGACTGCACACAGATATCTCAATGGAATGATGTGGGTAATTTTGCAAGCTCAACCATTTGGAGGACCTATAACAATACTTCTTTAGCGGATGGTGAAAGCCTTCCCTCATCTCTACTTTCTGTTTCTGACGTAGCTGAAACTTATGAAGAACAAAATCTTACAGCTTCTAATACTCAGGCAGTAGCTGCCAATGATGATTTTGAACTTGATTGGTCTCTTCAGAACAACGATGCTGTCAAAGGAAGTTCTTATTGTTTCAGACTGGTGAAGAGGAACGGAGAAGAGCTCTATGACTACAATTATTATCCGCGTCTCTTGACTTATGATCCTGTGTTGCCAGGAGATTGGTGGGATAGCGGGTGGGCTTCTAGAAAGCAAATTATTGTAACTAATCCCTCAAATTCTACATCTACGCCTGGCTATCCTGTTTCCGTCACTTTTGACCACAAAGCATTGGTAGACAGCGGGAAATCACTCTCGAGCGGCAATGACATAAGGGTTGTTTATTGGTCAAGCTCTACTTCAAGCTGGACCGAACTGGACAGGAAGGCAGAGGGTTTTTCTGCTACTACTTGGAACACTACCAACACCACAGTTTGGTTCGATTTGAATGCTACTACCAGTCCTTGGGAGTCAGACGATAACTATTACTTGTATTTTAATAATCTGGCAGCCGGTAGCCCTCCGACAAGTTTCTCAAAAGCAAATCTTGCCCTTAATACTGTGGGGAGCAGTGAGAGTGGAGAGGTTCAAACCAGGCTTCAAAATCAGCTTTATACCGTGGTCACTCAGGCCTGTAATGCTGACGTTTCAAGTTATGACGGCGCTATTGCTCATGAAGATTGTACTAGTGGCGATTTTTCAGCATTGAAAGACGATACAGCGGGTATTGTTACTACTGAGCAGTCAAACGAAGAGTTTGGCTTTTCCGGCACCTGTAGAGCTGTGAACACAGACAGTGTCTATATCGCCACCACCACCCACTACATCACAAAACAATATAGTGTTGGGACAACCACTGTTCTTTCTTCCACCTTGAACAACTGGATGGAGGAAATTTACGGGAACGATGAGCTCGGCTTAGCCGAGGGCTCTGATGGAAGCGGACAGGCAAGTATTGGTGCCTGTGAGAGCGGGGACAGTCTCTATGATAGTACAGCGGCTCCAGAAAGAAGAGCCTGGTTCTTGCCAGCTACTGAGAATTCCTTTAACACCTATTTGAACGATGATGGATGGAATCTATGGGACAGGACAATAGAATGGATAAGTTACTTGGACAAGGACAATGTTACCTATTTAGGGACAGAAGAAACACCATTTTCAGTATCTGGAACTGTTTATTCAGATGAAGGAGTTACTCCCTTGCTAACTCGCCCTGTAGTAACGCTTGCTATTAATGGTTCCACAACAGCTTCTACCACAGCTTCTAATGTAGACGGCAGTTTTACAATTTCCTCTTCCCAAATGAGCACGGGCACTTCTTTTATAGTTTACTTGGACAACTCTACAATAACAGGTGCTACAATTGACCGTTATTCTGGTTCTGGCAATGTGACAGGCATTAATATTTATCAAAACAGAGTTATTGTTAAGCACAATGATTCGGGTCCCATCACCAATTCTGACTTAGCTGTTTATGACGGAACCAAAGACGAGGATGTTAAATTCATTGTTTCTGGAGGCAATTTGACTGTTTCTTCTACTGAAATGCTCTATATCTGGGGAGGAGATACTTTTACGCCCGGAGGAACAGTAACCACCCAGCCCAATTCATCTTCTACAAGCCCAGGCGGAGATATTAAGATTGCCACGTCTTCAGTCTTTAATGTTCAGTCCAACAATGTCTATTGCGGAGGCGGTTGGCATAACGCAGGATCCTTTAGTCCTTCCTTCGGCCAGGTGACAGAATTTACAGGAACGGATATTGGTTTTTATATCCAGCCTGGCTCTTCCAATTTTGAAAACATTACCTTTAATGGGGCAGGGGAATGGGAATTGATGGCAACTACCACAGTTAACAGTGACTTACTGATGACTACGGGGACACTTTCTGTTACTAAGGACATTACCTTAAAACTGAAAAATGGGAATGCTACTGGGACCAATGGTGTAATTAACTTTACTGACGGGGAGTTTATTATTGACGGGACCAGCGATTTTGGCGCTAACACCACTTGGTATTTTTATGACTTAACCTTTGGCAACGGATCTGGAAACGAAACTACCTCCAAGACAGGGAGCGGTAATATTGAAGTGAGGAACATTTTGGAGATTACTTCCAGCCACACCCTTCAGGCCTCTTCCCAAATCTGGAACCTCTCAGGGTCAGGCACTCCCTTGGTTGTCAACGGCACCCTCACTGCCCAGAGTTCAATCTTTAAATACACAGGCACTTCTGCCACCAATATCACGCCTACCACTTACTACAGACTGGAATTTGCACCAGGTTCTGGTTCTCCAACCTACACAATGCAGGCAGGAACCTTGACCTGCAATGATTATCTCTATGTGGGGGACGGGACCAACGCAGTGACAGTGACGGCCAATGCTAATGATCCCACCCTGGATGTTATAGGGGATTTTGATATTCGAAAGGAAGCAACCTTTGTGGCCTCTGGCTCTTCTGGGTTCTCAGTAGGTGGATCCTGGGATAATGACGGGAGCTTCAATCATAGTTCAGGCACTGTGGTTTTTGACTCTTCTGATGCTGGAGAGGTTATTAATACCGGAGGTCACGCTGAAGGAAAGAAGTTTTATAATGTCGACTTCAACAACCCCTCGGGGGGTTGGATAATCCAAGAGCACGGAATTCTTACAGAGAACAACTTGGACCTGACTGCTCTTGCGTCATTCTCCATGGCCACCACCACTTGGTGGGACTCAGACTGGGACTACAAGATTCCGATCGCTGTTGATAATGAGTCCAACAGTGAAAGCCTGTCTGAGTTTCAAGTATTAGTCGAGCTGGATGAAACAGATTGTTTCTTCTGGGACAACGTCAAATCGGGGGGTGATGATGTAAGATTTGTTTCCTCAGACGAAACAACAGAGCTGGATTTTTATGAACTTTCATTCTCAGAGTCAGACCAAGAGGCAAAGTATTGGGTTGAGGTTGATTCCATACCGGCTGGTGACTCTACCAGCATTTACCTTTATTATGGTAATGATGCTGCCAATTCTTCATCCAGCGCAGAAAATACTTTCTCTTATGCTACACGCACAGCAAGGTTTTATGCGTTGGGAGATTATAATCCCAATAATGCAGCTTTGGGTATTACCTTTTTTGACAATAATGAATTTGAAATAGCAGGATCAGTAGACACTGACTGGGATACTGGAGCTGCTGAAAACCCAAAGAGTATTCCCAATGCCTCCACCTCAGATGCAGTGGCAGCTAAATCTACCAAACCTTTTGCTATCTCTATTGCCGACAATGTTAACTCAGGTGAAATGTGGACCCCAGCTGCCTGGCAGTCAGAATTATTTGTTACTACTTTCCCGAGGGCGGGGACTAATTTTGCTGTCTATAATCCTTCTTCTGCTACTGCCACGGTCACTACTTACAAAGATGGTTCTTCTTCCCACTCAGACAGTACTTTTCAATTAGCTCCTGGGGGTTATACGGAAAAACTATATTCGCACACAGATAATGCTCACTGGAGGGTGGAATCAACAGAGCCTGTCTTGCTTTTCCAATGGGCGAACAGCAGTAACGATCACATCAATGTTCTTCCACCTTCTACTGTCTGGCACGGTATTGAGAGGAATACGCGGGTAATAGCCTCAGAGGATGATACCACAGTAAATATTTACTGGTCAGACCAGACATCAACCTCTACAACCTTAAGCTCTACCACTGTTTGGCAGATATCAGGGGGTGGAACTTTCGGCTCTGGCCCTTCTGGAAAATTAGTTGCTGATAAGCCCGTGTTTGTGATTTCTTATGGGGACGGGAATGGTAATGAAATGCAGGCCTGGTATTCAGACATAGAGTTGGATAAGGAATACTTGATTCCTAACAACTACAATTATCTTGCTTGCTCTGCCCCTTATGATGGTACGACTATTACTGTCTACAACATGGACGGAACGCAGGCTACCACCACTGGTAATTTAGGAGACAACGGAGATAATTATCCTCACCACTGGCTTGATTCTACAGACAGGACAGGAGGACAAAGGGTTTATGCCACAAAGCCCATATATTGTTATTACGATGATAATGACGAGGAAGACGAGAGGAATATGGCCTCTCGAGTTACCAACCGCAAGGGTGTTTGGCCTCGACCTTCTACTTCTGTGGGTAGCACCCATCCTCTGGTTATTCATGTAGAAGGGCAATTTAGTAATAAGGTGGGCGGGGCTTCCACAGACTGGGCAAGTTCAACCCTTTGCCTCTGGAACTCTGGAACAAACTATGCCATCAACACCACTTCTACAGGAGCTGATATTTACGACAACTTAATGGTACGTTTCGATACAGATATTGAAATGTGGAATTCCACAGCTCGCAGCTACCAGGTGGCAACCTCAGGATCTCTTTATTCCATGGATCATGATGAAGGAAGGGACGGCACAGGGGATGACGGGAAACTCTTTGTGTTTGGTGATTACCATATTTCTTCTGGTGAGACGGGTCACTGGTCATATGCCACTGATTTTGATGGCACCTCTCTGTCTGGAGGATCTGAAAGACAATGCAGCGTCTATTTTGCTACTAATTCCACCACCACTGTAGACGGAGGAACCCTGAACATTGTGGGGTCTGCTTCAGCTACTACAACCTTGGCTAATCAGGGGAGCGGTAATTATGCTCTAGAAATTACTTCTGGCACCTTTAATGCCAGCTACTATCAGATAAGGGATATTTTTTCTTCCGGCCTTAACATCTCAGGATCTACTAATGTTTCCTCGTTGGATAACGGTGATTTCCTTTTGGAGATTGATGGAGGTAGCATGATATCAATAGCTTCTACCACAATTGATAATAATCCTTCCAAGACCATTAATGGGTGCAAATTCTCTACCTCAACAGGAGTTAGTTCAGGGTACAACGTAAGCCGTTCGGGGAATCCCGCCAGCTTCTGGAAGTTTACTGGCACTACTGGGAATTATGATGGAGAGTCATTTGACTATGATCCAGATGGGGTATGTGGATTTATTAGATGGGATGACAGTACCTGTGTGGAGTTGGAGTTAGCCCACTATAGGTGGAGAAACGATGATGGGGGAGAAGCTACTTCTACCTGGAAAGCAAATGAAGACGCAGTAGCGAGTGGTCAGAGCCAGGAAGAGAATATTAGAGTAAGATTTTCTATCAAGAATCCAGGTGTCAGCGCAAGCGACAGCTACAATTATAGGCTTCAGGTAGCTGAACTTGGAGATTATGATAACTGTACGTCTGTTCCTTCTCTAGACTTCTCTGATGTGCCGACCAGCTTAGGATTCAATGATTTTCAGATGGAAATCCAGAAATTTACAGACATTGGCACTTCTTGGACTACAAAAGAGTTTAATAACACCTATGACAGCCCAGTGGTGATTGTGACAGCCGAACCCAATTCTTCGTGGGTAGAAGACGATCCTCCCTTTGGTGTTAATGTTCGAGGAGTGTCTTCTGACCAGGTTCAGATCAGGATCACTCTTCCTGACCGCCAATTCGGTTCAGGTACCATGCCAGCCACTAACACCGTCTATATGATGGTGATAGAAGAAGGATACTGGGACTCCAGCAACAGCTACTTGCCTGTTAAAATTGAGGCTCTAAAAGCTACTTCCAGTGGGGTCGTAGGGAGTGCTTATACCGAGATTGCTACTAACACTACTGCGGTTAATCTCGACTCTAGATGGGCATCTACTTCTCACTATTATTTTGCCAATGCATCCATTGATAACGAAGACGCCTGGATTGATGTTGGAATGTGGGGAAGCTCTTCTAATGGCGACTCTCCTAATGCTACGCAGACTTCAAATATCCTGGTGGGGCTGAGCTCAGCTGAGTGTGACCCTCAGGATGATCATGCCACAGAGACCATCCACTTTTTGACTGTTGAGGAAGGAACATTTAGCTTTGACGGACAGAGCTTCAGGTCGTTCAGGACAGCCGATACTATTCAGCAGTATAGCCACGATAACCTTGAGAACCATAGTTTTGGTACGACTCCTGCATGGGGCGTAGCAGATTTGGTAGGTATGGATGGTGCGGACGGAGCTTGGTGTAATTGGGAGGAAGCGCCCTTTACCTCCACCCAGGTAGAGCCTTATGTCCAAGAGGACAGATATTCAGACGTTCCAACGGAAGAAACTGCTCACACAGATGAAGAGGTAGATGTCTTTATATCAGCCACCTCCAGCTGGTCTTATTCTGAAAAAGACGTTACCAAGTCGGCCGTAATGGCCACATCAAGTTATTTTACAGACGGAGCCAGCACCACCAATCAGCTGACTGCAGAAGGAAGCTGGGCAACAGGAACCATGATAGAGTACCCTTCTAACCAGTCCAGCGCATTTATTCTAGGGGGAGGAGAATACACAGAATTAGAATATAACTTCCAGTTTACAGAATATGCCTTCGGCACTTACTGTTTCAGAGTCAACCACAACAATATTGACTTGGGTGAATACAGCCAGGTGGCTGAAATATCTCTCCAGGGCATTGATGTTTCAGGCTATGCCTATGAAGACGAGGGAAGCACGGTTTGGTCAGGATGCGACGGTACGACTTCCAACATCAGTCTGGTGATAGATGGCGATTTTGTTGCTAGCACCACCTGTTCTGCCACAAGTGGCGCCTACCTTTTCTCCAGTGTTGCAGTAAGAGCTGATGAATCTGTCTCTGTCTTCTTCAATACCAATGGCGGTAACACAGACCAGGGTGCGGCAGTGACTGTAGCTGCCAATACTTATGACAATATTTCCATGAACATGAGGAAGAGCAGGCTGTGGCTGAAGACAGAGCCAGGGGTGGTTTCCATAAGTAATGCTGCCCTGGACCACTGTGACTCTGGTTCTCCAGCCCAATGCTCTAATGTCCCTTATTTTGTAAGCGGAAATGATTTGACCATAGAACCCTCAACTAAATTGATTATCCAGTCAGGTAAATCATTTGTCCCAGGCGGAAGCGTGACTTTGAGCCCGGGAGCTACCTCTACTCAGCCTGGAGGAGATGTCTTGATCAGTTCCGGTGCCACCTTTGGCGTAGCTACCAATTCCGTGTCTGTAGGAGGGGACTGGGTGAATGATGGTGACTTTTCAAAATCTGCTGGACAGGTGACCACCTTTACCGCCACCTCCACTGGATTTTCAATCACACCAGGCTCTGCTAATTTTGAAGACCTTGTTTTTAATAGTTCAGGCGGTGGTTGGCAGTTCTCAGAAGCAGCTGAAATTGATTCTGACTTAACAGTCACAGCAGGCACCTTGTCTGGAACGCAGGATTTGACATTAAACGGTAATCTTTCTGGTAGCGGGTCAATCAACCTGACAGGAGGGACCTTCCTGTTCAAGGGATCAAGTAATGATTTTGGAGGAACAGGTGACTGGACATTCTATCATTTGACCTTTGGGGATGGCACCTCAGGTTCTGTTTCTTCGCAGGGCTCTGGTACAGCTACTGTTGACGGTAACCTTACCGTTGCATCTAATTATACCCTCGGGGGCAGTAAATCATTTGTAGCTAATGGAGACGTGGGTGGAGACGGCACCATCAACTTAACAGGAGGAACGTTTACTGCAGACGGGGATAATTCCTTCGGAGGGGCCACAAGTTGGGTTTTTTACAACTTGACCTTTGGTGACGGATCAGGGACAGAAACTACCTCAAAGACCGGCGATAATAACATTTCTGTATCTAATGGTTTGACTATTTCTTCAAGCCACACCCTCCAGGCCTCTTCGCAAATCTGGACCTTGGCAGGGTCTGGCACGCCTCTGGTGGTCAGTGGCACCCTAGAGGCTCAGAGCTCTGTGTTTAAATACACTGGGACTTCTAACACGAACGTAGCACCAACTACTTACTACAGACTAGAATTTGCACCAGGTTCTGGTTCTCCCACTTATAGGATTCAGTCTGGAACCTTAACCACAAACGAGCACATTTATATTGGAGACGGTACAAATGCAGTGACTGTTGATGCTAATGTCTACAATCCTACTTTAGACATTATTGGGGACTTTGAGATAAGGAATAATGCCACCTTTGTCGGCTCTGGTAGCGCTGGATTCAGCGTCGCTGGAAACTGGAAGAATTACGGCACATTTACCCACTCCAACGGAACAGTGATTTTTGATGCTACTGCCAGCAAGCTGATAGATACAGATGGAAGCGGCTCTGGAAAGAGGTTTTACAATATTGATTTTAACAACGCTTCTGGATCCTGGGAGGTTTCCACTTATGGGCTGTTTGCAGAAGGAAACCTTAATCTTACATCTGTTTCCTCTTTTGAAGTGGCGAGCAGCACTACTGACTGGTGGGACTCTGGTTGGGAATATAAGATTCCAATGACTATTAATAACACCTCCAACAGCCATAACCTGACAGACCACCAAGTATTATTAGAGATTGACGAAACAGATTTTCATTTTTGGAATCACATCAAATCAGGAGGGGACGATGTCAGGTTTGTTGCCTCAGACGATAGCACCCCGTTGGATTTTTATGAGCTTTATCTTTCAGAAACAGACCAAGAGGCAAAATACTGGGTTAAGGTAGACAGCATCCCAGCTACCAGCACTACCCAGATTTATCTTTACTACGGCAATGATTCTGCTAATTCCTCTTCAAGCGCTGAGAATACTTTTTCCTATGCTACCAGAACAGAGAGGTTTTACTCGCTGGGAGCTTACAACACCACTAATTCAGCTGCTGCTGTTACATTTTTTGATAATAATAATTTTGAAGTGGGAGGATTAACAGACACTGATTGGGATACGGGCTCCACTGACAACCCCAAGACTATTTCCAATACCTATACTGGACAGGGGGAGGAGGCTCAAGCCACCAAACCCTTTGCCATTACTGGTACTGGAGATTCTTGTGAAATGTGGAACCCGGCTGCCTGGCAGTCAAAGCTCTTTGTCACTACCTTCCCGAGAGACGACTCTAATCTCTTCTTCTACAACCCTTCAGATACAGCAACTGCCACAGTATCGGTTTATAAAGACGGTAATGCCACAGGCACAGTAATCCTTGGTCCGAGGGGGTATGCTGAGAGAACCTCTTATGGTCACACAAACAATGCCCACTGGAGGATCGAATCAACAGAGCCCATCTTGGTCCATCAGGCAGGCGGAGGGACAGGAGATGTTAACGACCAGGTTTCACTGACGCCCCCTGCCACTGTTTTGCATGGCATTAGGCAGAATACAAGAGTTGTAGCTTCTGAAGACAATACCACACTCAGTATTTACTGGTCAGACGGTACGATTTCCACAACCACCATGAGTTCTACTACTGTCTGGCAGGTGGGAGGGGGGAGCGGTCAAGGAGGAGCTCCTTCTGGTAGGATTGTGGCTGATAAACCAGTTTACGCCCTTTCTTATGGAGATGCAGATGGGGGTGAAATGCAGGCCTGGTATGCAGATGAAGACTTAGACGTTGAATACCTTGTGCCTGAAGACTTGGAATATTTGTCCTGCAGCGCTCCTTATGCCAACACCATCATCTCGGTTTATAATATGGCTGGAAGCCAAGCCACAACTAGTGGCAACTTAGGAGACTCGAATACGGAAGGTTATCCTTACCACTGGCTTGATTCCAGTAATCGTTCTGGAGGAGTGAGGATTTCAGCTAACAAGCCGGTTTATTGTTACTATGATCAGTTGACTGGAGAAGATGACGAGCACAATATTGCCAACCGGACAATCAACAGAAAAGGCGCTTGGCCTCGGCCTACAACTTCCCTAGATAGTCCGAAAACAGAGGGAACGCTTGTAGTTACTGTCCAGGGGCAACTCAGCAATGGTGTTGGAGGCAGTAGCACGTTGTGGAATGACTCAATACTCTTCCTTGATTCTGGCACGACTTATGCGGTCAACACCTCTTCTACAGGAGCCGATATCTATCCAACCCTCAGAGTTGGAACTACCACCCAGATTAGGATGTGGAACTCCTCAGCTAACACCTTTGACATCCAGGGCGCCCTCTATTCCATGGACCATGATGAATCAAAGGACGGCACGGGAGATGATGGAAAACTCTTTGTCTGGGGTGACTACCAGATTAATACAGGCGAAACAGAATACTGGTCATATGCCACTGATTTTGAC